>Ga0182017_10000035_pt1 | contig 91775 bp, 88 predicted proteins | sample 712E3DmetaG_FD_120492 | JGI IMG/M metagenome (GOLD analysis project Ga0182017, IMG submission 120492) | Permafrost microbial communities from Stordalen Mire, Sweden - 712E3D metaG | ecosystem: Environmental > Terrestrial > Soil > Wetlands > Permafrost | place: Sweden: Stordalen | collected... | reverse complement strand
TTCCAGAACGGCAGCAGCACCGCCCGTGACATTTCGAGCACACCTTGTTCCGAAAAACGCAGGTCCTCGGCCTTGACAGCTGGCGAATTGATCAGAAACAACCTCAGCGCGTCGGCGCCGAACTTACCGAGCACGTCCTCGGGCGGCGCGTAATTTTTCAGGCGTTTGGAGAGTTTCTTTCCATCCTCCGATAAAATGATGCCATTGACAATGACGTTCTTAAACGCTTCCTTGTTAAACAGGGCGGAGGCGATCACCGTGAGCGTATAAAACCACCCGCGCGTTTGGTCAAGGCCCTCGGCGATAAAATCGGCGGGAAACGATTTGTCAAAACGCTCCTTGTTTTCGAAAGGATAATGGATCTGCGCGTAGGGCATGGACCCGGATTCAAACCAGCAATCGAGCACCTCCGGCGTTCTTTTCATGGTTTCATTGCACCGGGGACATTTTACCATGAGCATATCGACAACATGGCGATGGATATCGGCGTCTTTCAGCTCGACGCGCTCAAGCTTTTCCGCCCATGTCGGATCAATACTTAACTGGGCGAATTTCTGCCGAGCGTTCTTCCGGATGTCTCCTTGTACGCTGTGTACCGTTTCATGATGGGCCTTTTTGCCGAGCGACTCGTTGCCGCCGCCGACAAGAAGATGGAGATCGGAAAGGCTTCCTACGCATTCCCTGTGCCCGCAACCGCAAACCCATATTGGAATAGGCGTTCCCCAGTACCGGTTCCGGGAAATGTTCCAGTCCGGGGCGCTTTCGATGCCTTTTCCGAACCTTCCGTTTTGCAGATGCGAAGGCACCCAATGAATCCGCTTGTTGTTGTCGAGCATGTTGGCTTTAAGAGGCCCGATCTTCATGAACCAGGTTGTTATCGCCTTGTAAATGAGCGCCGTATCGCAGCGGTAACAGAAGGGATACCGGTGCTGTATGGTGCCGCGGTGCACCAAACGGCATTTGTTTTTTATCAGGCGGATGATCGCGTCGTCGGCGTCGTACACCGTTTTTCCGACGAATTCCGGTATCTCTTTTGTAAATTTTCCCTCGTCATCGACCGGGCACACGATCGGAAGTTTCAGCTTCTCGCCCACCCCGAAGTCGTCTTCGCCGAATGCAGGCGCGATATGGACGATGCCCGTCCCGTCCTCGGTCGAAACGAAGTCAGCGGCGGATACTTTGAAAAAGCCGGGCGAGAGGTGCTTGAAATGGTCAAACAGGGGTTCGTAGGCCATGCCGACAAGTTCCGTCCCCGGGAATTCCTTCATGACGTTGACCGTGGAGAGGTCTTTATAATACGCGGCCATCCTGTCTTTGGCCATGATAAAGACGTCTTCTCCGTCCTTTATTTTTACGTAGATTATTTTCGGGCCCACGGCCAACGCCACATTCGAAAACAGGGTCCACGGCGTGGTGGTCCATACGAGGAATTTCGTTTTCGGGTCGTTTGAAACAGGAAATGAAACGGTAATGGACGGGCCCTGCACTTCCTTGTATCCTTCGGTAACCTCGAAGTTGGACAAAGGGGTCGCGCAGCGCGGGCAATAGGGTTGCACGCGGAATCCTTGATAAATGAGGTCTTTTTTCCATATTTGACTGAACACCCACCAGATGCTTTCCATGAACGCAGGGTCCATTGTCCGGTATTGATTTTCAAAATCCACCCACCTGCCCATTCTGTTCACAACGGATTCCCACTGGCCGGTATACCGTAATACTATGGACCGACACGCTTCGTTAAAAAGATGGATCCCGATTTTTTCGATGTCCTTTTTTCCCGAAACCTTGAATTCCTTTTCCATTTCATTTTCAACGGGAAGCCCGTGGCAGTCCCATCCGAACCGGCGTTCCACATAGTTCCCCCGCATTGTCCAGTATCGCGGAACAATGTCTTTAAGCGTTCCGGCAAGTAAATGCCCGTAATGAGGCAGGCCAGTGGCAAAAGGCGGGCCATCAAAAAAAACAAACGCATCGTTTTCCCTGGTGGATTCCAGACTTTTCTGAAAAATCTTTTTATCTTTCCAGAAAGACAATATATCTTCCTCTATTTTCGGGAAATTGACGTGCGTATTCACCGGGTCAAAGCATGGTCGGTTCATAAAGATTCCAGGACCTTTTCAATGAGTTTCACAAGGTTGGGTTGCGCGTCATTGGCAATTTTAATGATTTTTTTTATGTCCGCGGGCTCCAAAGCGTCGGGCAGGCATTCGTCGGTGACCACCGAAAGACCAAGCACCTTGATCCCCGCATGCACCGCCGCTATCACCTCGGGTACCGTGCTCATGCCGATGCAATCGGCCCCCAGGGTCTTGAGCATCCGGTATTCGGCGCGGGTCTCAAGGGATGGCCCGGTCATGGCGGCATACACGCCCTTTGCAAGAGGGATTTTATTGTTCAATGCCACGCGCGTGACCGCATCGATCAGTTTCCGTGAATAGGGTTCCGACATGTCGGGGAACCGGCCTCCAATACGATTATCGTTGGGACCGATGAGCGGATTGCCCGGCAAGAGGTTGATATGGTCAGTAATCACCATGATTGTGCCGGGAATGAACTGCGGATTGATTCCGCCACAGGCGTTCGAAACAATGAGCGTATGCACATGCAGGAATTTCATTACGCGGACCGGGAAAACGATCTGTTCCAGCGAATATCCTTCATAAAAATGGAACCTGCCCTGCATGGCCATGACCGGTTTGCCCGATAGCTTCCCCAGGATCAGCTTTCCCGCATGTTCTTCCACCGTTGAAACAGCGAAATGCGGTATGGTCTCGTAGGGGATTTCCGCGTCGATATCGATCGAATCGACCAATTTACCCAGCCCGGTCCCCAGGATAATCCCGTATTCCGGTTGTATTTTTGTTTTTGACTGAATATGTTTTTTTGCTTCGTCGATCATATCTAAAAGTTGGGGCATACAATTTTCCTTTTTATAATTGAGAAAAATCCCTGATTTTTTTTATTGTTTCTTCCTTTGTCATTCCCGATAGCTCCACCAATTTTATTCTCGATGTCTGACCGCGAAGTATCGTTATTCCCGATTTTGGCACATCAAGGACCCCGGCCAGAAATTTAATGAGCGCCTCGTTGGCTTTTCCATCAACCGGAGGCGCGGTCACCGCGACGCATATTTCCCGCTCATCAATTGAAACGATCTTTTCCCGTTTGGCGCCGGGTTTCAGCCTGACCCCGATAATTCCGCACGTTGTCTTCAACTACATTTCCATTGACGAGATATTGGGCTGCGGTGAAACTTCGGCAATGGTTTCTTCATCTCCTATGGCCTCAATGGTCGATTTTATATCTTCCCTTCGTTGGCCCTTCAGATCGTCGCTTATTATTGCCAGAAGTTCCAGTTGCGTTTTGAGCATGGAGCGAAACCGCGCAAGGAAGCTGTCGCGTTGGTTTTTAAGCGAAACAAGCTCGCTTTCGAGCTCATGGACCCGGTGCCGGGATTCGTCTTCATACCTGCCTGCGCGGATTTGCGCGTCTTTAATGATGAGCTCCGCTTCCTTCTGCGCATTATGCCGGGCGTCATCGGTGGCCTTCTGGGCTGTTATAAGCGTTTCATTAAGCGTTTTTTCTATTTTGGTGTAACCTTCAATTTTGATCTCCATGTTTTTGATCTGGGTCATCATTTCGTTGTTCTGCGAAATGACGGACTCAAATTCGTTGGCCACCATTTCCAGAAAGCTGTTCACCTCGTCGGAATCAAAACCCCACATGGTTTTTCTGAACGGTTGTTTTCTGATATCAAGCGGAGTGATACGCATTAGTCGTCTCCTCATTTTTATGGTAAAACCCGTTTATCCCGCGCGATTGCCGAGCAATAGCGATCCGATCCTCACCATGGTCGAACCTTCTTCAATGGCCCATTCAAAATCCGAACTCATGCCCATTGAAAGCTCCACTTGTGGTGAAAGGCGCCGGCACCCTTCCCCAAGAACACGAAGTTTTTCAAATGATTTTCGGATCTCGCCTTCAGTTCCATTGAGCGGCCCGATCGTCATAAGCCCTCTGAATTCAAGCACGCCGCTCGCTTTCATTCGTTCGCACAAGGCAAGGCATTCCTCAGGCAAACATCCGGATTTTGACAATTCACCGGAGGTGTTCACTTCAACAAGCGCCTTAATTTTATTTCCGCTTCCCGCGTGATCGATTTTATCAACGAGCCGGACGCTGTCAACAGACTGGATCCAATCAACCAGTGGCAATACTTTTGCCGCCTTATTTGTCTGAAGGTGGCCGATCATGTGCATGGAAAAATCGCCCCGTAAAAACGGTCTTTTCTGTTCTATTTCCTGGACCCTGTTTTCGCCTATGTCCTTGATGCCTAAGTCAAGCACTGCCTGTGCTATTTCAACGGGATGCGTTTTGGTTACAACGATAAGCCTGACATCTTCAGGTTTTCGATAACATCGTTGGCATGTCTTTTCAATGCGCTCCTTAAGCAAATTATAATTGTGTTGCAAATTAGCAAAATCCATACCAGCGACTAAAACCTTGATTAAAATGCATTCTTATTCTCAATCCATTTTACCATATTTCCTTAAATATAATTAAAGAAATAGTGTTAGAGGAGGTATTGGCGTTAAAATTGCTTAGAAAAAAAAACACTTCCGATTTCTCGCTGGACTCGATACATCACTTCGTGACACATTTCGGCAAGGCTCAATGCATCGCCCGGCCAGCGTCTAATTTCCGCTCGTCGAGTAGCGCGAAGCAAGTATCGAGACAAGCGGCATAGGATATACTTGGCAGTGTCAAATATTTTTAAAAGAATATGCTTTACTTTTAATCTTAAAATAATGTATAATAGTAATGTATACATATTGATTGTACATTACCAAAGGAAGGTATATGGTCCGAACACAAGTATATTTAACAGAGGAAGAAAAAAGCAGTCTTGAGTCGGCTGCTGTGTCGCACGGTATCAGTCAAAGCGACTTGATTCGACAGGCAATTGATGAATTGTTGGCAAAAACCGGTCAGATCGATAAGGTTTCAATACTTGATGAAATTGCAGGAATTTGGTCTGAGAGAAACGATATTGCCGACATTCGCGATTTACGAACCGGTTGGCGCCGGAGACCGGCACGATGAGAAAAAATATTTTAATCGATACGGATATCGTGATAGATTTCCTACGCGGGGACCACCAGGCCAAATCGCATTTTAAGTCGCAATCGGATTCAATTTGCTTTTCAGCGATAACCGTTGCCGAGATTTATGCGGGAATTAAAGGGAAAAAAGAAGAATCCGAGGTCGAAAGACTCTTCTCTATTTTTCCAGTTATTGCGACAACAAATGAAATAGCCCGTGAAGCGGGCAAGTTCGTTAAACAATACCGGCCATCCCATTCGGTTGAAATACCAGACGGGATTATTGCCGCTACCTGCGTGGTCTCCGGCTCGGAATTGCACACTCTCAATATCAAGCATTATCCGATGTTTAAAGATTTGAAGCCGCCATACAAGAAACATAACAAAATCAATACCCTCTAAAAAAAATCGGCGGGCATGGCATATAGCGGCACAGTGGTCTTTTTTGCTTGATCTCCCCTCCACCCATTGTATATACTTAGGATATACTTGGTAGTATTAAAATTTTTGAAATAAAATAAAAGGTAATGAAACAAGAAAAGGGCCACAGCCACGAGGGTTGTAGATAGACTTTGAGGTTAGAAATAATTTAAAAAATATGAAACCTTTTCTATTTGCAATTTTAATTGTTTTTGTTGGTTCATGTTTCGGAAACAAACTTATTGATTCTTGCCATTCTTGTAGTGGATGCTATTTTGAAGACTTTGCCAAATGCTTAACAATACGTTTCGGACACATTGCACACTTCGGGGCTCGTTCACAAAATAAAGTTTTGAAATATATTATTTCACAAAGCCAAATTATTAAATATCAATTTTTTAAAAGGTGCAAAGAAGAATGTTGTTTTAACGACACAATGGCTTTTGATATTAAGATAAATGATGATATAGATTCGGATGGTAACGTTAAAGATATATCATCAAATAAATCCGAATCAAAATATCAAGATACAATTCTTTTCAATCAAGTTAAAGATATTGTTAAATCGTGGAATTTTGGAAAGAGAGCAAGGGATTTAATTGCCTGGAAACCCTCAAGCAATCATCCACCCAGAGTGCCAGAGCTTACATTAATTTTAATTTTTACTGAACCCAAATTAATACGTTTTACTACTCCAATATTTGACCAATAATGCAATAAAAATATTTCTAATCTATTAGAAACGTAGGAACCTGTATGATCACAAAAATCAAAAAATGGGGCAACAGCCAAGGGCTGCGTTTTCCCCGCGATATTTTGCGGCAAGTGAATATTTCCCTTGGCGACGATGTTGACATAAAGGTATTTAAAGGCGAGATTGTCGTAAAACCGGTTTCACCTGCACGCAAAAAATATCTTTTAAAAGATCTTGTTTCAAAAATGCCTGCAACCTATAGAATTCACGAGGAAAAATGGGGAAAACCAATAGGAAAGGAGTCCTGGTAAATGGCGGCATACATCCCTGAAAAAGGAGATTTTATCTCCCTTTCCTTTGACCCGCAGGCAGGGCATGAACAAAAAGGATGGCGACCGGCTCTTGTCGTCAGCAATACCCTGTTCAATCAGAAAGTCGGGTTGGCCATTGTTTGCCCGGTGACTAGTACTGTACGGGGAATACCGTTCCATGCTAAAATTTCTCAAACTTCGGCCCTTACCGGCGTAGTAATGGTTGATCAGGTAAAATCCGTTGATTTTTCAGCGCGAAAAGCACAATTCATTGAAAAAGCTCCTGATATATTACTCAATGAAGTCCTCGCAATTCTTGACGCAATTATTTATTGAATAATGTTCAATCCCACACCATTCAACCGGCAAACTTATTCGCCTTTGTTAGGCATCAATGATCGGCAGGTTGATCGTATTTCCCATTAATCAATGACTCCACGGCGGACAGGACTTCGCCTGTTGTGAAAGTACAGCACGGCGGCGATCCATCGTCACCGACGATTTTGCATTTTCTTTCCGACCATCCGGCCGCGCTGTGGTAGCACCCGGCATACACGCAGGGCTTCTGCATAACTTTCCCGGTAAAACGATCGAGCAAAAGCCGGTATTCGGGATTTACCGACCCGAAAAAAACGAGGGCGGGGCGATGGAATGCGGCGGCAATATGACTCGGTCCCGAATCAAGACCGATAAAAAGAGCGCACCCGTGAATATAGGCGATCAATTCCCTTAAGTTGGGATTTATAACATGGGTATAGAAAGTATTTTCTTGGGCATCATTGCCGATGCCTATCACCTCAAAACCGCGCCTCTCCGCATACTCCTTGATGCATTTCCAGTCAACGCCGTGAATGGTTCGATAGTTTTTTTGGGAACTATCAGGATGCAAGTGAATCAAAATATAGGGCGTTACCGGCGCCTTTTTTATTTCGTCCGCCGTCACATAGAGTCGGGGATAGGATAACGGTTCTTCAGGATAACCGGCCTTAATAAAATATGCTCTCGCAATATGCATCATCGGCGATCTCTCATAAGCCCAAACCAGATTAAGAAATCCTGCGTTTTTAAAAAAAACGCGGCTTAGCTCCCTCATTATTTTTTCCAAAGGGTTGAATTCTTTTTTAAAGGTGACATTTTTTAGGGGATAATTCCTGAACACATCCATTAACGGCGTGATAACGATGACTTTTACATATTCGGCCGCTAATTTCCTGATGATGGGCTCAATCCACAGAACATCACCCAGCGCCGTTTTCCGTTGAATATATTTAAAAAGCTTCACGTATGCCCAACCTGCTCTGTTTTCATTACCTGGACTTTAAAAATAAAATTAGTTATTAGTGCGCAAAATTGTCAAATTTGCAAATAGTTGTTTGGACGGAATCCATTAAATCGATATATATTAAAGTATGCCGAATAATTTTTCCATCATCCACTTTTCAACCGGCAAATCCCTTCGCGGCGGCGAACGCCAGGCGATGTTCCTTCATGATGGTTTATTAAAAAAAGGGCATACAAGCCTGCTCGTGTGCAAAGCAGCGGGTGTGCTGTCAAGGCAGAATATCGCCCAAATGCAATCCGTTCCATGGAATGGCGAAGGCGACCCGTTCGGATTTATAAAGTTCCATCATCAGTGTAAAAAGGCCGCCCCGGATATTATCCATTGTCACGACGCTCATGCGCTGTTTCACGGAAGTATAATCGGGCACTTGTTGCATGTTCCGGTTGTCTACACCCGAAGGGTGCTTTTTTCCTTACATTACAACTTTATTTCAAAATGGAAATATGCTCATTGCAATGCGCTAATTGCCGTTTCAAACGCCGTTGCGCAACAATGCGGCGCGTTGATGCCGGGCGAAAAAATACACATCGTGCACGATGGGGTCGATTATAATGTCCCCATGCTTTCACGCCGGGAATCCCGAATTGCCCTGGGTCTGCCTGAAGATTGTTTTTCAATCGGCACCGTGGGCCATTTCACCCGCGAAAAAAATATATCACTTGTGGTATCACTTGCAAAAGCGCTCCAGGACAAATATCCTCGCGTTAAAATTGTGTGCATAGGCCCAGGGGATTTTCTACCTGATTCATTACCGAATAATTTTATTCCAGCCGGATTTAAACCCGATGCAGCACGGTATTATAATGCGTTCGACCTCTATCTTTCTTCCTCGTTGCTGGAAGGGCTCGGTTCGGCCCTCATCGACGCGGTAGTCCGGGACATTCCGGTCATTGCAATTGACGCAGGGGGAACACGGGACATTTTTCCGGAAGCCTGGCCGCTGGTCCCCGAAAATTCCCCTGAACTTTTTATTGGCGCGGTCGCACAGGCGATTGATGATTTTAAACAGGCCAAATCCGACGCGCTTCTATGCGGCAAGCGCGCAAGAGACCTGTTTTCCGTTGATTCAATGGTCGATGGCGCAATCCGGGTGTATCGGCGCATAGTGAAACATGAAAGCGCATAAAATGGTCCCAATCAGCGCGGTAATAATTACTTTCAATGAAGCGCACGACATCGAGCGCACCCTTGCGGCCCTTGATTTCTGCAATGAAATCATCGTCGTCGATTCGGGAAGCAACGATGCGACGGAACCCATGTGCCGGAAATTCAACTGCCGTTTCATGGTGCGCCCGTTCGACGGCGACGGCCCTCAAAAACGGTTCGCGATATCGCAAGCTGTCAATGACTGGGTCCTGGTCGTCGACGCCGACGAAGAAGTGTCGCCGGAACTCAAAGCGGAAATACGGTCCCTTTTTTCCAGGACTTCGCCCGACAGCGCGGGATTCCGCGTGCCCATATCCCTAGTTTTCATGGGGAAATTGCTGAAACATGGCGGGGAATATAAAAAGACCCATCTACGCCTTTTCAACCGCACGAAAGGAAATTACAATACCAATTTTGTCCATGGCGGCGCATCCGTGTCGGGAAAAACGTCGACCCTGCAAAACCACCTATTGCATTATAGCTACGCCGGCCTCCACGATTATCTCGAAAAATTCAACGCCTATACGTCGGCTTCGGCGGAAGCGCTTTTCAACAAGAAACGACGAGGGGCCGTGGTACAGTCCCTCGTCAGGTTGCCTTTGACATTTATCAAGATTTATTTCATCAAAGGCTGTTTTCTCGATGGCTATCCTGGCTTCGCATGGTCCCTGCTCTCGTCTTTCTACCCGGTCGTAAAGTTCATGAAATTGCATGAATTGTATGATAAAAACACGCACCGTCCGGGTAAAGAACAATGAACCTGCTTTTCATAGCATTGGCCCTTTGCGTCCTGTTCCTTGCCGTGCGTTTCAGCATTTTTCTCCCCGCAATAAAAGGGGTCCCTGTTCTCCTGTACCATAAAGTTTCATTGACACATGAAGACAGTCTTACCATCAAACCGTCGGCGTTTGAAAAGCACCTTGCATACCTTGTAAAAAAAGGGTATCACACCATTTCCGTCAAAGAGCTTATAGGGTTTATTGAACGAAAGGCGCCGCTTCCTCCTAAACCCGTAATGATAACGTTCGACGATGGGTATGTAAATAATTTCGAGCTCGCCTACCCCTTGCTTAAGCGATACGGATGCAAGGCCGTGTTTTTCATTCCGTCCGCGGGTATCGGGAAAACCAATTGGTGGGACCGCCGCGCGGAGCCGCTCATGAATGTGGACCAATTACTCGGTCTCGATACCAGTCTCATCGAGCTTGGACTCCACTCAACCGACCACAAACATTACGGCAAGATTTTATCTGAACAAATCGACATTGACATGCACCAAAGTATCTCCGCGTTCCGGCATTCAGGCATTCCCTTTGTACCCGCATTTGCCTATCCCTATGGCGGACGGCCAAAAAACAAAGAAATTTACGCCCATATGGTCCGGGTTTTTTCGTCAATGGGGATAAAGCTTGCTTTCAGGATTGGAAACCGGGTTAATAAACTGCCTTTAAAAAATTATTTTGAGGTCAAGCGGATCAGTATCCAGGGATCCGATTCAATGTGGACGTTTAAAACGAAACTGCTGAAGGGCCGCGAAAAACAGGTATGATTCTTTGAACCGGTTTTCCCGCTTGTTTCATTCCACTTCATTTAACCTGTCATGAGGTGTTTGCGAAAGGGGCCGTCTTATTTGTTTCGACTTTTTTTCCCTTTTATCAATCCGAATTCGGTCCAATATTCTTTGGGGAAACAAAACCGTTGTATGGTGTCCGGATCGTGCGGAATCGGATCATAGGCATGGAACAAATGATATTGAACGGCTTCGCGGGCGATGGTCCTGATCCGCACGCCGGACAACTTGAACCGCGCGCACAGGTTGCTGTCTTCCATGCCGCGGCCGACGATCCGTTCGTCATATCCATTGACATTTAAATAATCTTGTTTATAAACGGAAAAATTACTCCCTAAAATGCGATATTGCGGTTTGAATAAATTCTCAATCACGCAGGAAAAGGGGATATAAAAACCCTGTTTGATACTGTCGCGGTCGCATTGATTCAACCAAAATAAAATATTTTCAATCTTTTTTGACCGTACATCGTCGAGAGTGATCGCCGCGGTTATTTCTTGTTTTAACATGACCCTTCGGCCCGAAAGCACGGTGCCCAAACGTCTGTGACGAACATGACTTTCCAAATATCTTTGGTGCACGATGCAGTCCCCGTCAATAAATACGAGATACCGCGCCCCTGATAGATTGACCGCCTTGTTCGCGATGAGCGTTTTCCTGAACCCGTCGTGCTCTTGACGTATATGGACAATCGGGTGCATGAAAAAAGTTTGATACCGCGCTACAACATCCGCCACACCCTCGTCGATACCGTCCTCGGCAATAACGACTTCAAAGTCTTTCAGGCGTTGATTTCCCAGGCTTATCAGCACTTTTTCCAGAAAATTGTGCCGCTTATGTACGGCTATTATCAACGAGACTTCAGCCATACGGACCTTCAATGGCCGCCGTTAAGGTTTTTCTCAATTAATAAAGACCAATCCCGTTTGGAATAAACGTTCCTCGATTTCACGCCAACGTAAATGTCCCATAAAGAACCGAAATCGATCAACCAGTTGGTTTTCCCTATATCGGGAAACAGTTCGTAAATGAGGACCTTTGTGGTCATGGAAGCGGAAAAAGCATAGACCGTCCTCTCATGACTGCCGGCAAGGGCGCGAATGTTTTTTTTAATTTCCTCTTTGGCTAAGTAGCAATTTTGTGAAGGAATTTCCAGGAATTCCCTGTATGGAAACACGCGGTCATGCAGCGCCCGCAGGTGGACGGGGCCGATCATGACAACATCCATCGACCGCAGCGCCGCAACCAGAGGAAACAGCTTCCCGCGCTTGTTGCCGTCGTGAAATACATCGGCATTATGCCATTGCATCCTGATACCCTGCGTCCTGAAAAAATGCTGCACCGGCTTTCGCATCGAGCGAATGGCCCGAGGTTGGAGCGCATAAAAGTAGTCTCCTTTGTTACATAAGGACTTTTTCAGGTCTTCGCCTAATTCCGGAAAGTATTGGTGCCCATCGCAATTGGCGCCGCCACGGTCGATAACGGCGTTCCATTCGCCGTCTCCATATCGTGAAAAAGAAAAGGGAGTATGCGATTTCATCAAGGTAACATAAAATTCAAGCCCTTTGTTTGTAATCGTATTACCGGAACAGGCAAGAATCGTCTTTTGCAGTAATGTTTTTAATGGCATCTGTTGCTGTAGTATCCGTTGTGTAAAAAAAGTCCTATCGGCCTATTTTTTCAAATTAATTCCGCTTACTATCATGATCCACCGTCGCAGGCTGTCGCGGGGAAAGTTTTTATGAAGATAATAAGCCCTTTTACTGGTCAGTCTCGTACACGTATGATTTCTCATATATGCATCCACTCGTTTCTCGAATAATTCACCTCCGTAAAGTGGATATCGTTGTGAATCGGGATGTTTTTCATTATAGATGCGCCCCTTGAAGTCGGCAGCGCGCACTAAATAGCATTGGTCCGAAAAACCATAACTTTTAAAAAAACAGTCGTCCTCAGAAAACGACTCCTCTTTCGCCTCGGCAAGGTCCTTCTTCCAGGAAGGATTGGCGACTTTTATGCAAGGGTCGGCCTCCATTCGTTCGATGGCGGCTTCTATCCATGCTTCGCGGTTTTGAATCATCGCGTCTCCGGAAAAGTGGAGTACATAATCCGTAGAACAAAGAAAAATGCCTACAAGTTCCTGAATGGAATAAAAATAACCGCCCTTAAAAGACTCCTTGTCAATTTGAAAATGGTCGAGCGCTTTGGGGGCGTGGTCCTCAACGTAAAAATAATCGTCGATGACTTTTTTCCCCACAAGTTTGTCGGCTTGTTTGCCTACGACGATCCTGTTGCGGACATTGTTAATGTATAGGGTCTTCCGAGCGAAATCGTAGTTACATGCATCAATCATGCGCTGCAATCTGCCGGTTGTCAGAAGTATCCGCCAATCATTTTCCCAGCACTTTGTTTCGAACGTAACGCTTACTTTCTTCATTGTCCGTTCCCGGAGTTCTTTTTCATGCTTTCACGACAATCCTTTTGGTTGTTTATAAATGAAATATCGACGTTGAAGTGCGCCGAATCGGGTCGGGCTGAATAAAAAGGCAGGTTATCAATGATAAAACCTTCACAATATTTTTCGTTTAATTGCTCTGCGGTGGGGCCCTTGTGCCACGTTTCACCCTCTGTCTGAACTTTGTTAAGCGGATTGTTAAACACAACCGATTCCAAGGGGGCCAACGCTTTGTCGCGCCACCGCACATTCAAGCCCCACCTTTTAGAATGTAAAGCGCTCTCAAACGAATTCGGGGCCTTGAAATCAAGGGACTTAAGCAATCGACACATTAAATCTTTGCGATATATATTCCCGTCGACGCTGAATGGGTAATTCCATTTTCCCCGCGGCGTTGAATGGAATGTCCATCGCCATTCAAGATATTTCTCGGTTTTCAGGAATTTCGGTTGAATATCGTCTTTATAGTCTCGAGAACAGCGCAGGCTGATGAAAAGATGCCGCTTGCCAAAAATAGACGCTATTGGGGACACATTAAACCGCCGATAAAAAACATTATCGTCAACCAAAAACATAAGATACGATTCATTGGGAATCTTTTGCATTACATTAAGGACGTCGCTCTTAAAAGAACCTTCCTCAATCCAATGAAGATTGTCATGAATGCGTTTTGCTATAAGTTTTTGATACCCTTCCCTAAATGAATTTCCCGTCGCCTTATATACAATGAAGATGCGTTTAAAAGGGCCGGTTAGATTGTCGCGGAGGCTTCTTAACAGACAGTCAAGCTGACAGGCCCTGTTTTTTGAGAAAATCAAGCCATTAAGTTCCGCCAAATTTAAAGCCCCTTATCCCAGAGTAACTAATCGGACCAGGAATGAAACGCAATGATATCGAATCCCTCTGCGCTTTTTTGATTAATATATGCATTGATGCTCGATTCGTCCCACGATAATTTTACGCGATCAGCTTGAAATTTCCCTTCATAACATGTTGACAATTGCCTGATTGAATAAAGATCGGGATGATATTTCGTCACATAATTGCCATAGAGTTCCGGTTCGGCGCAATAACATTTTTTATTAATGATGCGATAGGAAGTTTCAAGAAAGGTTTCGAAGGTAAATCCATTCCGCTTAAGCATCTCGTCGATCAAATGCCGGTTTAACAGGTTCATGTCGTTTATAAAGGAATGCGGATAAACTCGTTCTAATCCCAATATCTTTTTCTGAAAAACAAAATAGGGCTTATGGTATTGGTCCCTACCACAATACCAGATTGGCTTGCCGAAGTCATCGAAAAAACTGAGCGGTCTGGTGATAACCGTATCGGAATCGATGGTAACATAATATTCATGGGTGGTTACGCATTGAAACAATTTGAGAAACTGTTGATAAATCCAATTCGGCCTGAACTTCCAACGACTGATATCGATGTCGAGAACGTCCCGGTCTTTAAAATAACGTATTTCCCCCGAAAGAGGAAGCGGAGCTATCGGCCCCGGCGTTATAATATAAACCGTATCAAGATCTTTTATGTTTCTCAATGCCGCGCCTACGGCAAAAGGAAGTTTGTTATAATCTTTCTGCGCGCAGCAGATCACGGCGTCAATTTTCATGGATTGGCTTATTGTTCAAGTCGGGGCTGGGTTCAGCGAATTGCATATCATAAAAATATTTATAGCGCCGGTTCATTTTAATAAGGTCGTTGTGCGGGCCTGATTCCAAGATCATTCCGTTTTCAACGACAAGGATCAAATCGGCATGGGAAATCGTGGAAAGCCGATGAGCCACGATAATGGCGGTGCGATGTGTCATAAGATTGTTTATCGCGCTCTGAACCAACCGCTCGGATTCGGTGTCGAGCGCGGAGGTCGCTTCGTCAAGAATAAGGATTGCCGGGTTTTTTAATATCGCACGGGCGATGGATAACCGCTGCCGCTGTCCGCCCGACAACATGACGCCTCGTTCACCTATGATCGTTTCAAGGCCTTGAGGAAGTTTTTCAATGAATTCCCATGCATTGGCAACTTTTGCCGCTTCAATTACCAGCGCCGCCGACGCACCTTGCAAACCATAGCCGATATTGTTGAAAACGGAATCATTGAATAGAACGGTTTCCTGAGATACAATTCCAAAAAGACTTCGCAACCCCAGGAGATCATTCTCCCTGATGTCTTTTCCATCGATGGAGATGGAGCCTTCCTGAATATCGTAAAACCTTGGCAAAAGATCGAGGATCGTGCTCTTTCCGCTGCCGCTTGATCCGACGATCGCAACAATCTGATTTTTCTTGACGGTAAAGTTTATTCCACGAATAACCTCTTGCGCCGTTCCTGGATAAGTAAACCTGACTTCAGAAAATTTAATTTCTTTTTCAAAGGATGGAACGCGCTCATGCGCCGAGATGCTCACCGGTTCCGCTTGTACATCCAGAAGCCCGAAAATACGTTGCGCGGCAGCTAACCCACCCTGTAAAGTACTGTTGACTCCCGCGAGGGATTTAAAAGGTTGAAATGTAATAAAAAGGAAAGTCAAGTACCGGACAAAATCTTCCGCGCTGATGCTGTGACCTTTCAAAACCTCCATTCCACCGAAAAAAAGAAGTATCACTGTCACGATCACGCCAAGAGTTTCGGTGAGCGGCCCCGATAACGTAATAAATAAAATAGACCTGAACGTCGCATGGTTGAGCCGGTCGTTTTCTCGTTTGAATTTATCGGTTTCAAATAGCGCCATATTAAACATTTTTACCGCTCTGATGCATGAGGCGGTCTCTTGAACAACGGAGGTCATTCCCTCGAACCGTTCCAAGTTACGTTTGCTTCTCCGACGAATTGTTTTCCCCATTTCGAGAATGAGATAAGCAAGTATGGGAAAAATACTTGCTATGATAATAGTCAGCTTCGAGCTTATGACGAGGAGCATTGTAATAAAAAATATGATCCTGAGGGGTTCTATCAACAATTTATCAAACGTACTGACAAGCGAATTGTTCACGGCACTGGCGTCATTTAATATAAGCGACGTAATTTGTCCGGATTTATTACGGTCATAATAGGTAACGGGAAGATTAACAATGTGGCTAAAAATCTGATTCCGCATGTCCCTAATTATAAAAATGTTGATTTTTGCAATGAGAAGCGATTTGAAATAGCTTAATACGTTTTTAAAAAAAAAGCTTCCTAACATTAAAACGCAAACAATTTTTAATGAGGTAAAAACATTCTCCCGCTGGATAATCGAATAGGTCCAGAATTTGAGCCACTCATTTATATGATTAATTGAAAAAGTCGGTTTCAAGGGAGCGGTCGATCCGGGAAGAAACAGTGTGTTGACAAGAGACGCTGAAAACCACAACGAAAGGGACTCGGCGGAAACAATGAGTAGCGATAATACAACGGAAATCGCGATATAATGAAGATATGGTCTTGTGTAACTAATGGCTCTGGCGTACAGTTTGAATGTTTTCATTACACTTGTAAAGATATAATTTTTAGTCGGACAGTGGAAAAAAAGAAAATCCCCCACAATATCCTGGAATGAGGGACCCTTTAATCTTAACTTTCTTAAAACGAAGCGCGTAATATAGGACGATATGGTTTTTTTAAAATATATTATGCATCGCTGTTTGAAGCTTTCCTTTAAAGAATTGATGGAAGAATACCGGTTCGGAAACTATTTTATAAAATTGTTTTCATTAAAAACCATGTACAAATTTACCTGTTTGAAAATATTTTTCTTTTTTTTGGCCTTCGCCCAATTCCACGGAAGCAATGCCTCAGGAGTAGACAGGGCCATTTTTGACAATGCTTATTTTCTCGGCCCGGCCATAATGTACAATATAAGAGACGGGTTTTACGATTTCGTTGACATACAAAAAAGCCTTCGGGCGCCCAGAAACAGCCTCCTCATGTATGGCGCCGGGGGCGGGAAACGCTTCGGGCTGAACAATTTCATGCGACTGCAGATAGGAATAAACTTTGATATGGGAAGCATCGTTGACGACACACTCTCGACAACGCTCGTCGGGAAATCAACGCCTTCTCCCATCGGGGTGAAACATACGCTCTACCATGCCGGGTTTTCCCCCGAACTGCAGTTTTACGCGCCAAAGACCGACCGGGTTCTGCCCTTTGTCAGGGTCGGCGGCGGACTGAACTACGTTTCGGGCGTTGAACAAATGTTCGTTCTCAACAGCGACACGCTCGTCGAAGGCATGGACCCTGAAATCGTCTATAAAAACAGCTTGACTTTCGACGTCATGGCTGGTTTCGGGTTCGATCTGCTTGTTACTCGCTCCATAATAATCTGCCTGTCGTATTCATTTCGCTACTGGCAACCCGTGCTTGGGTCCATTCAGGATGATTTTCCCCTCACCGCGCTCCCGTACCGTGAAATTTTTTATAGCCATGGAATTCAGGCAACGGCGCTTTTTCGACTATGATTTTCCTGATTAAAAGGACGCCCCTTGGGTGCACCCGACGGGGTGATCCCCTGATTTTGCTAAGGAAAAAGAACCTCTTTTTTATATTCGTTCAGTCAACCCTGTCTGCAACACCTGCGCGCAGAGAATGACGGCGGCAAGTTCGGTGCGTAACCTGGTATGAGCTATTTTCATGAAAACAAACCCTGACGACTTAAGTCCGTCCTTTTCATTTTGGGAAAATCCTCCCGGCGGGCCTATAAAACATGCTGTATCCATAGGGGCGGCTAAACCATCACGTGCGGACCTCGGAGACATACCGTCAGCATCGGCAACAATGCAGTGCTTGGGACTAAAGCTTCGGACCGTGTCCAGAGCTTCGTCAAATTCGGTTGGCGCTGTCAGCTCGGGAAGCCATGCACCAAGCGATTGCTTAATTCCGGAAACCATTTTCTTATGGCGCCGCTCCTTGTGTTTCTCCCATGTTTCCCACCATTTCTTCTGGCAACAGTGACAAATCATTGGTGTTATCGTCGCTATTCCCAGCGCTGCCAGGTTCGTTACAGCCTCTTCAAAAGCGTCGCGCTCAGGAATTCCAATATACGCATGGACGCGGGGCATGAATGCGGGCTGTATCCGCATCGCCGCGACCTCGGCTTGTGCGGTCCCTTCCCTGAGCAAACACGTGTAAATAGTTCCTTTACCGTCGGTAGCATGTATAAAACCAGACGGGTCTTTGCGAAGGACCGACAGGGCGTGATGACGTTCTTCCTCGGAAAAAACGGCGGTTTTCTCATCTGCGTGTGATACAAAAAAAAGCGAATGTTCCAGGTTGTCCATACTTTTCCTTTTCAAAAAAAAGTCCGACGGATTTACGCGTTCCCGCCCAACAATGCTTTCCAATTCCATTTCAACCTTATGTCAAATTGATGTTTGATATTTCTCCTTGACAGAAATTGCGCCGAAGAAGTATCTTTTTATAAAATTTCCTAATCATCGTTTAATAAAGGAGCGTGCTCTTATGGCCAAGATCAACAAAAGCCAATTAATCAAACTGCAAGGCAAATACATTACAGACGATGCCATTGGAAAACTGTACGGGATCAGCAGACAGGCCGTACACCAATTAAGGAACAAATTCGGCATCCCTCCGGTAGAGGAAAAGCACAAGGCGCGTAACAGCGAAATAGTCAAGGCCTATAAAAAAGGGACCTCGTGCGTAAAAATCGCCCAGAAATACAAATTGTCGATTTCCCAAACGTATCGGATCATTCGGGACGAACAGTAGCTCATAGTCAAAAGTAACAAGTCTAAAGTCAAGAGTTGATGTCTTTGGCATGCGCCAAAATAATTAACTTTTGACTTTTTTATTATCCTGCTTTTTTTCAGCCTTCATCCTTCAGCCTTCATCCTTCAGCGTTCATCCTTTTTTCCATGCTGATCCTTGTTTTGTATTCTTTTTATCCATATATGCAGTAATATAATTAATCGCACTCATTTTTCCTGCGCTCCAAAGCGGCGCAATAAGGCCGTTTGCCTCTGTCGAATCCGCCACGATCCGGTGGACAAATTGATCGGGGCGGAGGAGCGATAAAAAGTCACAAAGAATTTCCGTATATTTCTCAAGTGTTAAGCATTCTATTTCTCCGCGCTCATATTTTTGATGAAGCCCGGTCCCACGAATGATCATCAATTGGTGGATTTTTACCCCGGTAACGGGCAAGTCGGCAATTTCCCGCGCCGTTTCAAGCATCATTTCAGGGGTTTCCGGAGGAAGTCCCAGCATGACATGGGCCACCGTCTCTATTCCCCGCTTCGAAAGGGACGCGACACATCGCCTGAAGTCATCGACGGTATGGCCGCGGTTATGAAGTGCAAGCGTTTCATCATGGGCGCTTTGAAGGCCGATTTCAACGCTCAGGTATGTGCGTGAAGAAACTTCTTCGAGGTAATTATAAATTTCCTCCGTAAAGCAGTCCGGACGCGTGCCGATTGCAAGTCCTACCACGCGGGGAAAGGAAATAAGGGGCTCATAGGCGTTCTTAAGCGCCTTAACATCGCCATAAGTATTTGAAAAGGGTTGCAAATAGGCTATAAAAGCGGCGCGCGAGGGGGCTTTAAGCGCGGCCTCCTGCAGCTGCGCTAAAACAGGCTTAGCCGAAGTGGCAACCGGGCTGAACGAGCGGTTGTCACAGAACGAACATCCTTCGCGGCTTTTTAGGCCGTCCCGATTTGGGCAGGAAAATCCCCCATTAACGACAATTTTAAGTATGGGTTTTCCGAAACGCTCTTGCAGGTATTTTCGATATGAATTGTAATGGTGCTTCACGATGATATTGTATAAGCCTTCCCCGCATTAAATTCAGGGGAAGGCTCATTTGTTGGATAGGAGGTCGTTTAAATCCTGATAATCCTTTAATCATTAAATCCTAGTCCTATTTGGATTTGTCTTCAGCGGCCTTTTTCTTGGCTTCTTTCCTCAAATCCAAGCCTTCGCCCTGGTTCTTATTGATGTCATCAAGGTCGCCGCTGACGTCCGGAGGCGGGGCATCGATACGTTTGGTATCGCCTTTTCCTCCATTGTCTTTCCGCATTTCGCTCTTCAGCTTATCGAGGTCAGCCTTTTCTTTCTGGTCAAGATTTTCACGGGCGATTTTCTTGTCTTCCTTGGAAGTGACGACGGTTTCGCCGGTTTCCAGCTTTGTTATTCGCTGTTCAGTTTGTTCCTTCTTGAGCGCATCATTGACATAAATCATGTAACTTTTCCATGTTGCAATGGCCTCATCTTTACGGCCGAGGTTTTCGAGAAGTAGCGCGTGGCTTTCATAAAATTCCGCCGTGTTCGGATCAAGCGTCGTGGCGGTTTTGTATTCCTTGAGTGCGTCTTCGGGCTTGTTTTCTTTTTTCCAGTAGATATTTCCCAATTGCCAATGCGCCGCGGCGTTATTGGGATTTGTCGCAATGGCCTCGGAAAGATATTTTTTTGCCCCCGCCACATTTCCTTTTTCCATGAGACAGCGTGCGGCGCCCACGTAAGCGTCTCCCCTGTTGGTCCCGTCAATTTTTATGACCTGCTCATAAAGAGTTGCGGCCTTTTCGAATTGGTTCGCGTCCTCATAAAAAGCCGCCAGGTTCATTCGAGCGTCAATATTGTTCGGATTAAGCTCTACCGCATGATGAATGGCCTCAACCGCCATGCTTCTTTTGTTAAGCTTTTCGTACGCATATCCAAGGTTCAGCCAGCAATCGGAATTATGCGGCGAAAGCGCTATGGCCCTTTTATATTCGTTTACGGCATTCGTATAGCGCTCGGCCTGGAGATAAGAGAATGCGAGGTTTGATTGCGCCTCAAAATTACGCGGGTCCTGGCCCATCACTTTCCGAAAGACCGTAATGGCCTCGGTGTATGCGCCGTTTTTCAGCAATCCGTTTCCTTGCGCCATCAATTCCTCGACGGCCTGGCTTTGTGCATCGGAAATGATCAGCAGCGTAAAAATTAAAAAGCCACTTACTCCCAAATACTTTTTGTTCATACTGACCCCTCCTTCAGGAAATTGTAGATAATAAGGTAATGTACTGACAGTTATATTACATTTTTTGTCGTTCCGCGTTATGGCAATCAAATTGCAGTCCTCAATAAAGTATATTATCAAACATCCTTCACACAAGTCGTACGGTAAAACACAACCGAATTATTAGAGTGTCTATTTGGTCTGTCTCCGCAAAATGCGGAAACAGACCAAATTAGAGACTCTTATCCGCCCACTGGCGGGTTAGGAGAGAGGCCATGGCAACCACTGAAAAAGCCACGAATGTCTATATCAATCCGCTTTTGGAGCGATACGCCAGCGGCGAGATGTCGTATGTTTTTTCCCCGGATTTTAAGTTTTCCACATGGAGAAAACTTTGGATCGCGCTGGCGGAAAGTGAAATGGCCCTGGGACTGCCGATAACCCGGGAACAGATCGCGGAAATGAAAGAACATGTGTCCGACGTTGATTATGAAACGGTCCGTGCCTTTGAAGCAAAAACCCGCCACGACGTCATGGCGCATATCCTTGCTTTTGGAGAAGTTTGCCCGCGCGCCAAACCCATAATCCATCTCGGGGCCACAAGCGCTTTTGTCGGCGACAATACCGACCTTATCCAGATGAGGGAGGCCGGCCTGGTCCTTTTGAAAAGGCTTACGGCCGTCATGACCGCATTGCGTAATTTTGCCCTTCTTCATAAAGACCGTCCAACGCTCGGCTATACTCATTTTCAACCCGCCCAACTTACGACCGTGGGAAAACGGGCGTGCCTCTGGCTGCAAGAACTGTCGATGGATTTCTCGGCCCTCGGTTCTTTTGTGACCATGTTACCGTTCCTCGGAGCAAAAGGCACGACCGGAACGCAGGCCAGTTTTCTGAGCCTTTTCGAAGGCGATTCCGAAAAGGTGAAGCAACTTGACGTAATGATCGGTACAAAAATGGGTTTCGACAACCTCGTCCCTGTATCGGGTCAAACGTACAGCCGTAAAATAGACGCCCAGGCCGCGGGGGCCCTGTCGGGAGTCGCCCAGTCTTTGCACAAGCTTGCCAATGACATCAGGCTGCTCCAGCATCTCAGGGAAATCGAGGAGCCGTTCGAATCGACCCAGGTGGGGTCTTCGGCAATGGCATACAAACGCAATCCGATGCGGTCGGAAAGGTTGACCTCCCTGGCGCGGTATATCATATCGCTGTCAAGCTCGCCGGTTATGACCGCTTCCGAGCAATGGTTCGAACGCACGCTCGACGACTCCGCGAACAAGCGGCTTTCGATCCCGGAGGCCTTTCTGGCAGCCGACGCCTCGCTCATCCTGGCCCTTAACATATGCGAAGGGCTGGTCGTTTACCCTTCAATCATTTCAAAGCACGTCCGCGAAGAACTCCCCTTCATGGCCACCGAAAACATCCTTATGGAAGCGGTCAAAAAGGGAGGAGACCGGCAACAGCTGCATGAACGTATCAGGCTCTATTCCATGGAGGCCGTGCGCGGCATAAAAATGGACGGGAAAGAAAATGATCTTCTTGCGCGTATCGCTTCGGACCCGGCTTTCCACCTGACACAGGCCGATCTTGACGTATTGTTCAATACTTCCGATTTTGTCGGCCGGGCCCCCGAGCAGGTCAGCGAATTTATCGGCCTTCATATCGATCCGCTGCTCGAAAAAGGAAAAAAGTTCGGAAACATAGAAAAATTCGATGTAAAAGTATAAAGAAAACTCAAAAGAAATTCTTTCTCCTCAGCAAAATCAGGATAATCTTTTTTTTCAGGGGAATCCTGGTCAGGATTTTACGTGATTGTCGACTACCACGTTCATACTCCCTACTGCGGACACGCACAGGGAAAAATGGCCGAATATATCGAAGCGGCAATAAATGCCGGGATGTCCGAACTTGGTTTTTCCGACCATCTCGGCAGGTATTACCTGGGCCGTCTGCAGAAGAAGCGTTACTGGGATTGGGGAATCTCGGAAAGGGACCTCGACCGATATTTCAACGAGGCATTGGAGCTCAAGGACCTGTTTGCTGACCGGATCACCATTCGGATAGGGTTGGAAGTGGACTATATTGAAGGCGCGGAACATCTCGTTGAACGTATTACGACCCGGTTCCCGTGTGATTATTTACTGGGGTCTATTCACTGTATCCCTGCTGTGGGCTGGCGTCATATCTCCCAATATGCCAAATCAGGTATGGACCCTGAAAAAATATATGACCTGTATTTTTCCATCGCCAAGGCCGCTCTTCAATCGGGTCTGTTCCAATCTTTGGCGCACATAGATTTTGTTTGGAGATATATCATATGTCCAAAAGCCTGGCACACGAAACTGGCCAATTACATCTCCGATATCGTTTCCCTTGCGAACAGCTTGAAAACCGACATTGAAATCAATGCAAACGGATACTTATGGTCGCAGGCAAATTACGACGACGATTTTAACCCTTTTAACATTCTTTTAGACGCCGTTGGCGCCCAAAAGGCCCAAATAACCCTCGGATCGGACGCTCATGCCCCTCAATTGGTCGCTAAATTTTTCCCCGAATTAATCGGCCTTCTTAAAAACAAAGGCATAACTCACGTTTCAACTTTCCATCAGAAAAAAAGGACTTCGATACCTCTGGGCTAAATAGTGGCCCTAAAATCAGGCAATCGGCCGGAAGAATTTTAATTCTCTTGCCAAAGAGAAGATTGTTTTATATATTTATATGGGATAGTTGTTTTATGATTAATTTTTTGCCTTCATGGATTATGGAGGATTTATGAAAAAATATGCGATTTTGGCTGTTTTCATGATTTGTACCATCGCGCAAGCGCAATGGACAAATCAAACAACAGATTGCCTGAACCGAAACGACCGCCTTCAAGCTACATGGACCCCCAAAGAGACCCCGCAAGCGTGGTTGGACATTGCTATGTCCAGCGATGGCAAATATCAATCAGCCGTTGTAGATAGCGGTAATATTTGGATTTCAGCGGACTATGGAGTTTCTTGGATCCGGAAAGCTACGGTACAATATTGGTTTTCCATAGCGGTGTCAGGTAATGGTAAATACCAAACAGCGATAAGCGGAGGCGATCCGTCAAATACGGACTATATTGGTTCTATTTGGATCTCAAAAGATTTTGGCAACACCTGGACGCAAAAAGTTTCGGGGCAAGATTGGTTTTGCTTAGCGATGTCCAGTGACGGAAGATACCAAACGGCCCCGGCTTACGGCGATTTTATTTGGGTTTCAATGGATTATGGAAATAATTGGACGCAAAAAGCTTCCGCTCAAACATGGGCATTTATTGCAATGTCAAGTGATGGCAGGATACAAACCGCTCCCGCGGGCGGCGACAATATCTATGTTTCCTGGGATTACGGAAACTCCTGGAAGCCAAAGGCCGCGGCCCAAAATTGGCTGTATGTAGCAATGTCTGATGATGGCAGAATGCAAACAGCCAGCGAAAACGACGGGTTCCTTTGGGTCTCATTTGATTGCGGAAATACCTGGGTACAAAAAGCTTCGCCGCAATCATGGATATATCTCGCAATGTCGGGTAACGGCAAATATCAAACCGCCACAGTTTTCGATTCCAGCTATATTTTAGTTTCAAAAGATTACGGACATACGTGGCTGCAAAAAACGACGGCACAAAGTTTTTTGGGCGTCATTATTTCGAGTGAAGGCGCTATTCAAACGGCATTTGCAAATAATGGATATATTTGCGTATCATCGGATTATGGAGAAACTTGGAACCAGCAAGCAACATCCCAAAGCTGGTCTTGGGCCGCACTATCTAATGACGGAAAAATACAAACTGCGGTTGCCTTTGACGGTTATATCTGGAGATATGGACTTGAAATAGATAAGAATAAAGCAAAGACAAACCCAATGCGCAACCACCGTTTCAATAAAGGCTTTGGGCGCAAATAATGAGAGAATAATCATTTAAAAGCAAAATACTGTAAAGTTTTTCCGGTTTCTGCCGATATAAAAATAGGGTATATTATATATTTTGGTTTATTTAAACAAACTACCTGCTAAAATTCTAGTTAAATAATCAATAAAAATAAAGTGCTTCTTTTTTTTGCCGATGTTATAAACAGACAATAGGGTTTAACGCACGGCAGGTACAAGGATGGTTAATACCTGTCAACATCAATTCTACCTCCAACAAGGACGTTGGTATGAGAATAAATCATAATATCGCCTCAATGATAACGCAGGGTGCGCTGTATTCAGTGAACCAGGCAATGTCAAAATCCCTTCAAAAACTTTCCACGGGCCTTCGTATTAACACGGCTGCGGACGATGCCGCGGGTCTGGGCGTTTCAGAAAACCTGCGAACGCAGGTAAATGGTTTACAGCAAGCGGAGAATAATACCCAGGACGCTATTGCTTTATTGAATATCGCCGACGGCGCTCTTAATGAACAGTCCAGTATTCTCCAGCGTATGAGAGAGCTGACGATACAGGCGAGAAACGATACGTATACCAGCACCGAACGGGCCTACATGGGTTCGGAGTTCGATGCGCTGTTCCAGGAACTGGACCGGATTGCGGCAGTCACCAATTATAATAAGATGCAGATATTCGCGACACCGGAAACGGATTATATTGGAACGGCCAATGCCGGTCAAACAGTATATGCGGCAGACAACACAAACGCTACTCCGCATCAGTTGACCGATGAACGTACTATTTTTGCTGACCAGAATGATGCGTTTGGAGGCGGGACGGATTATGCCAGTTCCAATCATTTTAATTTTTTCGTGGGCGCGAATTATACCGCGCAGGACGCCGCGGCTTTAAACAATGCAAGCGACGCATGGAACCCCGGCACGGGAGACTTGATCACCGTCCAGTTCACCCAGATGGACACAAACGCCTTATTCAGCCCCGCGCCGGACATGGCCCCCGCCTCGGCTTTTTTAATGACAAATGGTAATAATCCGTTCGGCTGGGACCCTGTCAACGATCCCGGCGACCAGGCGGTCTCCAGTTGGTTTACCTCTCGCACGGCAACGATACAAGACAAGTTTACCATGATCCAAAACCTGATTGATGGCGACCCGCTTGACCCTGATTTACAGGCCAATTTTTTCAGCGGCGGCACCGGCCCCGGAACAAACCTTACCGGGCTCAAACGGGTAAACACGATGCGGGCCGCCATCGGCGCCATGACCAACAGACTCGAACACGCCGTGAACAACGACCAGACCGGGGTCAACAACCAGCAGGCCGCGGAATCCCAGATCCGGGACGTTGATTTCGCTTCGGAAACGGCGACGTTTACAAAGAACCAGATCCTGACGCAGTCGGCAACGGCCATGCTCGCCCAGGCCAATTCCGTTTCGCAAAACGTATTGCTGTTGCTTAAATAGCGCCTTAAAAACCGGGGTTCCATGAGAAAGGGAGGCAAACGCTTTCCTTTCTCTTTTTTTGTTCGAACGCGGGTCCGTCAAATAGTTTTATGCGGGTGCGCGCTAAATTATTTTTGTACAATGATCTTTGATATCGCCACGCTAAAAATAAAAATTCAACGCCGTCGGTCCGCCTCGTTCGATTTCCCCAAATTATTTTGCAAGAATTTTATCAGTTACCGGTCCAATAAACACTCACCCGTGGATTTTACCATTGTTATTGTTCCGTATGATTTTCTCGCGTCATCGTCAAAAAAGTTTGTCCGGCGCCAAAACCATTTATATTACGAGAAAAACGGGACATTTATCATAAAATCACGGAATGCCGCCGCTTGCCTCAGAACAGGCGCCAAAAAAATGACCCTGGGCATTAAAAGCGCGAGTACTGAGAGAAATAAAACCGCAATCCTCCGGGCTTTTGTCCGCCTGGCAATATCGATGTGCGCGGTACTCAAGGGCGGGCTGCCGTTTCACTGTTCGGCCATTGCTTTCGGCGATCGCGCAATGGCGTTCTCGGGTCCATCGGGCGCGGGTAAGACCACGATCGCGAAACTGCTGGCCAAGCCGGGACAATTATTAAACGATGATTTTAACATCATCCTTCCTCACGTTAAAAACGTTTATGCAATATACTCGACGCCGTTCGCTAAACTGAAAACGCTGAAAAAATGCGTGAACCGAGACGCGGAACTTCGGACGATTTTTTTTATCGAAAAAAGCGGGGCCAATTCCATCGAAAACCTGCCGTTTAAAAACAAATATGTTTTTACGCTTGCCCAGACGTTTATGTTTCCGCTGTCCGATTTGTTCGGTAAAAAAATCCTCGATAACGCGGAACAACTATGCAAAAACGTAGAATGCAAACGGCTCTATTTTAAAAACGACGAAGAAATCCGTCCTTTTCTGCATCGTTATGCCGGAGGTTTGAAATGAATTACTCAGTCAAAGGCGATCTTTCTTCAAAGGAAATCGGGGGCGAACTGTATATATACAACCGGAAAGATTCTACCATAAGCACCTTTAACGGCACGGGCGCTTTTATATGGAAATCGCTTAACAATGGCCTGGCTTTCGACGAAATCAGCCGACGGTTGTGCGAAGAATACGATGTTTTGCCCGTCGAAGCGGCGGCCGATGTTTCTGATTTTGTTAAAAACCTCGGCGATAACGGTTTCATTACGCTCCTTCCCGATTAATTATATGATTGCCGAACCAATATTCGATAAATTGGACCGCGTCGCGCGCGAAGCTTATCCATATATGGCGAGCGTCGAAGTGACCGCGCACTGCAACGCCAGGTGCGAGTATTGTTTTATAAAAAACCGATCATTCAACGAGCTTTCCACGGCACAACTATGCTCGGCGCTGGAAAAACTTTCGAAAAACGGAATAATCCATGTGCACATCACCGGCGGCGAACCGTTCCTCCGCCCGGATATCCTCGATGTCCTTTCTTTTGCCATTGACAACGGTTTTTTTTATTGCACGCTTTTTTCGAACGGCACCCTTCTTTCCCAAAAACACCTTGATTTTCTAATAAGAAACCGCGACTTCTTCACCAAAATACAGATGTCCGTTTTTTCCCATACCGCGGCAACGAACGACGCGTATTTCGGCGTGCCCGGTGCCCTTGACACGATCATAAAAAACTCCCTGTTTTTGAAAAAAAACGGTTTCAGGGTATCTCTTGCCATGAATGTTTTGGATTTTAATGTCCGCGAAATGGAGGAAACGCGCAGGTTCTTCGAGGACCTTGGACTGACGCTCAGGTTCGGCTATTTTAAAACACTCGCCAGCCCCCGGATCGAAAACATGCTTTCCGGCATTACCACCGATTCCTTTTACAAGCAGTATTTCCTGAGCCTGCGTCCGGAAGCCCTTGACGGGTTAAAAAAGCAAATGAAGCAATGCCTGGAAATGCCGCCCATGACCGACGCCGAGCTTTGTGTGGGCCGATGGACCTCCATTTATATGAATCCCCAGGGCGACCTTTCGCCGTGTTTGGCCTTTAGAAACATGAAAGTAGGGAACATATTCGAAGAACGGTCGGTCCATGATATACTGCTAAGCTCCCCCGATTACCATACCGTATGCGCGTGTAAAAAAGCCGATTTTACCCAGTGCTTGTCCTGTAAATTTATTAATTTCTGCTCCCTGTGTTTCGGCGAAATCCATACGGAAACAAGCTCATTGCATGCGATAAATGCCCAGGTATGCAATTTTGCCCGGGCATTATACGATCTTATGTGCTGATGTTGATCGCCGATATTGACATAATAAGAACCTAATAAATTTTTCTATGGGAACGATATGCCTATGGTCTCTTTACCCGCCGCGAAGCCCGCGTTGGCCGATGCGGTAAAGGCGTTTTTTTTTGAAAATAAAACCAGGAAATGCATGGTTTACGGCATTTCCATGGAACCGTTTTTATCCTTCGGAGAAACCGTTGTCATCGTCCAATGCGAAGGCCCGCTTAAAAAAGGCCGCTGCTATGCGTTTATCACCGGAAACACGCTGACGATCCATCGGTTTATAAAAACCTCCGGCAACGGTTACGCGCTTTTTGCCGGGGACAATAATCTTTTTTATAATCACGTACCTCTAACGGATGTTGTCGGAGAACTTTTCCCTTGCCAAAGCTTCTGTGCGTTATTTATTATTGTAGTTATAAACAGCTTTTTCTGTTTTCTCACGCAAGTTTTTAATGAAAACCTACTGGTCCGCAGGATACGCAGGCGTATTATAAGGTCAATAACCGGTCCGGTAAGAAAAGAAAGGCCCTGGCAATGAAAAAAAAATATGAAAAGCCTGAATTGATCGTCGAGGTAATGTCCCTGGACATGTTGGAAGGCGGCTGCAGCGGCCATCAACCGTCAGTATCTAATGTCAATAATACCAAAGTAAAAGTCGGCAACTGTAAATGTTGTCCCGCCGGCAAGTATGTCATCAATACATTGCCTTAAATCCTGATGTACATGCGTTGTTTTTCGCCCCTATTGTATGCAACGTTTTATACATTTGTTCAGAAGCAAACCGGCCGGATCGCGGCAAAAAGGAAGTTCGATTACTATGCGGCGGAGAATTCTGGGCAGTATGCCAAGGTCCCGGTCTCCTGAAAACTTCAGCAGAACGTCGGCATAAGCGAATTTGAGCGTCTTTTTAGGGACCGGAATGGGCGGCACTCTTCCTTTTCTCTCAAACTTTTTTAAAACATAATACATAAAGGCCTCAACATCGGTTGACGCCGCGATATCCCAGAACTTTCCCCAGTTTATTGATGCGTCTGTTAACACGACCACATCGTCGAATAAGGCGTCGGAGAAAAAATGGCCCGCATGCGAAAGCCCATGACACAGACAAATAGCAAGCGCATCTTCCGCGCACGGCAACGTACGCAGTCCCTGTTTTTTTCCGCGGGCAAATAACATTTCAGGCGACAGAATAAACCGCTGACGCAAATTGATGAAATTGTGAATGTCAACCATAACCATGTGGTCATTACAAGGCATATAAAAAGTTACTTCAAACCGCGATCCCTTTTTATTAACCGGCCAGCTTCCTTCCGCGATGGAAATATTTGGAATCGATCTGAAATGGGAAACAACTGCTTTAAAATCATTCTCTCGAACCAGGATATCGATATCAACCATGGTGCGCGACCTGATTTGCCGTGCCAAACCAGCGCATATTAAATACGCGCCTTTAATGGGCATATAATCGACGTTTAAACGTTGGAAATGATTGTCGAGATCGCAGAGTACCTCTTCAAATAAGAACTGCTTGAACACCCATGCTGTATCCGTGTCAACTTTTTTTTCCGTTGACATCAGCGGTCTCTTGAATAGACGCCGATGAGCTCTCCCTTATCTAAAACATGCCCTTTCATTGCTTTTTCAATTTCCTTTTTTGTTTTCCCGGCCTGAAGATTAAGCATTCTGTCGAGTGCGTATACCTTAATAATATAGCGGTGGGTGCCGGATGGCGGGCACGGGCCGCCGTAACCGATGCTTCGGAAATCGGTGGTCCCCTGTTTGCCGCCTCCGGGCAACGTATCGGCTTTCGGAACATCCTCAGGAAGGAACGTCACCTCAGCCGGAATATCATAGCAGACCCAATGCACCCATGTTCCGGCCGGCGCGTCGGGATCGTCGCATACGAGCACGATGCTTTTTGTTTTTTCGGGAACGTTTTTCCACTCAAGCGGAGGTGAGACGTCCTGGCCGTCGCATGTGTACTTTGAAGGTATCGGCTGATTATGTTTAAATGCCCCGCTTTCAACGAGTATCGACATAGCGCCTCCTTTTCCGAAAGAGCAAACACACAATAACGACAGAAGAACAAGGAATGCTTTTTTTGTCGGCATAATGGCCCTCCATTTTGTGTCATTAAAATAAATAATACAAAGCCGACATGACCAGACATGTTGTAAAAACAATCAAGGCGGGAACAACAATATAGCGATAGGTGGAGAATAAACCTGTTTTAAAATATTCATTGGTGACCACAAGGCAGACATGCACGGGTGAAAGGATCATTCCGACATAACCGCAGCCATAGGCAAAAACCGTTGTGGCAATAATAACATGCATCGGCTGGTTATGGCCGATAAGCGCAAAAACAATAGGGAAACTCGCTCCAACAAACCCGAAAGCAACACCGGTAACGGCGCCGGAAATAAAAGGGATGATTGCCATGACGAGCAGAATGGGAATGCCCATTGCCATGAATTCGTTTTGCATCTGGGAAACGAGTGTCAGTATGGCGCCCTGTTGCAAGGGACATTTTAAAATGCCCGCAAAGGCCTGAATGCCCAGAATAAGAACCATCATAAACCAGGTGTTTTTTGACCGAAGCATCAGTAGTGACGTTTTAAACGCCGCCCCATTCCCATTGAATATTACCAGCAGGCCCAGCACCAATCCAACAATCATAGCCACGAGGCTTGCCAGTTCCGCGGCAACTCCCAGACGCGGCAGAAGCATTGACCCGGCAATTGACACAACGACTAAAAGGCCGATAGGAAATAGTGTTGAACCCGCGCTTCGCATGTCCAGCCGGGCGGTCCGCATTCGTCCGTTAATTTCTTTTTTTACGCCCCGCAGGATGAAAAAATACCCCCCCATTATTGCCGCAAGGGTAAAGGGCATCTGGACAAGGAAAAATACCCCAAGCGGCAGCCCGGAATATTTTACGGACAAAAGAACTCCCGGATATAACGGCCACCAATATTCCCATATATGGCGGAACCAGTAATTGATTGCTGCTTTGTGGGCCGGGGTTATGTCCTGCTCTGAATCGACGGAAGCGACCAACGGGGCGGAAAAAAGGGCGCCGCCAGGCATCGGAAGAAGGCCGACCAGGGCCGGAAGCCCGCTGAGAAGCAGCCTTTTGCTGGTAAACCATTCCGTAAGCGCATCGATGGTGCGCTTCATTTTGCCTGTAGCACTCAAGGCCTCGGTAAAAAAAAGCAATAAAAAAATGGCCACAATAAGAAGATAATTCTGGGGCAATAAAAAACTTGACGCTTGATAATGCAGACCGGCCAGGCCCGCGCCTGTCCAGAGCGTGAGCATTCCCGCCCAGAAAAGAATGGAAAAACCGAGCGGCATGCCGAATTGATACAATACGAGCATTCCCAAAAAGGAACAGCCCACTTTTACAAATGCGGGAACAGCTATGAGCGAGTGCAGCATAATCGTTTCATCGGGAATAATAGGTAAGAATGTATGGACGCTTCGAGAGCCTCAGCGTCCGTCAACGAAAACCTTGAAATTTGCGCAAATTTCGCACCCTGAGGTTCTCGAAGGGTGCATGAAGCGACAATACTTATGAACTCTTTAATAAAAGGTGAAAATATACTTCTTGCATCCCGCTATGACGATACAATTGAAATCGCAGGATTTTTTATCATTTTTTCCTTTCCATGTGAAATATTTCACATTATATTACAACGGTTTCGCCGGTTGCAATTACAACCCAGCAGCAATAAATTAGTCGAAAATCAATGAAAACCGGATATATATTGATATAATTATTAATTTATAGACGATGTTTTCGTGAGAAAGATAACGATATGTTTTTCCCCGGACAGGGAGAATAAAAAAATGGAACTATTACAGATTTCAAAAATCGAATTTCTGAAATTTGTGGAAGCCCTTATGGCCGGTACGACCCAGGTCATCGGCGTGGTCAAAAAAGATAACCGGTTTATATATGACATTCTCGATTCCGCCACAAACCTTACCCTGGACTATGATGAAACGCTTTTACCGCCTAAAACCTTTGTCATGCCGCCCAAAGAAACATTGCTTTCTTTTAAGCCGAAGGACCCGGCGTCGTACAAAGAAATTCGAGATGCTCAGCCTCGGATCATTATCGGCATCCACCCCGGCGACTGTGCGGCCATAGCGCTTTTAGACCGCGCATTTTCAGAAGGACATCAAGACGGCAATTATTGTTCCCGGAGAAAACAAACGACCCTGATCGGCATGTATCCCACTCGCCCGTTTCAATACCGCTTCACTTCGTCCATGGTCAAGGACGAGGCCTATAAAGCGGCCGACGCAATGCTCGTTGATTGTGGAGACGATACCTATGGCATCGAGGTAATAAGCACAAAAGCCGCGAAGCTTTTTAAAGGAAGCGCCGCAAAAGCCGCGACGCCGGAGATGGTTCAAAAAATTGAAACAATGAAACACGCGGTTCCCGACGAGGCGGTCCTTCCCATGGACCGTGATGCTGTGCGTTCGTATCTGGTTGGAAAGGAGCGCCATGAAGTGTGGGAGAAGCGTGGAAAGAAATGCTTTTCCTGCGGATCGTGCGTGCTTGTATGTCCCACGTGCTACTGTTTTGACGTCCAGGACGAGCTTGACTTATCGCTTGAAAAAGGAGAACGCGTCCGCTCCTGGGACGGATGTACGATAGAAAATTTTGCAACGGCGGCCGGGGGGCATAATTTCAGGAAAACGCCCGCGGACAGGATACGCCACAGGCTCTACCGGAAGCAAAAGTTCCTGTACGAACGTTTCGGCCTGCCCGGATGCGTGGGGTGCGGGCGGTGCAAGAAGGCCTGCGTACCCGACATCGCGTTCCCCGTCGATATACTTGCGGAAATGAAAGAAAAGGAGGCTTGACCATGTGCGATAGCCACGACCAGGACAACGGTTCCATATACCTTCCTGAAGTGTCAACGCTCGTCACGACAAAAACCATGACGGACGTCGACAGCTTTTTCGAGTTCACGTTCGACAAAAAGGACCTTGGGCACAAACCGGGCCAATTCGCCGAAGTCTCGATCCCGGGCATCGGCGAGGCGCCGTTTTCCATTTCATCGTCGCCCACTAAAAAAGGCGGCATTGAAATGGTCATCAGGAAAGTAGGCAAGGTCACCGAGGCGCTCCATACGCTTAAACCGGGCGATACCGTGGGCATCCGCGGCCCCTTCGGGACTTCTTTTCCAATGGACAAATGCAAAGGCAAAGATCTTCTGTTTATCGCGGGAGGCATCGGCCTGGTCCCGCTTAGGTCGGCCATCCATTATGCGCTGGACAACCGGGCGGATTACGGCAAAATAACCATCCTGTTCGGCTGCACCGACCCCTCAAAGCGCCTATTTATCGATGAGCTCGCAGAGTGGCAAAAGTCCAGTGACATCCTGTTTATGGAAACGGTCGACCGCAACCCAACCGGTGAGTGGAAAGGCCCCGTTGGCGTCATCACCACCTTGTTCCCTAAAGTAAAAGACCGGATCGCCGCCTCCTCGACCATGGCGTTTATTGTCGGGCCGCCGGTCATGTATAAATTCGTCATCATCGAGTTGAGGAAGTTCGGTTTTGCGGACAAGGACATTATCGTATCGCTGGAGCGGCGCATGAAATGCGGCGTCGGGAAATGCGGACACTGCCAGATCGACGGCGTGTATGTATGCCAGGACGGCCCCGTGTTTTCCCTTGAGTCCATCTCGCATCTCGTGGAGGCATTGTAACATGAAACCGAAAGTCGCGTTTTTCGATTTTGCTTGCTGTGAAGGATGTCAATTGCAGATCGCCAATCTCGAAGAAGACATCATCGGGCTTGTCAATCTGGTCGACGTGGTGGAATTCAGGGAAGTGCTGACGGGAAAAGCGCCGCGGTACGACATCGCCTTCATCGAAGGGTCAATCACCAGGCCCGAAGACGAGGAACGGATAAAGGACATCCGGGCCCGCTCCACGCTTCTGGTGGCCTTCGGCGCCTGCGCCGCGACCGGCGGCGTCAATAAACTCAAGAACCTCCGCGGCAGCATGGATTCGGTAAAAAAGGAAGTATACGGCAAAAACTGGGACATGGCGCACCTCGAAACGTATCCCACCAAGGCCGTGCATGAAGTCGTGAAGGTCGACCTTAAGGTCCACGGCTGCCCCATGACGCGTTCGGAATTTCTGAAAATAGTCAAGGCGCTCGTCTTTGGCACCAAACCGGAAATTCCCGATTATCCCGTGTGCGTCGAATGTAAAATGAATGGTAACGAATGCATGTTCGATAAAGGAAAGACCTGCATCGGGCCGATCACGCGCGCGGGCTGCGGCGCGATTTGCCCGGCCAACAACTCCTCCTGCGAAGGGTGCCGGGGAACAGTGCCGGACCCCAATAAAAACGCCATGCACGAAGTCCTCGATAAATACGGCCTCTCCCTTGACACAATAAAAAGGCATTTTACGATTTTCGCGATAGATCCGGAGGTAGGGCAATGAGCGATACATCAATGCACATAGACGTCCGCCATGTCACCCGCGTCGAAGGGCACGGAAACATCGTCGTTGACATAGATAACGGTGTTGTAAATAAACTGGAATGGCAGGTGCCCGAAGCGCCCCGTTTTTTCGAGTCGATGGTGGTAGGCAGGCATTTCAGCGAAGTGGCAACCATCACCTCGCGCATCTGCGGCATCTGTTCCATCAGCCACACTTTTTCGTCGCTCAAGGCCACCGAGACCGCGCTCGGCTTGCGCTTGTCGGAGCAGGCCAATCTTCTGCGCAGGATACTGCTCTGGGCCGAGCTTCTGCAGAGCCACATCCTGCACATCGGCTACCTTGCCGCACCTGACCTTCTTAAAGTCAACAGCGTCATTCCCCTGATCGGATCGCACAAGGATATTGTGCTGCTCGTCATCAAACTGCACAGACTCGCAAACGAAACCTGCGACATCATCGGCGGACGCACCACCCACCCGATCCGCACTACCATCGGCGGCTGGACCATGCTGCCTAAACCTCATGAGTTGGAAAAGCTCAAGAAACGGTGGCAGGACGCCATCGGTGACATGAAGAAGCTTGCCGACGTTGTCGCTTCGCTCGCTCCCGGTCTACCGAATTTTACCAGGGAAACTGAATATGTCAGCCTTACCGAACAGGGAACTTATGCGCACTACGACGGCATGATCAAATCTACCGACGTAAAACAGCCCCTGCCGCTTTCTAAGTACCTCAGCGTGACCAACGAATACATGGTCGCGCAGTCAACGGCAAAGTGGGCGAAATTCAACAGGGCCTCTTATATGGCGGGGGCGCTCGCCCGTTTTAACAACAACCATGCACAGCTAACACCGGCCTCAAAGGCGGTGGCCGCGCAGCTCGGTCTGATTGCGCCGAACTTCAACCCCTTCATGAACACAGTGGCGCAGGCAGTCGAGTGTGTCAACGCCCTCGAAAACAGCATTCATTGCGCTGAAAAGCTGCTTGACAAAGGACTTAAGGAGGAAAAAGTCACGGTCAGTGCGCGCGAAGGCCAAGGCGCTAACGCCGTGGAAGCGCCGCGGGGCATCCTTTTTCATGATTACACGTACGATAAAAACGGAATGTGCGTCAAGGCGAACTGCATCATCCCCACGAACCAGAACCATGCCAATATCCAGAAAGACATGGAAAAACTGGTCCCCGAATTCAAAGACCGGGGCAAGGACGCGCTGCAATTGACGCTCGAAATGCTGGTCAGGGCGTACGACCCTTGCATTTCATGCTCGACGCACTATCTTGATGTCAAGTTTGTGTAGCGCCACCTGCTGTCTGCGGCAGGCAGCAGGTAAGTCCCTTTAACCTTTCAAACGACAAAAAACAGTCGTTTAAAAGCCAAAAGGTACTAACCTACTACTTTCTTGCTTTCTTCCCAATAGGCGTCCATCTCTTCGAGCGACGCGGCGTGGATGTCTTTTCCAAGTTCCACGAATTTGTCTTCGATATAGCAGAAGCGCCGCGCGAATTTTTTGGTAGTCAATCGAAGCGCGTCTTCCGCGCAGATGTTCTTGTGGCGGGCGACATTGACCAATGCAAATATGATGTCCCCCAGCTCTTCCTCGGCATCCTGCTGGTTGTTGTCGTGGACCGCCTTCCGGAACTCGGCGAATTCTTCCTCGACTTTGTCCAGGACCGGGTTCATGTCTTTCCAGTCGAAGCCGACCCGCGCGACGCGCCGCTGCATTTTTTCGGCCCTGAAGAGCGCCGGCAGGGCGTCGGGAATATCGTCGGTAAGGTATTTACGGTGCTTCTTCTCCCCTTTTTTAATGGTTTCCCAGTTTTTCAAGACATCCTTCGTTGACGACACCTGCGTATCGCCGAAAACATGAGGGTGCCTGCGGACAAGTTTTTCGTTGATTTCCCGGGCAACATCATCAAGCGTAAAGGTCCCCGCTTCGGCGGCCATTTGCGCGTGAAGGACAACTTGCAAAAGTAAATCTCCAAGTTCTTCCCGCATTCCCGCCGTGTCGTTATTTTCCACGGCCTCAAAAAACTCATAGGATTCGTCGAGCAGGCACGACAAAATGCTTTTATGGGTCTGCTCGCGGTCCCACGGACATCCGCCCGGCGCCCTGAGCCGCGCGACGGTTTCTATAAACGTGTCAATCTCTTTGCTCATTGTTATTCCTTTATTATGGATACCATCATTTAAATGGACGAACGCAAGTTCGCCCCTACAAATTTTACACGGTTCTTCTTATCCATTTACCCATTACCTATGACCCATAACCTCCATTTTCCGCCTTCATCCTTCATCCTTTTATTTATCCTTCCCACACTCCCTTGCCTTGCCGCACCAACACCGGGTCACGACCGGTAAGATCGATAATGGTTGAATGCATGGGATTTTCGAGCGGGCCCATATCGAGCATGATATCGACGTCGTGTTCGATGACCGGAATGATATTTTCCGGGTCGCCCCTGAGGCCGCCCGGCATATTGATCGAGGTGTTGGCCATTGGTTCACCCAGCAATTTCACCAGTTCCAGGCATACCGCGTTGTCGGGTATTCGCACGCCGACTGTTTTTCGCTTGGGAGTGACTTTCTTAGGAACATAGTTGGTTGCCGGAAGAATGAATGTATAGGGCCCAGGTAAATAATGTTTCATCAATTTAAAATGCCTGTTGTCCATCTTGACGAATTTGCTTACCTGTGAAAAATCCGAACATATAAACGAAAAAAGCCTTCCTTTGTCTTTTTCGATGATTTTTCCGATTTTGTCCACGGCTTTGGGGTTGGCGACACAAGCCCCCATTCCATACACCGTATCGGTAGGATACACGCAAATGCCATCTTCATTCCTGAGAAAATGCACTACTTTTTCAAGAATCCTGCGTTGAGGAGTTATAGGATGGATTTTATAGTAAACCATGGTGTCCAATCAAATGGGTGCCTGTTTATACCCGGACTTTTAATTTTAATAAAAAAATAAATTTTGCATAGGCATAGGCTATGATTTCATCGGTAACGGCCCTGAAACCTTTGCTTGATAGCCACCATTTTTTGGCATCATAGCCTTTGTCAGGGCTGCATATAATTCCTACTTTGATTTTTTCCCCAAAGGCCCTTTGATACAATAACCAGCTTCGCCGGCAGTGGGCCCCTTGCGAAACAAGATTAATCGAACATATTGATAACCCCGACGTATCAATCCAGCGCTTCACGTCACAGGCCGCGGCAAAGGTCCGGTTTTTTCCGACCTCCGGCGTCGGGACGGCCACGATCGCGTTACTGTCAAGGCCCAGCTTTCTGTATGTTGCGGCGCTCAATTGCGCATATGTTTTATACTCAGACAAATATTCCCCTTGTTCCAGCGGTCCTCCAGTGGTTATGATCTTCGAATAATTGCCCTTTTTAAACTCCTGCATTGTCAATACAACCGCATAATCAGGCAACCACCCTTCAACCACCAGCACATTTGCCTCAATTGGTTTATTCAATGATAAAAATGGATTGACGCTGTTTATTAAAATGCAAAATGCACCACACATGAGTATGAAAATCAGGAGCCACCCCACAAGCGTTGGAACTGTGCATGTTTTTTGTTTAAATAATTTTATTTTCATGGGATTCTTTTGTGGACGAGCTTATTATAGAATTATAAATAACGGTCAAACACCGCATGGAGCGTTTCAAGAACGGCTTCACGCGAGACGTCGCTTTTAAGAGCGGCATTGCCAGGCGTGGTAGGCACAACGAAATTTATTTTTCCATGTTGTGTTTTTTTGTCCGAAAACATCCCTTCATAAAACATCCCTACGTCCGGAGATGAGGGCAGTTCAACACGCGGAAGTTTTTGAAGGATTTGATCGTATACGGCACGAGCATCTGAAGGAACTGAACCAATCCTGACGCCGAGGTCGCACGCGCATAAAATTCCAAGCACTACGGCCTCTCCGTGAATTAGGCCATCGAAGTTGTAAAACCGCTCGATCGTATGCGCGAAAGTATGCCCGAAATTAAGCGCCGCGCGGGCGCCCGATACTTCCTTTTCGTCCTGTTCAACCACACGGGCCTTTATCGCAATGCTCCTTTGTATCCCTTCAATGAGCGGGCCTTTGTCCCTGCCGAGGATACGGCCGTGCATGGTATTGACAAATTGGAACATGTCGCCGCCGCCGATAAAGGCATACTTGAACAATTCGGCGTATCCGGCGATAAATTCCCTGCGGGGCAGCGTGTCAAGAAAGTCCGTGTCGACCCACACCAGCGACGGTTGATGGAACGCGCCGATGAGGTTTTTCCCAACGGGATGGTTGACGCCCGTTTTGCCTCCGACGCTGGAATCGACCATGGCAAGCAGCGTGGTGGGGACCTGCATGTACCGCACACCCCGCAAATAGCATGCTGCCGCGAAACCGGTTATGTCCCCAACCACGCCGCCGCCAAATGCAATGACAACGGCGCCGCGGTCTAATTTTGCTTCAAGCATTGCGGAAAGCACGGCCTCCCAGGTGGAAATGGTCTTATGTTTTTCACCGTCCGGAATGGTGATGGTTTTGATGCCTAATTGCGCTTCCCATTGCGACAAGGTGGTTTTGTAAAGAGCGGCAAGGGTTGAATTAGTGACGAGCGCGAAAGAATTTGTAGGGAAAAGGGACCGGCATGCGGCCGCGAATTCCCCGGTCATACCCGCTCCAAAATGGATCGGATATGACCGGTCGCCGAGATTGACCATGAGTTTTTCCATGTTAATTTTTTAATCCTCAATGTAATTGCTCAGCACCGCTCGCTGAGCGAAGTCGAAGCGAGCAAGCATGAAAACACGTTCCCTTTGGCTTTGCTCAGGGAACGTGAGCAGTTACTCCTCAATTTTATAGATCTTTGCTCCCAGCTTTGAAAAATCCTCCAAAAAGCCCGGATACGTGACCGCGGCCGATTCAGCCGTATCGATGATCGTTTCGCCCTTTGCCGCCATGCCCGCCAGGGCAAGCGCCATGACAACGCGGTGGTCGCCGTGCCCGTTTACGTGAGCGCCCGTCAAGTCGCTGCGGTGCACTGTGACACCGTCTTTTTCTTCCTGAATACGCGCGCCCATTTTTTTTAATTCACGCGTCATCACCACGATGCGGTCGGTCTCTTTGATCCGCGCCTGCGCAACGTTGACAATGTGGGTGGTGTTGCCCGCCAGACAACCAAGCACCGCCAGGGCGGGGAGAGCGTCGGGCATGGCGTTAAGGTCTATTTCCCTGCCCGAAAAATATGATGCGCCTTCGACGACCACGGACGTCTTTTCTTTGCGCAGAACAACCCCCATTTCCGCAAGAACGTCAAAGACTTTCTTATCACCCTGCGGATCGGAAAAGTCGGTCCCTTGAATGGTAATCGCGCTTCCCGTTATGGCCGCGGCCACGGCTGGAAACGTTGCCGATGAAAAGTCCGCGGGTATGCGCATGTCGATCGGACGGTACTGTTGTCCGCCAAAAATATGGAACCGCGTCAGATCGTCTGATTTTTCATACCGAATTCCGAGCCTGTCCAGCCACCACAGGGTGATTTCGACATAGGGTTTTTCATGGAGGTCGACCACGTTTATTGTCGTGTCGCTTGGAATAAGCGGGCAGGAGAGCAGCAGGCTCGAAACGAACTGCGACGAAATTCCGTTGACAGTTGCGCTTCCTCCCTTAAGCGGCCCCTTGATGGTAAAAGGAAGATCGCGGCCCGCCGCTTCACATTTATAGTGCGCTCCAAGTTGTTGGAGTGCGATCAACAGCGGTTTTACCGGTCGCAAGCGCAAAGAACCATCGCCGTCGAAGCGCCGCGTCCGTTTGCCCAGGGCGGCGACCGAGGCAAACAGGTTGGTACTCGTGCCGGAATTTCCCATGTCCAGATCATCGGTCCCGAGGTCATAGGTGTTCCCGATCCCGGTAATAAGGAGCGTATCGCCCTTTTCTTCAACCTTCGCCCCCATGCTTTTTGCCGCATTGATCGCCGAAGCTCCATCACCGCTCATGAGCGGTCGGATGATTTTCGAGGCGCCGCCCGAAAGCGTGGCTACCAGAACCGCCCTGATCGTATGCGATTTCGAAGGAGGGACATCGATGACTCCCGAAAGTTTCGACGGCAGCACTCTCCATTTCATACGGTATGCTCCCGGATTTCACCCGCCTGCCGCTGCAATTCCTCAATGTCAAAAATGTCCTCGGGCGCCTCGACGCCCGTCCACAGCTTGAATGAGGCGAGCCCCTGATATAAAAGCATGCGAAGGCCGTTTTGCGTTTTACAGCCCGCCTGCTTCGCCATTGTCAGCAGTTTTGTGGACGCGGGATTGTAAATGGTGTCGAACACGGTGATCCCGCCGTGGAGCGCGGACGGGGCTATCGGCGCGGCATCCACGCCGGGATACATGCCGATCGACGTGCAATTGACAAGGAGCGAACATTCACGTATGAGCCGAAGGCTTTCGGGGTCCGAAAAAACGGCATGCCGGATGACCGTGTTCGTATGATTTGACACATCATGCGCAAGCGTCGACACCCTCGCGGTATCCCTGCCTATAAGCGCAAGGCTTTGGATGCGCCGTTCAAGCGCGATGGCAAAGGCCAAAGTACGCGCAATCCCGCCGTTTCCGAGGATAACGACCCGGCCTTGCGCCGTATCGTGGCCCATCCATGATAGGGCCCGGAAAAATCCTTCAACATCGGTCGTGGCGCCATATAAAAGGTTCTCGCGAAAATACAGTGTGTTGACCGCGCCCGTAATAGTTGACAATGGAGATAGAACATCGCAATAAGGCGGGACCTGGCGTTTAAATGGTATTGTAACGTTTGCGCCTAAAAAAGAAAGCGCCCGTAACGCGGCCATTGCAATATGGAGACTATGCATTGAAACCTTGAGTGGAACATAGGCATAAGGAAGGCCAAGCATTTTTAAAGCATGATTGTGTATTTGCGGTGAGAGCGAATGCTCCACCGGATTTCCTAGGATGCCGATAAGCCTGGTGCTGCCGCGAATGGTTTGGGAATGCATATCACTCGTTTGAACTGGTTAAAAACGCCTTGACCTGGTTGCGCCCCGCGTTTTTTGCCTGGTAAAGCGCGGCATCGGCTTCTTCGATCATGGCAACCGACGTGGCGAGCGAGTCGCGGTATGTCGTCACCCCCAGCGACGCCGTAAGGCGGCCGTTAGGCAGCTGGTATTCATTGACAAATCGATAATCGTAAATGGCGCTGCGGATGTTTTCGGCCGTTTTGAGCGCAAGGTTCAAAGGCTGGCTGGGAAGCAAAATGGCGAACTCCTCCCCTCCATAGCGCGCGACCGTGTCGTCGGGGCTGCATACGGCATGGAGGATGCGCACGGTCTCGATGAGCGCCAGGTCTCCCTGAATGTGGCCGTTGAGGTCGTTGTACAGCTTAAAGTGGTCGAGGTCGAGCATGATAAGCGAAAAGCCCTTTCCCGAATGCTTGGCGGCGGAAAACAATTTCTTGAATTCCTCGTCCATGAAATGGCGGTTATACGCTTTTGTCAATTCGTCGATCAGCGACCGGCTAGCCGTGTCCACATAATCGTGGGCGTCCATGATTTTCGGGTTTATGATTTTACGTTTGATGTTCGTGTAATAGTCGAGCGCCGCGACGTGTATGCCTACGTTGCGGCCCAGTTTTTCGCTCATGATGAACTTATGTTTCAGCATTTCCTTCCAGTCCCGCGTAGCCTCGTCTTCGGGCAGCCGGATCTGGAGAAGTGCGAAAATGATGTCGCGGTAGTACGTCCCGGGTTTTTTGCCGATGGTATTGAGGTTGTTTTCGTCGTGCTCGATATGTGATTCGATGTCTCCGCTAGCGATCTCGATCCACTTTGTATCGGTGAGTTTCTTAAGGTTGTCGATATCGTCGATCGACAGGTTGCTTCCTTCCTGGGTTTCAGGAGATTCCGCGGGTAATTGATTTTCTTCCATGATAAGGCCTTTTTGCAAGGGTAGAGATTGAAAGCGCTTCGTACCTATTAAAATAATTAAAGGCCTTCGCAAATAAAGTTCTTGCTTTTTTCCAAAATATATTTTATTATTAATGTAATGAATGAAGTATTACTTAAATCCGTCGTTCCTTCAATCGGAAATATTTTAAAGATGTTCCGCGAAAAAACGCGGAAAAACCAGGGGCAGGTGGCGACAAAGGCAGGCATATCCATAAGCATGCTCAGCCAAATCGAACGAGGAGTGGTGTCTCCCTCGATTGATACGCTTTTTTGCGTATGCCAGGCCGTGGGGATGGACATCGCGGAGCTTTTCAGGCGCATATCCCCTGATACTCCCGTACGCCTCATGAGGGCCGGACAGCGGTTGAGCACGCAGCATAACGGGGTCCTCTTCGAACAGCTCGCCGTCTCGGTTAGCGCCGGCTATCCGGCGGAAATGTTTATGCTCGAAGTGAAGCCCGGCAAGCGCATAGGCCTGAGCGGAAGCGGACATGAGGGGATTGAAATGGGATATGCGTTGGAAGGAAGCGCGGTCCTGACGGTTGATGGGATTGACTATAAAATAGGCAAAGGCGACAGTGTTTCGTTCAACTCAAACCTGTCGCACAGCCTGGTTAACGAAGGCAGGAAAATTTTTCGTGCGGTGTGGACGGCCCTGCCGCCCCATAAGGATTATCTGGAGGGTTGACACAAGCGCCCCCTAAATCCCCCGCAGGGGAAACCTCAACCCGCTCTTCGAGCACCCTTCTCCTTACCAAGGAGAAGGGCTGGGGATGAGGTAAAAGTCTCCCTGCAAGGGATTACTAGCGTGAAGGTTAAAACGCAAGAAATAGACTATACTTCAATCAATTCAATGGAAGGGTGAATTATGGGAAAAACAATTACTGAAAAAATTTTCGAATCACATGTTGTGGACGAGCCATTCGCGGGAACAAAAGTGTTGTCCCTGGACGTTGTCATGTGCCACGAAATAACAACGCCTATTGCCATCACCGATTTACAGGCACGCGGTAAAGACCGCGTTTTCGATGCCCGGAAAATCAAGGCAGTCATCGATCATGTGACCCCACCCAAAGACAGCAAGAGCGCGACCCAGGCGAAAATCCTGAGGGAATGGGCGTTTAGAAACGGAATCAAGGATTTTTTCGACATCGGTTCGAACGGCGTATGCCATGCGTTGTTCCCCGAAAAAGGTTTTATCAGGCCGGGACACACGGTCATCATGGGCGACAGCCACACCTGCACGCACGGCGCGTTCGGCGCGTTTGCAGCGGGCGTGGGCACCACGGACCTGGAGGTCGGCATACTTAAAGGTGTGTGCGCCTTTCGCCTGCCACGAAGCATTCTCATTGACATAGCGGGTACCCTGTCCAAAGGCGTCTATGCCAAAGACCTGATTTTGGAGATCATCCGGGCGCTCACGGTCAACGGTGCGACCGACTGCGTAATCGAATTCAGGGGCCCCGTCGTCGATGCATTCACCATGGAAGAGCGCATGACGCTGTGCAATATGGCGATCGAAGCGGGCGGAACATCGGGAATGTGCATGCCAGATACTAAGACCGTGGATTATCTGTGGCCGTTTATCAAGAACGATTACAACAATGATAAAGCGAAGGCGCTCGTTGATTTCAAAAAATGGCATTCCGACCCCGATGCATCGTACGAAAAAACCGTACGCATAAACGCCTCCGTGTTGGAACCTGTTTCAACCGTTGGGTACAAGCCCGATGAGGTAAAGAAACTGAAAGACCTTTCGGATGTCGGAATCGACCAGGTGTACATTGGCAGTTGCACTAACGGCAGGATTTCGGATTTACGGATCGCGGCCGGTATCGTCAAGGGCACGAAACTGGCGCATGGCGTGCGGGGCATCGTAAGCCCGGCGACCCCGGCGGTTTTCAAACAAGCTATGGACGAAGGGCTTATTGCAGAGTTCATGGACGCCGGGTATTGCGTGACAAACCCCACCTGTGGAGCATGCCTGGGCATGTCCAACGGCGTGCTTGCCGAAGGTGAAGTGTGCGCGTCAACGACAAACCGCAATTTCTACGGCAGGATGGGAAAGGGCGGCATGGTCCATTTGATGAGCCCGGCCGGCGCCGCCGCAAGCGGCATAACCGGGCATTTGACCGATCCGCGGGAATATTTAAAATAAGTTTGCCTTGAACCGCTCACTGAGCGAAGTCGAAGTGAGCAGGTGCAAAGATAGGTTCCCTTCGACTTCGCTCAGGGAACATGTGCTGAAAAAAATATCGAAAGGACATATACCATGAAAACATTCGGAGGCCCGGTCCTGTTTCTGGACAGATCGGACATAAATACCGACGAAATCATCCCGGCAAAATATTTGACGGAAGTAACCAAGCTGGCGTTAAAACCTTACGTGCTTGAAGACCTGAAACTTCCCGGTTTAGACAGGAAAAACGAGGTTTTTTCCAAGGCGCGGGTCATTGTCTCGGGCAAAAACTTCGGGTGCGGCTCCTCGCGAGAACATGCTCCATGGGCATTAGAGGTAAACGGCATAACCGCGGTGATCGCGCAGAATTTCGCGCGCATATTCAGGCAGAACATGTTCAATTGCGGCATGCTCGCCATCGAGCTTCCGCAAAAAGACATCGACATGCTGTTTGGGCTGCCCGATCCGGCCAACACGTTGTGCGACATTGACCTCCATGAAAAAACGCTTATTTTTTCATGGGGCAGCGGAAAGAGCAGCTCTGTGGGTTTTACGCTTAGCGAATTCGACGAGGCGCTGGTCAAGGCCGGCGGCTGGCTTGAGTTTGCGGACGCGAAGTATTAAACCTCAAATCCCCCTTCCCCACGCCAGCGCGTTTTTATTGATCGCTATAGTGCTCCGCGGCTGGACAAGTTCCGCGCCTCGCGGAACAAACGGGACAAACGCCAATGTAGCGCCGCGCAAAGAAAACGCGGCGTTTTTAATAAGAGGAAACGCCTTTTTCTTAGCCACCGCTATCTCTCCAAGAACAATCGGCAGGCTCTGGAATGCCTCTGACGCGGGCAGGGTCACGGGATAATTATTTTCCGGAAGAGTATTTGTTTTTTGAATCTCCCCTTGCAAAATACTCATCTGTTTCCCCAGCCTGAAAAAGAGCTCCGGGTTCGCCTTGAATGCGGGTATCCACATAGAAAAGTTTTTTTCCTCGCTGGCGGGAGTTATAGGCACGGCAATGTTGGTCAGGCGTATGAAATCTGCGAAAGTCGTAAGCTTTATCGTACCGTAATCCACGTCGAGCACCCAGAAAGGGACCCAAATAGCCGTGTCGCTTCCACCTGATAATATCCGCGCTTCAACAGGCTGCATTCCCTGTTCAGAAGCCTGCCACGCAGTCCCGCAATGCGAACACACGAGCACGAGCGTTTCTTTTTCCCCCTGTAAATTCCAGTTGCAATTGGGACACAGCGTGGGGACAAAGGTGAGTTTAAAGGGAGCTTTCTCTTGTTGAGCAAAAAGAGCTTCCGAGTTTTGGGCCTCAAAAGCCGGCCTGCCTGTTATTCCGTCAATCACTGTTTCCCCGTTTTTAAAAAATGGGGCATACACGATGCTTACTATTTCCCCGATTAACGCATGAACAGCATCTTCCTGCTCCAAGCTTTGGGCCGGTGTTTCTTGGAAAAAATCATTTTTCTCCGTGAGTGGATGGAAAAATATTCCCAAGCTTCCGGGTTCGACGAATTTAAGGGTCATTGTTTGCGACCGAATGCCAAGGGTGGCCGGAAATTCCTTGAAGGGGACCGCCAGGGCGCTATGATCGACGACCTCAGCCCTGCAGGCAGTTTCCGAAAGCGCCATTCTTGTCCCGCGCATGCGCCAATACGGTATAAAAATCAATTGTCCGCTCAGGGAAGAAAGCGGCTTTAAATAATAGCTGATATGCGTGGGGGAAAATATGCACAAGCGCACATGACAAAACGGACAGCAGAAAATCCGGTCCGTTTCCTGAAGCACGACCGGCGCCCCGCATTGGGGGCATTGATGTTCTAAGGAAAGTGCCTGTTCATTCACGGCAACCTGCCTGTGTCAAGAACCTAAACGTTCGCCGCATTGATTGCAGAACACGGAATTGAATAAATTTAAGAAGCTGCATTTCGGGCATTTTTTGCTTTTCGGCGTTTGGGTCACCGCAGTCCCGCACCGTGGGCAAAACCCCGCGGACGGCGGTAAATTCTTGCCGCACTTCGAACACTGCGCATAAATGATCAATTGGTGTCCGCAGAGCGGGCAAAATTGCGAATTCAAGGGCACGCTCCCACCGCATTCGTGACAGGTTTGAGAGTTCGTGTTTGTCTGTTGCCGCTGGGGGTTAAGCTGTTGCATAAGCATCGCCGGCATCATTATTCCGAGTCCCGCGCCCATGCCCTGCCCCGCGCTGCCGGTGTTTTCCGCCGCTTTTTCGATGGCCATCGCGGACTTCAGCCGCATGAGGTCATTGAGGTCCTTGAAAAGCCCGAGCTTGCTCCTGTCATCGATTGCTTTCTGCACGTCGGGCGGCGGAGTTATGGAGTTGATGTACAAAAGGGGAAGACCAAGCCCGAAATGGGCAAAATCCTCCTGGAGCCGCTTTTTCAGTCCGCCCGCCATTTCGTCGTATTTGCCGGGAAGATCGAATAATGTCTTAAGGTTTTCCCCCAGATAATCATTAAACCGGGACACAATGACCGTACTCAGATATTCTTCGATGGAGTTCGTGGTAAATTCATTCATTGCGCCGACAAGGGAATTGATAAAAAGGAGCGGCTGGAACACCTGGACGGAAAAAACGCCAAAGGCCCTTAGCCTGATGAGGCCGAGCTGTTCGTCTTTAAATGCCACCGGGTCGCGGGTGCCCCACTTCTGGTTCGCGAACTCCTTTATATTTACAAAATAGACTTCCGCGCGCAGCGGGCTGGTAAAGCCCCAGGGAATGCTCATGAGTTTGCTAAGCAGCGGGATATTGCCGGTCTGAAGCGTGTGCCGACCCGGCCCAAACAAATGAATTGCCTTTCCGTTGTAAAAAAAGACGGCCACCTGGCTTTCCCGCACCGTGAGCTGGGCCTCGTATTTTATTTCACCCGACCCGGTCTCGGGGACCCGCTTGAGCAGCTCATTTCCCACCTGGTCGATCCACTCGATTACTTCCAGAAAAAACACGTTGTTCATGCCCATAAAAGCTCCAGTTTATGTTCCCTGAGCGAAGCCGAAGGGAACCCTTATTCGAGCGTGCTCACTTCCTGCTTGCACTATCGCTTCGGTAGGCAGGCGACTTCGCATCCACAGTAATTATAATACCTTTTTAAATAATATCTGTAAAGATGAATCGAGGGAATACTACGGTTTGTTCATTTTCAAGAAATAGCTTAAAAATGTCCGAACATTTTTAATAAGCCGCCAAAAACTGTGAGGTGACTGAAAAAGCATCTTGAGATAGATCGACCGTAAAAAGGGCCTTTGATAAAAGCCCTTGATGAAAAGTTTATACTGTTCCCGCAAGAATTCCCGCGACGGAATTCCCCTGGGCACGAATACAAAGTGCTCGCAGTCCATTTTCGACCAATCGTCGTCCAGGGACCCTGCCGCGGAAATTGAGGCGCTTATAGGTGCGCCGGGGAACGGCGTAAAAGCGGTGATGTTGGCGTCTTTGAGGGGCAAGGAATTCGCGAATTCCCGCGTTTTAATGATGGACGCCTCGGTTTCTCCTGGAAAACCCATCATAAAAAGCCCTTTGACGTACATGCCGCTTTTATAGAGCGCGTTCACATCCCCGCGGATGGCCGCAAGGGTAAGCCCGTCCTTGAACGTATCAAGTAATACCTGGTCGCCCGATTCTATGCCCACATTGACCATCCAGCAGCCCGAAGTTTTAAGCATGCGGCATAAATCCGTATCTATATGTCCGATCCTGACGATGCAATTAAAGGTAACGCCCAGTTTTCTTTTTTTTAGGAGATCGCACAGGCGGGCCACACGGGCCCGGTTCGTGGTGAACTGGTCATCGTAAAAGTTGACATGCCGTACGCCGAAGTCTTTTTTAAGCCATGCGATCTGTTCAACCGTATATTCCGGCGAATTCCATCTGAAATTTTTTCCGAACACCGACCGGTCGCAATACGAGCACTGGTAAACGCAGCCCCTCGACGACACGATGCCCGCGCCGGGATGCGCGGGATACCCGAAGAGCGGCAGGAGATATCGGCGCGGAAAGCCATTTAAAAGATCATACGCGGGAAAAGGCAGCGAATCCATGTCACAGAGCGCCGTATGGGGCGGGCCACTTTCAATTGACCCTCCATTTCGGAAATACAGGCCTTCGATCGAAGAACATGGCTCGCCGGAGGCAAGTTTACAAAAAGAGTATTCGCCTTCCCCGGCGATAATGAAATCGATCTCCCCATATTTTTGAAGGAGCGAGTCTTTTCCCCAGGACGCATGCACGCCGCCGAAAACGGTTTTAATGGGGGTCCTCAGCCGTTTGACCTTTTCACACACGTCATAGGCATCGCAAAAATTGGATGTGATCGTTGAAAAGCCGACTATGCCAGGTTCATATCCGGCAATATGCGCGGCCCATTGCTCATTGGAAATAGTGCAGTCGAGCGCGGCGTCGAAAATCACGACCTCATGCCCGCCTGCCCGCAATGCCGCGGCAATCGAAGCCAATCCGACGGGCGGCATGATACAAGCAAGGTGGTTTATGTTTCGCGCGGAGCTTGAATAGGTGCTGCCGCGAGGGTAAAAAAGCGCTATTCGCATAAGAACCCGCTATCGCGCAAGAAATTCCCACAAAGGACCGACAATACCCTTTGCGCGAAGCCCTTGGACTATTGTGACAAGTGATGGCGGCAGATCGCCCACGATCCAGTTATGGGTCCGCGCATGGAATTGCCTGAGCATTGCAAATATCCTGCCGCGGGTAATATGGGGCGTAACATAAAACCGTGGCTTGAAAAGATTGGCATGCTGGGAAATATAGCCTTCCTTACGCGCAAAATCATCGAGCTTCGTGCCGGGATATATTCGCATTCCCACAAAAGGAAAATGTACGGTTGTGCGGAGTTTCCTGGAATTCATGAAGCTTTTTCGCATGGTCCTTTCGGTTTCAGAAGGACCGCCAATGATAAGAAAATGCGCATAATGGACCTTCGCCTTTCGCGCCATTTCGCTTGCATGCAGGATTTCATCAAAACTAAACTGCTTGCCATAGGCCTCAAGCACGCTGTCGCAAAAACTGTCCGACCCGAATTCAATGTGCATAAGCCCTGCCCGCTTCATAAGGGCCATCAGGTCAGCGGTCAACCCCTGCGGACGCAAAAAGCATCCCCACGAAAGTTTAATTTTGTTTTTAATAATCCCTTCGCATATTTCCGCAACATGCCTGTTTGAGGTATTAAAGACCGAATCGACAATAAATAAATATCCGGCGCCAGACCTTTTGATCTGTTTCATTTCACCTACAATGTCCGTCAGCTCCCTGTGCCGTACCCGCGCCCCTTCAATGAGCGGATAGGTGCAGTAGCAGCATTTGAAACCGCACCCGCGCTGGGTCTGGATATTCTGCATGGCGCCTTTTTGAAGATATAAGGCGGATAATGACGCCGGTCGAATTGCCGGCGCGATAAGGTGCGGCGGGCACGTTTTCTTTTTATTGATGACGATCCTGTCGCCGCGTCGATAAACCAACCCCGGAATGCCGGCATATGCATGCCCTGAGTTCAAAGCTTGTATGAGTTCCCGAAAGGCCTGCTCACCCTCGCCTTGTATTCCGAACTCGGCGCCCGTCAGTTCCAGCATTTCCCTGGGGAACAAAGAATAGCCGCTTCCACCAAGTACAATGGGCGCCGAGGACATTTTTCTGATTTGTTGTACGAGGGAAATGATGTCGTCGGCAAACACGCGCGTGTTTTTTATCTGTATATCGTCGAAATTCCTCTGTGAAATCCCGATATAATCGGGTTTAAAAACCGGCGCCACGGTCGCCAGATCGATGCTCGTATCAAACAAATCGACGATCTTGACAGTATACGATGATCGCGGAAGCGCGGCGGCGATATGGCCGATGCCAAGGGGAAAAACAGGATACGGCGTCGTGCATCGATTGTTCGTAATCAATAAAATCCGAGCTCTTTCTTGCCTCATATGTTTTTCTTGTGTTATATTAGAGTGTCTATTTGTCTTTAATACGCTTTCCGCCGCCCCCCATCGAGCGCTTGCAAGAAAATAATTGCGAACAAAAGGCCCTTTCTAAAAATATTTGTTAAAAGGAACCCATGACGCCCGAGAAAGTCCTAATTATCATACCGACCTACAATGAAAAAGACAACATCGGGCTTTTAGTACCCTCAATAGACACGACCGTCCCGGGGGTCCATATTCTTGTCGTGGACGACGGTTCTCCCGACGGGACTTCAGCATTTGTCAAGGAAATGGGGAAACAGCGGAAAAATCTTTTCGTGCTGGACCGCCCGCGAAAAGAAGGGTTGGGTAAAGCTTATATCGGCGGGTTTCACTGGGCGCTTTCGCGGGGATATGAATACATTTTCGAAATGGACGCCGATTTTTCACACGACCCGAAATACCTTCCCGATTTCCTGGCCGCCATCGAACATAACGACCTTGTCATCGGGTCACGGTATAAATGCGGCGTCAACGTGATAAACTGGCCCATGAAAAGGCTGCTTTTAAGCTACTGCGCATCAATCGTCGCGCGTATAATTACGGGTCTCCCGCTCAGGGACTGCACCGCGGGGTTCAAGTGCTTTCGCAGGGCCGTGCTGGAAAAAATAAGCCTCGACACAATAGACTCCTCCGGCTATGCCTTCCAGATCGAAATGAATTTTTTTACGTGGAAAAATAAATTCCGTATCGCCGAAATTCCCATCGTATTTACCGACCGGCAGCGCGGAACGTCCAAGATGTCAACCAAAATCATCCGCGAAGCGCTGATCTTGCTCTGGAAACTCCGCTTCGTGTCCATTTTCGACAGGACCTATTAGTTGACCTCCCACGAAATCCTCATTTCAATCGTGATCGTGCATTACAAAGTGCCCGATTTTTTGCAGCGCGCCCTGCGATCGCTGCGCCAGGCGCAGCTCTATGATCAAACCGAAGTCATCGTCGTCGACAACGCTTCCCGTGACGAGTCAAAGCGGTGTATTACCGAGGAATTCCCCGAAGTCCAATGGATCGGCCTGAAAAGCAATATCGGCTTCGGGAAAGCCTGTAACGTCGGCGCACAGTGCTCTCACGGGACCTTCATACTTTTCATTAATCCCGACACCCTTGTATCGCAGAATACGCTCTCGGAATGCTTTAATTTTTTTAACCGGCATGACCATGTCGGAATCATAGGACCGAAAATCCTGAACGCCGACGGGACCTTGCAGGTAAGCTGCCGCCGCAGTTTTCCGACCCCTTCGGTGGCCTTTTACCGATTGACGGGGCTGAGCAAACTTTTTCCCAAAAGCAGGCGCTTCGGCCACTATAACCTTACCTTTCTTGACCCGGAGCAGGAATCCGAAGTGGATGCGGTCTCCGGTTCGTTCATGTTCATGCGTCTTTCCCTTTTCCAGGACATCGGCGGATTCGACGAGACATTTTTCATGTACGGCGAAGATTTGGACCTGTGCTGGAGGGTCAAGGAGAAAGGACATGCCGTATGGTACGATCCGCACACGCAAATCATCCATTTTAAAGGCAGAAGCTCCGCGAAGATGTCCTTTACATCGCGCAAGGCCTTCTATGAGGCCATGGTGATTTTTTCGCGTAAATACAGCCGTCTGCACAGGTCTTTTTTTCCGGGCTGGCTTATCGTCGCGGCAATTGTATCACTGGCGACCCGCACAATCGCGGCAAATCTTTTCAAGACCTTCACTGCCACGCTTATCGATTTTTTACTGATTAACGTCGTCCTTTTCTTCGGAATAAGCTTCAGGTTCGCGTTTAGCGTCCTGGAATCACCGTATGTGGGCGACAACACCCTCATCATGATCGGAATGCATGTTCTGCTGACGGCCAGCTTCATCTCGATTTTCGCCTATCGCGGGGTTTACTCAAAAGGGCGGTATTCCGTAGGGAACACGCTCGTATCGGGGATCATGGCCTCGGTGGTATTCATGTCATGCGTCTATTTCGTGCAATCCATGGCGTTTTCGAGGATCGCCTTCCTGATATCCGCCATCTGCATCACCCTTCTGCTGGTTGCATGGCGTGAAGGAATGCCCCGGATCAAAAGCCGGTTTAAACGTCTTATTTACAGCACGGGAAAAGTCATAGTCCTGGGAAACGATGACGTGAGCGCGGCGCTGATAAAAAATTTTGAAGAAGATAAAACCGCCCATATCCAGGGCATATTATGGCCCGTACCGGAAAAATACCCCGGGGAGTTCATGGGATATCCGGTGCTCGACACCATCGAAAACATCCGTACGGTGCTTGAGCGCGACCAGATCGACCTGCTGCTTATCGCCACGGCCCAACCGTGGTATTCGTATGTTATCGAGGCGCTGTCTTCCTCAAAAATAAAAAACCTGACCATCCGTTGGATACCGCACGAACTCTTTGCTAAAAGTCCACAGCAGCTTCCCGCGGTCATTCCACTCCACGATTTTACCGTATAATTGTTCTGAATAATTTATATTAAAATGGTTTAAACTAAAACAAGGAAAATCATGGACCTTGAAGAAAATACGGAAACCGAAGAACAAAAAGCCGATTCGCCGGAAGAATCTTCCGGACCCTCGGGGCCGCCGGCCGAGTCGATGCGGATACTTGAAGCGTTGCTGTTCGCTTCCGACGAACTCTTGACGACCGACAGACTCAAAGCCATTATACCAGGGCAACCCGACGCACGGAAAATCAGGCAGATGGTTGACAAAATCAATGTCCAGTTTCAAAAGGAAAGGCACCCTTTCGAAATCGTGGAAATCGGTGGCGGTTACCAGTTCCGCACGGTCTCTTATTATTACCAGTGGGTCCAGCAGCTTTTCAAGGAAAAGTCCGCAAAAAAACTTTCCATCCAGTCGCTTGAATGCCTGGCGATCATCTCCTACAAGCAACCGATTACCAAAGCCGAAATCGAAGCGATCAGGGGAGTGCTGTCCGACGGCGCCATGAAAACCCTTTTAGAAAAGCGCCTCGTTACCGTTTCCGGAAGAAGCGAAAAAGCGGGCCGTCCGCTTTTATACGCGACCACCAAGGAATTCCTGACCTATTTCGGCATTAATAAACTTGCCGACCTTCCCAGGGTCGAGGAATTCGAGGCAATGGCCAAGGAAAAACTGGGCGAGCTTTCGGAAGCGGAACTTCAATTCCTTGAAAACGATAAAACTCCGGATTCAGAAGAAACCCCCGACGCATCAAAAGCCGGCGCCGAAACCCGGGCCGACTTGACAAAAAATAATCCTGAAAACGAAGCTGCACCTGCCGGAAGCAGCGGCCTTGCGGAAGAAAACCCTTCAGGTGCCTGACTTTCCCATAACCTTTAACCCATGACCAATAACCTAGTACCCGTCACCCATTACCCATAACCCATTACCTATAACCTTTTTGTAATGACCATTCCACCTTTTCAAAACCCGTCCGATTCCCTTACGCCCCTCATGCGCCAATACTCGGCAATAAAAGCGCAAAACCCGAATACCGTGCTTCTTTACAGAATGGGTGATTTTTTCGAACTGTTCAACGAAGACGCTAAAATCGCCTCCAGGGTATTGGGCCTTACGCTTACGGCCCGTAACCACGGCGGCGCCGAAGACGTGCCTCTGGCCGGTTTTCCCCATCATGCCATCGACCGATATGCGAACAGGCTGGTCAAGGCCGGCTATAAAATCGCCATATGCGAACAAACCGAAGACCCTAAAAACGCCAAAGGCATCGTCAAACGCGATATCGTCGAGGTGATTACCGCGGGCACCGCGACCGAAGACAGTTTCATCGATGAAAAAAGCAACAATTTTATCGTGAGCGTCGCGGCCGGCAAGGAAAGCGCTGGCATCGGAATCTGCGACCTTTCCACGGGCCTTTTTCAGGTCGAAGAGGTCCCGTTTTCGCAGGCCATGGAAGAAATCCTGCGGATCGATCCCGCCGAGATCGTGCTCTCGGACGCAAAGGACAATCCCCTTGCCGACGCGGTGGCGCAAAACGCCCGGCAGACGGTGCTGTCTATGTTCGATTCATGGAAGTTTGCATACGAGAACGCTTCGCAGGCGTTAACGCGCCATTTCGGCGTTTCATCCCTCCAGGGAATGGGGCTGGAAGGTTTTGTCATCGGCATCAGCGCCGCCGGGGCCCTGCTCATGTATTTAAAAGAGCAGAAAAAAAATGACCTCCGGCATATTACCGCGATCGTACCCCGATCACTATCGCAATTCGCCGAGCTGGACCCTTCCACTATCCGTAATCTTGAGCTCATCAAACCGCTCCATACCGACGACAAAGGCGGGACGCTCATTTCAATACTCGACAGGACCAGCACCGCCATGGGCGCGCGTCTCCTGAAATACTGGATAACGCACCCGCTCAAGGATTGCGGCGCCATCGGTGAGCGGTTGGACTGCGTCGGATGGCTCAAGGCCGATTTGTATGTCAGGGGAGAGGCCGAGCTTTTTTTAAAGCAGGTCTCCGACATCGAACGACTCGTCGGCCGCGTTACCTTTGAGCGGGCAAACGCCCGCGATATAATCGCGCTCAAGCAATCGTTTTTTGTGTTCCCCAAACTGGCAAAGCTTGTTGCCGCATCACCCTTTCCCATGATCAGGCGGATCGGAGAGGCTTTGGCGGGGTTTGAGGGTCTTGCTGATACCATCGAAGCAACGATCATCACCAATCCGCCCCTTTCAATCCGCGAGGGGAATCTGATCAAACCCGGCGTGTCGGCCGAAATCGACGAGACCCGCGACGCCTTCGTCAACGGTAAAAAATGGATCGCCCAGCTGCAGGAATCCGAGCGAAAGCGCACGAACATCGGATCGCTCAAGGTCGGATTCAACCGGGTATTCGGGTATTATATCGAGGTTTCCAAGACCAACCTGGATTCAATCCCCGACAATTACATCCGCAAACAGACGCTTGTCAATGGAGAGCGATTCATCACCCCGGAACTTAAAGAAATGGAAGGCAAGGTCCTGGGCGCGGAGGAACGCAGCGCACAACTGGAATACGAGGTTTTTGTCGAACACAGGAAAAGCATCGCGGCACAGTGCGTGCGCATTCAAAAAGCGTCCCAGGCCATCAGCCTGCTGGACGTGCTCGTTTCATTCGCGAAAATCGCCTCCGACCATGTTTATTGCCGCCCGGTAATAAAAGACAATGCCGATTTTCTCATCAGGGACGGCAGGCATCCGGTGGTCGAACGTATGAACCCCGAGGAACCGTTCGTGCCGAACGACATCGACATGAAAGCGGGCGAGAGCCAGATCATGCTCATCACGGGCCCGAACATGGCGGGAAAATCGACCTATCTCCGGCAAAACGCGCTCATCGCCATCATGGCGCAGATGGGGTCGTTCGTACCCGCGGCTTCCGCCGAAATCGGGATTGTCGACAAATTTTATACCCGCGTCGGCGCCTCCGACCGGCTTGCCCGCGGCCAGAGCACCTTTCTCATCGAGATGATCGAGGTGGCGAACATCCTCAACAACGCCACGGGAAACAGCCTCGTGCTTCTTGACGAAGTAGGAAGAGGCACGTCGACGTTCGACGGCATCAGCATCGCCTGGGCCGTCGCGGAATACCTCCACGAGGCCCCGCAGCGCCGGGCGCGGACGCTTTTCGCCACGCATTACCACGAGCTCACCGAAATGGCGCTTTTGTTCCCCCGGATAAAGAATTTTCACATCAAAGTCAAGGAATGGAACGACCGCATCATTTTCCTGCGGAAAATCGACGAAGGCAGCTGCGACCATTCCTACGGGATACAGGTCGCGCGCCTCGCGGGAGTGCCGAAGCAGGTCATCCTGCGGGCCAAGGAAATACTGTCGAACCTGGAAAATATGGAACTCACGCCCGACCATAAGCCGGTGCTGGCGCGGCGCCGCGACGCCGGATCGGGCCTTGCAAAGGAAGAACAGGTCGACCTGTTCGGCGGCGTTCAGTTAAACCTCATGGATTCCATGAACGCCGAAATCATCCAGCAACTGCAAAACCTCGACCTTAACAAATGCACGCCATTGGACGCGCTTAATATCCTGGCGGAACTGAAAAAAAAAGCGGCGGGGTGAGAATAATCTAGGCCTTGAAAAAGCCGGGAAGGAAATGCGGGGGTATTTGAAGGAATTGGGGTTTGTAAAATGAAAGTAAACGCGTTCTTTTTTAATAAAAGTGTCATATCTTTGTTAACAAAAGTGTTGTTTTTCGTAAACAAAAGTGTTATATTTTATACAACAGTACCCGCCACGCTTAGGACTCTTCGGAGAACCGCGGACCAGGGCGGGGCTTCTTTTTTTATACCCACCTTTTTATTTCACCCCCTCTTATTTTTTTGTTTTTTATTTGTTCCCATAAGGGGGACAAATGAACGGTAAAAGAATTTTTTCCTAACCGCCGTTGCCGGTCGAAGAACAGATAAAGCTCCTGCAAAGCCGGGGAATGCATATTGAAGATTTCGAAGAAGCGGCTCATTTTCTTTCGACAGTAAATTATTACAGGTTCTGCGGATATGCGCTTCATTATGAAATCTTTCAGAACCGTACACGAACTCATCAATACAAAGCAGGAACTACCTTCAGGCAGGTCGTTTATCTCCATGAGTTCGATTCAAAATTTCGAACGCTTCTCTTTTCCTGCATCGAACACATTGAAATAGCTTTTCGAACCGCCATCTGTCTTGAACTTTCGCTTCGCTATAAAAATGGTCATTGGTATCTCGATAAGGCGCTTTATGATCCGAACCGGTTTAAATACGATGAATTCATTGCGGATTGCAGAAAGGAATTCAATCGAAGCAGGGAGGTTTTCAGCACGGCGTATAAAGAAAATTATTCAAAGCCGGAATTGCCGCCATGCTGGATGCTTTCGGAAATCCTTTCCATAGGAAAATGGTCAAAGCTTTTCAGCGGGCTGCGCGATCATTCCGATCAGAAATTAATAGCGAAACATTTTCGTTGCCATCCGTACCATCTTCAATCATGGATGCATGGGTTAAGTTTTTTAAGAAATCTCTGTGCGCACCATAGCCACATCTGGAACAAGACTTTTCCAATCCTCGTTCATTTGACCGACCGGCAAAAGCAGTCCGTTTATAATCCGGAAAAAATAGCGCCCTTCTGCACGGTCATGGCGAATTTGCTTAGTACGCTTGGAAGAAAAGATGCTTTTAAAAGCCAGTTGGTTGATTTGCTTGACAAGTTTCCCTTGGTTCCAATTGAAAAAATGGGCTTTGCCCTGGGATGGAAGGAAAGTCCGATTTGGAAGTGATCGCCTCATCAGAGACGGCGCCGTTTCTGTTTCTACGACATCATTTTATCACAATGAACGTGCTTCCCGGCCTTTGGTTCTCGTAACACAGCTTTATCCAATCCGCGGATCGCGCGTTTTTTTCAATGCGGATTTCATCCATTGTTCCATTCACGAAATCCGTGCTGTTAAAGCTCGCCTTACCGAACATCAGACTCCCCGTATTCATCTGAGGATTGGTCCCGATTACGCCAGTCGTTGTTTTTAGTGCGCCGTTTGCGTAGAGCCTTATATTGTTGCCATCGTAGGTTCCTGTAAGATAATACCAGGTCCCTGTAATCATGGGTTGGACCACGCCTCCGTTTTGCGGTATACCCCTCCATGCGGTAGCGCCATAGTGTTCCATTCTTGCCCCATTTCTGTCGGAATCAAACCAAAGTGTATAACCAAGATCCTTGCAGATAAATCTCTGATAACTGTTCAGGGCGCTTGGCTTTACCCATAAACCAACTGAATAACTGGCGGCAAGATTGACAGTGCCGGCATCGCAGTAACCATTGGTCCCATTAAAATTGAGGGCCTTTCCAATCGCCCCATCCACTGTGGCGGTTATGGCATTTATCGCCCCGTTCGGTGTCGCGTTGAAACTATTAACGGTCCTGTCTTTAATGGAATTGGCTCCTGCACCGGGATTTTCATTCATATGCCAGACGCCGACAAACCCGTTTGATGTGTCGAACACGGCGGGGCCGTTTGATTGCGGCGCCGGGCCGTTTGCGTCCCAACTCATTATAATGGAATGCGTGCTGTCGTTGCCGAATATCGTATCGACAAGCACCCAGATTTCAGCCTGGCCGCTACCGGAATCCCATCGCTCTATCTCAAAGGGCAGCAGCGCTCCATCGGACTTTTTAAAACCAACGGGTGACCCCGTATTATTAACGACGGAAAAATCGAAGTTTGTCTTGTCAAGGCGCACCAGGACGGGAAACTTCAACACCGACGCAAGAACCCCCGCACCGTTGCCGGACGTGGTGTTCATCCAGATTTTTTTCAATGCGGGGACCGTATGATATACGACGCCAAGCAAAAGCGAATCCGCATGGCCTCCCCTGTCCGTTACGATCACCTGAATCGTGTCTTTTAAAACGGACGCACTGACGCGGGCAGGGTCCAGAATGATCATGAAAGCCCGCGACGAATCCACGGCGCTTACGGTCTCGGTGTGCGATTGGACGATCCTGACCGTGTGCTGCTCGACCAGCGGGACGTCCGGATCATGTATGCTAAAGCGCAGCGTGTCAGGCCCGGCCGCCGTGCTCATGTCGAGCGAACTGTCGGCCGTCAGGGCGGCCGTGTATGATACGCTCAAAGTAAACGGCCTGTTCGGCGGCAGGACTACAATGACCGGCCGGAGCGTATCGCTTTTTTCCATCCGGTCCGTCACGATGATCATCAAATCGGCCAGGCCCGTGTCCGCCGGCGCGGGGGCCCATCTGACCACGCCGTCCTGCATGGGAATCACGGCCCCGGTATTCATGACCAGTGCGCTGTATTCCAGCGGCGGCGTTCCATTTACTGTTTGCAACGATATCGCGAGCGGGTCTTTCCCTGCCTGAAGATAATAAGGAAAGTCCCGCGCCGTGGTCAGGAACCGCACGGGCGGGGCCTTGGTCCCGGTCAGGGCGACGACAATCAGGGTGCAGCTGTACGTGGTCGACTGATAACCGTCAACCATGCCAAGAGTGAGCGTTTGCCTGCCCGTATCGGCAGCCGACGGGGCCCATGTGATGTTCCCATTGGGCAAGACCGTGATGCCCGCCGGTCCCGAAATTTTGTTGATTTGCACGTTGTCGTAATCAAAGTCCATCGCGTCGACGGTGTCGCGATACGTGATTCCCGCGATAAGCAAACTCGAATGGAAAGGCGGCGACAGTATTTGAGGCAGGTTGTTTTTGCAAACAACTACCTGCGTGTCAACAGCATTGCCGACGCTGTCGGTGACTGTTATCAGCGTAGCGTCTTGGGTCCCGCCATGGTAAGTCTTTATTGTATCGTACCAGATATATCCGTTCCCCTCCGTGCTTGAGGCGATTGATTTGCCGTTTACGCTCAGGGTCCGTATGCCCGTTCCCTCGTCAACCGCTATGATCCTCAGCACGAGGCTGTCTTTCACCGTAAAAAATTCCTGCGCGCCGGCAGCGCTTATGTCAAGTATCACCGGGGGCGAAACATCCTTTGTCTTCGCCGTGGTATCATAGGTCAGGGTAAAGCTCGCCCCCGCGCAGGAGTCCCCATTGAGCCTGAATGCGGTGACCGTAAGCCGGTTGGCCCCCAGCGCAAGCGCACTGTTGAAATACCACTGGACCGACGGCAGGGCGGACAGCGTATCGGCGCCTGCCTGCGGCACGCCGTTTACCCGCAGTCGCATTACCGTGGCAAAGGGCGCCGTCGAGTAATTTTCCAGGGTCCCGAACAGGACTTTCCGCTGCGTGGAACTTGTCCCGGCGTTGCTTGTGTCAAGGGTAGGACTTTTAACCAGCATAACCAGGCCGCCATGATGACCGATGGCGGCATTGTACACCATGGTAAATACTTTTTCGGAAAGGTTGCCAAAAATGTCCGTCGCCTTTATGTGCAGGAACAGGGGCGAGCTTGACGGGTATGCCGCCGCGCCATAAAAAATCTTGAGGTAAACTTTTTGACTGTTATCGATGAAGTCAAAGGGCTGCCCGTTGACGCTTGCCGAGGCGATTAAAGCGTCCTGCAGGTCCCTTATGCGTGCGAGGAACGTGAACGTGGAGTCCGACGTCTGTATCGTGTCGTTCCGGACGCTATCGTTGACACAGACGATCGCCGGGCCGCTGGTGTCCCGGATCGTAAAAGAGAACGGCGACTTCGGCGAATTGTTTTTCCCCATATTGTCGGAGACCCACAAGGCGCCTTGTTTTCCAGAAAGTAAAGATTTAATGAGGATTTCAAGGCTTGGCACGGCTTTTTCGACAATCAGGCCATTTCCAAAATCCCAGTGATACAAAACCCCCGCATCGGCCACGGGTTTCGTGCTGAGCACGATACTGTCGTCATAGGTGGCGTTAATGTCGTTTTGACGGAGCGGCGACGTGCAGAAAAGCGAGAAATCCACGGAAACCTTTTCATTGTTTTTCCTGAACGTGCTGACCGAAACGTCCTGCCAGCCGGTATCGATGAACGACATGAAAAAAGTAAATACCGTAGGCGGAATTGCAGGCGCCGGACGGGCCCGCACCGTACTGTCCTTGAAAAACCGGTTGGCCGGCGCGGCTATTGAAAACGAGTCGACGAGGTCCCTCCCGGAAACTACCACCTGGAGCGTTTCAGTCGAAAAAATGGAAGTCGTGTCGACGTCGTTAAAGCTCTTGTACTTGACGATGGCGCGGGCGTTGGCGGGATCGGCAAAAGGGTTGTAATCATTGGAACAGAATACAAACATTCCCGACGCCAAACAGGCCGCCGTATATTTAAATAATTTGACAAAAGGCATTTATTGACGCCCATTATTTAAAGGTTATGAAGCCGCTCCCCGGCCTCTGGTTTTCGTAGCAGAGTTTTATCCAGCCGCCGGAGCGCACGACATTCGACATGCGCACTTCGTCGATTTTTCCGTTAAAAAATCTACTTGAGGATCCTGACAATTTCCCGAGCGTTACAATATTCGAGACATTTCTGCCGGAGCCTTGGTAATTCACAACCGTACTATTTACTAAAATGCCGTCCTCATAGAGATACTCGTTGACGCCATTTCGGACCCCAACGATATATTTCCATGTATTAATAACCGCCGGACAACGCTCTTCCATCCATCCCCGGGTATTATCAAAGTCAAAAAACAACCATTGATTATCCAGCGTAAGTTGAAGTCCATATTGATAATCGCCTTTCGAAATTGCGCAATGGTAATTCCCGTCAAGAATATCGGTGTTTACCCAAGCGGAAATGGTAAACGGACCGCCCATGGGGAAATTGAGCTTGCCGCTTGCGGTACCCAACATCGCGAAATAGCTCGCCCGACCATCGAACACTTTCGCTCGTCCGATAATGCCTGTCGTGTCGATCAGCGCACCGTTAGGTGTGCAGTTATACGCGTTTATTGTTGCGTCGGCGGCAATGGAATTCGTTCCCTCGCTAAAATGCCATACCCCCTGAAACCCGTTGGCCGTATCGAACACGGCGGCTCCGTTTGATTGCGGCGCCGGGCCGGAAGGTTCCCAGCTCATCGTAATTGAGTGCGTACTGTCGTTGCCGAATACCGTATCGACAAGCACCCAGATTTCAGCCTGGCCGCCCGAAGAGTCCCACCGCTCGATCTCAAAGGGCAATGGAGTGCCGTCCGGTTTATTAAAACCTATGGGCGACCCGGCATTATTGACCGTGGAAAAATCGAAAGTTGTCTTGTCAAGACGCACGAGCATGGGGAATGTTGTTACCGGAGCAAAGACCGCCGCTCCGTTACCGGCTGACGTGGTATTCATCTTGATTTTTTTCGTCCGGGCGACGGTGTGATACACGACCCCGTACGTGACCGTGTCCGCATGGCCCGCCCTGTCGGTTACGATCACTTCGAGCGTGTCTTTTAAAAGCGCGGCGCCCACGCGCCGCGGGTCTACAATGACCATGAAAGACCGGGAAGAATCCAGCGCGCTTACCGTTGCGGAATGGGATTGGATGATCTCCACCGTATGGCGCTCCACAAGCGAATTATCGGGATCATTAATGGTAAAACGCAACGTATCGGGCCCCGCTGCTTTGCTCATGTCAAGGGAGCTGTCGGCCGCAAGCGGGGCCGTCTGCACCATGCTCAAGGTAAACGGCCTGTTCGGCGGAGCGACCAGAATAGCCGCTAAAAGCGTATCGGCGCTTTTCCTCGCGTCCGATACCGTGACCATGAGCCTGGCCTGTCCCGTGTCGGAGAGCGCAGGCTTCCATTGGACGATAGTACCCAGGACCGGGACGGCCGTATTGGTCATCCGGATGACGGCGCTAAAGACCAGAGGCGCCGTTCCATTTATCGTCTGTAAAGGAACCATCAGCGAATCTTTCCCCGCTTCAAGATATAAGGGAAAATCCTGTGCCGTAGTAACGAATCGTACGGGTTGTGCCGCCGCGCCCGTGGAAACAACGACAACAAGCGTGCAGAGGTACGTTTTTATCTGAAAACCGTCGGAAAGCTCGATAATGAGCTGGTTAGAACCCACGTCCGAGGCCAAAGGCGTCCACTCGATGCTTCCATTTGAAAAAACCATGAGGGACGCGGGCCCGGAAATTTTGGACACAAGTACCGTGTCTGTGTCAGGGTCAAAAATAACGATTTTGTCGCGGTAGGCCGTTCCTGCTACGAGCGGGTCGGGCGGATTGAGTGGTGTAACAATTTGCGGTAGACGATTTTTGTAAACATACACGGACGTATCAATTGAATTATTGTTACTGTCGGTTGCAATGATCCGGACCCGGCCGGCCGTCCTGCTGTGGAATGTTTTGACCGCGTCATACCATATAAACCCTTTTCCCTCGGAGCTGGAATTTACAGGGACGCCGCTCATGAGCATTGTGCGGATCCCCGTGCCTTCGTCAACCGCGATGATCCGCAGCACGAGACTGTCTTTGGCGGTATAAAAATTCTGCGGGCCTTGCGAGCCTCCCGCGCTGATATCGAGTATCACCGGAGGCGTCGTGTCGTTTTTCAGGCTTGCCGGATTGTAAATCACGGTAAAGCTTTCCCCCGCGCAAGAGTCCCCGGCGGTCGTCGAGGCGATAACGGTCATCACGTTGGGCCCTTCGACTAGGAGCGTATTGAAAGTCCACAGGCCCGAGTATGCCGCCGGCACGGAATCAACCTTGGGTTGCAGCGCTCCGTTGACCCGCAGCCGCACAAGAACGTCGAAGGGTTGTGTCGAATAATTCTCTATGCTTCCGAAGATAAGTTTTTCTTTCGTCGAACTCATTGCAATGTTGTTCACGTCGAGCGAGGGGCTTTTGACGAAAATTACAGGGCCGCTGACGCGGCCGATCGCTGCGTTATACACGATGTAAAAAATTTTTTCGGAAACATTGTTGAAAATATCGGTGGCCTTTATCCGCACGGCCAGGGGCGACGAGGGCCCATGACCTGTCACCCCGTAAAAATTCTTCACAAAGACCTTTTGGTTTTCATCGAAAAAATCCTTTTCCTGCCCGTTAAAAGTGGCCGAAATGTTTGCGGTGTTCTGCAGGTCGATGATCCGTACAAGAAACGCGAACGTGGAGTCTCCCGTCTGAACGGTATCATTTCGGACATTATTGTTGATGCAGACGATAATCGGGCCGCTGGTGTCTTTAAATGAAAATGAATAGTGCGTCTTAGGCGAATTGTTCTTCAACAGATTGTCCGACACCCACAAAGAACCGGTTTTCCCCGAAAGAAACGAAGCAATCAGCGCCTTGGCGAACGGCGTGGATTTTTCAAAGACCGCTCCGTCCCCGAAGTCCCAGTGATACACGACGTTTTCATCGGCAACCGGGTTTGTGCTCAAAACGATGCTGTCGTTATACGTGCCGCCGATGGAATCCTGGTGGAGCGGTGAAGTGCAAAAGAGTGAATAGTCAATCGACACTTTATCATCGTTTTTCCTGAATGTACCGATTGTTACCTTCTGCCAGCCGGTATCGGCAAAGGACAGGTAAAAAGTGAAAACGTCCGGCGGGATGATGAGCGCCGGACGAGCGCGTATGATCGTATCAATAAACAAACGGTTGTTGGTGGCCGCGATCGAAAAGGAATCGACAAGGTCCCGGGCGGAAACAGCCACCTTAAGCGTCTCGGTCGTGAATATTCCAATTGTATCAATGTCACGGAAGCTCTTGTGTTTTACGATGACGCTGGCGTTCGACGGGTCAGTAAAGGGGTTATAGTCGTTGGAACATGACAAAAACAAGGCCGCGCAAATCCAGACAGGCGTAAAGGCCGTGCGTTTGATTGACAGGTTGATAAACATTTTTTGTAAAACTGCCCAACCTGCCTGAGGGCAGGTAAGGTTCTGTACGGGTAATTATCTACGCTAAACGCGTATATAATTCGCCTACGGAACCTAAAAAGTAAATGCCCATGAAAATCCGCAAGCCCCCGCGGCCCCGATTACATATCCAAGCCATGTTAAAAAAGCGGACGTGTTTCTTTTTGACTGAGCGGCCTTGAAATCCGGGGTCCGATAATCAACCAGATCGCCTTGTATTTCCTTAAACCGCTGTTGGTCCTTGTTGTATTGGCCGTTTTCCACGACGCCAAGGATGCCGCCCGAAAAAAACAGCACAATCCCGGAATATCTGATAATGGTGCGTTTCTTCGCGGAAGGATCGGCGAGGATTTTGACCGGCACCCCGTCGACCTTCGCGTCTTTTACGGAAAGGCTATAGGAATACGGCTCATTCCCCACGGGATATTCCTTGTCTTCAATGGTAAGGTTTCCTCTCCCGTTAAAATGAAATCCCCCCGCCGTCAACCGGATGAACTTGGTTTGCGAGTTAATGCCGTAAACCGAATACAGCACCTCGAAATGTTCCATGGTCGTTCCGATCGCATCGGAGTGGATATAAATGCCGTTCCAATCGTAAGGGTTTGCGCGCAGCGTGCTTCCGGGATTAAAGTTCTGGTCGCATTCGGAGGTGAATACGACGGGCCAATCGTTCGTTCCTTTGACTTCCAGGGCGCCCTGTACATGAAGGCCCGTGAAGTTTTTAAAAAGAAACACCGTGCCGGACTCGATCGTCGTTGTTTTTCCAGCGGGAACGTAAATGTCGCCGGTCACAAGGTACGGTCCTTTACGCGCTGAGATTTCTTTGGGTAGATCACCGCCGAGACCGGTAAATTCCGCTCCCTTGGCCGGTAAAACAGCCGCAATTAAGAGCGCTGCACAAAACATATTATTACGTTTCATGAAATAAGCGGCTTTTCTATCCTTTTACCTTGCTTGATTCTTCGCCCAGCCTCTGCATTTCCGACACGGCTTTTTGAAAATGCACATTCTCGGGCGATAGCCGAAATTGGAACTTCACTTCGAACCATGCGTCCATTGCTTTTTTAAGCAGTGGTTGCGCAGGTTTTTCATCAAACTCAGCGGAATAACAAAGCGCCCTGCAATAAAGAATCTCCTGTCTGAGAGCGACTTGATCTAAAAATGCCGAAGGGGTTTTCGCGCTCAAATCCAGGTTCGACAAACATTGCGTCAGATTATGGCCATGATAATAAAACCGCGCTTTTTCCAGATAAAATTCACCATCTTCCAAAGGGGGCCCAAGCAAGACCTTTTTTATTTCCTCCCGGTCATTCAGACCGTTTAAGAGCCTAAGGTGAAAAACAAAAACGGATTTTGTCTGGACCTGCTCCGTGGTAAGCAAAGAATAAATCCGGCCTGCTTGCGTATAATGTCCGGCTTTGACTTCACTCGCGAAAATCGAGACCAGGTCGGCAGTGGCATATTGGGTTTTAAGTTCTTCAATCACCCGGTCATCCGAAGCGGGTTTTTGGTCGGGAGTCGCATTGAAAACGCTCGGTAAGGGTTTATTTGGGCTTGTTTTTATTTTTGGCCGGGTATTGGCGGCGGAAACGTTTTTTGCGACCATGGTGTTGATGAATGATTGAAGGGAATCGACCTTTTTCTTTTCCGAAGACCCGGACTGCTGGGGCGCGGGCGTTTGCACAACCAGCGGTTGCGGGGCCCGCGGTTTGAACAACCCCGATTGCTGCAGGGCGATAATGCACAGCGCGAGGCCGGCAGCGCAGGCCCCTACCCAGGCAATACGACGGGGAAGTTGGCTGCGCAGAGTAATAACCGCCTTTTCCGCGCCTTGTGCGTTGATAAATTGCTTCATTACCTGTTCGGGGGAATTGGGCGTCACGCTCTTATGGATTTCGGTGAGAATGTCAAGCAGGTGCTTGGAAGTCTGGACCCTCTTTCCGCCATCCTGGTTCATGCATCGTTGAATGGTTTTTTTTAATCGGGGCGAAATCCGCACCGCGAAGGAATCCAGGGACTTAAAATCGTTTTTGGCCTTGGAAATCATCAGTTTTGATATGTTGTTTTCCGGAAAAGCGCGCACTCCCGTGACCATCTCGTAAAGGACCGTGCCAAGCGAATAAATGTCGGAACGTATGTCCACGTTTTTCCCTTCGAGCTGTTCCGGCGACAGGTATTGTATCGTTCCAAGCACCGACGTGGCGTCGGTCGTATGAAGAGAGGCGTCTACGGGTTTCGCAATGCCGAAATCCATGAGCTTGACCGACCCGTTTTTTGTCACCATGATATTGTTCGGTTTCAAATCGCGGTGTATGATGCCGCGGTATTCTTTTCCGTAAAGCGTATATTCATGACTGTGGGCATAACACAGCGCCCTGCAGACCATGATACCGATCGAGGTGCAGACTTCAATGGGCAGCCCTCCCCTGTCAACGACCAGTTTCTCCAGCGTGAAGCCGTCGATTTTTTCCATTTCGATGTAAGGAAGGTTGTTCCAATCGCCAACCGTATGAATTTCAACGATATTGGGATGGTTGAGTTTGGCGGTGATCTTTACCTCGGTTTCGAACCTCTGCTTCGATTCCAGGGTATAATTGGGGTGCAAAAGTTTTACCGCCCTGCTTATTTCCAATTGGGAATTCCATATTTCATAGACATTGGCCATTCCCCCAGTGCCGAGCAATGCGGTAATGACCCCGGAACCCAGCGGCTCGGGCTTGGTGGCGTCCGGAAGGATCACCGCGTTACGTATCCTTTTATATGATAAAGCGCCCCGATCGTCGGAAACATCTCCGGGTTTTGGCGAAATGGTGGTGTCTGCCATGGTCTTTCTAATATCGGAAAAAAAGTTATTTAACCGCAAATACTGTTTATATTATCCCACAAAAAACCCTGAAAATCAATGTATTTCACCCCTTACAAGGATTTCTTAAAAGTACAAAATATACTATTTGTTTGACTAATTGCCTTTTTTGACGGGAATTCCCCTTGACCCTTAAAACGGGTTTTCCTTGATAACACCTCTTGAGACTATATATTTTTATGGTCTTTCAAAGTAATGGCATTTTTCCGAATATTTACACAATCAACTGGAGGACTTCATGGCAAAATACGTCTATTTATTTGGCGGAAAAAAGAACGAGGGTAATGCCGGGATGAAAAATCTGCTTGGGGGAAAAGGCGCAAACCTTGCTGAAATGGGAAGCCTTGGCATTCCCGTGCCTCCCGGATTCACCATCACCACCGAAATGTGCACGGTGTATTATGAAAACAAGAGAAAATATCCTCCTCAGCTGAAAAGCGACGTTGAGAAAGCCATTAAATACGTTGAAAAAGAAACGGGCATGGTTTTCGGCGACAAGGTCAACCCGCTCCTGTTTTCGGTCCGCAGCGGCGCGCGTAAATCAATGCCCGGCATGATGGAAACCGTGCTTAACGTCGGTCTCAACAACACCACGCGCGAAGGCCTTATCAAGAAGACCAATAATCCGCGGTTCGTGTATGATTCCCAGCGCCGCCTGATCCAGATGTATTCCGACGTGGTCATGGAAAAAGCAGCCGGCCTTGAAATAGCGGAAGGCATGGGCATCCGTCAACAGCTCGAACGCGAAATGGACACCATGAAAAAAGCGAGGGGCGTAAAACTCGACACGGACCTTACCGCCGACGACCTTAAGGAACTTATTGAAATTTACAAGGCAAAGGTCAAGGAAGTCATCGGCAAACCGTTTCCCGAAGACCCCATGGAGCAGTTGTGGGGCGCCACGGGCGCTGTTTTCCAGAGCTGGATGGGCAAACGCGCGATTTCCTACCGCCGGATCGAAGGCATCCCCGAAGAATGGGGGACCGCGGTCAACCTCCAGACCATGGTATTCGGTAACATGGGCGATTCATCCGCGACCGGCGTCGCGTTCACGCGCAGTCCTTCAACCGGCGACAACCATTTTTACGGCGAATGGCTGGTCAATGCGCAGGGTGAAGACGTCGTCGCCGGCATACGCACGCCGAGCCCCATCAACGAATCCACTAAAACGGAGCACAGCAAAGACCTCGTTTCGCTGGAAGTCGCCATGCCCGTCGTTTACAAACAGCTCTACGACATCGAACGCAGGCTCGAAAAACACTACCACGACATGCTCGACATCGAGTTTACCATCCAGGAAGGCCGCCTGTGGATGCTGCAGTGCCGCGTTGGAAAACGCAACGGCCCCGCGGCCGTCAAAATGGCCCTCGACATGTACAAAGAAAAAATGATCTCCAAGGAAGAAGCGATCAGCCGCGTTGCCCCTTCGCAGTTCGACGAACTGCTCCATCCCATTATCGACCCGGCTTCCGAGAAAATCACCAAACCCATTGCCAAGGGCCTTCCCGCCGGACCCGGCGGCGCGTCAGGTCAAGTCGTTTTCTCGGCCGTGGACGCGGTTGCGTGGGCAAAAGCCGGCAAAACGGTCATTTTGGCCCGTGAAGAAACAAACCCCGAAGACATCGAAGGCATGCGCGCCGCCGAGGCCATTCTCACGGCACGCGGCGGCATGACCAGTCATGCGGCGCTCGTCGCCCGCGGCTGGGGAAAATGCTGCATCGTAGGCGCGGGTACGCTCCACATCGACTACCGCACGAAAAAAATCATGCTTGACGGTCAGGAAGTCATGAAGGAAGGCGATTGGATCACCCTTAACGGCACTAAAGGCTATGTGTACCTCGGTCAGTTGCCCATGAAAAAAGCCGCCGAAGACAATCCCGATTTCATGGAATTCATGAAGCTGTGCCAGGCGGTTAAAAAAATCGGCGTTCGCACGAATGCCGAGACCCCCGAAGACGCCGCCCGCGCGCGTTCCTTCGGCGCCGAAGGTATCGGCCTGTTCCGCACCGAGCACATGTTCTACGGCAAAAACTCGGAACAGCCGCTTTTCCTACTCAGGAAAATGATCGTGTCCAAAACCGTTGACGAACGCAAGGCCGCGCTCAATGAGCTGTTCCCCTTTGCAAAAGAAGACATCAAGAAGACCCTTGCCACTATGGACGGGTATCCGGTCACCATCCGCACGCTGGACCCGCCGCTTCATGAGTTCATTCCGCGCAATGCCGAGGAGCGCAACAAACTCGCGCAGAGCTTGAACATTTCCACGGAAGAGTTCAACAAGCGGGCCGACGCTCTGCACGAGAGCAACCCTATGATGGGGCATCGCGGCGTGCGTCTCGGCGTTACCTACCCCGAAGTGACCGAAATGCAGATCCGCGCCATCCTCGAAGCGGCCGCGGAACTCATTGCCGAGGGCAAAAAGGCCTTCCCTGAAATCATGATCCCCGTCGTGTGCACGGCCGAGGAAATCAAGGACCAGCGCGTTCTCGTGGACAAGATCCACAAGGAAGTGTGCGCAAAAGTCGGCGTTAAAAAGGTCACGTTCATGTACGGCACCATGATTGAAATTCCCCGCGCCGCCCTCACCGCGAACAAGATCGCCGAGCAGGCGGAATTCTTTTCATTCGGCACCAACGACCTCACGCAGATGAGTTTCGGCTTCAGCCGCGACGACATCGGCGGGTTCCTGCCGGCGTACCTTGAAAAGAAAATCCTGCGGGATGATCCGTTCGCGACCATCGACCAGGAAGGCGTTGGAGAACTGATCAAAATCGGCATCGAACGCGGCCGCTCGGTCCGTCCGAACCTCAAGGTCGGCATTTGCGGCGAACACGGCGGAGATCCCGAATCCGTCAAGTTTTGCGCCAAAGCGGGCATGAACTATGTGAGCTGCTCGCCTTTCCGCGTGCCCATCGCCTGCCTCGCGGCGGCTCAGGTTGCGGTTGAAATGGCGCAGGCTTCAAAAACAGGCAAGGCAAAGGCCCCGGCTAAAAAGCCCGCGGCCAAGGCAGTGGCAAAAAAGGCTGCGAAAAAGCCAGTAAAAAAGGCCGTTTCGAAGAAAAGGAAATAAAGGCTGTTAGGGGCAATTCATGAATTGCCCGTACTAAAAAGGCGGGGACGAAAGTCTCCGTCTTTTTTTATTACGAGGGAGCATTTTGTTTTCTTACAAAAGAATTATTTTATCCTCTACAAAAACGAAATCCTTTTTATTATCAAGGACTCTCTTTAATGCTTGAAGTAGATTTTCACTCCCACACGTTGTTCAGCAGATGCGGAATGCATTCCATCATCGAAATGCTTACCCATGCACGGTTCGCGGGGCTTAAGGGCCTTGCCATAACCGATCACGGACCCTTTCTCAAGGGCAGAACGCCAAGCACCTTTTTTGAACGGCTGGGCCAGCCTATTACCGGCATCACCATGCTCAAAGGCATGGAATGCAACATAAAAAACGACGAAGGCGAAATCGACTTCCCCCTGCCATACTTAAAATTCGCCGACATCGTCCTTTTAGGGCTTCATCCGGGCAATGCGCCGGGTTTGTCGCGGGAGCAGTATACCTCGCTTATGCTCCGGGCGCTCGATAAAAACCCCTTCGTCGACATCGTCACACACCCCGAAGACCCCGCCTTTCCGCTTGACCTGCCTGAACTGGCGGGCTTTGCCCACGACCGGGGGATCGCCCTCGAAATCAACAACTCCAAGGTCCTTTATAAAAGGTCTCCCTTGCAGGCGACCGTCACGCTCATTACTGCGTGCAAAAAAGCCGCGTGCCGCGTGGTCATCGATTCAGACGCGCACGCCATTCATGAAATAGGTCTTGACAGTTCGGTATTGCCGCTGCTGGAGCGGGCAAAGTTTCCGCGGGAACTTATAGTTAATGCAACGGCCAAGGGCGCTTTCGGGTTTGTGGAGGAGCGGAGGAAGTTGAAGACTGATTTTGTCAAGTAAAACCAGTCTTCAGTTGCAAGTTACCAGTATTGAAATTGATAGACAAAGCTTTTTAACCAATGTCTGGCCTGACTGGTTTACTCGAGATCCTTGTAGACTTTACTTCTGTGTCTTATAATCGAGATATCGACCAGTCGCCTCGCATCATTTATGGAATAGACCACCCGATAGTCACCGATGCGAATTCGCCAAAGAGAATTTTGACCCGTAAGTTTTTTGCATCCAGCGGGACGGGGATTTAATGGAAGGTCTTCGATTTTTCCGAGTATTCGCAGAGCAATTATTTGATCAAGACTTTCAAGTTCTTTTCGTGCAGATCGAGCAAAAACGACCTTGTAGGAAAGATTAGCGCTCTCCATTGCGAAGCCGTTTCTTTACGGATTCCAGAGACTCACGGGGTTCATTACTGCGTTCACGGGCAAGGGCAACATCATAAAAATCTTCCCAAAGATCACCATTTTTTTTTAAATCGATTAGAACTGCCGTTTTCTCGCCTTTTGTATCCATCAGATATTGTATACCACGCATAAACTACTCCATGAAAGGGTTACTACTTCTTAAGATACTATAATTACGCCATAAGATCACATATATTACTGAATCAGAACAAAAGTCAAAAGGGACTATACCAACTCATACGTCGCCTCTTTCCGGTGAACCGCCCCGCTGGGCGTGAGCACGCTGGAATATAAATGGAACCCTTCAATCGGAATGGAATCAATTTTGAAAAGGCCGTTGGCGGATAAAAACCCGGTGACTTTATTGAGCGGAGTTTGAAGGCCAAGCCGCGCAACCGTTATATGCGCTGAAAATTTCCGTTCTTCGGGTGCAATACCGGCTGCTTTCAACTCTTTTTCGATCGCGTTTCTTAAATCCAAAATCGCTTCATTTTTTTCTATTCCCACCCACAAGACCTTGGGCTTGTTTCGCGGCGGAAAATAGCCAACGCCCTTCAAAGAAAGGTCAAAGCGCTGCGCCACGATGCCGGAAAGGCCTTCGTCTATTCGGGAATAGTAAAAATCATCGACCTCTCCGATAAAGCGCAGCGTAAGGTGCGATTGGTCCTTGGGCACCCATTTCGCCCCTGGTATGCCGAAACATACGTTGGCGATATGGTCATTTACTTCATCGGGGAAATCGATGGCTATGAAAAGCCGGTACATTATGCTTCAAAATAATCTTATTAATAGTCAATTTGCAAATTAAACAATGAAAAAAGTTATCGCAAAACGTATTTTTGCATATATATAATGTCCAACATTAAAATCACCTTTCTGGGCACCGGCACGTCCCATGGCGTGCCGTCGATCGACTGCATGCTCAACAATTTTGAGCGTTGTAAAAAAAACGTATGCCGGCTGTCCCTGACCGATCCAAAACACAACCGGACGCGATCTTCTATTCTTGTTGAACATAATGACAAACACATTCTCATTGATGTATCGGCCGATTTCAGGCAACAGGCGCTGCGCGAGCGCATCCCGAAAATCGACGCGGTGCTTATCACGCACTGCCATGCGGACCACATTTCCGGCATTCCCGATATCCGGTCGTACAACGGCCCCGCACCCCATGTGTTGGATTTTTACGGTTCACACGAAAGCATGGAATCCATTCAAGAATCTTTCCGGTACATATTTTCGCCGAAAACATTTTTGGGCGGCGGAATCCCCCGTCTGGCCCTTCATCCGGTGAACGCGCCGTTTAAGCTTTTTGACGATATCGTCGTTCCGCTGCCGGTTTCCCATGGAAACCTGAGCGGTTGCCTCGGATACCGCGTTAACAACGTCGCCTATATTCCCGATGTCAAGGCAATCCCCGAAGGGACTAAAACCGACCTTGAAAATCTTGATTGCCTGATTCTAAATTGTTTGCGGGACGCACGAGAACATTCGACGCACATGATACTTGAAGAAAGTTTGCGTTTTGCGCGTGATATCGCGCCCGCGCGATGTTATTTTATTCATATGTCCCACGACATTCACTACGCACTCGATGCGGAAAAGCTGGACGACTGGATGGAATTTTCGTATGATGGGATGAAGTTAGAGGTGATGGGATGAAGTTAGAGGTGATGGGTGAAGAAGGTGATAGGTGATGGGTAAAATGGAACCATACAAACAAGAATTCATTACCTTCATGGTGCAATCAGGCGTCTTGACTTTTGGTGATTTTACCACTAAAAGCGGACGAAAGACCCCGTTTTTCATAAACACCGGGAATTACAAGACCGGCGGTCAGATCGCCCGGCTCGGCGAGTTTTACGCGCAGGCCCTGCGGGCGAACATCGGAAACGATTTTGACGTGTTGTTCGGCCCGGCGTATAAAGGGATACCCCTTGCCGTTTCAACGGCAATAGCCCTGGCAACGAAGCACAACCATTCGGTTCCGTATTGCTTTAACAGAAAAGAAGCAAAAGACCATGGCGAGGGCGGATCGATCGTGGGGCACAAGCCCGCCGATGGGGACCGCATCGTCATCATCGACGACGTGACCACGTCCGGCGCCTCGGTCAGGGAGTCGGCGGCGCTTTTAACAAGTATCGCGAAGGTCGTCTTAAGCGCTCTCGTTGTTTCGGTCGACCGCATGGAAAAAGGCCAAACGGACAAAGGCGCGCTCGCGGAAATCAGGCAATCGTTCGGCATGAAAACCTTCGCCATCGTCACGCTTACGGAAATCGTCGAGTATCTTTACAATAAGAATATTGACGGCACGGTGCTTCTTGACGATACAATTAAAAAGAGAATCGATGAATATCGAAAACAATATGGGATAACCAGCTTTTTATGAAACGCATTGACGAAAATCCTCCGGCCCGTTATCCCCAGCGCCCGATCGACCAGGCCGAGGCGTCGTGGTGGGTCGCGAAAATAAAACCGCGCCAGGAAAAAGCGATCGCTTTTGATTTCATTTCCCGGGCCATTGAATATTATCTGCCCCTTATCACAAGAGTGACCCGGCGAAAAGACAATAACAAGCCGCGTAAATCAATAGTGCCGCTGTTTTCCGGGTACATAAGTTTTAACGCCAAAAAGGAGTTTCTTCGGGACGTTTTATCAACCGGCCGTGCCGTCAACATTATTGAAATCCGTCATCAAAAACATTTTATTGGAGAGCTGACGCAGATTTACAACGCATTGGAACAGGGGATCTTGCTTGAACCTTGCGTTGAAGCTTATGCCGAAGGCACCCTCGTCTGCGTCCAGTCCGGTCCCCTGCGGGGAATCAAAGGCGTCGTTTCAAAGGTCCACAACCAGAACAAACTCATCCTCTCGGTAGAAGGTCTCGGCCAGGCGGCGATAGCTGTTGACGCGGCATCGGTAAAACCTGTATAATTAATACTTTATTATCGTCCGATTAATTATTTGGAACGGCAAATCTTTTCCCTCTGGATAATCAAGGGAATCCTTTTTATCCGGCTAATCATAGTCAGAGATATATTATTTTTGTCAAAGGCTATAGCCGGACAAGTTTTGCCATTTTTGGCGATACATTTTTCTTCGAAGTACCGCCGACGGGGCAGAGCTTTATCTGAACCGTAATCGCCGCTATTTAATTCAAATAATTCTCGCTGAGGATTCCAAGTATGCTTTTAAGTATTGTTGTTCCCTGTTATAACGAGCAGCAAACCATATTGTTTCTTATTGACAAGGTTTTAGCGGCCTACCTGCCCGCCAAAATGGACAGGGAAATAATAATCGTCGATGACTATTCCACCGATGGGACGCGGAAATTGTTGTACGCCCTTAAAAACCCCCTCGTAAAAATCATGTATCATGAAAACAATCGCGGCAAAGGGGCCGCGCTGCGGACCGGTTTTGAAAACGCTCAAGGCGATTTTGTCGTGGTACAGGACGCCGATCTGGAATACGACCCCAACGAATACGCGAAAATGCTGGGGCCGATGCTCGACGGCAGGGCCGACGTGGTCTATGGCTCGCGTTTTCTCACCGCCAGCGAGCGCCGGGTGCTTTACTTTTCGCATTATGTCGGGAACAGGATGCTTACCTTTATTTCCGACATTTTCACCAACCTGAACCTTACCGACATGGAAACGTGCTATAAAATGTTCCGCGGGGAAGTGCTTAAAAAAATCCGGATACAAGAAGACCGCTTCGGATTTGAACCCGAGATAACGGCCAAAGTAGCGAAATTGAAATGCAGGGTCTATGAAGTCGGCATTTCGTATTCCGGCCGCACCTATGAAGAAGGCAAGAAAATAGGCCTGCGGGACGGCTTCCGGGCATTGTGGTGTATCGTGAAGTATAATATAGGTTCGAGGTAATGGGTCATAGGTCATAGGTAATTCCATGAGTCTGAAAGAAGTTTTCCAATCCGTTTCCGAATATTTTATTCGTGAGCGCCTTGACTACGCCGTGATAGGCGCTTTCGCCCTTTATGGCTATGGATATGTAAGGGCCACGAGCGATATAGATTTCATAACGCGGCTGCAAAACCAAAATAAAATCGTCGGTTTTCTGGAAAATTTAGGATTTGAAACGTTAAATCGTTCCGACGGTTTTTCAAACCACCTTCATCCGATCGGCGCCATGCGCGTTGACATGATGTATGTCGATGGCCCGACGGCCGATGAATTTTTTAAATCGACGACGAAAAGCGTCTTATTCAACGATATGTCCGTTCCGGTCGTCAGCGCCGAGCACTTGATCGCCTTGAAATTGTTCGCCGCGCACAACAATCCCGACCGGTTGTTCAAGGAACTTTCAGATATAAAAGAGCTGACCGTCCGCTCAAAAACAAACGGCATAGCCGTCCGGAAATACTTTGTCAAATATGGGCTGGAAAAATATTATAATGAAATCTTCGGAGCCTCCGACAAAAACGGTTGACCTGGAATTGCATTGGGACAAGCGGGCCCAGGAAATCGCGCAATCCAGCCAATTCGCCGAGCAACGACTTTGCAAAAGAAAGTTGGAAGACTATTTTGACTTTCTTGACGATGTAAAACCGGCGCAGAGCATACAGAAACAGCCGGCTGAAATTTATGCGAGGAAGTTTAGTTTTTAGACGCGGTGTCTACCAGGAAGTTTGCAATGGACCTTTATGAAAATCAAGAGCATGTTCTTGATGCCGAGCATCGGCAGAAGGAGATTTTCCGCGCAATGACGCCCGGACGGCGCTGGCAACAATTCCTGTCGCTGCGGGCAACTGCATGGAAATTGAAACGGGCCGGAGTAAAATCTTTGTATCCGGAACTTCGGCTATCACGCTAAAATGAATTTACTATGAATTCGAAAATTGAAAAATTAATTTCACTTGGCGAGTCGGAAACGCTCGAATTCAAACTTGCTTTTGGTAAGGACGTTATTGAAACTCTCTGCGCGTTTGCTAACCATCGGGGTGGCGTCGTAATAATTGGAGTATCCAACGAAGGTAAGATTGCAGGAGTATCCGCTGGCTTGGAATCACCACAGATCTGGATCAACGAAATCAAACAGAATACATTGCCGTCCATCATTCCGGATATCGAAATAGTTCGGCAAAAAGATAAATCCCTCGTAGTAATGCATGTAAGTGAATTCCCAATCAAACCGGTTGCCTACCGTGATCGATATTTCAAACGGGTGGCCAACAGCAATCATCGATTGTCATTAACCGAGATCGCCAATTTGCATTTGCAATCACTACAGTTATCTTGGGATTCCTATGCCGACGAAGGCGCAACAATAGAATCTTTATCGACATCGAAAATTGAGCTATTCCTGAAAAGGGTTAAAGGTGGCGGACGTTACCAACTAACCGGGCACTGGCAAACAGTTCTGGAAAAATTTGGTTACCTCAAAAATGGATGCCCAACACATGCAGCTATGCTCTTGTTTGGGAAAAGCCCTGCACCCTATAATCTGCATATCGGTCGATTTAAAACACCCTCGACTATCATAGATGATCGGATGATTCGAGGCACTCTTTATGAAGTTGTTGAAAAGGCCTTAAAATTTATTCTCTCCCATTTAAAAGTCGCTTTTGATATTTCCTCGGAGAAAGAACGAATCGAGATTTATGAATATCCATTACCGGCGTTACGCGAGTTGGTTTTAAATGCAGTAGTCCATAGAGACTATATGAGCCCGGTTGACACGCAAGTTAAAATCTTTGATAAATCCATCACCTTTTTTAACCCAGGCAGACTTTTTGGCGATTTAACCGTCGAAAAATTAGAAAGAGATGACTATCAGTCTCGCACGCGAAACAAGTTGATAGCCGAAGCATTTTATCTTACTCGCGATATCGAGAAATACGGAAGTGGATTTGTTCGCATCCGAAAAGAAATCGCTTCGTATCCGACCATGAGGATGTCGTATAAAGAAAGTGGTGACGGTTTTCTTGTCACTCTTGCCTATGAACAACAAAAGATAGCGCCTAATTTAGCGTTTCGGGAGGGAGTAACTGAGGGAGTAACTGAGGGAGTAACTGAGGGAGTAACTGAGGGAGTAACTGAGCTCCTTGAATATATTCGAAAAGCCCCAGGAACACGTATCCCAAAGCAATCAGAAGACCTTGGCGTTCCCAAGAAAACAATAGAACGATGGATCGCACGTCTCAAGCGAGAGGAACTCATAGAATACCGAGGCAGCAGCAGAACGGGTGGATATTTTGTAAAATGAGATTTAATCTGTTTAATGAGGTCAGGAACCGTGATTCAGAATTCAGAGCATGTTCTTGATGCCGAGCATCGGCAGAAGGAGATTTTCCGCGCAATGACGCCCGGTATTATTCGCCCCGCAGGGAATATTTTGATTTGGTAAATAATAAAAAAACGCTCGCCCTAATCTTGGGTTTACTAATTGTTTTTGCAGTCATCGGTTTATTTGTTTTTAAAAATCTCGCGCTCTGGCTGGTCGTTTCGGACCCGGTCCCGCAATCCTTGGATATAATTTTCACGTTCGGCGGGGAAGACTCAAGAGTCACCTATTCAAAATCGCTGTTTTTGCAAAACCCGCGCGCGGAATGGGTCCTCAGCTATAATAATAAAAAAGTGGTTCATTCGCTCGCGCAAGAGGGCTTTGACACATCAAGAATTGTCCTTGTCGATACTTGTTCATCCACCAATTCGGAAATTAGTTTCCTGAATAATTGGATCGCCGGTTTCCTCAAAAAGAGCTCGACTCACGATAATAAGGTTTCCCAAGTCTCGGATAAAACCGGTTTACCTAAAATCGGGCTTGTCAGCAATTGGTATCACATGCGGAGGATAACGTTGATCGCTTCACGCAGGTTACCAAAAAAACTTTGCACCGTATTGTATTTTTCGGTCCCCTTGTCGAAAAATGAACTGGCAAGGATAAGCAATAATTGGTGGAAAGACAAAATCGTATCTTCGATTGTGTATTCGGAGTGGTGGAAGATCCTGTATTATCAATTGAGTCAAAGATAATCAGGGTACAATAAAAACCAACCAACCTTTTTCCCTCGGATTTAAAGCTATGAAAACAGTCATTCTTGCCGGCGGTCTCGGAACGCGATTAAGCGAAGAAACGGAGTTCCGGCCCAAACCAATGGTAAATATAGGCACTCAACCCATCCTCTGGCATATCATGAAAATTTACGCCCATTATGGCCTTAAGGATTTTATTATCGCCCTCGGTTATAAAGGCAAAATGATAAAAGAATTTTTTTTCAATTACGAATATTTAAATAATGATTTTACCATTGAACTCGGGACCCGCTCAACTCGTATCCATCCGATTCACCATGAGGATGGTTGGCGCGTCACGCTGGCGGATACCGGTGATAAAACGCTCAAAGGCGGCCGTTTGAAGCGCGTTGAAAAATATATTGCCGATGATACTTTTTGCGTGACGTACGGTGATGGGCTGGCGGACGTCGACCTCAAGGCGCTTATCGAATTCCATAAAAAGCACGGCAAAATGGCCACGATAACCGGCGTGAACATGGCGTCCCGTTTCGGTGAATTGAAGATTAACGGCAACACGGTGACCCGTTTCAGCGAAAAGCCCGATGACGCGCCCGGATTTATTAACGGAGGATACATGGTGCTGAACCGCGGGATTTTCGAACGCCTTTACGACAGCGAAGACTGCGATCTTGAAAACGGCGTATTTGAGGAACTTGCCGAAGAAGGCGAACTGATGGTTTGGAAGCATCCCGGCCATTGGGCATGCATGGATACGCTGCGAGATGTGGATTACCTGAACGGCCTTTGGAACGCGAATGAGGCTTTCTGGAAAATATGGAGCTGAAGTTTTATAGGGGAAAAACGGTCCTTGTCACCGGCGATACCGGGTTCAAGGGATCATGGCTCTCGTTATGGCTTCTTTCGCTCGGCGCCCGCGTCATCGGATATGCCCTCCCGCCGAAAAAAGGCGAACATTTTGAAGCATGCGGCCTGGCCCGGAAAATGGAACATTTCGATGGCGACATACGGGACGCGCGCATGCTCGATAAAATCATGAGGAAAGCGAAACCCGACATGGCTTTCCATCTTGCCGCGCAACCGCTTGTCCTGGAATCTTATACTTATCCGGTCGAAACATTTGAAGTGAATGTAATGGGCACCGCGCATTTTCTCGATTCAGTTCGTGCTTGTAAATCAACGAAGGCGGCGGTGGTGATCACGACGGACAAAGTTTACGAAAATCAGGAGCGCGGCGTAGCCTTTAAAGAGTCGGACCCTCTTGGCGGCCACGACCCCTACAGTGCTTCAAAAGCAGCGGCGGAAATAGTGACGCAATCGTATTCGCGGTCGTTTTTTGCCGAAAAAACCGGCCCGGCCATTGCATCGGCGCGCGCCGGAAACGTCATCGGCGGCGGTGATTTCGCGCGCTATCGCATTGTTCCGGATTGCATCCGCGCGCTGAGAACCGGCAATCCCATCGAGGTCAGAAATCCTCATTCGGTGCGGCCCTGGCAGCATGTTCTCGAGCCGTTATACGGGTATCTGCTCCTCGGAGCTTCGCTATCCGCGCACGGCCATGATTTTTCCGGCCCCTGGAATTTCGGGTCCGGGTCCGCGCAAAGCCGGACGGTCGAGGAGCTTGTAAACGAACTCGCGGCAGTTTGGGGCAAGGGCGCCGTCAAAATCCTCCGTCCCGAAAAACCCGGCCCAAAAGAAGCGAAGTATTTGCATTTGAACAGCGTAAAAGCGACGCGCACCCTCGGTTGGAAAAGAATATTTACTTTCAGGGAAGCCGTTAAAAATACCATCGATGAATATAAAATAATGGAACATGCCGGTCCGGAGGAGCTTTTCCTGGACCGGATCGGCAGAATCAAATCTTTCGAAAACAAAATCAGCGGCAAAAAATAAACCGTTTTCCCTCATTCAACGTTGCACTCCTTTATGATGCCGTTCACCAATAGCCCGAAACTTCTTTGCCGCGCCTGCCTCGCTCCTTTGTCCGGACCTTTTCTATCGCTCGGCAACCAGCCGCTGTCGAACGCTTATCTCACGCCTGGAGCGCTCAATGAAAAAGAACCGGCATATCCTCTTGACGTTTACCACTGCGAAAGATGTCATCTGGTCCAATTGCCCGAATGTGAAAAAGCGGGGAACATTTTCAATGAAGGATACGCCTACTTCTCTTCGTATTCAACGTCATGGCTTAAGCACTGCGAGCATTACGCGGAAATGATAGTAAAGAGGCTGGCCCTAAACACGTCAAGCTTTGTTCTGGAGATCGCGAGCAACGACGGCTACCTGCTTCAATATTTCAAGGCAAAAGGAATCCCCGTTCTGGGAATAGAACCCGCGGCGGCAACGGCGCGCGAGGCCCTGGAAAAAGGGATTCCGACGGAAGTTTGTTTTTTTGACGCGCCCTACGCACGCAAACTGGCGGAATCGGGCCGCCAGGCCGATTTGATCGCGGGCAATAACGTATTGGCGCACAACCCCAATCTCCGCGAATTCGTGCAAGCCCTGGCGATCGCGCTTAAACCCGAAGGCGTCATCACCCTTGAGTTCCCGCATCTTTTGCAAATGATAATCAATAACCAGTTTGATACCGTTTATCATGAACATTATTCCTATTTAAGCCTAATCCCGCTTGTCCCATTGTTCGACGAATTCGGACTGTCCATTTTCGACGTTGAAGAATTACCGACTCATGGCGGTTCGCTTCGAATCTACGCGGCGCATAAAGGTTCTTCGAAGCACGGGAAGACAATGGCTGTAACTCGTGTGCTCGGCGCCGAAAAAAAATCGGGGCTTGACAAAGACGAAATATTCATGGAATTCACGGAAAAAGTTAAAAAAGTTAGAACGGACCTTTTATTGTTTTTTAATGATGCGCGTAAAACAGGCAAACAAGTTGCCGGATACGGCGCCCCGGCAAAGGGGAACACGCTCCTTAATTATTGCAGCATAGGAACGGACGCGATACGCTATACGGTCGACAGGAGCCCTCACAAGCAGGGCATGTTTCTTCCCGGTTCGCATATCCCGGTTTATCATCCCGACAAGATCCGCGATACAAAACCGGATTTCGTTCTCGTGCTTCCCTGGAACATCAAAGATGAGATAATGGGCCAGATGTCTTTTATACGGGAATGGGGCGCAATGTTCGTCGTAGCCGTGCCGAAGCTGGAGATAATGGGGTGATTTGAATTGAAACCTATTGAGTTACGAAATTTGATTCGTAAAGGCGAGAGCGAAACGCTGGAATTCAAAGCATCTGGAAATGCTCTGCCTCAAAGCTTGTTCGAAACAGTGTGCGGCATGCTTAATGGTAATGGGGGCGACATTCTTCTGGGTGTTTCTGATAATGGGAAAATTACTGGCGTTTCTGAAGAGTTCGTGGAAATTTTACGTAAAGACTTCGCCAATTTGAGCAATAATCCTCAAAAAATAGATCCGTCTTTCCTGATACATCCTCAGATACTTTCTCTTGAAGGCAAAAAGGTGATTCATGCCTTCATACCTGCAAGTTCGCAGGTGCATCGAACCGGAGGAAAGGTTTTTGACCGGAGCGTGGACGGCGATTATGAAGTAAAAAGCAGTGAACAGATAAAAAATCTGTATCTGCGGAAAAACGCTTTTTACACCGAATCTACAATTTTCCCATTCCTCCAGGAAGAACATTTCGTTCCAGGGCTCGTTGGAAAGGCCAGGGAAACTATAAGAATCCATTCCCCTCAGCACCCATGGAATGATCTCCCTGTAAAGGAATTTTTTCGGGTCTCGGGTTTGTATCGCACCGATATCGCAAAGGGTATTCAGGGGTTCAGTCTGGCGGCATTGCTATTGCTTGGCAAAGAAGAGGTCATCCAAAGCGCGCTTCCGCACTATAAAACCGATGCTTTATTGCGCAGAGCGGATACCGAACGATATGATGATCGGGAAAACATCCGAGGCAATCTCATAGAAGCCTATGATGTCCTGATGAAATTTATCGCTAAGCATCTACCGGATAAATTCTATCTGGAAAATGATGTCCGTCTCTCCTTGCGTGATACGATATTCAGGGAGATTGTGGTGAATATGTTGATTCATCGGGAATATACCAATGCCAATCCGGCAACATTGATTATTTACTCCGACCGGGTTGAGACGCGGAATGCCAACAAGCCCCATTTTTACGGAGAACTGCGCCCGGGATCCTTTGTTCCTTTTCCGAAAAATCCGACCATTGCAAAATTCTTTACGCAGATGGGGAGATCGGAAGAACTCGGGACCGGCGTGTTTAAGGTGTATAAATACATGAAGGCATATTCCGGATCAGACAAAATTACATTTTCGGAAAATGATATGTTTAAAACGGTTCTCCCGCTTAAATCATCCACAACCATAACAACTCATCTGGAAAAGGTCGGTGAAAAGGTCGGTGAAAAGGTCGGTGAAAAGGTCGGTGAAATCCTTTCTGAAAACCAGAAAAGAATCATCAAAGCCGTTAGGAAAAATTCGCGAATTTCCGCTTTAAAACTTTCTGAACTCCTGGATATTTCGCTGCGAAAAACAGAACAGAATATAAGCAAGCTAAAGGAAAACGGATTGCTTGTTCGCATCGGCCCGGATAAAGGTGGCCACTGGAAAGTAATTGAGCAGGACCTAATAAAATGATATTCTCACAACTGCCGTTGAATGGCGCGTTCCTGATAAATATCGAACCCGCGGGGGACGAGCGGGGCTTTTTTGCGCGCACGTTCTGCAAGGATGAATTCAAGAAACACGACATCGATTTCTCCTGTGTCCAGTGCAACATATCGTATAATAAAAAAAAGGGCACGCTCCGCGGCATGCATTACCAGGCGGCGCCTCACGAAGAAGCGAAAATCGTTTCCTGTATTCGCGGCGCGATTTTCGACGTTATCGTGGACATACGGCCCAAATCCGACACCTATAAGAAATGGTACGGCACTGAATTGTCCGCAAAAAACCATGCGCTGTTGTATGTTCCAAAAGGGTTCGCTCATGGGTTTCAGACTTTAACGGATGATTCGGAAGTGTATTATATGATGTCGGAATATTATCATCCGGAATGCGCGCGGGGAATACAGTGGGATGATCAAGTCATAATGATAAAATGGCCACTGCAATTAAAAACCATTGCAAAAAAAGATGAGGAATTTGCAGATTATTTTGCATGATCGAATTTGCTTTATTTTAGCTGATTTTGATAAAATAAAAGAGAATATATTGCTCCAATGAATGAAAGAATCAACACTTCAGAATTTGCTCCTTTAAACAAAAAAAAAGTGCTCCTTACTGGAGCCCACGGATTTATTGGCCGAAATTGCCTTGAACATTTGGTGAGTAATGGATACAACGTTCATGCAACCAGTACGAATAAAATATCTGAATTTTCTGAAGATATAACATGGCATTCGGCAAATTTGTTGGATAATTCTGAGGTTGAAGATTTGCTTGATAAAATTTGCCCCGAATATTTGCTTCATTTTGCATGGTATACTAACCATGGCAAATTCTGGAATGCAATTGAAAATTCTTTATGGGTTGATGCTAGTATCAGTCTCCTAAAAAGCTTTGCAAAATTTGGCGGGGAAAGAGCTGTATTTGCCGGAAGTTGCGCTGAATACGATTGGGATTATGGTTTTTGTAATGAACGTATCACTCCAACAAATCCTACGACAATGTATGGAACATGTAAATATGCGACAAATATAATTGTTTCATCTTTAGCGAAAGAATTAGGAATCAGTTTGGCATGGGGCAGAATTTTTTCACCATTTGGTCCCTTTGAAAATCCTCAACGATTAATTCCATCCATGATCCTTTCGATGCTCAATAATAAAAATGCTGTTTGTAATAATCACAATCTATTCCGAGATTTCATGTTCGTTAATGATGTAGCTCGAGCTTTTGTTGCACTATTAAATAGTTCTTTTTGCGGTAACATTAATATTTCTTCAGGTGAAGCAGTTTCTTTAGCCGAAGTTGTTTTAAAAATTGCTCATATTTTAAATAAACCGGATTTGGTTAAATTTGGTTCCTTGCCAACACCACAACGTGAACCCAAATTTCTCATTGGCGATAATAGACTTTTAACGAGTTGCATTAATTTTAAGCCGGTATCCAATTTTGAAACAGGCATTCATTCAACAATAACCTGGTGGAAATTGCAGAAAGGTTTTTCAAATGCTCATTAAATCTGTGGTAAATAAGAGAATGATTCTTGGAGAAAATCCTTTATGGGATGTAAACCAACAACGGATATATTGGATAGATATTATTGACCAAAAGATTATGCGATGTACTGAGGACGGACAAGAATATTACCAATGGGATGCACCCTCAATCATTGGCGCCATGGCATTACGCAGTGATGACACAGCGCTCGTGGCATTAAAGAGCGGTTTTTATTTTTTTGATTTTAATAAAAATGAATGGAGCGATCCAGTAATTAAATTTATTAATCCTCCCAATACCCGTCTCAATGATGGTAAAGTTGACCGCCAGGGGCGTTTTATTTGTGGCTCAATGGATTTATCTGAACAATCACCATCGGCAATTCTGTATCGAATAGATGCTGATTTGTCTCTCCATGTTTTACAAAAAGATATTATAGTTTCCAATGGCCCATGCTGGAATGTAGAAGGAAGTACATTCTATTTTGGCGATTCGCCTACCGGCATAATTTGGCGCTATGATTATGACAAAATTACCGGTAATATTTCAAATCGAAGTCTGTTTACACAAGTAGATACCAAGCAGGGAACGTTAGTTGATGGGGCGACTGTTGATGAAGACGGTTATATTTGGAGCGCCCAAGTATTTGGAGGAAAGATCGTGCGTTATACACCCTCTGGCAAAATAGATCGAACAATTGAAATGCCAACAAAAAATATTACTAGCGTGATGTTTGGTGGTTCTAATTTGGATATTTTGTTTGTCAGTTCAATGGCAACTCCGCCACTGTCGCAACAAATGAATCACAGCGTCAAAACAGGGACTATCTATGCTGTTTATGGTTTAGGAGTTCGAGGAGTTCCAGAAGTAAGGTTCATTGGTTAAAAATGCTCTATTTATTTAAGCTACAATTATTTATTCAATACTCATTCAACCAGTTCGTGAGATAATTAAAATGTTCACCCCATCGCATCTTCAAATAGAAACCGTTAACAAATTCTGCAATTCTAAATGCACGATGTGTATTATTCATGAGAATACTCGTCCCTGCGGAATCATGTCCCTCGAATTATTTAAAAGAATCATCGATAGACTTTTTCCCTATAAGAAATATTTTAAATACCTAACCCTCCATGGTTGTGGCGAACCATTACTCGATAAAACTATAGCCGAAAAGGTCAGATATGCCAAAGATAGAGAATTTAAAGGCATTGGCTTTTCTACTAACTGCCAGGCTTTATCGGAAGAAATCTCAAAAAAGCTGCTACTTTCCGGGTTAGATACCTTAATTGCCTCAATTGATGGTTATTCAAAAAAAGTTCAGGAAAGCATCCGTGTTGGAACAGATTTCGATACAATATTGCGAAACGTTCAGGGCTATATCCGATTACGGGATCAATTCAGCATAAAGGGACGGATACTCATTCGCTTTATTCGTCAAAAAACAAATTATGATGAGTGGCCCATGTTTAAAAAGTTTTGGAATACCTATATCGATAATTCAAAAGGTGACGATGTCATCAAATTTGATATCCATAATTGCGGTGCTCGAATAGCTGAATATGAAAATATGAAAGTGATTCAAACTAAAGTTATTGAGCCCTGCTGTGATCTTTTTGAACGATTGATTATTTTCACTTCTGGAGATTTTGGATTTTGCTCTGCTGATCAAAGCGGTTTTTTTAAGTTAGGAAATGCACTCGAAAATGATCCGATCGAAGTTTTTAATAATGATATTTTTTCAGAATATCGAAAGCAAATGTTGAACAACAAGATAAATTTATTGGAACACTGTGGTCAATGCTCCCTTCCACTTTCGCGGCATTTCAAAGATAAACCGGTTGAACAAACGCAAAAATGAAAAAAATATTGCATATTTTACCGCATTTAGGCGGAGGTGTTGGTCAAGTATTAGGAAATATTGCCTTAGAAAGTAAACGTTGTTCGCTTTTTGAAAATGAATTTATTTTGATTGACTCAATAGGAGATGAATCTCAAATAAATATTAACAAATATTCACTTTCCGTTTTTTCGATTGATCAAATTGAACACCGGATTAAAAAAGCAGACATTGTACAATTGGATTGGTGGAACCATCCCACTATGGCAAAACTCCTTGTTAATTATCATTTGCCACCCTGTAGAATCATAGTTTATGCACATATTTCCGGAATTCATTACCCCAATATTATTCCGCGAACTATTATTAATTTTTGTGATAAATTTGTTGCATCAACAAAATATACGCTTGAAAACCATTCTTGGATAAAAGAATCAATAAATAATACTTTACATGGGAAGGTTTCTTCGATACATTCCTGTGCTGGCCTTTCTCGCATCGCTCATGTGCAGAAGAAGGCGCATTCAAACTTTAATGTAGGCTATATAGGCAGTTTAGATTTTACTAAATTACATCCAGACTATGTTGCGATGTCCGCTGCAGCACACATTCCGCAGGGACAATTTATCATTTGCGGAAAAGGAAATGATTCTGAAGCTATTATTCACCAAATCAAGCAAACCAATCGGGCTAGTGCTTTTCACCTATTGGGATATGTGGAAGATATCGCTCCAATTTTATCAATATATGATGTGTTTGGCTATCCACTCAATCCATTACATTATGGAACGGGAGAGCAAGTTCTTATTGAAACCCAAGGTGCTGGTATTCCCGCAATTGTACTCAACAATGGTCCAGAATCAGTAATTATCCGCCATGAATATAATGGCATGGTTGTTAATTCTGCTGAAGAATACTCTCGGTGTTTAGAATTTTTAGCAGGACATCCGGATTTAGTAGATACATTGGGTGAAAACGCTCGAAACTACTCTCGCAAAGAGTTTACTTTGCATAATATTCTTAGACAGTTTAATGAATTATATGAAGAAATGATCAAATCAACGCCTTGCAAACTGCATGAACCTGTACGGTCAGTATTTCAAAATCCACAAGGAGATTTTATATATTTCCTTAATTCGATAGAAGATAATATTCAGTATTATATCGATAGTATTGATTCACATTCGATCCAAGCTACACTTATTGCCGACAAGTGGATTGGACATTACAATGTCGATTTTACCAGCAGTTCAAAAGGTACGATATTTCAGTATTATAAGTATTTCAACAACGATTCCTATTTGGCATTTTGGTGCGGATTAATTATGTTGGAAAATAAAAACTATTTCAACGCTTTATCCTATTTTCAAGCTGCAAAACAAAGAGCCTTTCAACATTGGCGCATTGATTGGTACATTCTGATTTGTTCGGTTATGCTTGACCAAGTTTCAAATGCGAGCATTTTATCTTCCGATTTATGGAAACGTATTCAAATGTTTTCAAAAGAATTATCACAAGCATTTGGCGCATCAATCACCAATAAAATACTAAGGATTTCCTATGAATTTTGCTGATAGAAATAATGAATTTATTTTAAGGCAAGGCAATGACAAACCGCTAAAAGATTTGTCAAACGAGTGGATAATTAAAACCGCGAACTATGAATATGGGTACCACTTCAAATGGTTGGATCGACCGATTATTCAGCTGCCCCAGGATATTTTAGCCATGCAGGAATTGATTTGGGAAATTAAGCCTGATCTCATCATTGAGACAGGTATAGCGCATGGCGGGTCTTTAATAATGAGCGCTTCTATGCTTGCACTGCTTGATTATTGTGATGCCGTTAAAGCAGGTGAAATTATTGACCCCAAAAATATCCATCGGCGCGTATTAGGAATTGATATTGACATACGCGAGCACAATAAAACTGCCATTGAATCGCATCCAATGGCGCACCGCATTGATATGATTCAAGGCTCATCAATAGCTTATGAAATTATCGCGCAGGTAAAAGAAGTCGCTGCTCATCATTCGCGGATTCTTGTTTGTCTTGATTCAAACCATACTCACCAACATGTTTTGATGGAGCTTGAAGCATATGCACCTTTGGTGAGCAAAGGAAGCTATTGTGTTGTATTTGATACTATTGTTGAAGATACAATGACAGGGAAAGCGCCGGATCGCCCTTGGGGAAAAGGCAATAATCCGAAAACCGCAGTTTGGGAGTATTTAAATTGCTTGAAAGCAGAAGGACAGATTGCAGCAGATGGTGATGCGTTGAACTTTGCTATTGACAAATCAATTGAAAATAAAATTCTTATTACTGTCGCGCCAGATGGCTATTTAAAACGAATATAATAAATCGCTTTTGAAAATTAATTCGAAATGTCAAAAGTAAAATTCAACATCATCGCCAATTACTTCGGCTCGGTCTGGCAAATGGCCATGAGCCTGTTTTTCGTACCACTTTATATCAAGTTCCTTGGCATTGAATCTTATGGCATCATTGGCTTTTTTGCATCTTTGCAAGCAGCATTATTTCTTCTGGATATGGGATTATCCACCACGTTCAGCCGCGAAATTGCGCGGCTTGCCCCAACCCGTTCATCAGATAGCGCCATTCGCAATTCACTTGCCACCTTCTCCAGAGCATATTGGGCGATTGCCATTATTGCTGGAGCTTTATTTATTGCTCTTTCTCCGATTTTCTCCGGGCATTGGCTTAAAGCGGAACATACCTCCGTCTCCGCCATTCGTAATGCCACCATTCTTATGGGACTCAGCATCATCGTACGCTGGCCCGGAACCATATATTTAGGCGGCATGAACGGCCTGCAAAAACAGGTCATTACCAATATAGTCACGATCATCATGTCAACCATTCGCGGTGGCGGCGTGGTATTGCTTTTATGGCTTGTGTCCCCGACACTCCAAGCGTTTTTTCTTTGGCAAATCGGATGTAATCTTGCCCAGACAATTATGTATGCAATTGCGCTCCAAGTCGAACTAAGAGATGTACCTGGCAAAGGCAGGTTCGATTGGAGCATTCTAAAACAGACATGGAAATTTTCCACCGGAATGTTGGGAATCAATATTCTTGCTACATTATTGACACAGACCGACAAAATACTTCTCAGCAAATTAGTACCATTGGAGCAGTTTGGATACTATACATTAGCCGGCAGTGTAGCCGGAATGCTCTATGCCCTGATCGGACCAATAAACAGCGCTTTGTTCCCACGATTTACAGAACTGGTAGCACTTAGGGATGAAACATCCCTATCTTCAGTGTTCCATTTAAGTTGTCAAATAGTATCCATTGTTGTTTTCCCATTGTGGGCAATCTTGGTATTTTTTCCAAAAGAATTGCTTTTTGTTTGGACTAACAACCACATTATCGCAAAAAGCGCCGGACCGGTTTTGGCGATTGTCGCCACAGGAAACATGCTCAACATTATGATGCATATGCCTTATAATATCTTATTGGCGTTTGGCAATACGAAATTAACAGTGATTTCTAATTCAATTTCCGTAGCGCTATTAGTGCCATTAATCTTTATTCTTGTTCATTTTTTCGGGATCAAAGGCGGCGCTTCCAGTTGGGTTATTCTCAATAGTGGGTATGTATTGGTTACTGCAAATTTCATATATCGAAAATATTTAAAAAATGAAAAATGGCGATGGTATTTAAACGACATGTTACGTTTTGCAATTCCCTGTCTTTTACTTGTTTTAATTATGAAATACTGCAGCCAATTTATACCGGAAAGTCGGCTTTTTATTTTTGGAATGTTAAGTATTACAATGGTAGCTTGTGCTGTGGTAATGTTTGCTGTCATGCCTCGTTTTGCGCGGGGACAAATATTTTCTACTATTTCAAGAATAACAGCTTAATAAAACTTATGGTCTTTACTATTCTTATATAATACCTAACCTATGCACCGAAGATGCATAAAACTTTATGCTTCAAAATACGCGATATTGACATTTAAATAACATAGCACTAAACTTGTCGATCTTATCGATTACCGTACCGATATTTTCCT
>Ga0182017_10000034_pt1 | contig 91896 bp, 70 predicted proteins | sample 712E3DmetaG_FD_120492 | JGI IMG/M metagenome (GOLD analysis project Ga0182017, IMG submission 120492) | Permafrost microbial communities from Stordalen Mire, Sweden - 712E3D metaG | ecosystem: Environmental > Terrestrial > Soil > Wetlands > Permafrost | place: Sweden: Stordalen | collected... | reverse complement strand
CCTTAAACCTGCTCCGCCGCGACACCAGCCGGAAACGCGGTATCAAGGGCAAACGCCTCAACGCTGCCTGGGACCACGACTACCTGCTCAAACTACTCACGGGCTGAGAATGCGGTCGCCCTGTGTGAGGGGTGAAGTCGTCGACTCCGTGTTTGACCCGCGTGCCGGGGGCGGCTATAGTGGTGGATTCGCGTCCGGGATGGCCGGACACGATGGCGGTGCGTGCCAGCGAGGGTGTCATGGCCCGAGTGTGCCGATTTACGGGTAAGCGGACGATCAGCGGCTCCTCCATCTCCCGTCGCGGGAAGGCGAAGTACCTGGGCGGCGTCGGTCGGAAGGTGACCGGGATCAGCAAACGCAAGTTCAAGGCCAACATCCAGAAGGTCCGCGCGGTGGTCGACGGGCACGTGACGCGGATCCGCGTCAGTGCCAAGGCCATCCGGATGGGCCTGGTTACCAAGCCCGTCAAGCGGGACTGGAAGCCGCCACAGCCGGCCGAAGAGACGGCGTAGACGGCAAAGGGGCCCTGCGATGCCCGGCCTGATCGACGAAGGCCAGGTGCGGCACATCGCCAAGCTCGCCCGGCTGAAGCTGAGCGACGACGAGGTGCGGCTGTTCGCGGGCCAGTTGGGGGACATCCTCGATCACTTCAAGCAGCTTGAGACCGTGAACACGACGGGGGTCGAGCCGCTGGCGCACCCGCTGCCGGTGACGAACGTTCTGCGTGAGGACGAGCCCGGGGTGCCGTTCGACCCAGAGCGGGCGCTGCAGAATGCCCCGCAGCGCGAGGGTTCATTTTTCAAGGTCCCGCCGGTGCTCGATCAAGGCTCGGGGGCGTAAGCACGACCTAACCGCCAAGGCGCCAAGGGCGCCGAGGTCGCCAAGCACGCCCGAGAGCGTTGGTGCATAGCGCCCAGGGCCTGCCGGAGACGCCTCTTGCGGCTTCGCGCGGTCCGCCCGACACTGCTCACGGGACATCGCGTTACGCGGGCTCGCGTGAGGCACGCCGTCATGCCGAAGATGCAAACCGCCGTCAGCGTCGCGGCCGACGTTGCGGGTGGGCGTCGGACGGCGGGCGAGGTTTGCGCGGGGGCTCTACGCCAGATCGAGGCGCGCGACGGGCAGATTCAGGCCTTCCTTGAAACGACCCGTACGGACGCGCTGGACCGCGCGGCACGCCTGGACGCGGATATCGCCGCCGGGAAGCCGGTGGGCCCGCTGGCCGGCGTGCCAATCGCCGTCAAAGACAACATCTGCACGGCCGCGGGGCATACGACGTGCGCGTCCAAGATTCTCGCCGGCTACGTTTCGCCGTACGACGCGACGGTGGTCGAGCGCATCCTGGCCGCGGGCGGAGTAATCGTCGGCAAAACGAACCTGGACGAGTTCGCGATGGGGTCGTCCACGGAGAACAGCGGTCGCTTCGCGACGCGGAACCCGTGGGCCGCCGACCGCGTCCCCGGCGGGTCGTCGGGCGGGTCGGCGGCCGTGGTCGCCGCCGGCCTGGTTCCGCTGGCGCTCGGCTCGGACACGGGCGGGTCGATCCGCCTGCCGGCGCCGTTCTGTGGCGTGGTCGGGGTCAAGCCGACGTACGGACGGGTGTCGCGGTACGGGCTGGTGGCGTACGGCTCGAGCCTCGATCAGGTCGGGCCGCTCGCGGCGAATGTACAGGACGCGGCGTTGCTCCTGGGCGTCATCGCCGGCCGCGACCCGCTGGATTCGACCAGCGTGGCCGAGCCCGTGCCCGATTACGTCGCCGAGCTGGCGGACGAGCGGTTGGCGGCGCGCGCGGGGCGGCTGCGGATCGGCATCCCGCGGGAGTACTTCGGCGCGGGCTTGGATGAGGAAACGCGCGCGGCGGTCGAGGCGGCGCTCGCGGTGTACCGCCGTCTCGGGGCCAGGACGGTGGAGGTCTCTCTGTCGCACACGCCGTACGCGATCGCGACGTACTACCTCGTCGCGACCGCGGAGGCGTCGAGCAACTTGGCGCGGTACGACGGGGTGCACTACGGGCATCGCACGGCCCACCCGCACGACTTGCTCGACCTCTACAGCGCGTCGCGCAGCGAGGGGTTCGGGGCGGAGGTCAAGCGGCGGATCATGTTGGGCACGTTCGCCCTGTCCGCGGGTTACTACGACGCATACTACAACAAGGCCCTGCGGGTGCGGCGGCTCATTAAGGACGACTTCGACCGGGCGCTGACGCAATGCGACGTGATCGCCGGGCCGACCGCGCCGACGCCGGCGTTCCGGCTGGGCGAGAAGGTGGCCGACCCGCTCCAGATGTACCTGGCGGACATTTACACGATCGCGGCCAACCTGGCCGGCATCCCGGCGCTGTCGATCCCGTGCGGATTCAGCGTGGCCGGCCTGCCGATCGGTCTGCAACTGATGGGACCGCTGTTTGGCGAGACGCAGTTACTGCAGGCCGCGCGGCTGTACGAGCGCGAGACGGATTGGCACACGCGCCGGCCAAGTCTGGGCCGCGAAGTCTAGGCGAACGAGTGCGGCGTCGGCCGTCCGCCGGCGTCGTCAAAAACAAGAGGACAGGACATGCGCGACCGCGCGGCAGACCGCCACACTCGAACGAAGATCATCGCCACGCTCGGACCGGCGTCGGCCACGCGCGAGCGGCTGGCGCAGATGCTCGACATCGGGCTCGACGTGTGCCGGCTGAACTTCAGCCACGGCGACTTCGCCGAGCACAAACGCACGCTCGACCTCGTGCGCACGCTCGCCGCCGAGCGCGACGAGCCGGTGTGCGTCATCGGCGACCTGTGCGGACCGAAAATCCGGCTCGGCCAGTTTGGGAGCGAGCCCGTCGTGGTGAAGACGGGCGACGCCGTGCGTTTCGTCCGCGGCGATGGGCCGTGTGACGCCCAGCGGCTGACCGTTTCGCTCGCGAGCTTCGTCGAGGAGGTCGAGCCGGGACAGCGGATCTACATCGACGACGGGCTGGTGCGGCTCAGCGCCCGCGAGCGCCGCGGAGATGAGCTGGTCTGCGAAGTCGTCGTTGGCGGGGAGCTGCACAGCCACAAGGGCGTGAACCTGCCCGACACGCACCTGGCGGCGCCCGCGCTGACCGATAAGGACCGCCACGACCTCGCTTGGGCGATCGCCCAGGGCCTCGATTATGTCGCGTTGTCGTTTGTCCGGCGGCCGGAGGACCTGTACGAGCTGAAGCGATTGATCAAGGAGCAGGGCAGCGACCTGCCGGTGATCATCAAGATCGAGAAAACCGAGGCGCTGGACCACCTCGACGAGCTGATCGCGCACGCGGACGCGGTGCTGGTCGCGCGGGGCGACCTGGGCGTCGAGGCCGACCTCTGGCGCGTGCCGCTGATGCAGAAGGACATCGTCGCCCGCTGCCAGCGCATCGGCGTGCCGGTGATCGTCGCCACGCAGATGCTCCAGAGCATGGTCGCGAGCCCGATGCCGACGCGGGCCGAGGTCAGCGACGTCGCCAACGCCGTGTTCGACCGGGTGGACGCGGTCATGCTTTCGGGCGAGACAGCGGTCGGGCAGTTTCCCGTCGAGTCGGTCGACATGATGAACCGCATCGTCGCGGCGACGGGCGAGTACATCGTGCAGCGGCCGGCCCGCGCGGTTTCGGCGGGGATCGCGGTCCATTACAGTCCGCCAGCCGCGGTGGCCCATGCGGCGGTGCAGGCGGCGGTGGACCTCGGGGTGCAACTCGTCGCGGTCTGGTCGGCGACGGGGGCGACGGTCCGCCTGGTGGCGCGGCACCGTTTGCCCATGCCGGTCGTCGGCCTGACGTACGACGAGCGTGTTTATCGGCGGATGAACTTACTATTCGGGGTCGTGCCCGTCCGCGTGGAGCCGCTGGACAATCCGGCGGCGATGGCGGAGGCGCTCGATGCCCTGCTCGTGCAGCGTGGGCTGGCGGCTGAGGGCGATCTGGTCGTCGTCGTCACGTCGACGAAACCCACGACGCCGGGTGCGACGGATACGGCGCTCGTGCGGAGAGTGGGGAGTGACACGGCGTCGGCCTGTTGAGGCCCTTTGTGTGACGCTCCGGTGGTAGAATACGGGTATGGTGAGACTCCGTGTTTATGTCGAAACCAGCGTGTGGAGCTTCGTGCATGCGAGCCATGCCCCACGAAAGTGAGATGTTGCGCGAGGTCCGTCGTTGGCGCCGCGAGGCGTACGAAGCCGATCAGGGCCAGGCTAACGGGGACGCCGGGGAGCGTCTGCGCGATTTGGCGGCCCGGTTCGGATTGGAGATCGTGCCTCCGCAGCGCGCGCCCGACAGTGAACACAACGTGCCCGCGTGAACACTTCCAGGCACGAAATCGCAGTCGCTGACGCGAGCGGGGGTTGAAGTCGCTTCAGCGGTTGTCGGCTGCGGGCGCGCCGGGTTGCGAGGTCGCCGGCGTTCCCGTGTGGGTGCCGCGCTGATCCTTGCCGTCCGGCGGAGCCAGCTCGGCGTCAGCGCCGAGGACTTGCAGCAGGTTCCCACCGGCGATCGTGGCCTTGTCGGCGCGGATTCGCACGACCAGGCACGCATCGGTCGTGACCCAGTCGGCCAGCGGAGGGTCGCCGGCCGGTCGGAAGATGACCGCGCGGTCCTGGGCCAGCATCCAGTCCGCCACGGCGGGAAACAGGGGCCGGAGCCGCTTGCGCGTGTACACCTCGATCTGGGTGACCGGCAGATCGTCGAGTTTCACGGGGCGGCGAGCCGTGACGGCCTTCTCCACATCGCTACTGGGCACGGGCTTGGGAGGCGGCTCCGGGAGATCGCCGACTGCGGGCAGCGGCTGGTAGCCGACGGCTTCGAGGAGCCCGGCCGCGCGGCGTCCGTCCGGCTGGCCGATGGCCAGGGCGAAGTCGAGGGCCGTCAGCAGCGCGTGGTCGTCCGACGTGCGTTTGTCGGGACGGATCCGCGACAAGCGCCGGCGGGCCTGCGCGACGGTTTCGGAGCCCGGCGGCACCGCCGGCTCGCTGGCCGGGGCGGGCTGGGACGCCGGCTGTGACTGCGGAGGCGGCTTACGCGAGCGTGTTCGCGGCCGGGCGGCCCCCTTCTTGGGTGCTCGCGTCGAAGCGAGCGCCGCTGCGCTATAGTCGGCGACGGCCGGCTGGGGGCCGAGGGCTCCGTCGGCGAGGAGGGCGCATGAAAACGCGACAGCCGCTGCCAGCAACCGTCGCGTACGGGTACCGATCGGCCGGCTCTCAGGCATTGATGGCGTCGATTTGCACTTTCAACATGCGTTGGCGGTGCCCCCACCGCTTGTAATAGCCCTTCCGCCGGGCGAACTTCACGCCGCGGACCTTCGCCATCTTCAGCTCCCCGATCACCTTGGCGGTGACGGAGGCGCCGCCGACCCAGGGCGTGCCGATGCGGGCGTCGGCGCCCTCACCGAGCATGAGCACTTTGTCGAAGGTGACCTCGGCCTGTCCCTCGGGCAGGTCCTGGCGGTCAATCAAGAGCATGTCGCCGGTGGTGACCTTGTATTGCTTGCCGCGGTCTTCGATTATTGCGTACACGCGCGCTCCTTCGTCTTGAGCGATCAGGATCATCCTATTCGAACCAAGTAGTGTACGTGGGCGGGGGCGGCAATGCAACGGGGCTTCGAGGTTGTCGCCCGGGCCGGGGGACCCTAGACTGCCGATCTGCACGCCCGCCCCGCGTGCGGCTCGCCGGGTGGCGCGGCCGATCGGCGGCGCGGGGCTTCCACGCACGAGAGGAGACAACCTGTGGTCCAGCGAACCATCGTGACGATGCCCGGCGACGGCATCGGAAAAGTCGTCCTACCCGAGTCCGTCCGCGTCCTGAAGGCCGTCGGTTTCGAGGCCGAGTACGTCCACGGCGACATCGGCTGGGACTTCTGGATCAGCGAGGGCAACGCCCTGCCGCCGCGGACGATCGAATTGCTCGAAAAGCACAAGATCGGGCTGTTCGGGGCGATCACGTCCAAGAGCAAGGACAAGGCGGAGGCCGAATTGTCGCCGGGTCTGAAGGGCAAGGGCCACACGTACTACAGCCCGATCGTGACGATGCGGCAGCACTTCAACCTCGACATCTGTGTTCGCCCGTGCATCTCGTTCCCCGGCAACCCGCTGAACTTCGTCCGCCAGAAGCCCGGCGGCGGCTACGAGGAGCCCAAGGTCAACGCCGTCATCTTCCGCCAGAACACCGAGGGGCTGTACGCCGGCGTGGAGTGGACCAACCCGCCGGAGAACGTGCGGAAGGCGTTCGAGTCGCACAAGAAGTGGGGGACGTTCAAGAAAGTGTCAGCCGCCGAGCTGGCCGTGTCGCTGCGCGTGATTTCGCGCCAAGCGAGCCGGCGGATCTGCAAGGCCGCGTTCGAGTACGCCCGGAAGTTCGGCTACAAGTCCGTCACGATCTGCGAGAAGCCGAACGTGCTACGCGAGACGAGCGGCCTGTTCACCGCGGAGGCGAAGGCGGTTGCGAAGGACTATCCCGGCCTCGCCTGCCGGGAAACGAACATCGACGCCCAGATGATGTGGCTGACCAAGAATCCCGAGGACTATGGCGTCATCGTATGTAGCAACATGTTCGGCGACATCGCGTCGGACGCGTTCGCCGGGCTGGTCGGCGGGCTGGGGTTCGCGTGCTCGGCCAATATCGGCGAGGAGGTCGCGGTGTTCGAGCCGACGCACGGCTCGGCGCCGAAGTACGAGAAGCTCGATCCGCCGATCGTGAACCCGATCGCGATGATCCTGAGCGCGTGCATGATGCTGGATCACCTGGGGGAGACGGGCAAGGCGGGGCGCATCCGCGACGCGATCGCGCGGGTGGTCGCGGAGGGCCGGGTGCGGACCTACGACATGCTGCGTCTGCCCGGCGGCCCGGACGTGTTCAAAAATGGCGCCGCGAACACGAAGCAGATGACGGACGCGATCGTCGCGAAGCTGTGACGTCCGGAGTGGCTTGGACGACGGGCGCGGTCGAGGCGGCGACATGACGCCGGCGGCTCCGCAATCAGCTTAACCACTTATTTGGATGTAACTTAGGGATGCCGCCGCAGTTTGCCGTGGGGGGCGCCGGCGGTGAGGCGACCGCCGCAGCGCCTCAAATTCCCGATCTTAATTCAAGTGAAACAGACACTTGGTTCGTATATACTAGGGACGGAAGGTTAGGTGTGGCGTTTATCGTATTATTGCTCTCTTAATGTCATTCATTTGATTTCCCACACCGCCCCCTAACCCCGACAAACAGAGTTGAATCGACGCGGCTGGTCGCTCACCTGCCACCGGGCACGCTTTGCCCGCTGGCGGTGTCGCCTCACCGGGCCGGGCCGACGTGGGCTGACTCCCCCGCGCCGGCCCGGCAGCGGAGACAGGCGTTCCGCGCTGGCGACCGTTCCCGCGCGATCTTCCGACGTGTTCGTGGCGTGAGTATAGGAGGCGAACCATGGGTTGGCCGCTACGACAACTGAAGCCGATGACCGTCGCCGAGGCCTTCGGCCCGCCGTTAACTCGCGAGGAGTTGGTTTCCAACCTCTCGGACCTGGAGCGCCGGCTCAACCGCGAGATGAAGTGCACCGCCGGTAAGAACCAGGTGTACGTCCGGTCGCTGCTGATGGGCGGGACGACGACGCGCCCGCGGGTGGCGCTGAAATGCCCGCTCCGGCGGGACATCAAGCTGCCGGCCGAGGTGTTCTACGAACATATTCGCGACGTGTGCTGCACGGACCCCGAGCAGTGCGAAGCCTGGCGGGCGTTCAAGGACCGCTACGTCGTGACCTGATCTTTTCCCGCCTTCTCCACCCGAAGTGCCGGACCCGCCGCGGATCATCCGATCCGCGACGGGTCCGTTTTTGGACGGAGGTGCCCGCGTCCAGCGTGAGGGCGCGGCATGGGATTCAGAGGCGTCGCGGCGCGTATCTTCGGCGGAGCGGGGCTGCGTGGCCCGGCCGGCGGCGGGTCGGTATCATCGCGGCATGGCGCTGCGGCGCGAGTACAACGAGGCCGACGTCGAAACCACCCGAATGACGATCGGGGAGCACATCGAGGAGCTGCGCGGCTGCCTGCTGCGCAGCATGGCTGCGCTGGTCGTCGCGTGCCTGGCGTGCATCTGGCCGGCGAAGTACCTGCTGGAGCTGATCGCCCGGCCGGTGGTGCTGGTGCTGCGGGCCCACGGGCAGCCGGATAGTTTTCTCGCCACCAGCCCGGTCGAAAACCTGATGGTGTACATCAAGGTGGTGCTGATCTTCGGGGTGGTCATCGCGGCCCCGTACATCATTTACCAGCTCTGGATGTTCGTCGCGGCCGGGCTCTACCGGCGTGAGAAGGCGTGGGTGTACCGCCTGCTGCCGATCAGCCTGGGGCTGTTCGCGACGGGCGTCGTGTTCATGTACACGCTCGCGCTGCTGATGAGCCTCAACTTCCTGGTGGGCTTCAGTGGCTGGCTGCCGTTGCCGCGGGCCGAACCTACCGCGCTGGAACGGATGCTGTTGCGGCTGCCGTCGGTCGCGGTGGCCACGTCGCAGCCGGCGGTCGGGACGGGCGGTGCCGCGGTGGTCCCGCTCGTGGACCGCGATCCGGCCGCGCCGCCGGTGGGCGCGGTGTGGGTCAATGTGCCGGACGCGAAGTTGAAGCTGCGCGGGGCGGACAGCCAGACGTATTCGGTGCAGATTCAGCGCGACGATCGGCGTGCGCTGGTGACGACGCACTTCCGAATCGGGGAGTACCTGTCGTTCGTGCTGGTGCTGACGATCGCGTTCGGGGCCGCGTTTCAGACGCCGCTGGTCGTGGTGTTCCTGGCCCGCTCGGGGATCATCCCCGTGGAGACGTTCCGCAAGTATCGCAAGGTGGTCGTCCTGGTGATCCTGCTACTGGCGGGCATGCTGTCGCCGCCCGACCTGTTCAGCCACCTGCTGCTCTCCGGGCCGATGGTCGCGCTGTTCGAGCTCGGACTGCTGCTGGCCCGGCGTGGAGACGAGCCCGCCGCCGCCGATGCACAGCGCCCCGGGGCCGGCTAGCCGCGGCTCTTGACGGTCTGAATTGAAGGGCGTACGGTGATTTGGTTGCGGGTCGTCGGGGGGCGATTCGCGCGGCGGAGCGGTCAGGTAGCTCAGTTGGTAGAGCAACGGACTGAAAATCCGTGTGTCGCCGGTTCAACTCCGGCCCTGACCACTTGATGGCGAAGGTCGAACGGCGAATCGCCGATGATGGCGGCGAAGCGCCGGTGGCCAGGAGGTTTGGCGGAGAGCTGATCGCTGAGACCTGACAGCTTTGTTGGGGCCGTAGCTCAGTTGGGAGAGCGCTTGCATGGCATGCAAGAGGTCGTGAGTTCGAATCTCATCGGCTCCATTGTAACTCATAGATTTGAAAAGACTTACGGTCATTCGGTCTCGCTTGGATAACCGAACGATCTGCTGGTGCAGCCCGTATCCCGCCCAGAAACGCATGTCCACGGGCGATAAGGCCCGAATCCGAAGACGGATTGGGCGAGAGCTTTTTGGCGTGCCCCGCTTGCCAGCCACTTTCAATCGTAATCCCGCGAACCCACTGGTGCCAACCTGCTGGGTTGGACCGTGGGGGGCCCGCTGGCTGCCGCGGCCCGCGTGGAGTGGCAGGGCATTGACATAGTCCGATATTAGACTTAGTATCACCTGGTGATGTCGGACATCATCCAGGTTCTTCGCCGTCATGGAATCCAGGCGACGCCGCAGCGCATCGCGGTAGCCGAGTACGTCCTGGCCGTGAGGACGCATCCGTCGGCTGACGAGGTTTGGGAGCAGGTCCGGCGGCGGTGCCCGACGCTGTCGCGAGCCACCGTGTATAACACGCTCAACCTGTTCGTTGACAAGGGGCTGCTCAAGACGCAGGTGCTCAAGGAGGGGACGGTCGTCTTCGATCCGCGGGTCGATGCCCATCATCACTTCATCGACGTGGACACGGGCAAGATCTACGATGTGCCCTGGCAGGCACTCAAGGTCTCAGGCGCGAAGGCGCTGCGCGGCTTTGACGTGCGCGAATATCAGGTGATCCTACGCGGACGGAGGGTCGGTAAATGAGTTGGTCTGTCCGTGTGTTTTTTTTTGAGTCCGAAATAGACGTCGTCTAAATATCGACATGCTCTAGCAGTGGCGCTTATTCAGAAAGGAGCTCGCGATGGAGAAGAAACGTCAACTCACCACGTCGGCCGGCATTCCCGTCGGCGACAACCAGAACGCCCTGACCGCCGGCCCGCGCGGGCCGCTGCTCGTGCAGGACTGGCAGTTGTTTGAAAAGCACGCCCACTTCAATCGTGAACGCATTCCGGAGCGGGTCGTCCACGCCAAGGGCTCCGGCGCCTACGGCACGTTCACGGTCACCGGCGACATCACGAAGTACACGAAGGCGGCTATCTTCTCCAAGGTCGGGAAGAAGACGGAGTGTTTTGCCCGCTTCTCGACCGTCGCCGGCGAGCGCGGCGCCGCCGACGCCGAGCGCGACGTCCGCGGCTTCGCCCTGAAGTTCTACACGGACGAGGGCAACTGGGACCTGGTCGGCAACAACACGCCGGTGTTCTTTGTCCGCGACCCCTACAAGTTCTCCGATTTTATCCATACGCAGAAGCGTGACCCGGCTACCAACCTGCGCAGCAATACGATGCAGTGGGACTTCTGGTCGCTCTCGCCCGAAAGCCTGCACCAGGTCACCATCCTGTTCTCGGATCGGGGTTTGCCCAAGAGCTTCCGCCACATGCACGGCTTCGGCAGCCACACGTACAGCTTCATCAGCGCGAAGAATGAGCGTTACTGGGTGAAGTTCCACTTCAAGACCAGGCAGGGCATAGCGAACCTGACCGACGCCGAGTCGGCGCAGCTCATCGGCCGGGACCGCGAAAGCCATCAGCGCGACCTGTACGAATCCATCGTCAAGGGCGATTTCCCCCAGTGGCGGGTGATGGTGCAGGTCATGTCGGAGCGCGACGCCGAGAAAACGTCCTACAACCCGTTCGACCTCACGAAGGTCTGGCCGCACGGCGACTACCCGCTGATCGAGGTCGGCGTGATGGAGCTGAACCGCAACCCCGAGAACTACTTCGCCGAGGTCGAGCAGTCGGCGTTTTCGCCGGCGAACGTCGTCCCCGGTATCAGCCATAGCCCTGACAAGATGCTGCAGTTCCGCATCTTCTCCTACGCCGATGCGCACCGGTATCGCCTGGGCGTGAACTACGAGAGCCTGCCGGTGAACAAGCCGCGCTGCGCGGTCGCTACGTACCACCGCGACGGCTCGATGCGATTCGACGACAACGGCGGGGGGAGCGTCAACTACGAGCCCAACAGCCGGGGCGGCCTTACCGAGGATTCGCGTTTCAAGGAGCCGCCGCTGCACATCAGCGGCGACGCCGATCGGTACGACCACCGGCAGGGCAACGACGATTACACGCAGGCGGGCAATTTGTATCGCCTCCTGCCAGCGACCGAGCGCGAGCACCTGCACCACGCCATCGCGAAGGCGATGCAGGGTGTGCCCAAGGAGATCATTGACCGACAACTCGACCACTTCGCCAAGGCGGATTCGGCGTACGCAGATGGCGTTCGCAAGGCTTTGCGCTCATCGTAGACGAGCGCGAGTGCCCCGCGCGCTGGACCGCCGGGGGTCGAAGGCGGTTTCGGCCAGTGATCCTGATGGGGGCTGCGCAGGCCCCGCCGAACTCGTCTGCGGTTGACGGTGTTGGCGATTTTGCACGTGGCGATTTGACAAACTGCCCGTTCTGAGTCACAATGTAAGCGTATACTTACCGATGAACGGTGAGCGGGAGCGCATGATGCCTCGCCGGAACCAGACCAACGAGAAGCGCCGGGAGCTGTTGCCGATTGTGGCGCGCGCGTTTGCCGAGCGCGGCTATCGACGGACGACGACGGCCGAGTTGGCGGAACGGTGCGGCGTGCAGGAGAACATCCTGTATCGCCTCTGGCCGGACAAGAAAGCGATGTTCATCGCGGCCATCGGGTACGTGTACGACCTGTCCGTCGCGATCTGGAGCCGGCTGCTGAAGGAGGCGGACGGCAAGCAGACCGCGGCGGAACGGCTGCTGGCGTACGAAGCCGAGCACCTGGGCGAGTTCGGGCATTCGCGGATTGTGTTCGCCGGCCTCAGCGAGACGGACGATCCGGACATTCAGGCGGCGCTGGCCGACATGTACCAGCGTTACCAGCGGTTTGTGCGCGAGCAGATCGCCGCACACCAGGCCCGCCGGCACAAGACGGCGCCGCCGGACGCGGCGCTGGCGGCGTGGGCGGTGGTTGGCCTGGGCACGGTGGCGAGCATCAGCCGGGAATTGGGACTACTGAGCGATCGGCAGCGTCGTCGGCTGATGGCGGAGATTGGGCGGTTGTTGTTGGAAGGGCCGGCTGCGTAGGGGCGGTCCCGCGCGGCCGTTTCTTGTGGTCGTTTTGTAAGTAACTGCATACTGTTCAGCAGAAAGGAAGCGAACCATGATGAGCTGTGGAAACGCGTGGTCCTGTGTACGGACCCTGGCGGTGGTGTGGGCGTTCGTGGGTTCCGCGGGTGCGCAACCGGCCGAGAAGCCGGCGGGGCGCACGGAGCCGGGGAAGCCTGGGGAGCGGTTCAAGGCCGCCGGCAAGGACGCCGCGCTGACCATTGTGTCGGTGCAGCTCGCCGGCAGTCCTTCGCCGCAGGTCGGGGAAGCGGTCGGGCTGATGCTGGAACGGGCGGGGATGAAGAACCTGGAGCTGGGCGGAGGAGAGTTCCGACCGCCGGAGAAGGCGGACTTGGCGCAGACGGCGAAGGCGCTGGGCGAGTACGTGCGCGCCAATTTGCTCAAGACGGAGTACGCGCTGTTCGCGGATTTCCTGGGGTCGCCCCGGAAAGGTGTCGACGAAGTGCGCGGGGTGATCGTGAACAAGCAGGGCGACGTGGTCTGGCAGGACCGCCAAACGCCCGACGATGCCGACTTCAAGCGGGTCAAGCCGACGGAGCCGCTGCTGTGCTGCGTGCTCCTGGTGGAGCGGCTGCGGCCGGTGCTTGGATTGGACGATCCCACGCGTGAGGACGCTCCGGAAGGCAAGCTGGCCAAGCGCTGGCAGGAGAAGACGGGGGTGCCGAGCGAGGCCGAGCAGGCTGCGCTGCAGGAGCGCCAGCAGGTCTTCAAGAAGGCCGCCAAGGCGGCCACACTGCTGGTTTATCCCGCGCGAGCCGGCGACGAGGTCAGCAAGGACAGCGCCACCAGTCTCGCCAAGCTCATCAACGAGGCCAAGCTGACGAAGGCCGCTGCAGCCGACCAGGGTCCGCAACTCGCCGTCAAGGGCGACATGAACGAGCAGAAGATGCTGTGGGACATGGCCCGCGGCGTGCGCGAGTATGTGCAGGAGCACCGGCCGGAGGCGGAGTACGTGCTCTACGCCCATTATCTCATGGGCAAGGACGCCTCCGGCAAGGACGCGGTGGGTGGGGTCCACTTCGCCGTGTGCGACCGCCAGGGCCAGTTGGTGATCGTCGATTTCCAGAACGACCATCACGACGACTTCCAGGCGGTCAATCCGAAGTCGCGCGCGGATTGCGACCGGCTGGTGGCGAAACGGCTGGAGGGGTATTGCCGGTAAGTTGGGTTTTCCGTTCCTTCGTCACCGGTTCCTGCGGACGCTGGACGTTCTCCTGCGCTGCGCTCCGACGTGGGGTAGGCGCCCAGCCGCTGGTCACCCGCGGCGACGGCCGGTGGGGTGTTCGCTTTCGTGGGCCGACCGGTTGCCGGACGCGACAACTCGCCGGAGAATGTCGCACGGGTTTTCAGCATGGGGAGCGCAGGCATGTTCGAGCGATTCACCGATCGGGCCCGGAAAGTAATGGCGCTGGCCAACCAGGAGGCGCAGCGGATCCACCACGAGTACATCGGCACCGAGCACATCCTGCTGGGACTGGTCAAGGAAGGCTCCGGCGTCGGTGCCGGAGTCCTCAGAAACCTAGGCGTCGACCTCAAGAAGGTCTGTCTGGAGGTGGACAAACTCGTCAAGAGCGGCCCCCAGAAGGACACGATGGGCAAGCTCCCGCAGACGCCGCGGGCCAAACGCGTCATCGAGTTCGCCATCGAGGAATCCCGCAATCTCAACCACAACTACGTGGGCACAGAGCATTTGCTCCTGGGGCTGTTGCGCGAAGAGGATGGCGTGGCCGCCCAGGTTCTCATGAACCTCGGGCTGAAGCTCTGCGCGGCTCGCGATGAGGTCATGCACGTGCTCGGCGCTGCGGCCGGCGACGGGCCGAAAGGCGTGCCCGGTGCCCAGAGCCCAGCAGAAGCGCCCCCGGTTGATACGATGCTCCGCGACGACGTTGCCGGATTGCTCGCCACCGCGCTGCTGCGCGAGTTCGAGCGGCGCAAAGACGAGGCGGTCATGAAGGCCGAGTACGAGATCAGCGCGGGGTATCGCGATCTGGGAGGGCTGGTGCGCGAAGTACGAGAGAGACTCGTTTCGATTCTCGGCCGCAAGTCACCGCCCAGCGCCTGACGCCGTGTGTCATTCCGCTGGTCGTGTGACCCGCCCCCTGCTATCATTCGCGCGGTCCGCGTGACCATGTACGCAGCGAGGGAGCATGAGCAAGCCGTCAGCCCGGTATCGACGCATCATCCTCAAGATCAGCGGCGAGAGTCTGTGTCCGCCGGGCGGATTCGGGTTGCAGCGGGCGGCGCTGGACCGCATCGCGGCCGAGATCGGGGAGGTCGTCGCGCTCGGGGTCCAGGTGGCGGTGGTGGTCGGCGGCGGGAACTTCCTGCGCGGGGCAAACGTGGCCGACGACCTCGGCGTGGCGCGGGCCACCGCGGATTACATGGGCATGTTGGCGACCGTACTCAACGCGCTCGCCCTCCAGGAAGCGCTGGAACGCAACGGCCATCCGGTGCGGGTCCAGAACGCCCTGACTATCGAGCGCGTCGGCGAGCCGTTCGACCGGCGGCGCTGCCTGCGCCACCTGGAGAAGGGCCGCGTGGTGATCCTGGGCGGCGGCACCGGCAACCCCCACGTTACGACCGACTCGTGCGCCTCCATCCGCGGCATCGAGCTGGGCGTCGACGTGCTGCTGAAGGGCACGAAAGTGGACGGCGTGTACGACGACGATCCGGCCCGCAATCCCGACGCGAAGCTGTTCGAGACCGTTACCCACGAGCAGATCGTCAACGGGCGGCTGCGCGTCATGGACCTCGGCGCGATCGAAATGTGCGAGCAGTACCGGTTGCCCGTCATCGTCTTCAACCTCTTCAAGCCCGGCACCCTGCGGCGCATCATCCTCGGCGAGCCGCTGGGCACGCGCGTGAGCCCGGCCTGATGGACGGCGGGACGGCGCGCATCCGGCACGGCATCTTCGACCTGCATCAATGGCGTCTGTGGCTGGCGGGGCTCATCGGCAGCCGCTACGACGGCCTGTGCCATTTCCACGTCGTGGAGCCGGGCGTGCTGATGCGGTGCGGCCAGCCGCGGGTGCGCGATTTGGAGCAGATTCGAGCCGAGCACGGGCTGCGCACCGTGGTCTGTGCGCGGGGCGGGACGCGTCATCCGCTGCGCGGGCGCTGGTTTCGCAAGGAGCGGGCGTACTGCGAGCAGGCCGGGATCCATCTGGAGCACATGCCGTTTTCCGATCAGTCGACGCCGCCTGCGGACGTGTTCGACCGCTTCCTCGCGCTGGTGCAGACGCCCGAGCGGCGGCCGGTGTTTGTGCACTGCGAGCAGGGGTTCCACCGGACGGGGATTCTGGTGGCGGCGTACCGGATCCGGGTGTGCGGGTGGCCGGTCGCGCGGGCGATGGACGAGTTGCGGGCGTACGGATACGAGACGGAGCGGCCGAAGCGCCGGCCGCTGCTGGATGCGCTGCGGACATGGGCCCAATAGGGCGCGCCGCCTCCTTCGGAGAGCACGCAAGAGAGCGGGCCGTGAAGGGCGCGGGGTACGCGTGCAAAGCAGAGCCTTGCACTACGTTGCGCTACGCGGTTCTTACGGGCACGTCGTGCCGATCAGCCCGACGAACGGGTCGATGTCCGCGAACGTCACATGGAGGTCGCCGTTGCAGTCGGCGTTGATCCACGGGCACGTGTGCGTCCAGGCACTCTCGCCGGAGAGCGCTTCGACAAACAGATCAATGTCGGTGAACGTGACTCTGCCGTCGCAGTTCACGTCGCCGGCGCAGCCGGCCGGCGGGCAGGGGTTCGGCGTGCAGGTAGTGCCGTTGCCCTGGTAGGTGCCGGTGCACAGGGCTTGGGTTGTCACCGTGCAGGAGCCGTTGCCGGCGCAGCACGCACCCTGCGGCTGCGGACACGGGTTCGGCGTGCAAGTGGTGCCGTTACCTTGGTACGTGCCGGTGCACAGAGCTTGGGTCGTGACGGTGCAGGAGCCGTTGCCGGCGCAGCAGGCGCCCTGCGGCTGCGGGCAGGGGTTCGGCGTGCAGGTAGTGCCGTTGCCCTGGTAGGTGCCGGTGCACAGGGCTTGGGTTGTCACCGTGCAGGAGCCGTTGCCGGCGCAGCAGGCGCCCTGCGGCTGCGGGCACGGGTTCGGCGTGCAGGTCGTGGCGGCGCCTTGCCACGTACCCGTGCAGCCAGCCTGTGTCGTCACCGTGCACGATCCGTCGGTGGCGCAGCACGCACCCTGGGGTGCGGCGACGACCGAGAACACCGCATCGCTGTCATCCCAACTGCTGTAGCTGCCGCTGCCGAAGTACGTGCGGGCGCGGACCTTGTTGATGCTGCTGACCACGGAGGGCGTCCAAGGCGTCGACGTCGCCCCGACTGGCGTCAACGCAATAATGTCGGTCCAACTCGTCGCATCACCATTGAGCGTCAGGTCGTCGATCCAGACGGTGTCGGCACCGCCGTTGACGCTAGCGTCCTTGGTGTACTGCCACTTGAGGGTGTGCGTGCCCGCCGAGAGCGTGGTCGTGTACTGAGTCCAGATGATCGTGCCGGACTTTGTGAAAACCGGCGTGTTGCTATCGATGTAGAACGTGAACAGGTCGGCGCCGCCCTCGGACGAGACCTTGTAGTAAAAGCTGAGCGAGCCGCCGAGCGCCGTGCGGGTCATCCAGCTCGTCTGACTGTGCGTGATGGCGCCGGCACGAGCGCAGTAGGTGCCGGCGTGAGGTGATGTGGTCGCGACGGACCACGGGAGGTTGCCGCCGGTCGTGTACGCGGAGCCCAGCGACCCGCTCTCAAATCCGTCGGTGGTCGGGCCGGTTTGCCCATAGTTGCTCGATTGCTGCACCTGGAACTGGGTCGTGGGGGCGCCGGTCCAGGTCACGTTCGTGGGCAGGCCGACCGTGAGCGACTCGCCGCCGTTGGGCGACGTGATGTGCGGCGGGCCGCCGAGCGTGACGTCAAGGCGCGTCGCGGGGCCGCTGGCCACCGTGACCGGCAACGTCCGCGACTCATGCCCGGCCGCCGCGAAGGTGAGCTGGTACGTCCCCGGCAGCAGCATCCGGTGATAGTCGCCCACGTCCGGGTCCGTCCCGATCGTATGATTACGGCCCACCACCGTCACCGTCGCCGCCAGCGGCGCGCCGGTCGCCGCGTCCGTGACGATCCCGCGCGCGCCGATCAGGCACGTCTCCATGAACGAGAGCATCGACTCCTGGTTCTGACTCCAGTACGTGGGCATGTCGGAGTACGCGGGGCTCTTCGTCGAACTAACCTCGATCGTGATGTGATTCGCCCCCGCGTAGCGGTAGAACCAGTCCTGCATGCCGCCGTCGATCGCGTACCACGCCGCCCCGTTCGTGATGCCATGGTAGAACTCGCTGCTGCCGTACATCGGCGCGTTGTGGCTGGAATACTGCAGGCTGATGTACTCGAACACGTCGTCGTCGGGCGAGGGCGAGTCGACCGAACCCAAGCCGTCGTTGTCGAATGGGTAATTGCAGACCAGCGAGCCGCCGTGGTAGTTCACCCCCAGCGTGAACGAGTGGGCGTAGCCCCAGTTCATGAACGTGACGACCTCGGGCGGCCCGGCGGGTGTGTTCGGGTCCGGGCTCGAGCCGGATCCCTCGGGGAAGCTGCGGTTCAGGTCGTAGCCGTTCGCGTTGTAACGCGTGTTGTTGGTGTAGCCGTACGGGTTCGCGCACGGCACGAACCAGATCTCGACGTTGTTGAGCAGGTTCGTGACCCGCGAAACGCTCCCGTAATTGGTCAGCAGGTAATCGATCATGTCCAGGCACAACACGACGCCGGTGACCTCGTCGCCGTGCAGCGTCGAAACCCAGGCGAACTCGGGCTTGTCCGCCTCGACCCCGACGTTGCTGGTCATCTTCAACGCGTAGAGGTGCTGCGTCGTCGAAGTCGTGCCCAGATCGAACCGCTGACACAACGTCGGGTACGTGCTGGCTTTGGTCAGCAAAGTGGCCGCGATCTGGTCGTAGGTCGGATACCCGCTCGGCTGCAGCGGCTCCGTTACCGGTGTCACGTGCGGCCAGGCCGCCCGTCCGTCGCTGTCGCGGATCGTCGGGTCCGCACCGGCTGCAATCAGCGCGTGTGCCAGTCCGTCCACCAACTCCTGCACGACCGCATCATCGACGTCGGGACGCAGGTTCGTCCCGAGCACGTGTAGCGGCGTCTGACCCGCCTCATTCCGCGCGTTGACGTCCGCCCCCGCCGCCAGCAGCAACCCCACCGTCCCCGGCCGCGCCCGGCTCGCCGCCCAATGCAGCGCCGTGTTCCCGCGCACGTCCGTCGCGTTCACCGCCGCCCCGTGCGCCAGCAATTGCTCGACGATCGCACCTTGTCCCGCCCGCGCCGCATAGTGCAGCGCCGTACGCCCCGCCGCGTCCCGCACGCGCACGTCGGCACCGGCCGCCAGCAGCGCCTGCACCGTCTCCGCCTGCGCATTGTCGGCCGCACAATGCAACGCCGTCATGCCGTCCGCATCCGCAGTGTTGATGCTCACCCCGTCGGCAATGAACACGTACACAGCGGGCAGGTCGCCCGCGCGGGCGGCCTGATGAATGCTGACCGGCTCGGCGTACAGCGTCGTCGCGCACGCAATGGCGACGACGGCGCACAGAATCCGGGACATCGACTTCATGACTTACCTCGGTACGGCTAAAGTTTGGGGAGCGGGAATGTCCATCTTTCCATAACCCAGCAGTTCTACCTTACCATCGCGGGGGCTCGAAGGCAACGCAGATCGCATACGCCCGATAACTCCCCCGCTCCACGGCATTCAGTTCCTTCTCGGCTCTTGATACGCCGGATTCACGTCCGCGCGACGAGCGCCACCAGCCCGCGCAGGTCCGCGAACTCGAAGTCCGGCTCGTGGTTGCCAATGTCGTGGATGCGATGGGCGCGATTCACCCAGCCGCTGCGCAAGCCCGCGTTGATCGCCCCGCCCACGTCGCTGTGCAGCGAGTCGCCGACATGGAGCACACGCTGGCACCGCCAGCCGGTCAGCCGCAACGCGTCGGCGAAGATTTTCGGATGTGGTTTGTAGGCGTGTGCGTCCTCAGAGGTGATGACGCCGGCCACCCGGATCGCGCGCCGCCGCAGCGCAGCGTCGATGTCCGCGCGGTCGGCGTTCGAGACGATGCAGATCGGTGGCCGGCAGGTGGCGAGGAATTCCAGCACTTCGGGCTGCAAGGGCGGGTCGCGCCAGTAGGCGACGAGGCGCTGGACGTACGGATCGGCGTGGAGCGCGACGCCGAGCGCGGTCATGGTCTCACGCAGCGTGCGGACTTCGAGTTCGAACAGCGTCTCGAAGTGCTCGTCGTTGGCGCGTTCCATGGCGTGGAAGAAGCGTTCGCCCCAGGTGATGCTCAGCTCGCCCGCGGTTAGTTTCACGCCGGTGTCGTCGACGATCTGTGCGCAGGTGGCCTCCACGGCAGCCCGGTCGCCGGACGTGAGCGTGCCGTACATGTCGATGAAGACGCCGTCGAGGTCCATGCCGCTCGCCGCTCCTGAATCGCGCGAACTCCCGTGTCGTGCGGGTGATTCTACCCGACGCCCTGCCCACGGCGACATTCTCGGTCGCGCAGGCGGCCGCACGTCACGCAAAGCTGGCCAATTCCGCCCCATCATGATGCCTCGCCGCCACTTGGACGAAGACATCACCACGGGGCGCCCTCGGCGCGTTTCCGCCGGCGCCCCGGCCGCAGCCGGACGCCTTGTCATTACAGGACGGGCCGCATGGGTGCTGTTGTGCTACCGCCGCAGACGCTAAGCCGCTCGAGGTCGCACGCCGGCCCGTCGTGGCTTGTGGCGGCGCTGCTGTTCCTCCTCTCGATCCTGCTGGCGCCGCGGACGATGGTTGGCGGTGAGCCGCCGGCTGCGCGCGATTCGCTTGCGGACCTCGACACGCTGCAACAGGCGTTTCAGAAGGTCGCCGAGCGCGTCGCGCCGAGCGTCGTCGGCATTCGCGTGCAACGTCGGCACGCCCTGTTGCCCGCCGGCTCCGATTCGGCCGACAGCGCCGCTGTTTTGGAGCAACGGGTCGTTGTCAACGGCAGCGGTTCGATCGTCTCGCCCGACGGCTTGATCCTCACCAACGAGCACGTGATTCAAGCCGCCGACGACATCCGCGTGTTGCTATACGACGGCACCGATCTACCGGCGGACGTGCTCATGGCGGATCCGCGCAGCGATTTCGCCGTCCTGAAGGTCGTGCGCACTGGCCTGACGCCTGTGCGGATGGGCGACTGGAGCACGGTCGCGCGCGGCCAGTGGTCCATCGTCGTCGGCAACCCCTTCGGCCTCGGCAGCGACGGCCACCTCAGCGTTGCCATCGGCGTTGTCTCCAACCTCGGCCGTCAGCTCCCCGGTCTCGGGGAAACCGACGACCGCTTCTACAACGACATGCTGCAGACGACCGCGCCGATCAACCCCGGCCACTCCGGCGGCCCGCTCTTCAACATTCACGGCGAGCTGATCGGCGTTGTCACCGCCATGCACACGCGGACGCCGGCGGACGAGGGCGTCGGCTTCGCCATTCCGATGACGCCCGCCAAACGCCGGATCATCGACACCCTCTGCCAGGGCCGCCCGATCGTGTACGGGTACCTGGGTGTGATTGCGCGGCAGCCCACGGCTGAAGAGCGTCGCACGCTCGGGCTCGCGGCTGGGCAGGGCGTCGTCGTGCAGGTCGTCGATCCGGACGGACCGGCGGCCCAGGCGGGCGTGGCGGCCGGCGATACGGTCCGCGAGTTCGACCGCCAGGCCGTGACGGGCCCCAGCCAATTCGCCGAGTTGGTCGGTCAGACGCCGATCGGCACGCGCGTTTCGCTCGTCCTGCTGCGCGACGGCCAACCGCGGCCGACGGAGATTGCCGTTGGTTGCCGCGATGTCGGACGCGTGGCGTCGCTCCGCGGCAAGGACCATGCCGTCGCACCGTAGACCGCGTATCCCCACGCATTTGCGGCCGGCTCTCCCGTGATTCGCGACCGTGCGCGTCCCTCCATTCGCCTATAATGCCACAGCATGGGCGACACGAAGCGCGAGGCGGAGTCCTGGCACCGGAGATGCGCATGGTGAGGCAACTCGCCGAGCGCGTCCGCGACGAGCTTCTGCAGCGCGTGCGGCACCCGGCGCAGTACATCGGCGGGGAGGTCAACCAGCTTCCGCGGTCGGGCGATTGGGCGGCGGCCGAAATCCGCGTCGCGATCGCCTTCCCTGACACCTACGCCATCGGCATGTCGCACCTGGGCTGCCAGATTCTCTACTGGCTGTGCAACCACACGCCGGGCGTCTGTGCCGAGCGCGTCTTCTGCCCCTGGGTCGACGCCGAGGAGGTGATGCGGGCGCGCGGCATCCCGCTCTTTACGTGGGACACGCGGCAGCCGGTGCGATCGGCGGATTTGCTGGCCGTCACCCTGCAATATGAGTTGATCTTCACGAACGTACTCAACCTGCTCGATCTCGCCGGCATCCCGCTGCGCTCCGCGGAGCGTGGCGACGACGACCCGCTTGTCATCGCCGGTGGGCCACAGGCGGACAACCCCGAGCCGCTGGCCGAGTTCCTCGACCTGGTCGTCATCGGCGACGGCGAGCATTCGCTGGCGCAGATTCTCGACGCGGTGCGCGAGTACAAGCGCGGCGGCGTGCGCCGGCGCGAGATGATCCCGCTGCTCGCGCGGCGCTTTCCGTGGATTTACGCCCCCAATCTCTACGAGGCGACCTACCACCAGAATGGAACGCTCGCGGCGTTGCGGCCGACGGTGGCCGGCATACCGGAACAGATCGAGCGCTGCCACACACCCGATTTTGAAACGTCACCGTTTCCAACGCGCCCGCTGATCCCGTGGGTGCCGGCGGTGCACGACCGCATCGCGCTCGAGATCATGCGCGGCTGTCCGAACCTGTGCCGCTTCTGCCACGCCGGGTATACGAAACGCCCGTTGCGGCTGCGCAGCGTGGACCGCGTGCTGGAGCTGGCCGAGGAGGCCTACTGGGCGACCGGGTACGACGAGATCAGCCTGCTGTCGCTGTCGACGTCCGACTATCCGCAACTGACCGAGCTGGCCGGGCGGCTCAACGAGCGTTTTGCGCCCCGCCGGGTCAACATCAGCTTTCCGTCGCTGCGTGTGGACCGCATGTTGCAGAACATCCCCGCGCTAGGCAGCGCGGTACGCAAGGCGGGGCTGACGATCGCGGTCGAGGCCGCGGCGGATGACATGCGGCGGGCGCTGAAGAAGAGAGTATCGGACGGCGACCTGCTGGACGGCGTGCGGGCGGCGTACGCGGCCGGCTGGCGGCGCGTCAAGCTGTATTTCATGGCGGGATTCCCGGGCGAGCGCCCGGAGGACATCGACGGCATCTACGAGCTGGCCTACCGGATCAGTCAGGAGCGGCGCGCGGTGGACAAGCCGCCGGCGGAGGTGACCGCGGCGGTCGGTTGGCTCGTGCCGAAACCGTTTACGCCGCTGCAATGGGCGGCGCAGCCGCGGGCCGAGTACTTCCAGGAGGTGCGGCAACGCCTGCTGCGGCTAAAGCGTGACCGGCGATCCGCCGTGCACATTCAGACCCATCGGCCCGAGCGGTCGGTGCTCGAAGCGGTGCTGGCGCGCGGTGATCGGCGGCTCGGGGGTGTGATCCACGAAGCTTGGCGGCGGGGGGCACGGTTCGACGGGTGGGAGGACTGTTTTCAATACGAGCGCTGGCTGGAAGCATTCTCGGCCACGGGCGTGGATCCGGCCTTCTACGCGCACCGCGAGCGCGCGCTGGCCGAACTTCTGCCGTGGGATCACATCGGACAGCACCTCAGCCGGAAGTTTGTGGAGGAGGCCTGCCGCGACCTGCAGGCCCTTTTGGCGGCCAGCCGGACAGTTCTCCACGAGTCGCCCCGGCCCTGATTTGATTCTCGCGTCTTGGGGGGCCTAGAACCTAGTGACACGGGAGAGCACTGCGCTCGTCCCGTCGCCGCTGGTGCGCCCACACGGCGCGCCATGATTGCTGGAGGTTGGGCATGAGAAGCACCGCGCTGCTCGCAGCGCTCTTGTTGGCTTCGGCGGCCGCGTCCGCGGCGCCACTGACGCCGGCGATCACTGGCTACGATTTCAACTTCGGCGCCTACAACACCGAAGCGTGGGAATATCGGACCAACGGCGATCAGCCCGATACGTTGGTCTACGACTCCTTCCCCGGCGACCATGAGGTCACGGCGTTTTGGCCCTCCTGGCCCAATCCGCCCGTCTACCCGGTCTGGAATCAGGCCGACGGGGGCTTCGGCGGCGATTTCGCGCTGTCCGTGCAGTTCCCCCGCCAGGACGCTCCCTACGTCGGCCCCGGCGGCACTGTGGACGTCAGCCTGGTCGGCACCGGCGGGAACACTGACCCTGGCGCACCGGACCTGGAGATCTTCGGCACCATCTCCATTGGCCCGACGCGGTTCAGCGGCCTGCTGTGGGCCCTCGACCTGAGCACAGTGTCGCTCTATGGCTATTCCAACCACGACTCCTACGTGCTCGAGGGCGTCGGGACCATCGTCGGCGGCTTCATCGCCGAGCAATACCAGTTGATCGGCAAGGCCGGCGCGATGCGCGGCAACCTGGACTTCCCCGACCGCCCCGCAGGGTGGATGCCTCCCCTGTACAGCCCCTCCGACGAGACACAGGTTGAAGCGCTCCGCGCGGCGTATTCCGGCGAAACCGGCGCTCCGGAGCCCGCTTCGTGCCTCCTGCTCGCCGCCGCAATGCTCGTGCTACGGCCCCGGCGCTGAGGCCGGATTGGTGGACACCGCCCGCCGGGCTTGAAGCTGCGCCAGACACGTCGCCACCCGCTCGCGTTCTTTCGCTTGCAGCCGCACGACCTCGTACGGGGGCCGTAGATCGTCGATGTGCAGCGCCTCCGCAAAATGCGCGCTGGCGTGCTCCGCCGCCGCGACCGCCTCGGTCCGCTGCCAGATCTCGAACCACACGTTGCCGGCTGAAATCCGCGTGCGCGGATTCGTGGGATAACGTGCTACCGCCTGATCCCAGCTCTCTGCGGCCGCCAGGCGCATTTGGCGCGCGGCAGCCGGGTCGTGCCGCTGCTCTTCCAGGTCCGCCAGGTCATTTTCGACGAGCGCCCGCACGCTGAAATTGCCGCTGTCGTCCAGATGGCGCCGCGTGAGGTCTAGCGCAGCCTGTCGTGTGCCCGTCAACCACTCCTGGCGCGTGTGCTCGTTCAGCGTTGGGAGGCGGCAGAGTTGCAGCATGGCTCGAACTGCGTACCGGTGTGCGGACGGGTCGCCGAACCGCTCGGCTGCCAGGCCCGCCGCCTGGGCATAAATCGTCTGCGGCGCCTGTTCCAGGGCGGACGAGTGCAGGAGCGCGTGCAGCGTCTGGACTCGACTTGTCGACCATTGGACCGGCAGTGCCACCGTCAACGGGTGCCATAGCAGGGCTGCCGGGACGACCGCGTAGCCGACGAGACGCATCGTCCGTGACGTTCTCGACGGTCCCGCTGCGGCGGAGCGGCCGCGCGCCGCAGCGGCGCAGAGCCCAAACACCGCCAATCCGCCCGGCGTCATGAGCGCGAAGTCGAGCAGGTTGTGAACCAGCGAAGCGAGCAACGCCGCGCAGAGCCCAGCGAACACCCAGCGGTTGCGGTGTCCGTCCGATCCGATGCAGCCCAGCACCCACAGCGCCAGAACGAAGGCCACGACCCACGTGAAAGCCACGTCCGCGGCCCACACGAACCAGGTGGCCGGCTGCGAAGTGAGCGTGCCGGAGAAGAGCAGGTGCACGAGCAGGACGCCGCCGGCGATGGGTGCCGCTGCGCGCAGCCGGTCGCCAAACGCCGGCGATGGCTCATCGGCTGGTTGTTGCACAGCCGTCTGCGCGCCCAGGCGCCGCAGCCCGCCGAGGACGCCGAGCCCACAGAGCAGTGCGCCGCCGGCCAGCCCGAGCGGCCCGAGCTCGACGAGCAGCGAGACCCACACGCTGTGCGGGTCCTTGACCTCTTCGGTGCTCTCCGGCGCCTTGTAGAGCATGTAAGCCGTAGCGAAGTTCTCGCGTCCGATGCCCGTGAGCGGAGCGTCGCGGTAGGCCCGGGCCGCCGCCGTCCAGTAGTACCAGCGGAATGCCAGCGACGGGTGCGGCAGGGTGCCCGTGGACACGCCGTACGCCGCGACGCTGCCGACGACGGCCAGGTAGCCGCCGGCGAGCACCACCAGGACCAACCGGGCGCGGCGTGCGACCCAGGCGGCCGCGGCGCCGAGCAGTGCGAGCGCGCCGAGGCCGAGGAGGCCGCTGACCAGCGCACCGCGGCTGCGCGTGCAGCCGAGCGCGATTGCTAACAGCACACAGCCCAGGCCGGCCGCGATGGATGCGAGTGTGCGCGTGTGGGCCGTGGTCGGGCGCAGGCCGCTCGCGGCGAGCACGCCTGCCAGCACGAGCAACCACATCATCAGGCAGGAGCCGGTGACGTTCGGGTGCGAGAGAAAGCCGTACGCCTCCCGCGACTGCATCCGGCGCTCGTAGTTCACGAAAAGCGGGTCGTCCGGGTTGTAGCCGCGCTGGATCAGGGCCGGCTTGTATTCCTGTTCCCAGCTTTGCCGCAACTCCGCGAATTCCAGCGTGGATTGCCGGATGCACTTGACCGCGGTTGTGCCGCCGGTAGCGAGCGCGGCCGCGATCAGCACGTGCCACATCCACCGCGCCTGCACGAGCGTGCCGAGCGCGACGGCCGCGAGCACCCCGATGAGCAAGCTCGATCCGGCGAACCAGGCCAGATAGTGGTTGCCGGCGGCATACGTCGACGCGACCACGGCCGCCGCGAGCAGGCCAACGGCTGTCATAATGAAAGCGCCGCCGCGCCAGCGCCCGCCGCGCGCCAAGGTTAACACCGCCGTGGCGAGCGTGAATGTGTCCAGCCATGCGGTGGTCGCGGGTGTGGGGCCGCCGCTGGTGGGCAGATCGGCCAGGAAGCTGACTTCGAGCCGCTCGTAGTTTTCCCCGATCATCGGGCGGGCACAGAGCAGCGCGAGCAGCACGTAGAACAGGAGGCGGTCCGCGAGGGGGATACTGCGTGCGAGAAAGGACTCTCGCACGAGCGGGGACCCCTGCCCGCGGCTGTTTCCCCTCGCGGGCGGCGCCGACGGGCTGTCGCCGGGGTTGTGGCTCATGCTTCTCTGCGTAACGGGGCTTCCAGAATCGCGACGACGCTGAGCACCATCAGCACGATGACGCCGATCGTGATCGTTTGGCGCAGGTTTGCCCCCGGCAGGAGCGTCGCCAGCAACCCCGTCGTCGCCGTCGCAAGGTAGATCGTCAGGACGGCCTGCCGGCGGCTTAGTCCGCGGTCCACGAGGCGATGCGAGAAGTGCCGCTGGTCCCCGTGCATCGGGTTACGGCCCTCGCGCAGCCGGATGGTCACGACGCTCACGCAGTCGTACAGCGGGACGGCGAGAATGACCAGCGGCATGGCGAGGGCGTAGGGCGGTGCACCGTGCCCGCTCTGGTAGTACGTCGTGAGGACCGACACCGTGGCGAGCATGTAGCCGAGCACCAGGCTGCCGCCATCGCCCATGAAAATCCGCGCGGGCGGAAAATTGAAGATCAGGAATCCGCCGGCCGCGCCAAGGAAGACGCATGCCAGCGCCGGCACCAGCACCTGCCCGGCCATCAGTCCGCAGACCGCGAACGCTGCCAGGCAGACGCAGCCGACGCCGGCACTGAGCCCGTCCATGTTGTCGAGGAAGTTGAACGCGTTCACGATCACGACGAACCACAGCGTCGTGAGCACGATCGAGACCGGCACTCCCATTAATTCCGCAATCCGCACGCGCCCCGCCGTCGCGACGAACAGCCCCACCGCGACGATTGCCAGCAGCTTCGGTCCCGGCCGCAGCGGACGCTTGTCGTCGAACAACCCGACTACGTGCAGGACCGCGCCGCCGATGAGGATCACGATGGTCTGGAGCATCCGGCCATGCACGCCGCCCACGTAGGCCCGCACGGTCTCCCCGAACTCGCCGCGGACCCACGCTTCCGGCAGCCAGGCCGCCAGCCACAACGTCGCGCCGAGCGCGAGCCAAGCCGCCGCAATCAGCGCACAGCCCCCGCCGTACGGCGTCGGCGTGCGATGTGTCTTGTGTCCGCCGGGGTGATCCACGAAGCCCAGCCGCAGTGCTACCCGCTGGGCCAGCAAGGTCAGTCCCGCCGACAGCACCAGCACGCCGCCGGCGGCACCTGCCAACAGGAAGACGAGCGTGGTGCGGGTCATGGCGACGTCGGCGTCTCCCCTGCGCGGGCCTCGGCGGCGTGCGCGCGCTGCTGGCGAAGCTGCTCGCGGACCCGTTCGAAGAAAGCGTGGTAGTCCGGCTGGCAGTAGTCCGGATACGTCCACGGCAGGGTCTGCCACACGCCGCCCACGTACTGCAATGTTACCTCCGCGTAGATGTCGTGCCCGATGTAGATGCGGTGTCCGCGATCCTTGGTTGTCGCCAGCACGAGCTTCGTGAGGTCGATGTACCCGGGGTCGATGTTTACCGGGCGCGGAATGTCCGGCAGCAGGCAGTCCTCGGCGATCTGCCGCTCCAGCGCGTTGGTTTCCAGCTTGATTTCGGCCAGCCGGCCGGGCGGAACGGCCTGCTCGAAGCTCAGGAACCAGCGCTGCAAGCCGGGGCCCATCTCGTCGGCGTAATAGTCCGTCTGGTTGAACGGCCACATCTCGCTCGCGAGGCTGACCGGCCCGCAGCACCGCGCCAGAAGTTGGCGGGCGCGTCGCAGCAGGTCCACGTCGCCGCCGAGCAGGCCGACGAGAAGCTTCACCGGTTGCGGAGGCCGCGGTGTAGCCATAGGCAGGAGTTTAGCGTGGGTCCGCGCGCGGGGCGACCTGTCGGGGCGTCGGCCACGCACTATGATGTTGGGGGCCATGTCGGTGGCCGCCGCCTACGGTCCGAGCCGAAAGCCGACGATGGATACTGGATGATCGCAAGCGTGCCGCATGAATCTTGCCTACTTTGAAGATAGCGGGACCACGCAACTGCACCCGCTGACGTGGCTGCGCGCGGCGTTCGAGCTGCGCTGCGGGTGCGACTGCCTCATCGACAAGCTGCGGGCCGCGTTTCCGTTTCCGCTCGCGCGGGTCTTTCTGCGGCCGTGGGTCGCGGAAGTGGTCGCTGGGCGCACGGCGCTCGATCAGCCGCAGCCCGGCGCCGACTGGTGCCTGGTCAACGCGCGGGCCCTTTTCTCCCGGTCCGTCGAGTTGCCGCGGCCGGGCGTCGTGTGGCGGCAGGAGGGCGACCTGGTTGCGGCCGTCCTGCGGCCCGGCGAGATCGAGCCGCTGACCGCGGAGTTCTTTCAGGACCCGGCCCGGCTGGACGAATGGGCCGCTACGCGGCGGGTCGAGGAGACGCCCCGGCACGTGCGCCTGATCCGCCATCCGTGGGATCTGGCGTCGGCGAACGACGCGGAGCTGCGGCGGCAGCTTCGTGATTCCGGCATTGCGGACGAGGCACAGGTGTACGCTGGCGCGTACCTGGTGTGCCCGGGGCAGATACACATCGGCCGTCGGGCGCGGATCAAGCCGGGCGCCGTCCTCGACGCGGAGGACGGACCGATTTGCATCGACCACGACGTCGTGATCCAACCCAACGCGGTCGTCGAGGGGCCGTGCTACATCGGGCCGCGGTCGATCGTGCGACCGGGGGCGGTGATCCGCGCGGGCACCACGATCGGGCCGGTCTGCAAGGTTGGCGGCGAAATCGAGGCCAGCATCTTTCAGGGCTTTAGCAGCAAGCAGCATGACGGCTTCCTGGGACACAGCTTCATTGCCCCGTGGGCCAACCTCGGCGCGGATACCGTCACCAGCGACCTGAAGAACACCTACGGGACCGTCCGCGTCAGCATCAACGGCGTCGGCGTCGAAACCGGGCAGCAGTTCGTCGGGTCCGTCATCGGCGACCACGCCAAGACGGGCATCGGCACGATCTTGCCGACCGGCTGCGTGATCGGGGTGGCCGCCAATGTCTTTACGCGCCAGGTCGCACCGCGGTTCGTGCCCTCCTTCGCGTGGCTGACCGATGAGGGCCTGATCCCGTACCGCGTCGATAAGGCGCTCCAGATCGCACACATCGTGATGGGTCGCCGCGACGTGGAGCTGGGACCGGCCGAGCGCCTGCTACTCGAGCAAGTGGCGGTGCGCGCCCGCGAGGTCGAAAGCGCCGGCTGGCCGGCGTAGAGCGGGTTCGACGAGAGGTGGCGTCAGGCCGGCACGTCTGAAGCTACGGGTGGGCCGCTGGTCGCGGGTTGTCGCGGGGGAAGAAGAGTGCGGCGAGAAATCGGCGCACAAAAAAGCCCGAGGGGGGGCCGACAGGCCGGGGGGGAAACCTGTACGTGCCGCTCGCCACTCGGGCAATTGCACTATACACCGCGTTTTGGCGCCTTTCAAGTTGAGTCGCGATATTTTTTTTCGACCCCCCTTTTTTCTGGGCTGGGCGTGGCCGGCCGCTCAAGGCACGGCCGAGGCGGGGGACCAGAAGTGCATCCGAAATGAGTCCAGAACGCGCTGCATGCGGGCCGACGGTTGCGGGACCAGCCCGTACCGCTGTGCGTCCACGGGGACCTGGCTTTTCGCCATTCGCTTCCATCCCCGGTTCATTCCGAGGACGAACAGGGCGGTCGTCAGGGAGCGCGTCCGGAAGAACGTCCGAATCGCCCGTTTGACGACCCAGCTCTGCCTCGCCGCCGCGTAGCGCAGCTCGAAAATCGCCTCGTCGAGTTCGCGGGCGGTCATCTGCGCCGGGCGGTAAACCGTTTCCGTGAACGTGTAGCGCTCCCAGTCCTCCGGATAGCTCATGGCCACGAGCCGCCCTTCAGCCTTGAAGCGGTCGTACATTCTCGTGCCCGGTAACGGAGTGAGGTTGGTGATCTGGATGATGTCGACCCCCATCCTGACCGCCTGAACGGCGGTGTCGGCCACGGTTTCGGGCGTGTCTTCGTCCGCGCCGATGATGAACCCGCCGAAGACGGAGATGCCGGCGCGATGAAACCCGTTCACAAGCTCCTGGTAGCGCGCTAAGTTGTTGCGATTGATGCCCTTGTGATAGGCCTTGAGTGCACGGGCGTTGAACGTCTCGAACCCGACCAACATTCCCCGGCAGCCCGCCTTGTACGCCAGCCGGAGACCCTCGGGGTCGTCCCCCATGTTGATCGTCGTCTGGCTGAACCACAGCCGCCGCTGGCCGTGCTTGATGATCGCCCGCAGCAGCTCTTTGGCCCACTCGGCGTGCTTCGGTCCGACGCCGAAGAAGTTATCGTCCACCACGAAGATGAACTTCTTGGGGGTCTGGTTCCACTCGTCCACGATGTCGGCGATGCGGCGGCGCCGAATTTCCGGGCCGTTGTAGAGGGTCACCGAGCAGTATTCACAGCCGACGGGGCAGCCGCGCGAGGTCTGGATCGCCGACACGTCGTACTGGCCGTTGATCGGCCGGAGGAGCTGGCTCGCGCGGCCGAGGCCCTTGTCATCGAGATTCGACAGGCGGCCGTGGTACCGCGGCTGGAGCCGGCCGGCCGCCGCATCGTCGACGATTTGCGGCCAGATCTCGTCGCATTCCCCGATGGCGACGGAGTCGAAGTGCGGGGCGGCCTCGTCCGGGCAGGCGGAGGCGTGGGGGCCGCCCATGATCGTCGGGAGGCCGTGCCGGCGGCAGGCGGCGGCGATCTCATAGGCCCGAGTTGCGCCGCTGCTGTACCCGGTCACCCCCACGAGGTCGTAGCGCCCTTGCGCCAGCAGTGTCTCCGTCGGGGCGGTTCCGAAGACCTCGTCGATGAGCTCGACCTGGTGGCCGGGGGGGACGAGCTGCGCCAGCACCTGCAACCCGAGTTGCGGGATGAGGCTGCCGAGCGTGTGGTACCCCTCAGACCGGCGGCTGATCGGGTTGACTAAGGCGACGCGCACGGCGAGTCCTTTCTGGTAGGACTGGTTGGGGCAGACAAGGCGGCCTGGCGGAGGTGGCCGTGTGGAGGGTGCTGCGTGCGGGGCACAGCGGAGGCGAGGGGACCCCGGCTCCGCCCCGCGTTCACTCGACCGGCTTGACGTTCACGGCCTTCGCGCCTTTCGGGCCCTGTTGGACCTCAAATTCGACGCGCTCGCCTTCGCGCAGCGTCTTGTGTCCCTCCCCGACGATGGCCGAGTGATGCACAAAGACATCCTGGCCGTCGTCTCCGGTGATGAAACCGAACCCCTTCGTGTCGTTGAACCACTTGACCGTGCCTTGAGCCATGGCAACGTACCTCGCGTGTACGGACGATTGGGCCCGACTGAAACAGACGCTGTCTCGGTTCGCTGGACGCGGGTGCCGTTCGGTCCGCTACGCAATGCGGAGTATGCCGCGGCGCCCCCGTCCCGTCAAAGCCAATGATGGGCACGGCGCGATTTTATCGGCAGCGTTCCCGAGGATCGGACCCCCCTACTTCTTCACCCACAGCGGCAGAGCCGGAACCGGTTTGGCGCGTTTCACGCTCAGCAGGTCCGCCAGCTTGTTCTCGGTGCCCTCGTACGGCGCGCCGAGCGCCACGAGGTACAACACCATATCCTCGCGGTCCAGCGGCGGCCCGGCGTTGCGCGCGGCCAGGGGCCGCGGCGGCGAGGACACGATCGGCACCTCACCGCCCATGCGCACCGCGGCGCGGTACCAGACTCGCAGAGTAGCATCGAGGCTCCAGCTTCCCGAGGTCAGGGCAGTCGCGGACGGGACGTAGACGATCCAACTCGGATCGGCCCCCGTCCCGGCCATCGGTTGCAGGAGGGACTTTGTCTCGAAGTCGAACCAGCCGCGCGCCGGCGGACCGTCCGGGGCAATGATGATCCGGGCGTCCTTACGGATCGCGCCCCCTTCCGTGGGCGGTGGCCCGTTTGCCAGCGCGTCCTTGATGACCTCGTCCGCGCTGGGTTTGAACGGCAGCGCCCGCGACAGATACCGGTCCTCCGCTTTCTTGATCTGTTGAGGCTTAAGGTAGTACTGACGGTACACGGCCACGCCACAGACGCGGGACGTGCCACCGTCTCCGCCCCGGAGCTCCGCCAACTCGACAAAAAGGTAGACCGGCTGTAAGTCGCCCAACTGCGTTTGAAGCTCGGCGAGGGTCAGCGGTTTGATCGGCGCGCCCAGATCCGCGGCCTTGGCCGACTCGATCGCGGCGAACAGCTCGTCCGCGGCCTTGTTGCGCCCGGCCTCATCCCCGGCCGTCGGGGCCTCCACCAGGCGCAGGATCTCGCGCTCGTGTGCGGCGCGCTGCTCGCGCGCGGCGGCGTTGAAATCGCGCGCCAGCGGCAGCATTTTCGGCTGGACCAGCCGGTCGGGCGCATTCAGCCTGGGGAGCCACCCGCCGGCACTGTCGTCGACGGCGATCCAACCCGTCGGGCTTACCTTCCGGAAGCTGCTCCAGAGCTGCTGGGCGCGCGCCACCGTCTGCGGCGCGGCCGCCTGGCCGCTCACCGGGCTGGCTGCCAAGATGTGCGCCAGCGTGGCCCAACGCCAAAGGGCCGCGCTCTCCAGCGCCTCCGCCAGGCGTGTCCAATCCTCGGGGCTGCTGCTGTATGGCACCGGGCGGGTGTGGCCTTTCAAGTCCGTATCGTCGAGCCCGAGCGCCCGATCCAACAGCGCGGCCGCGATCTGGAACGTGGCCTTGACACTCTGCTGCTGGGCCGCGTCCCCAAGCTGCGCCGCGTCGGCCGCGGTCCAGCTCTGATACGCCTCGCCCAGACGCGTGTACGCGTCCAGCAGTTGCGACGTGGGCGGCAACTCAATCTTGCCGGCCAGCCCGTCCAGCCCGTCCATGACAATGCGCGGCCGATCCCACGTCTCGCCCCGCGTGAGGAGCTTGGTCGCGGTTACGCCGCGCGCCAGCAGCACGAACTTGGCCCAGGGCGGCTGATCCGTGAGGCGTTCCGCCTCCTTGCTCTTGAGCCGCTCGATCAGACCGTCGGGGTCCGTGACGCTGATGAGCGATTGCTGCCGACGCAGGATCTCCTGCAGCGCCGCCGGGACCTCGGCACACTCCCCCGTCAGCTTGAGCGGCGCGAGGGCCTGCGCCCGTGCCGCGGCGGCTTTCGCCAGCTCCGTCGCGTCGCGCTGCTCCGACAGTGCTTGTGCCCGTGCGAGCAGCCAGCGCAATTGGTCACAAGGCGACGACAGCAGGCGGCTGACCTGGACCAGCTCGTCCGTGGTCAACGCGGCCCCCGTCTCCGGCGGGACGAGCGTAGGCAACATCGCGTCGAGCGCGGCGACCTCTGGCGGGTTGTCGTACGGTGCCTTGACGGGCGTGTTCTGCGCTGGCGCCTGAATGCCGGACGACGCGGCGACCAGAAGAGTGAGGAGGGCGCCACAAACGTGCAGCGCCGGCTTCACGCGCAGTCGATTTTGGATTTTGGATTCTGGATTTTGGATTTGGCGGGCCCGAAATCTGGGCACGACGTGCGTGCCGGGCGAGGGTTTTGCTCGTTCGTAGTACAGGGACACGTCGCACACTGTGCGCTAGGGTCGCGCCGGGACGCGCGACTGATCGACGACGGGCCGGTCCTGCGGCCGATACGGGCGCCGCTCGCCGGCAACCTCGCGCTGATTTCGCTCGATGTCCGCCTTGGCGCGCTCGGCGTCCGAGCGGGCCATGGTATCGGCCGGTCCGGCCGGCTGCGTCGAGGTGCTCGACTGCGCCGTCGCGCTGCGCCCGGGGGTCTGACACCCGCTGAGCGCGGCCAGCAGCGTCGCGACGGCAAAGAGCCCGAGTCCGATCACTAGGCCGCACGTGCGCTTCATCTGGTCACGCCTCCGTGGTCGCATCGCCGTAACGTCTGCATCACCCCCGTGATGGTAGGCTTTCGGGCGGCGTCGTGCAAAGGCATCGAGGGCCGCGGGGCAAGCCCGCCCGCGGCCCTCGTTCTGTCGGGAGCAACCGCGGGGCGTGCCGGCGGGAGGTCGCCTGGCACGCCCTGGTTCGGTTCGTGCGATCAGTGTCGGGTGCGGCGGCTGCGCGCCAGCAGCACGACGTAGCCGATCGTCAGGCCGGGAATCAAGACCAAGGCACAGGGCAGCGGCGTCGCCGCGATGTACGTGGGATTGGGGGTGGAGCAGTTCGAGCCCCGCGCCTGGGTCACGGGGTCGAGGGCGTTGGGCACGCCGTCGTTGTCTATGTCGGCATCGCAGGCGTCGCCCAGGCCGTCGCCGTCGAAATCCCGCTGATCGGGGTTGGCTACGGTCGGGCAATTGTCCGTGGGGAAGAGCTGCCCGGTGGGCTCGTCGAGGAGGTCGAGCTTTCCGTCGCCGATGATGCTTCCGTCGGCCGACCGGATGACGCGGTAGGTGCCATATAGCGGCCGACCCTCGTTCGCGCTGCCGCACCGGGTGTCGCCGGCATCGGCGGGGCCCTGGTTAAGCCCGCCGACGTCGAAGCCGTCGTTCAGCGTGCCGTCGTTGCCGAAGTCGACGCCGAAGGCCTGCTCCATCGTGGCCTCGTTGTAGCGGGTGAAATCGGGGAAGCCGTCTCCGTTGGCGTCCGGCGCCTCGAGGAACCCGTCTCCGTCCTGATCAAAGTTGAGCAGCAGGCGCTGGAAGTCGGCGACGTTCGCTGGGAACGGAGCCGGCGTGGCGGGACTGGTCGGGAACTGGGCGCGCAGCAATGCCAGATCGGCGTCGTTGAAGACGCCGTCGCCGTTCGCGTCATAGCCCCAGCGGGCCGGGTTGATCTGCGGCGCTGGATCGTTAGGATCGGGAATCCCATCCTCGTCCGTATCTGCAGAGTTCGGGTCGGTCCGCACACCCCAGACCGGCTTCGTGCGCAGGTTCGGGAAGATCGTCGTGTTGCGGCGGACATCATCAGCCGGCAGATCGTTGACGGTCATGCCGGGTCCATACACCTTGCGGCTCGGTCGGGCCGCGATCGCGGATAGCTCGATGCTCGGCACGCTGCCGTCGGCTTCGGCGGCCCGGGCATAGGTCATGACCTCGTCCCAGTCGCTGATGCCGTCGCCGTCCGTATCGGCTTTCAGTGGATCCGAGAAAACGCGGACGACCATGTTGGGGTTAAAGCGGCCGGAAGTCGTGCCGGCGGGATAACGCGTGACCAGGAAACCCCTGAGTTCCTCCAGGTCGCTCAAGCCGTCGCCGTCGGTGTCCCAGTTGCGCGGGTCGGTCTCCCCCGGATCAACCCGGCCGTTGTGGTTGGCGTCTTCCTGGCCGTCGGGAATGCCGTCGTGATCGCTGTCGGCGTCAAACGGGTTGGTGGGCTGGATGTGGCCGGACTGCGTCCAGGCGACGATCTGGTTGAAACGCGACGTTGGATCCATCGCGAGCAATGTGGCCCGCTCGGCATCCGACAGCCCGAAGGTCACCTCGATGAAATCGGAGAGGCCATCCCCGTCCGAATCGGCCTCCGTGTCGAGGGTCAGGACGTGGAGGGGCGCGCCCTGCTGGGCGGGCGGATCGATCGCGCGGTGGAGGCCGATGATCGTAAACCCGTCGATCTCCTCTTGCTGCCGCGTCAGACCATCGCCGTCGAAGTCCGCGTTCGGGTCGGCGGTCGAGTTTGGCGTGGCGACGATGTTGTTAGCGGCGTTTTCACCCGGCACGAAGGGAGCGCCGCCGCTGACGCCGTCGTTGACGCGGGCCTTCAGGAAGAAGTTTGCGCTGGGGACGGTGCCGATCGGGACGTTGACGGTGAACGTCTTCGTGTGTGCGCCCAGCGTTTTGTCGGCCCCCGTGATCGTGAACGTGGCTATCCGCGTGTCGCCGGTCAGGTCCGTCACCGAGTCGTTGGTCGACACGTAGAACCCGATCGTGAAGTCCTCGGCCGGCGGGTTGCCGTTGACGCTGTACTCGACCGTGGCGTCGAAGTTCGCGCCCAACGCCGTGCCGGGGAAGGTCAGCCGCGTCGCGACGAGGTCGACGGTGTAAGTCGCAAAGCCGCTGGCGGAGTTGTTCGCGCTGGGCACCGACTCGGTCACCGTATTCGTGCTGTCCACGACGCCGACGATCGTCACGCTGCTATTGGACGTTACACCCAGCGCGGCGAGTTGGGCCGACAGGTCCAGCGAAACGCGGTGCGAGCCGGGCGAGGGATCGCCGGCCACGGTCGCCAGGTTGTTGTCGATCACGCCATCGCCGTTGGTGTCGCGTCCGAACAGGATAGTGAAGGCCGGCACGTTGCCCGGTGCGTTGACGACGTAGTCGAGAGCGGCGGTGAACGCGCCGGTGGCGCTGGACGACGCGGTCAGCGCGGACGCCGCCAGGTCCACTGGAAGCTGCGTGAACGTGGTGTTGTTGTTCTCGCTGGACTCAGCCACGGCCCCCGGACCGCCGATGGGGGGGTCCACAACGGCGTAAATCCGCGCCAGGTTGTTGATGCCGCCGACGGCGTTCAAGACCGCGCGGATGTCGATGGGCGCCGTGTCGGGGGAGCCGGGCGCCTGGTCGCCTGCAATGTCCGCGGGTTGGCCGGCGCCGCCGGTCAGGAAGCTGTCGATGGTGCCGTCGCCGTTCGTGTCGATCCCCAGCCGGATCACGAACGGATTGACTGGCGTGGGGCTGCTGACGGTGTAGGTGACACTGACCAGAGTCTGTGCGCCGACGACGCTAACCGACACCGCCGTAGCGATGAGGTCCGTCGTGGCGACGTTGGCGACGTTAATTATGTTGTCGCCCGGATACTCGTTGCTCTCGATAACGCTGTTGACCCGGTCCAGCACGGCGAAGATGCGTTGGCCGGACGACGGCGGGCTAGCGGCGAAGTTCTGCGTGGCGGTGTGCGAGCCGGGCGATACGGTGCCCGCCTGGGTCGGTCCGACCTGCGCGTCGGTACCGAACTCAAATGTGCCATTGTTGTTGCTGTCCAGGAAAAACTCGATGCTGTATGCGGGGACGTTTCCCGGGCTGTCCACCCTGTACGTGAGCGTGGCGCTGAAGACCGCATCCAGGGTCAGCGACAGGGCGCTCAGATTCACGATGAGTGGCGCGCTCGTCTTGTTGTTGTCCGTCGTGTTCGTCTCGCCGGTGTATGGGCCGGCCGTCACGTCAATCACGTCCCCATTCCCCACGGTGCCCAGGCCGTCCAGAGCGGCGCGCACGTTCTGTGTCAGCGTGTGGGTCCCCGGGGTCAGGGCCGGGGCCGCCACGGGGGAGGGGGCTAGATTCACCGTGGGGTTCGCGCCTCTCTTCAAACCGATGCTGATGTTGAACGCCGGGACCGTATCCGGCCCTTCGATCGTGTACGTGACTGAGACGTTCGTCGTGGTCGCATCGGCAGCCACCCCCACGAACCCGGCGACAAGGTTAGGCGCCTGTGTGATGTCGAATGACGCCGACGTCGCCCCCGTGAAGCCCGCGGTTGTGGCTGCCAACGTGTAACCCACGCCGACCGGCGTGAGACTCAGGTTGCCGAAGGTGGCCACGCCGGTGGCTGTGTTCTGCGGCGTGGTGCCGCCCAGCACGCCGGCACTCGGCGTGAGCGCGATCGACGTGCCTGTCGTCAGGATGCGGTTAAAGAACTGGTCCAGAAGTTCGACGGTCACGGCGGGCGTGATCGTCGCACCCGCGGCCGTGCTCGTCGGCTCCTGCACAAAGCGGAGTTGCCGGCCGGGGCCCGCGGTATCTGGCGTCCACGCAACGCCGGTCGCGGTCGAATCCGTCACGGTGCCGTCGCTCGCCCGCACGAAGACGGGCCCCTCGGCGCGGAAGTCCGTCAAGGTAAACGTGTACTGTCCGCTGGCGTTAAACGTGTTTGCCCCGGCCGATGGGATCGTGGCGGTGTTATTCGTATTGTCGGTGATCGGGAACGCCCCGGCCCCCGTCCCACCGGCATAGGTGATGTTCACCGGGGGGCCGCCGGTCACCGATCCCGCCGTCGACGTTGTGATCGTGATGTCCGCGGCGGGGTCGAAGAGGGCAATCGCGTTGTTCGACTCATCGCGGGCGGTGATTGTGACGGTCACGGCGACGCCGGCGATGGCGCTGCTCGCGCTGGTGGTGACGAGGAAGTTATTGAGTGCGCCGGCGACGACGCTGACGTTTACGAGGGTCCCGCCCGCAAGGCCCGTGCAGGTCACGAGGATTGGCGGCGCGGCGCCGGGCGCCTGCAACGCGGTCAAACGCAGGCGAATCCCGGTGAAGGTGATCGTGGATGCGCCGCCGACGCCGCTGCTCGGGGCGGTAACGTTAAACGTGATCGTCGTGGCGGTTGGCGTGGCGGGGACTGCGACGCCAGCGCCGCCCCCCAGATCTACCAGCGTTCCGGCCCCGCCCGTAATCGTCGCGGTCACTGACGCGGCCGCCGTGTCAAATACGAAGTTGGCCGGAGCCGAGAGCACGATCGATGACGCGCCGGCCAAGTCGCCGGCGGCAGCTTCGGCAATTGCCGGATTCGTCGTCGTACTGCTGAATGTCCCGCTGATCGTGTCCGCGCTCACGGGCAGTACGCCGGGCGTGGATACGGTGACGGCGGCGCGCGCCGCGGTCGCGGCACCACACACAAGGACGAGAGCCGCCACGCCGCACCGCGCGAACGTGCCGCACCGTCTGGACGGCGACAGAGTCTGGAGTGCGACGGACCGAAAAACCCAAGCGCGCAGATCACGCATGATCAATCCTCCTAGACGCGGCACGTGTGCGGTGCCGCCACCGTCACAGATTCTCGTGCCCGTCGTGCCCACACGGCGCGGGTCCGTGCCCCGTTTTCCATAATGACTGGCCTCACGGCGCCGCCAAACCCGCCGGGCCGATCGTCCGCTGGCCGCCGGAAATGCCCGGGACGGCCAGTTGCAGCAGCCCGCGGAATCCGAGTCCCTGGCTGCCGGTCGCCGTCAACAGGTTTGCCGCGCTCTGATTCAACTGCAATGCCGTCACACCTTGCCCGATGGTCTGCACGCTCAGCGCCGCAGGCGAGATGAGCGGCACCGCGTTCGCCGCGGCGAACGGCTCGGTCTGGGCCGGGGCGGCCCGTGTGCTCGGCCGGCTCGTGAAGGCGACCAACTGTGCGGTCTGCCGGATTTCCGGATTGAACGCCTGCTCGCGGAGCCGCTCGGAGACCGTCGTGGCGCTGGCATAGCGGTCCCAGGAGATGATGTTGTTGAACAGCCCGGACTCGACGTCGCGACGCGAGACCTGCGCGGACGCCACGCCCAACTCGCGCCCCCAGGCGCGCGCGAAACCGTTCTGAGTCAGCCAGTCGCCCAACGGCGCGAGCCGGTGCGCCCCGGACGAGTCGACCATCAGGAGCTGGTTCGTCGGCAACTCGACCGAGGCGGCGTTGACGCGCACCCCGAGAGCGCTGTCCGGCGCGTCGGCGACATAGGCTACGCCCACACCCTTGTCGCCGGCCAGAACATAGGTGTACCCCGGGCTCACCGACAGCTCGACGTTGACCTGCCCCGCCGCGGACGGCCGCGCCGTGAGCGTGATGACGCGCCCCTCGCCCATGCGGCGCGCGGACGCCACCACCACGCGGCCCCCTTCCAGGTTGAGCTGGATACCGCCCGTAAGATCATCCCGGGCGGCGACCACAGTCGCCGGCCCAATGATGACCATGACGACGCCGGAAGGCTCGAATAGCATCAGTTGCGTGCCGTCGAGGACGTGGATCGTTCCGGGCGTCAGCGCGCGCCCGGTGGAGAGCGGAAGCGCGGCCGCTCCTTCAACTTCCAGGGTTGCGCCTCCCGCACGCGAGACGCCCGTTACGGAAAACAGCTCCTGGGCGCCCGCGCGCTGCGCCCCACCCAGCACTAGCGCGACCAGAACGAGCGGCGAGATGCGTTTGGCGGCGGTCATGGCTTTCTGACTCCTGGCTCTCGGGGTCCCAGGGGCGCAGCCCCTAGCACTCATCTAGAAATCCACCTCCAGCCGCATGCCGTACACGGTGCGGTTGTATTCGTAGATATCTTCCCCGAGGCGGTCCCAGATGTTCGAGTTCTGGAAGGACATCTCGACGCCGGTGCGCAGCCGCACGTTCAGGGTCCGAAGGGTGGGGTTCTCACCGCGGGCCACGATCGTATAAACGAACCCCATGTCATAGCGCTGGAGGAAGTCGCTGCGTCGTTTGCGTTCGTAGTCGAAGATGCTGGGGGAGGAGTAGTTGCCCCAGGTGAACTCGCTGTTCAGCTCGAAGGCCAGGCGCAACGGGAGCGGGACCGTCAGCCCCCACAGCAGCGAGTGGCCCCGCATGTCGAATTCGGTGCCGACGGTTTGCTCGTCGCGGAACTCGTAGCCCAGATAGATCGCGAGCCACCGCTCGCCGAAGAGCTTCCGCTCGGCCTCGCGCGTGCTGTAGTACTCCTTCAGGAGCGGCAGGTCCTGGGCCTGCACCAGGTTGATGGATTGCCGGATGCCCAGCGCGCGGTAGACGCCGTCGCGATTCGTGCGCCGGTCCACGAGGCGGTCGAAGTACGTGCGGTCGTCCTGGGAGAAGTACACGTCGGTGCGTCCGAATTCCAGCTCCGCGCCCTCGGCCCCCGGCCGGCGCCAGACTTTCGACAGCACAGGCGTGACGCGATTGCTGGAGATGAAGGGTGCGTGTCCGAGCTGCGTGTACGAGTACTCGTACTGGAAGCCCAGGTACAGGTCGCGAATCGGCTCCCAGTTCACGTACGCGCGCCCCAGGTAGCGGTTGATGTCGAACTGGGGGATGTTCGGCTGCCAGACGTTGTCGGTCCCCCCGCCGAGGCCGAGGGTCAGGCTCTCTCCGACCCACGGTGCTTCCCGCCGGGTGATACGCCGGCTGAGATTGAAGTCGGCGCCCAGACCGAACTGGTAATCGTCGCTGCGGCGGTAGCCGCGGGGCAGAATGGTATCCCGGCCGAGCAGGATCACGTTGGAGTTGTAGGCGTGCCCCATGGTCAGGCGCGTGTCCAGCTCGAACGGGCCGAGCGGGGCCGGGACGGGCAGTTGCACCGGATGGGGTTGCCGCGCCTCAGCCTCATCGAGCTTGGCGACGATCGCGGTCGCGTTGTTGGCCAGATCAGTGCCGGCGGCGCGCTCGCTGACGGCCGTGAAGTCCTGCCGCGCGGCTGCGTTGTCCCCCCAGAGGATCGCGAGGAGGCCATCGTAGTACGTTAGCACGTTGACGAACTCGTCTTGGCCGGCGGGCGTCAGCCGCTGGCCGGCGACATCGGCCTCCGCAAGCACGCGAGCGTGCTCCAGGGCGGCGCGGGCGGACTGGAAGGCGTCGGCAAACTCGGGGCCTTTGGTGGCGTCCTTGCGGTATTCGTCGGCGAGCCGGTAGTGGGCGACGGCGAGGTAGAACTGGCCGTAGCGGTCCTGGGCGCCGTAGTCGGTGGCGACGTAGCGTTTGAGCGTGTCCTCGGCCCGCAGGGCCAATTCGTGGGCCGAGAGCTGGGAGCCCGGAAAGTCGCTGGCCAGCCGGGAAATACCGAGGAGCAGCGCGGCGTTGACGACTTCGACAGTCGGGTCGGCCAGGCGGACGACCTCCTCGAACTGGGCCTGGGCCTGTTCGAACTGCTCGCGGGCCGCAGCGGCCTCCTGCTGGGCGGTGGCCTCGTTCTTCTCAGTGCGGGCGGCCTGCGCGGCGGTGGAGTGCTTGAGGCCGCGCTCGAGGCCGATCAGCCCCAGATAGTAGTGGCAGGGGACGCGCAGCGTGGCGGTTGGCTGCGTGTCCAGCAGGTGCTGGAACGCGGCGGCGGCCGTGTCGCGGTCCTCGTCCAGGTAGGCCTTGATGGCGCGGTTCAGGTCGACCAGGGCCGTGCTCGGCTCGGAGGTCGCGCGGGGTTCTGGGGGCGCAGCCCCTAGCGGCTCCTGGGCGCGCGCCGGCGGCAGCACGGCCGCGAGGACCCCCAGCGCTAGCAGGCACAATGTGGCGACCGACCCCGGTGTCGGCCGTCGTGCGTTGGCAAGCTGAAACATGCTCATTCGTCACGCCCCGCATGGGGAGGCTCGTCGGCGCCTCGCCCAACGACTGCTGTCTGCCGGTCGAGCCGCGGCCGGCGCCGCGGATCGTGGCGCCCGGTTTACGAGGTCGACAGAACGGCGAGCTGGAACAACTGTCCGAGGAAGTCGGAGATAGTGCGGGCCACCTCGGTGCGTCCGAAGTCGATCAGTTGCTGGTTGGTGAAACACCCGCCGAGCACCAGCAAGCCTGTGCCCGAAACCACCCATCGGCCTGTCCGTACAAGTCTGCGCATACGCAACTCCCTGGTAGCGTCAGGCCGCTGTGCCTGACGGGTAAGCGCCGGGCCGTCCCCAGCCTGGTCCGCCGGCGTGCGGACACGCCAACTCGGTCGCGTCAGGTCGTGAGCCGCACAAAAGCGTTATCCAGAAAGAAGAAGATCGCGTCCGACAGCAGGCTGGACAAGCGCGGCACGATCAGTTGTCGCACGAAATCGGTTTGAGCGGTCGAGCCCGTGAGCAGGCACGAGCCCGTCTGCAACACGATCGCCGCCCCGCCCAGCAGCAACACCCAACGAGATCGTCGTGTAGTTCGGCCCATGGCTATCTTCCTTCGGCTGGTCAAGAGTTGGGGTCCCGACGGCCAGCACCGCACGCCGCAGGGTCCAAACCGCACCAGCATTTACCTTAGTATCTCCGCGCAACGCTTGTCAAGCCCGCACACTGAACCGCTTTCGCCCGCCGGCGATTTCCTTCATACTGTCTGTGGACGCAGCGTGTCTCCGGCCGCGGTGGGCCGGAACTTCGCCAGGAAGCGCGTACGCGAACCAATGCCCGAAACCCCTCAACGTGTGATTCTCAAGCCGCCGGACGCGCCGCCCGATCGGCTGGAACGTCTCCGCGACGCTCTGTGCGACGCCATCGCCACGCAAAACCGGCTGGCCGCGAAGTCGCCCTACATTCTCCGCTTCGTCGGAGCGCTCGAAGAAGACGAGCACGCCTTCACGGCGGCGCACGAGTCGGCCGCCCCGCTGAACGTGGCCGAGCTGTTCGATCCCAGCAAGGCCGCCGCGCCCGTCGAGGAGCTCCTGCGTGCGACGAGCGCGCTCGCCGATGCGCTGGCTGTGGCACACGCACCCGCAGGCGGGCGGCCGGTCGTCCACGGCGGCTTGTGTCCTGGCACGATCCTGCTTGCGCCGGATGGGCTGCTGAAAGTCACGGACTTCGGTTTCGCGCCCGCCGTCTGCAAGTCCTTCGGTGTTGACAGTTATCTCAACCTCGCCGTTGGGCCACCCGCCGAGCCTACGCCCGACACGGGGGGCGGCCGCTACACGCCGAAGGGCTCCGGCGTCTGGGAGGTGCTGTCGGGCGACATCCTCGACCGCGACGACCGGCTGTGCGCCTTCGTTGACCCGGACAAATACGGGACCGAGGCGCTGACCAGCTTCGAGCCCGGGTCGGATGTCGTTGCCGCCGGACTGATTGTGTACCTGCTCGCCGAGCACAAGCACCCCTACTTGTACTCCGAGCCCCAGGCGCACCGCGTCGTCGACATGGCCCGCATGATGGGCTTCGGCGTGCCCTATGTGTTGATTCGGAAGGACTTGCGCGAATCGACTAACCCGGCTGTTCGCGCCTGGCGCGACACCCTGGCGGCCATGCTCTCGCGCCTGCCGGCCGAGCGGCCTTCGGCCGCCCAACTGGTCGAGAAGCTCGGCGCCGCGGCTCCGCAGGCGGAACTCGACGAGCTCAAGGCGGAGCGCTGGCTGACGCAGCTCGAGGCCCTGCTCGCCGGCAAAGCCTGGAGCGATCTCGCGGTCCTCATCGAAGATCGCCCCGCACTGAAGAAATGGCCCATCGAGTTGCTGTCCCGCGCCAAGGCGGTCGAGATCCGCGTCCGCGAGGGACTGGCGGACGCGGGCCGGGAAGCGGCGGCCCAACGCGCCGCGGAGCTGGCGGCCAAGTGGTTCAACCGCGTGCAGGCCGCGGTGCGCGCCGCGGACTGGAACGCCGCACAGGATCTGCTGCGCGAAAAACCACAGGTCGACCACTGGCCGGAAGGTGTGCTGGAGTCTCTGGAACCGCTCACGAAGCAGATTGCGCAGGCCGGCGCCGAGCGCAAGGCCCGCGCCTGGCTCAAGGTGCTCCAGAACGCCTGCGAGGCCCAGAACTGGTCGGGCATCGACAAGCTGCTCGCGCAGCGCCCCAGCCTCGCGCCCTGGCCCGACGACCTGCGCGCGGAAGTCGCCGTCGTCGAGGCGGCCTACAGCCAGCACCTGACCGAGGAGCAGCAAAAGCAACGTCTAGTCCAGGAGCAGCACGCCCTCGTGCAGAGTTGGCTGCAGCAGGCCAAGGCCGCGGCCCAAAACGCGCAGTGGGAAGCCACGCTGGATTTGCTCGCGCAGCCGCCCACCGCTGAGCACTGGCCGCCCGGTGGCCGCGTCGAGGCCACCCAACTCGCGCAGACCTGCCGGCAGCGGTTGGGCGAGTCGATTGCCGACCGGCTCACGGCGCTCGACGAGAACATTGGCCAGCTCGCGCGGGCGCTCGTCGAGGACGTGGTCGCCGAGCGGTTTGGCCGTTTGCTTCGCAAAGAGCGGATCGAGATCAGGACCGAGCTGGTGGTCTGGCATTCGGAGACGCCGGGGGCCGATGGGCACGTGCGCATCCTGGTGCGTTTGCGTCCGCCCGCGGGGCAGGCGGAAGAGGAGCCCTTGCGGGGCGAGCTGGATTTCCAGATCCAGGACGAGGTCGTGCACCTCTGCGGGCGGCAGGCCGAGCTTACACAGGCGGTGGCGGACGGGCTGGGCGAGCGACTGACGCGGCTGCAGCGGAGTCAGATCGGCGCCCTGGAAGGCCAACTGCGGGCGGGCCTGTTTTCGCAAGCTATCGTCCGGGCCAGGATCGAACGTTTACAAGCCGACGCCACGGCCCAGGTGCTGCTGCTGGGCGAGAACGCCGAGGTGGGTGCCCTGCGGGTGGAGGTGAAATGGGACGATGACGGGCTGGTCTGGGCGGCGGTGGACATGCCGGGGTTCGTCGCGCAGGCGCTCAAGCTGGCCCGCACGACGACGCAGCGCGTCGTTTTCGCGGAGCTGTTGGCGGGGTCCGCGACGTTGCGGGCGTATCAGCCGAGGCTGGCGCTGGAGCTGGAGGGCGGCGCCCCAGCGCCCACCGAACTGCCCCAGTCGTTGTCGATCCGCGGCCGGCTCGTCCTCACCACCGGGGGGCCCGCCGCGGGGGGCGAGCCGGCGGTGCTCCACGCCGGGACCGTGGAGTGCAAGCAAGTCGGCCGAGGCACGTTCGATGCGAGCCCGCCCGAGGTTGAGGCACGACTCCGCACTGTCATCGTCGAGTTGCAGCAGCGCTCACGCGAGGCCCTCACGGAGCGCATACAAACGCTCGTCCAGGCCGCGCCGACCCGCACGAAGCTGAGCGCGCCGAAGCGCAGCCGCACGCCCGTCGACGAAATCGCCTTCGAAATCAAACCGAAGTCCGGCAACGCGATCGCGCTGCGGGCGGTCTGGAGCGCCGCGGCGCTGGCGTACGAACTCCCCGCGGGCGCGGAGAACACGATCGAACGGGCGCTGCGGCCGGCCCCCACGCCGGCTGCGGAACCCAAACCGCCACCGCAGCCCGCACGTGTGGAACAGCCGGCCGCGCCGGCGGCCACGGGCAAGCCAGCCCCCGCACCGACACCACGTGTTCCGGCCGTGCCGGTCCCCCGGCGTGAGGTAGCGCCGGCTCCGTCGGGCCCCGGTGCGACGCGGCCGCCGAAGTCGCGGCGCGGGCTTGTGTTGGGCGGCGTCTTGGCCTGTGTGGCGCTCGTCATTGTCGTCGGGTCGGTCGTCGTGCTGCGGGGCCGGGGTACGTCCGCGCCGCCGCCGGTCGCGGGGACGAGCGCTGAGCAAGTCCCTCCGGTCGCTGGACCGAGCGCTGAGCAGGCGCCGCCAGTCGCGGTCACACCGCCGGTTAAGGTGGAGCCGAATGAAGCACCGCCGCCGGTGGCCGGACCCAGCGCCGAGCCGGTGCCGCCGATCGCGGAAAAGCCGCCGCCCAAAGTCGAGCCGAACGAAGCCCGGCCCCCGGTCGTGGAGGCCCCGAAGGTCGACCTCGTGCAGAACCTGAAGGACTACTTCGCGGCCCATGGCGATCAGTTTGGCCCGCGCGCGCCCCTCGATAAGCTCCTGCCACAGCTCATTCCGGGTGCGGAGTGGCAGCAGGCCGCCGGTCATGCCGTTGACAACGCCCGGTTCCTGGCCGCGGTCGCGACGCCGGGGACCGTGACCCTCGATGCGTGGCAGCTCGGCGAAGGCGAGCAGGTGTCGTTTGACCTCCGCACGGAGTTGAAGGGCGGGGCGGAGCCGGCGAAGGGAGCCTTCAGCCTGCGCCACACGGCGGAGGGCTGGAATCCCGTCGCGGCCAACGTGGAGTCGCTCACGCAGCTTGCGGGGACCGCCCGCAAGTCCTTGCTCGCGGTCGTCCAAGCAGCTCGCGAGGAGGTTGGGGCGAAGCGCCGCGGCGGGGACCTCAAGGGTGTGTACGCGGGCGTCGCGCCGCTTAGCGACGTTCTGCCGGCGCTGAGCAGCGAGGACACCGTCAAGCAACTAAACACTCTATTGAAAAGCGTGCCGCCGCCGTGGGAGCAGAAGCAGACGGAATTGGCGGGGTACGTCGCCGACGGCGAGTTGGATCCCCACACTGGCTACCCTGGGCGACTCAAGGACGCGCAGGGGCATACGCTGCTGCTGGTTTCCGTGGCGCCCGGCGATGCCCTGTGGGCGCAAATCACCGGGCCGGGGCAGGAGGCGGGGATTCTGTCGGTAGAGCGGGGGATGAATGCGGACGAGCGGCCTTGGCATTTGTTCTACGTCGATGCCAGGGAATTGGCCGAGGCCAATGACTTCACCGCGGCGGAAGCCGAGGCCAAGCAGGTTAAACGCGCGCTGCCCACCCGCGATGAATGGGTCTTGGCAGCTCTCAAGCTGCGCGGCGGCCCGACGACGGACCTCCACGGTGGTCGCCGCGACTGGTGCGCCTCAGGAGGCGCCGACTCCACGCCGTGGGTATGCGGTGCCGTCACGCAGAAGTTGCGCGGCCGGGAGGTGATTCTGCCGCCGCCGCCCAAGAACCCGGACAAGTTGGACGAAATGTGGGCGTGGTTGAACAACCCGCTGGTGATTCAAAAACGCAGCGCTCGGCTCGGCGACGACCTGGCGGGCGTGCGTTCGGTGCTGCGGATTCAGTGAGCGAGGTCGTCGAGAATCGCCGGCGTGAAGGCGTGTGGTTCCCTTGCCGGGGGTCGCGGAGCGGCATATAGTTCGCTAAACGTGCCGCAGCGAGAGTGGAACAGGATTCGGGCCCCTGGGTGCGGCCATTTCGCGCGGAACACTGGTATCCATGACAGGGTCCGTGGCGCGTGGTCTGTGGCCCGGCTTGGTGACGCGACAACAGTCTGAATTCGAGGCGTCAGCGTGCCCGTAGCCGACGATCGACGGGATGATCCGCCGAGCGCGAGCCCCGCGCTGCTTCAGCCGCTGCGGGCCGCCCTCGGGAAAGCGCCAGAGCCGGAACGCTACCGCCTCTTGGCGGCGCTGCTGACCGATCTGGCCGAGCAGACGGCGGCCCGGCCCGGCGGAGCGGACCCAGCCCAGGCGGAAGCGCTGGCCAAGAAGCTGGCGCGGCTCGGCGAAGAGAAAGCGCTGATCGATGACACCCTGGCGGCCACGAAGGCCGACCTGGAGCACCGTGCCAAGCAACTGGACGCCGAACAGCAACGGGCCAAAGACCTCGAGCGCATCGTCAACGATCAACGCACCCGGATGAAGGCTGCGCAGGACCAGATTGCCGAGCTGGAAGACCAGGTCGTGGCCAAGAACGCTCAACTCCACCAGGTGGAGAGCGAGGCCGAGACACTGCGGATTAAGGGGCAGCGGGCCGAGCTGGCCGCCGGCGACACATCCCGCGTCGACAAACTGGCGGAGGAAAGACGCGGCCTGGAGGTCCAGGTCCAGCAGTTGCGCGGCGAACTGGACCAGCTTCGAAAGGACAAGGACGCGGTGATCGAGCAGCTCAAAGGCGAGCTGACGGCGGCGCGCTCGGCGACCGCGGGCAGCGGCGCGACGGTGCTGGCCAGCCTGTGGGATCGCCTCGCCCAGGCGAAGCCGCCGCTGGCCCCCGGCGGGCAGACGCCCGGGGTGCCGGCGGCCGAACGGCTGTTTGACGCGTTCCTGGAAATGACGCGTTTCATGCAGGACTTCGATCAGTCGCTGAACCCATTCCTGACCAGCTTCACACGGCACAACCAGGCCGTCGCCAAGCCCTGGGACGTGTACGCGCGCTCGCCCGCTCTGCACCAGGTGATTCGGGAGGTGGTCGACATCGAGCGCGGCAAGCCCGCCGGCGTTCTCAAAATGCGGCTGATGGCGCTGAAGCGGTGGGCGATGGCGGCGATCATCGGCGGCGACAGTGCCCTCGAGTCGATCGCGCACGAGCTTGAGGAGCATTTACGCGGTCCGGTGGGGATGGCTACCGATCCCAACCGCAAGATCCGCGACTTCATGCGCGACGACGGACACCAGCTTTTCCACCAGCATATCCGCGAGCTTCGGAGTCAGAAGCTCGGCGAAGCTTATGCCAAGGGAGTGTGAGCGGAGGAATTCAGAATGGCGAATGGCAAGTGGCGAATGCAACCGTCGGTCGTTGGTCCTCAGCCGTTAGTATTAGCCATTGGTGCGCTGTGCGGGGTCCTGGGCTTGGCCGGTTGCGGCCGCGCGCTCACGATCCACCAGGATCCGTACATCAACACCGCTTGTCATGCCAACCGGCCGGCGGACAAGCGCACGGGCGAGCCGCTCGAGCTGACCGTGGTGTGCGTGTACCCGCGCGACCTCGATAAGCCGGAGAACGAGTTGCTCAAGCCGACCTCGAAGATCTCCTCGAAAGACTGGTACGAGCACCGTCCGCAGGGGCCCACGGCCGAGGCCGGCCGCTTCGTCCTCCCGAAGAACCAGATCTTCCTGCTGACCGGGGACAGCAAGGCCTACGGCCAGAAGATCGGCGAGTACCTCCGCGGCGCCAAGCAGGACGGCGAGAAGGCCGTCCAGAAATCCGGCATCGCGTTCGACGGCGGCTGGGGCGGTGCCCAGTACCATGACGAGCGCTCGGTCATCTACGTCTTCGGCCGCTTCACCGACAAGGACGGCAACGTGCTGCCCGTGCCGCCGGCGAAGTTCCATCCGCCCGGTGCGTACACGGAGAAGCTGGAGATCAAGATCGGGGTCGATCCGAACCGCCCGCTCGAGGCCGCGCAGTACATCCAAGTGCTTTCTGTGCGGAAGCTGCATGGCCCGGAAGAAAAGTAGACGGATCGGTGGAGTGCTAGCCGCATGACGTTTTGGACTGAAATCCACTGGTACGAGGGCGTGTTCCTCCGTCCGCACCATCTCCAGGCCGCCCAGCGGCAGATGGAGACCGTCGTGCGGACCGCGCTCGACGGCATTCGTTCGTTCGCGTGGGGCTTCGCCGAACTCGAGATCGCGCCGGAGCCGCTCGAGAACTTCACGCTGCGGGTCGACCGCTGCGCCGTCCGCATGAAGGACGGCACCTGGGTGCGCATTCCCGACAACACCGAGGTGCCGCCGCTGAACTTCGAGGCGGCGCTGGGCACCGGCGGCGGGGCGGCCGAGCTGTTCTTCGGCATCCCCCAGATGCAGGAAGTCCGCGCCAATTCCGTCGCGCTCGAAAACCCCGAACGCACCCAGGGCAACCCGCGCTACGAGCCGCACGCGCTCACGCGGCGGGACGAGAACACCGGCGAAAACCCGCAGACGATCTACGTGCACCGGATGCGCGGCAAGCTGTTCGTCGCCGGCGAAGACATGACCGGCTATGAGGTCGTGCGGCTCGGCCGCGTGAAACGCACCGACCGCCCCGGGGCCGTGCCGGAGATCGACGAGGTCGGGGCGGGCCCGCTGCTGACGATCCAGGCCGACAAGGGGCTCAGCACGCTGGTCACCTCGCTCACCGATCAGGTCGAGGCGAAGGATGAGGTGCTGGCCCGCGAGGCGCGCGAGCATCGCATGATGTTCACCGACGGCGTCGCCGCCAACACCGAGCACCTGCTGAAGCTGCACGCGCTGAACGAGAGCCGGGCCGTGCTGCGGGCCATGCTGCAGTCGCCGCTGCTGCATCCGTACGACCTGTTTGTGGCCCTGTCGCGTTTGATCGGGCACCTGTCGGTCTTCCACGACGATCTGGTGCCCGGGACCATTCCGCCCTACGACCACGATCGGCCGGCCGAGAGCCTGGACAAGGTACGGCGGCGCTTGCTGGTGCTGCTCGATGCGATGCGTCCGATGGCGTACATCGAGCGTGCGTTCGCCCGCAAGAAGGACGAACGCGGCCGCGAGGGCCTGGAGGTCGAGCTGGACCGGGCCTGGATCGACCAGAATCTCGATATGTACGTCGGTCTCCAGGCGGAGGACAAGGACACCGACGAGCTTTACAAGCACGTTTACGCCACGCTGGACATGAAGCTGGCCTCGCCCAAGCGCTGCCCGCGGATCCACAACATCGCGGTGCGCGGCCTGCGGCTGGAAGTGAAGTCGGTGCCGGCGGGGATGCTGCCGCGGCGGCAGGGGCTGCATTATTTTCGCGTGGACAAGGCGATCGGTCCGGACCGCACGGACTACTGGCAGGAGTGCGAGCAGGAGCGCGGCATCCGGCTGAGCATCCGCGAGGGACAGATTGCGGGGATGGAGCAACTGAAGCCGACGCTGTACGTCTGCTTGAAGGGACCTGTGCGGTAGCCGAGCCGGCTGTTCTCAGCCCGGTCGGCGTGGAGGCCGGTGATAAGGTGAAAGGGTTAAAAGTGAAAAGTGACAAGTGACGGGTGAAAAGACCGGGCTGCGTCTGGCCCCTTTCACCTTTCATCTGTCACTCGTCACTGGGTGAGGTTGCCGATGCCCGAACAAGAGGAAGCGGCGAGTCTGCGGCTGACCGAAGTCTGCTGGCCGGTCTTCGATTTTGCGATCAACTTTGCGCGGCAGGCGAAGCTGGGCGTACTGCCGCCGCCGGACCAGGTGCGCTACCAGGGCCTGGCGGCGGTGCGCGACGCGGAGGACATCGCGGCGCGCGACCCGCTTTCGCAGCGGGCCTGGGAGGACCATCTCAAGCCGATGATGGTGTACTTTCTGGACTACAAGATGCTGAACACGGAGTGGGAGGGCCGCGACTACTGGTTCGAGAACCGCTTCGAGACCGACCCCAGCGTACTGAACCACGTCGAGGCCCTCGGCGGCGAGAAGTTCTTCCAGGAGTGCGACGAGATCCAGAAGGAGTTCGAGCTGGCCGAGCGCCGCGACCGGCGCGACAAGGGCGAGCTGGCCGAGAAGTTGAACCTGTATTTCATCTGCCTGCGCCTGGGCTTCAAGGGGCAGTTCCACGATCGCCCTCAGGAGTTGGCGGATTACACCCGCCGGCTGTTCACGCGGCTGCCGGCGTATGGGTCGACGCGCGGCAAAGAGATGTTCCCGGAAGCCTACAAGCACAACCAGGAACTCAAGGTGGACTACAAGCTCGGGCTGAGCCTGGCGTTGGTGCTGGTGATCTTCCTGGCGGTCCTCGGCGGTTCGCTGGGGATGTTCCAGATCGCTTGGCATCGGGAAACGTCGGAGATCGCGGCCGCCGCCGAGCAGTGGAATACGGACAAGCTGCCGCCGGCCCCGGACGCCGCGCCGGCCGCGGAGAAGAAACCATGAGCTTGTCGCGACCGTTGGGCCGCCAGACAACTGCCGGAGCGATGAGGTGATGAGCGTGATGGTGAAAAAGACCGCGGTTGCGCTTGTCACCTTCTCGCCGTTTCACCTTATCACCGCGCTGAGGTAGACCATGAAGAACCTCATCTCGCTGTTCAAGGGCCTCCCACCCGAAGTGCGCATGCTCGTCGCGATGGCGGGTCTGGGCACGCCCATCGGGATGATCCTGTTCATCAAGATGTACGTCTTCAAGGACACGCCGCTCTGGCTGGTCGTGCTGGGCGTGGCCGTGGTCGTGGGGGTGCTGTGCCTGCTGGGCTGGTTGGTCGCGAAGATCTTCGGGCGGGGCCGGAGCAAGCGCACCAAGAAGCTCGAGAAGGACCTGGCCAGCGGGGCCGAGGCCGGCCCGGTCTCGATGGACCTGCGGGCCGCAGTCAAGAGCAACAACGAGAAGTTCTTCAACGCCATCAAGGAGATGCGCAAGCTCGGGATCAGCGTCTACGACCTGCCGTGGTACGTGGTGCTGGGCGACTCGGGCTGCGGTAAGACCAAGCTGATCAACGAGGGCGGGCTGACGTTTTCGACCGGCAAGCCCGAGGGCTACCAGCTCGGGACGCTCAACTACAACTGGTGGTTCACCGAGGACGCGATCTTCGTCGACATGGCCGGCCGCCTCTGCAACCCCCAGGACGACGCCGACCACCACGAGTGGGAGGCCTTCCTCAAGACCGTCGGCCAGGGCCGCCGGGGTTTCCCGATCAACGGCGTGCTGGCGTGCGTCTCCGCCGAGCACCTGTTGCAGGACCCGCCCGAGAAGCTCGAGCAGGACGCGAACACGATGCTCGAGCGGCTGCGCGACCTGCAAAACAAGCTGAACGTCACGTTTGCGACGTATCTTCTGGTCACGAAGTGCGACAAAATCGTGGGCTTCATGCCGTTCTTCGACCGCGCCGAGCGCGACATCACGATCAAAAACCAGATTTTCGGTTTCTCCCGCCCAGGCTTGTTCAGCGAACTCTACGACCCCGAGCGGTTCGGCGAGGACTTCAACGGCGTCTACACGCGGCTCAACGAGCTGCGGCTGCGCCGCCTCAACGACGACGTGGACCAGGCCGAGCTCGGGCTGGCCTACAGCTTCCCCGAGGAATTCCGGCATCTTAAGGAGCCGCTGCAGACCTACGTCCGCACGCTGTTCCCGGCGATCAAGAACCCGCGGGCCATCAAGAACCTCATCTTTCGCGGCATCTACTTCACCAGCGCCACGCAGCAGGGCGGCCTGATCCTGCGGCACCTGACCGAGCGCCTCGGCCAGGATGCGGCCAACCAGTTCCAGCCGCTCGAGAGCCTCTACCCCCGGCCGCGGCCGCATTTCGTCAAGGAGCTGCTGTTCCGCAAGGTCTTTCCCGAGCAGGGGCTGGTGTTCCGCAACGAGCAGGAGGTCGTGCGCAACCGCAAGCTCGCTCGCGTGCTGATGTTCGGCAGCGCCGCGCTGGCGATCGTGCTGCTGGTGCTGCTCTTCGTCAGCGGCTTCAAGTTCGGCAAGCTGATCGCCGAGCCGCGCGAGCGGGCCCGCCAGGCCCCGTCCCTGGTCGCCAAGCCGGCGGAGGCCCTGACGCTGGACGTCCGCCTCGGGCACGACGTGGAGGCCCTCAAGCGCAGCGTGTGGCCCACCGTCCTCTCGCTGGGTATCGGAGCGAGCAAGCCGGTCACCGACCTCACGCGGATCCAGGTCGGCCTGTTCGAGCAGAGCATTCTCCGCCCCGTCCTGGCTGCGGCCGACGAGGGTCTGCGGACGGCGAAACCTGTCCCGGCCTCCGCGGCAGGTACCGGCCGCGGCGGCGTGTCTTTCCCGGTCTACATGGCCGCGCTCGAGCAATACCTGCTGTGGTACGGCTGTGCCGGCCAGGAGACGCTGCCGGACGCCCTGGACTACGCGGGCTTCGAGAAGCTCTGCGCCGTCATGCCCGAGTCCCCGTCCCCGCTGCTCTCCCAGCGCAAGGACATCATGGACCAGGCCAAGAGCTACTTCCTCACCGTGCACGCCCTCAAGCGGGCGCGTAACCCGGCCCGGCTGGTTACGCTGGAGGGCTTCGACCCGCCGGCGACCATCCGCGCCGCGATCAAGAACGTCCACACCTACGCCGAACGGTACGCGACCCTCAGCGTCGAAAACCCCGACCCCGTCATCCACGAGTGGATGCGCGTCCGCGACGCCTGCGCGCAGATCGACTCCGCGTACGGGGCCATGCTCGCCGCGGCAGGTACGACGGTCGAGACCGAGGATCAGTTGGAGAGCTTCCGCAAGGGCTTCGAGGAGCAATACGAAAAGCTGACCAAAGCGATGGACGAGTGCACGTGGCGCGGCGAGAAGGGGGCCGGGTTCCTCCGCATCCCGACGCTGCGCGAGGCGATCAAGAAGCAGCGGCAGACGTGGCTCGACCGTCAAAAGGCGCTGTTTGACGCGTATTCCAAGTGCCAGGCGCCGGCCGCCGGGGCGAGCGATCCCGCCTGGGCTGCGATCAGCGCCTTGATCGCCGGCCAAGGCGCCGAGCTGCGCGGGCTCGACCGCGTGCTGGCCGACAGCATCAAGGATGCCGGCCTGGCCGACCGCGGCTATTTCCCGGACTACTTCGGCGAGACGTTCGACAAGCTCGTGCACGAGGTCGACGACGCGTATGCGTACGTCATCGCGCTCAAGCACGCCGGCGAGGCCGCGGAAGACGACAAGATCTTGCTGACCGACCAGTTGCGCACCGTCGTCCGCCCCGTCCTCGACAAGGTGCACGAGCGGCTGGCGACGTTGGTCGCGGGCGGCGGCAAGAACGAAGTCGCGAGCGACTGGGTCGCCACCTTGCAGCAATTGCTCTATCCGGGAGAAGAGGCGAAGACGTCGGCGGCCGATGCAGCGGCCTTCGCAAAACTGGATGCACGCTGGCAGGGCGACAAGCTGGCCCGTCTCGACGGGGCGTACCAGGCGCTCGTGCGGAAAGGCGCGGGCACCGTGCTGCTGCGCAACATGGAAGCCCGCCTGCAGCAGGTCCCGACGATGGGCTTTGGCGAGTTGGCCGCCGACTGGCGCAGCACCCAGCGCTCCACCTACGCCATCCCGGTCCCGATCGTCACGGAGGCACCGACCGAGGTCAAAAAAGAGAAAGAGGCCGCTCCGCCGCCGCTGGTTAAACCCTCCGGCGGGCCGCCGCCGCTGGTGAAGCCCAAGGGCCCCGGTCCGGCGCCGGAGCAGCCGAAGGCTCCGCCGCCGTCGGCCATGAAGGAGGGCGCGGGCCAGATCCCCAAGTGCGCGACGCCGGAGTTCTGGAGCGACCGGGCGCGCGAGTGCGTCCAGTTGCTCTATTTCCTGAAAGCGTTCGGCCCGGAGTATTACTTTGCCCGCTCGTCGGACGCAGCGCCGCTGAATCAGCGCTGCACGAACCTGCTCGAGGCGGCGTGGAAGGGCTACTGCGAGCGTTATGCGGAGGCCTGGAGCACGGCCTACAAGAATAAGTCGCTGGGGGAGCTGAAACGCGTCGGCCACTGGGACCAGGGGTGGGGGCCGTTCGCCGCCCAGTTTGAGCCCAGCGCTACGGGCGGCGAGAACGATGCCCGTAACGCAGTGCGGGACGAGTTTCTGCCGGCGCTGGCCGAAATCCTGCAGGCCACGCGCTGGGCGCCGTTCTCCTCCAAGGACGGGTGGTGGCCCGACCCGAAGGACGCCGATTACGGCGCCCAGAACCGGCGTGTGACCGAGTTCTGGGACACGGCGTTGCAGCAGAAGTGGACCGAGGGCTCGTTCGTCCGCACGGCTGTCGTCAAGTCGGCCGCCCCGGACGCGCGCCCCTGGGCGACGCTGGCCGCGGACCTTGCGACGCGCTGGGTTGACTGGTGCAACGCGGCCGGCAAGGCCAGCAAGCTGCCCCGCAAGTTCGACACCGACGAATCGGCCGGCAAGCCGCTGTCGATTCCCTGGGCCGACATCCCCACGCTACGGAACGATACCGGGCTGGGCGATGAGCACCTCACCGGCCAACTGGTCGACTTCCAGCACGAGGCGCAGAAGCTCCTGAGCACGGAGCTGACCGCCATTCTCTGCGGCGTGCAGACCGATTACTTCCGCGACCAGATTCCCTATGACGGCTGGCCGTACATGGACGAGAAGGGACAGGGGGCCAACGCACTGGAAACCGTGCCATTCGACGACTTTACGAAGCTCCTGACCGCCGTGCAGCGGGCCGATGCCGCGTTCAAGGACCTCGACAGCGGGCTGCCCGACGAGCCGGTCCGCAAAGCGCGGCTCGAGTTCCTGCACGGCTGCAAAGACTGGCGGGAGCTCCTGCGCGTAAACGCGCAGGGCGCCGCCACGCCGCTCGGCCTGAGTTTCTGGATCGAGGACCCGATCAGCACGCCCAAAGGCAGGATCGAGGTGGACGACACCGCCCAGCAGTACTACGCCCAGGTGTGCCTGTCCATCGGTCTGCGCTCGCAGAAGGCGGGCGAAACGGTCACCGCCGGTCCGCTGTGCTTCCCCACCGCCGAGCGCGGCAAGTCCAAGAAGATCTCCGCCGCGTGGGAATGGAGCCGCCTCCCCGACATGCAGGAGCTGACGTTCTCGGTGAAGGACGGGCTCAAGCCCGAGACTAAGAACTACACCTTCCCCGACATCAAGCCCGAGATTCTCGGCAAGCCGTCCCCGCTGGCCCTTTGTGCCTATCTCCATCGCTATGGCCGCTTCGCGGACGGCAACTGGTTCGTTACGCACGGCGTGCGCCTCCCCGACAAGTTCAAGGAGGTCGACAAGGCGGAGCTGTCGCGCGACATCCCGGCGGACAAGCAATTCGTGGGCGAGAAGTTCGTGTTCTCGTTGGAGCGAAATCTGCCCGGGCCGATTGGGCGGTTGACCCCGGCCGCGGGCGGAACTGTGCCGGGTCACTAAGATTATGGGACCGGCCTGCAGCCGGTCTCGCGCACTGGGCCGAGTTGAGCGATGGGTTGGAAGGACCTGTTCAAGTCGAAGGACGCCCGGCACAAGCCCGATCCGCGCGTACGCTGGTTTGGCAAGCTGCCCACGTACGCGGATTACTACAGCTCGCAGACCGACGAGGAATGGGCGGTCGAGTACAACGACTGGATCCTGAAGGGCTGTGAGCTCTTCTACAGCCGCCAACGTCAAGCCGGTGGGGACCTGCGGCTGCCGCCGGCCGCCTGCGCGGTGCGGCTCCCCAAGTCGCAAATGACGGTGTTCGCATCGCTGCTCGACTACGGCGGCGACATGCGCGGCCGCCCATTTCCGCTCACCTTCTACGTCGGCGCGCCCAGCGGGAGCTGGCCTGGGCCGACCAGCGCGCGCATCCTGCCGGCCCTGCGCCTGCTGCGCGAGCTGACCGACCTGCGCGAACACGTCAACCAGTTCTTCAAGGCCCCGGCGCGCTTTGAGAGCACTTTCGGCGGGCGTGAGATTGCCCTCGACGGCATCGACGAGGAGACGCGCGATGATTCCTGGCGGGCCGGCGCGCAGAGCCACGCGCTGCGCGACTGGTTCGCCGCCGCCAAGCCCTGCACGAAGACGGACGACGTTGACGCGTGGTTCGGGCGGGTCATGGAGTGGGGCGGCCAGGTGGCCCAGCTCGAGTCGGAGGAGTTCGGGCCGACGCTGCGCTTCCCGCTGGTCGACAGCGCACCGCTGGAGGTGCAGGTGCCCGGGTGGCTGTGCTGGCTCGGACGCCGCATGGCGCTTGACCGCCGGTTGGTATCGATCCTGTTTGCGAAAGACCCGGACGGCGTGACCGGGCACCTAGCCGTCGTGGCGCGCGAACTCGTTCCCGAGGACTTCCTGCTGCTCACCCCGCTGGCCAGCAGCCTGTCCTTCGTGGACGACCTGTGCCGAATCGGCTCGCGGCCCGCAAACGCTGCCCAGAGCGATGGCAGCACCGAGGCCGCGGTTGCTGCCGTGCGCGCTCCCGACACGTGGCTCGAATTCGTCGAATGCGCCGCGGCAACGTGACTTGAGAGACCCCGACCGCGTGACTAGAATGCCACATCGGGCCTGTCCCATGCGGCGTGACGCGCGGCGAACCGTGTTCGTCGCGCACCGGCAGAAGTGCCGATACTCGTACTGTTTCTTGCTGCGGTAGTGCCTGATCGCATCGCGGCTCGCGTCGTCGCGAGTTCATGTTGGCGTGTGCAGCGCCGGCCCGTGATCGGTGTCGCGCAGCACGTGGAGAGTGTGCCCAGGCGTCGTCTCTCCCGGAGCCTCGCATGGCGTTTGACGAAGCCAGCATCATCGACCTCGCCAAGCTCACCCTCCCGGGCGACACGCCCTGCGGGCGCGACATCTCGGCGGATGACGAGGAATTCCTCGCGATCGAGGCCGAGGTCGTTAAGCTCGACCGCATCGATCTGGGAGAGCCCGACTGGGGACTCCTCGAGCAGGCGAGCCTCAGCATCCTCCGCACCAAATCCAAAGACGTGCAGGTCGCGTACGCCCTCGCGCTCACCTCGTTCAAGAAGAACCGCTACCCCGGCCTCGCCGCCTCGCTCGGCCTGCTGGCTGAATTGGTCGCCGGTTTCTGGGACAACCTCTTCCCGGCCCGTCCGCGCCGTCGCAAGAGCAAAATTGAATCGCTCGGCGAGTTCCTGATCGACCGGGGCTGGCTGAGCGGCGACGGGCAGCCGCGCAGCGACGATTTCGACGCCCTCGACCGGTGCGTAGCGCGGCTCGAGCAGTTGAAGACCGCGCTGACGGAGAAGATGCCCGACGATCCGCCGGATTTCGCCAAATTCGCCCGCAAGCTCAAAGAGCTGGCCGCCACGCGCCCGAAGGCGGCCGAGCCGGCCCCCGCGCCCGCGGCGGGCGGCCCGGCACCTGCGGGCGGCGCCGCGACGGGGGCCGCGGCCTTTGTCGCGGGTGAGGTCCAAGACGTATCCGGCGCCGTCAAAGCCGTGCTCGGGGCCGCGACGTACCTGCGCCAGGCGGATGCGTCCAACCCGCTGCCTTACGCCATCACCCGATTCGTCAAGTGGGGGCGAATCGAGCTTCCCGCCACCGACGCAGCCCGCCGGCAAATCGAGCCGCCGGAAAAGTCGCTCGTCGAGGGACTCACGCACCAGATGACCAAGGGCCTGTGGGAGCCGCTGCTCGGCAGCGCCGAGGGGGCTTTCCGCTCCAACGACCCGCTCTGGCTCGACTTACAACGCTACGCCTGCGCCGCCTTGCAGGGCCTTGGCCCCCCCTTCGAGCGGGCCCGGACCACCGTCATGGACCTGACGGGGGCGCTCGTGCGGCGGCTGGGTTCCGGCGTGTATGACTTGGCGTTCCGCGACGGCACGCCGCTGTGCGGCGGCGAAACGAAGATGTGGCTCGAAGCGGAAGTCGTGAAGCCGCAGGGCGGTGGGGGCGGGGGCGCCGTGGCCGGCGACGGGAAGCTGACCGAGGCCTGGGAGGGCGCGCGGAAGCTGGCGGGGACCGGCAAGCTCGCCGAGGCGGTCAAAGCGCTGCAGGACGGCCTGCTCACGTGCGCCCAGCGGCGGGACCGTTTTCTGTGGCGTCTGCGCATCGCACAGTTGTGCTTTGATGCGAAGCGGCTGCAATTGGCGGCTCCGCTCCTGGAGGAATGCTACGAGGAGACCCAGCGATACCATATTGACGAATGGGAGCCGGCGCTGGCGGTCGAAGTGGCCCACACCCTATATCGCTGCCGCAAAGCGCTGACGACGGCCGAGAAGCAAGCGACCCCGGAGGCCCTGGGCCGCGTACAAGATTCGTATGCGTGGTTGTGTCAACTTGATCCGCTGGCGGCGCTGGCCGCCGAGCCAGCCGGGTGATAGATGGTGACGACGACAACTAGTTAGGAGCGAGGCTATGGCCAAAGGACCCTCAAAAGCGCGTGAGTCACGGGTGAACATCGCGATCTCCGACCGGCTGCGTGGTGGTGCTCAGCCGGAGCTGCCCTTCCGAATGCTGGTGATGGGGGACTACACCATGAAGGAGGACAAGCGGCCGATCGCCGACCGCGCGCCGGTGGACATCAACAAGAGCAATTTCGACTCGGTGATGCAGAGCTTCAACCTGTCGCTCGAAACCACGGTGACGAACCGCATTGCGGGGCAGGGCGAGATGCCGATCTCGCTGAAGTTCGGGACGCTGAAGGACTTCCGGCCGGAGTCGGTCGCGCGGCAGGTTCCGCAACTGAAGAACCTGCTCGAGTTGCGGGAGGCGCTAAAGGCCCTGCGGCCGAAGCTGGGGGACAAGAGCGCTCAACAGAAGCTCCTGGCGGCCATCAAGGACCCGGCAGTCCGCGACCAGATCCTCGCGTTGATCACCCAGGTCGAGGAGCCCGGCGGCGCTGCCGGCGGGGAAGGCAAACCGGCCTCCTAGACGCGGCCGTGCGCAGGGATCCGTTTCTGAGCGACTTGACGCAGAACGTAGAACTCTAAGGGAGATAGACGACCATGGCAGAACAACCCCAACAAGCTGCGGCCGCCGCGGCCGATACGACGGCGGTGGATACGCTGATCGATCAGCTCGATCTCGATCACGAGTACATGGATCTGTACCGGAAGGGGCTGGCGGGCCTGGTGCAGAAGGCGGCCGGCCTGGATTTGACGAAGGTCACGATCAACAAGCAGGTCGTCGACGATTTCATTTCCGAGGTGGACCAGCAACTTTCGGCCCAGGTGAACGAGATTCTGCACAGCGAGCCGTTCCAGAAGCTCGAATCCTCGTGGCGGAGCCTCTGGTATCTCGTCGCCAACACCGAGTTCCGCCAGAACATCCGCATCGAAGTGCTCAACACCTCCAAGGAAGCCCTGCTCGAGGACTTCCAGGACTGCAAGGACTGGCAGAAGTCCGGGCTATTCAAGACCGTCTACCGCGACCAGTACAACACGTTCGGCGGCAACCCGTTCGGGATGATGGTCAGCAACTTCGAGTTCGACTATCGCAACCCCGACGTGGAACTGCTGAGCGAGATCGCCCGCGTGTCGGCGGTGGCCAAGTGCCCGTTCATGGGTGCCCCCAGCCCGAAGATGTTCGACAAGAACATGAAGGACTTCGGGAAGCTGCCCAAGCTCGCCGAGATGTACGAGATCTTCGAGCAGCCCATGTACATCAAGTGGAATTCGTTCCGCCAGTCGGACGACGCCCGCTACGTCGGCCTGTGTATGCCGCGCTTCCTGCTCCGCACGCCCTACACGGTGCAAAACCAGGACGTCAAGGACTTCGTCTTCGAGGAAGACGTGCGGGTCGAGAACCACGACCGCTATCTGTGGGGCAACGCAGCCTTCGCGATGGCCGGCCGCATGACCGAGAGCTTCGCCAAGTTCGGCTGGTACAACGCGGTCGTCGGGCCGACCAGCGGCGGGACCGTGCCCGACCTGCCGCTGCACCAGTACGAGGCGACGGGGCAATACCACACGAAGATCCCGACCGAGACGCTGATCTCGGAGGACATGGACGTCGACTTGTGCAACTTCGGCTTCATACCGCTGGTGATGCGCAAGGGCAGCGATAACGCGGCGTTCTTCGATGCGCCGTCGAGCAAGTCCGTGCCCAAGTTCGCCGACACGCCGGAAGGCAAGGAAGACGAGACGCGTGCCCGGCTGGGCATGTCGCTGCCGTACCTGATGATCCAGTGCCGCATCGCGCACTACCTGAAGGTCATCTGGCGCGAGAACATGGGCCGCGTCATGGACGCAGAGAAGATGACCAACGAGATCAACACCTGGCTCAAGCAGTACTGCCGCCAGGGCACGCTCGACGAGGAGATGGCGTCGAAATACCCGCTGAAGGAGATCCAGGTTACGGCGGAGCCGGTGCCCGGGAAGCCTGGCATGTTCAAGTCCGAAATCCAGATGATCCCGCACTTCCGGCTCAAGGGCGTGGAAGTGCAGTTGTCGATGGTCGGGCAGTTTGACCCGCCGCCGAAGTAGTGTGCTGCCGCCAGCCACCGGCAGCCAGCGTTTAGCCGAACGTGGTCGGTCATTGCGTCTGAGACGGCGATGACATGCGGACTTGGCTGAAAGCGGAGGGCTGAGAGCTGGCTGCTAGAATGTGGTGTGTCGTGTAATGGAACGAAGGGCCGTTGTTTTCTAAGGAGTGGTTGTCATGCCAACGCCGTGCAATCTGAAAGTGGGCGAGTATCCGGGTTCGTCGGAGAAAGAGGGGCGGGAAGGCACCAGCGACGTCTTCGAGATCGAGCACCATTTGCATCAGCCGGTTGAGCCGACCACGGGGCAGGCCAGCGGCGTGCGGGTGCACAGCCCGTTCCGCGTCGTCAAGCTGATCGACAAGGCGTCGCCGGGGTTCCAGAAGGCGCTGTGCACCGGCCAGAACCTCAAGGAAGTCGTCGTGGACTTCTACCGGATCGACCCCGACACCCGGCAGGAGAAGAAGTACTACACGATCACCATGCGGCAGACGCGCATCGTCGACATCCGCCCGTACATGCCGATGAGCTTCTTGCCGCAGAACGAATCCTACCGGCACATGGAGCAGGTCAGTTTCGTCTACGAACAGATCGAGTGGAACTGGCTGCCCGACAGCGTGGTTGAAATGGACAAGTGGCGCAGTCCGGGCGGCAATTAGCCCGCCGGCGGTGGGTTGAGCCGCGCGCCGGGCTGTGTCGGGGCGATCGGCGTTGGCCGGGGGAGTGGGCGGCGGGCGTGAGCCCGCCCCCCCGGCGTTGTGCGCGCCGCTTGCCCCTTAGGAAACGTCTTGGTTTCGCCGCGCCGCGCGCAGCGCGGGGCCGGGTCGCGCGAGGTGTCCCAGGTGGCTCGGGAACAGTCGCTACTGGACCGGATCGGTACCGTGGCTCGCGACCGGGCCCAGGGGCGTTACGCCGCCACGACCGGGGAGGATGCCGAGGCCCTCATGGAGTCCGTGCAGCGCAACCTGACGCGGCTCCTGAACTCCCGCCACGGCATGAGCGAAGCGGCGCCCGACTACGGGCTGCCGGCCCTGATGGACATGGTGGCCGAGAGCCCGGAATACGTGCGGACGGTGCAGGAGGCGATCCGCAACACGATCGAGAAGTACGAGCCGCGCCTGCGCCGCGTGCGCATCACGCATCAAGCCGACGAGGGCGACAAGCGCACGCTCGTGTTCCGGGTCGAGGCGGTCATGGTGGGCCGCAGCGGCGAGCACCGCGTCTGGTATCAGACCGCGATCTCGCCGACGGGCCAGTTTCAGGTAACGGGCTAGCCTCGTGAGCAACACCTACTACCAGGACGAGTTGCGGTACCTGCGGGAGGTCGGGCCGGAGTTCGCCCGGGCCAACCCCGAGATCGCGCGCTACCTCGCCGACCCGGGCTCCGACCCCGACGTCGACCGCCTGCTCGAGGGGGCGGCGTTTCTCTGCGGCCGCATCCGCCAGAAGCTCGACGACGAGTTGCCGGAGTTCACCGCCAGCCTGATGTCGCTGCTCTGGCCGCATTACCTCCGCCCCATTCCGTCGCTGTCGATCCTGGAGTTCCTGCCAGAGATCGACGCCATGCAAGCACCGGCGGTGGTACCGGCCGGAGCGGAGTTCGCCAGCCGCCCGATCGACGGGAGCCAGTGCCGCTATCGCTCCGCGTGGCCGACCAAGTTGCGGCCGTGGGTCTTGCGCGAGGCGCGCCTGGAGACCCCGCCCGCCGAGCCGGCCCGGCTCGTGCTGCAATTCCAGGTGGCCGCCAAGGCTACGCTCGCCGACCTGGAGTTGGACGCGGTGCGGCTGCATCTCTTCGGCGACCCCCGAACGTCGTTCACCCTGTATTTGCTGCTGGCCGCGCACGTGGGACAGGTCGCGGTCACGAATGGCGGCAGCGGGGCGGCCCGCCGCGAGACGCGCCTGGCCGACGGGGCCATCCGCCCGGCCGGCCTCGAGCTCGATTCGCGGGTCCTGCCGTACCCGCCCCACGTCTTTCCCGGCTACTGCTACTTGCAGGAGTATTTCACGCTCAAGGACCGGTTTCTCTTCGTGGATCTGCACGGGCTGGATGGCGCCGTGCAGGCCCTGAAGCTGGACAAGGAGAACGCGCTCACGGTTGTGATCACGTTCAACCGGCGGCTGGAGTCGTTTCCGCTGGTCTCGCCCGAGAACCTCCGCCTGCACTGCGTGCCGATCGTCAACCTGTTCCAGCACAACGCGGAGCCGATCCGCCTGAGCCACGACCGCGTGCGGTACCTGGTGCAGCCGGCCCGGGCGGGGATCGCGGACCGGCGTCACGCCGAGGTGTATTCGGTCGACCGCGTGCTCGGGCTGGTGCGGTCGCAGGATTTGGAGTCGCACGAGTTCCAGCCGTTCTACTCGTTTGCGCACGTCGCGGGCGACGACCCACGGACCGCGACGTTCTACCAGACGCAGATGGTGCCGAGCATGATCGGCTCCGGGACGCGCTGGGGGACGGACACGTTCATCTCCTTTGTGGTCGGCGGCCAGCCGGACGGCGTGCCGACGGAGGAGACGGTTTCGATCGACCTGACGTGCACGAACCGCGATCTGCCGGGCGAGTTGCGGGCGGGCGACATCTGCGAGCCGACGGACGGGTCGCCGGCGGGCACGCGGTTTCGCAACCTGCTCAAGCCGACGCCGACGGTCAGCCCGCCGCTGGGCAAAGGGCTGCACTGGCGGCTGATCTCGCACATGTCGCTGAACTACGTGTCGCTGACGGACGTGGAGCGTTTCAAGGAGCTGCTCCGCATCTACGATTTTCAGGCTGCGCAGGACGCGCAGCGGGCCGCGGCGCATCAACGGACGCTCGAGGGGATCATCGCCCTGCGCTCGCAATACCGCGAACGGATGGTCCGCGGCGCGCCGATTCGGGGCGTGCAGGCAGAGCTGGAGCTGAACGAGGACCATTTTGCCGGCGAGGGCGACGCGTACCTGTTCGCCGCCATCGTCGACCGCTTCCTCGCCGCCTACGTCACCCTGAACGCGTTCAGCCAGCTCAACGTCCGACTGGTCCGGTCCGGCCAGTCCTACTCGTTTCCACCCCGGGCCGGGGAGCAGGTTACGCCGGCGGAGAGCTGACATGGCTGCCAGCGAGACGTCCAACTCGACCCCGCCGGCGCCGATCGCGGAGCCGTTGGCGCTCCTCGACCGGCTGCACCGGCGCGCGTGGGAGTTCGACTTCTTCCAGGCCGTCTGGCTCCTGGAACGTTACTGCCACGTCGACACGCCCGTCGGCGAGCGGGGCCCCGCCGCACGCGAGCCCCTGCGGTTCCGCCCGAACTTGTCCCTGGCGTTTCCGGCCACGGACGTGTGCGGCCTGACGCAATACGGCGATCCCGCCACCGGGGCCCCGCGCTACCTCGTCGAGGTCGCATTCCTGGGCCTCTACGGCGTGTCGACGCCGCTGCCCCTGCACTACGCCATCAGCGTGCTGCGGGCCACGGACGCCGCCACGGCCGCCGAGCGTTCTGCGGAGGAGAAGCGGGACTATGCTCACCGGCTCCCTGGGGCCAGCCCGATCCGCGATTTCATCGACATCTTCCACCACCGCCTCATCGCGCTTTTCTACCGCGCGTGGCTGAAATACCGCCACGACCGGATGTTTAGCGCCCCGCGGCGAGACGTGATCACCGAGTATCTTCGGTTCTTGATCGGTTGCTCGCCAGACTGGGATGAAGCCGTCCTGGGGGTGCCGCCGATCCGGCTGTTGCGGTATGCCGGCCTGTTGACACAGCATCCGCGGTCGGCGACGACGCTGGCGGGAATGCTGTTCGATTACTGGGGGGACATCCCCGTGCGGGTCGAGTCGTTTGTCGGACAATGGGTACCGCTCGATCCGGCCGACCTCAACCGCGTGGGCCTGCTGAACAGCCGGCTGGGCGTCGACCTGACGGTGGGGGATCAGGTGTACGACCGCGGCGGGGTGTTCAACACCGCGGTCGGCCCTGTGGACTGGGCCACGTACCAATCGTTCGTGCCGGGCGGTTTCCGCTATCGGCAGAACCGCGCCCTGACCCGGCTGTATTGTTGCGACCCGCTGGGGTTCACGTTGCAGGTCACGCTCCGTCCGGGCGAGGTGCCCCCGATGCACTTGACTTCAGAGGAAGGCGGGAGCGCCCTGGGAATGACCAGTTGGGTCCGATCGCAGGACATGGGCGAAACCACGGTGACGTTCGCCGCGAGCGAGGAGACCACGGCGACGTTCGGTGGTTTGCCGGGCTCGGGGGCCGCCGCCGGCGCCGCGACGGAGCGCTCGTCAGACCACGAACCCCATTCGTATCGCACTGAGTACCCATCGTCGGAGGCTGCCGCCGCCGGATCGCGCAGCACGTAAAGGAGAGAGCGAACACCATGAGTGACGCCACCAGCACCGCCAACACCGCGGAACAATTGCGAGCCGTCTTACGCCGCTGCGACGCCCAGTGCGTCCAGGCCTTTCAGGGCGCGACCAGCGTCTGCGCTTCGCGCGGCCATTACGCAGTCGCGCCCGAGCACCTGCTCTTGCGCCTGCTCGACGAGACCATCCCCGACGTGACCGCCATCTTCACTACGTTCAAGGTCGATCGCGGCCGCGTCCGCCGCGGCGTGCAGCGCACCCTCGACCAGATGCCCGGCCAGCACCACGGCCGGCCCGCGCTGTCGCCGAAGATCGTCGAGTGGTTCCAATCGGCCGCCGTGGTGGGCGACGAATTCGGGTTCGACCAGCTCCGGCCGGGGCTGCTGGTGCTCGCGCTCGTGCTCAACCCGCAGTTCGTGAACCTCGGCGAGGTCTCGGTCGAACTGGAGCGCATCGACGTCGATCAGTTGCGCGATCACTTCCACGAGATCGTGCTGGGGCCGGGGGCACAGGCCGCCGCCCGCGCGGCCGGGGCGCCGGGCGCCGGCGGCGGCACCGCCATCGAGCAGTTCACGGTGGACCTGACCGCCAAGGCCAAGGCCGGCCAGATCGACCCCGTCTTTGGCCGCGACGCCGAAATCCGCCAGATGATCGACATCCTCGGCCGCCGCCGCAAGAACAACCCGATCATCGTCGGCGAGCCCGGCACCGGCAAAACCGCGATCGTGGAGGGCCTCGCCCTCCGCATCATCCAGGGCGACGTCCCCCCCTTCCTCCGCGGCGTGCGGCTCGTCACGCTTGACCTCGGGCTGCTGCAAGCCGGCGCGGGCGTCAAGGGCGAGTTCGAGAACCGCCTCAAGAACGTCATCCGCGAGATCAAGGAAAGCCCTCAGCCGATGGTCACGTTCATCGACGAGGCCCACATGATGATCGGCGCCGGCGCGGGGGCCGGCGGCGGCGACGCCTCCAACCTGCTCAAACCGGCCCTGGCTCGCGGCGAGCTGCGCACCATCGCCGCCACAACCTGGGCCGAATACAAGAAATACTTCGAGAAGGATGCGGCCCTCGAACGCCGCTTCCAGCTCGTCCGCTGCAACGAGCCGGCCATCCCGGACACGGTAGTCATGCTGCGCGGGCTCAAGGACAAGTACGAGAAGCACCACAAGATGGTGATCCTCGACGAGGCGGTCGTCTCCGCCGCCGAGCTGGCCAAACGCTACATCAACGGCCGCTTCCTGCCCGACTCCGCGGTCGACTTGATCGACACCGCGTCCGCCCGCGTCGCCGTGGGCCTGACCACGCGGCCGGCCGTGCTGGAAGACATCGACCGCGAGCTGACGAACCTCGACACCGCCGTCGCGGCGCTGCACCGCGACCATGCCGCCGGTCTGAACATCGACGACAAGGCCCTCGGCGAAATGCAGAAGTCACGCGAGTCGCTGCTGAAGAAGCGTGAGGAGACCCAGCAGCGCTGGCAGAAGGAGCTGGAGGCGGTCAACCGCATCCGCGACCTCCGCGCCAAGCTCCAGGGCGCCGACAGCCCCGACGCCATCGCCCGCAAAGAGGAGGCCGCATCCGCGAAAGCCGCGGCGCCCGAGGCCAAGACTGCTGCGCCAGGTGCGAAGGCCGCTAAGCCGGACGCGAAGGCGACAGCGCCCGCCGAGGCGCCCCCGGCCGAACCGATCAATGAAGCGGAGCTGCGCAAGCAGATCGAGGAGGCCGTCACCGTGCTGCGCGGGCTCCAGGGCGACGATCCGCTGCTGTTCCCGCAGGTCGACGCGTCCGCCGTCGCCGCCGTGCTGGCCGACTGGACCGGCATTCCGGTCGGCAAGGTCGTCCGCGACCAGATCACCGCGATCCTGCACATGGAAGATCGGCTGCGCGACCGCGTCGTCGGCCAGGATCACGCCCTGGGGACCGTCGCGGAGAAGCTGCGGGCCTCGCGGGCCGGCATCGGCAACCCGTCCCAGCCCATGGGCGTCTTCCTGCTCGTCGGCCCCAGCGGCACGGGCAAGACCGAGCTGGCTCTGTCCGTCGCCGACCTGCTCTTCGGCGGCGACCGCTTCCTGACCGCCATCAACATGTCCGAGTTCATGGAGAAGCACACCGTCTCGCAGCTCAAGGGCTCGCCGCCGGGCTACGTCGGCTACGGCGAGGGCGGCGTGCTGACCGAGGCCGTGCGGCAGAACCCGTATTCGGTCGTGCTGCTGGACGAGGTCGAGAAAGCGCACCCCGACGTCATGAACCTGTTCTACCAGGTCTTCGACAAGGGCAACCTCGCCGATGGCGAAGGCCGCGTCATCGACTTCAAGAACACCGTCATCTTCATGACCAGCAACCTGGGCACCGACGTGCTCCAGCAGATGTGCGAGTCCGGCGAGAAGGTCGACATCAAGGACCTGCGCGACGCGGTCTATCCGCAGTTGCGCGAGCACTTCAAGCCGGCCCTCGTTGCCCGCATGACGGTCGTCCCGTTCCTGACGCTGGGCCCCGACATCCTGAAGTCCATCGCGAGAATCAAGCTCCGCAAGGTCGGCCAGCGGCTCGATGCCGCCCACAAGATCGAGTTCAAGGTCGACGACAGCGTCTACGAGGCGACCGCGGCCCGCTGCCAGCAGGTCGACCTCGGTGCCCGGCAGATCGACCACGTGATCGACCGCGAGGTGCTGCCGGTCCTCTCGCGCCGCCTGCTGGAAGAGATGGCTGCCGAGAAGCCCCCGAAACGGATCACGATGCGCGCCGAAAACAACGAGTTTGTCTATGACTTCGCGTGACGAGTGTGAGAGGTGAGACGTGACAGGTGAAAGGTGACAAGTGACCGGTGACGGGCGGCGTCGTGCCGTTTCTCACCTTTCCCTTTTCACCCGTCATCTGTCGCGTGCTTGAGGTGCCCGCCATGCCTCTGGTGCAAGATCGCAGTCGCTCGCAACTGGCCTTCCAAATGGCCGGCGGCGACGTCGACCGGTTCCAGGTGATGCGCTATCGCGGCAGCGAGGGGCTCTGCCAGCTCTACCGCTTCGAGATCGAGCTGGCCACCGATGACCTGGCCGTCGCCTTCGACGACATCGTCGGCAAATCCGCCGTCTTTAGCATCAACGCCCCCGCCGCCGCCGCCTCGGCTTCCGCGGCCGGGGCCCACGAGCGCTGGTTCCACGGCATCATCAGCCGCTTCGAGCTGACCAACCAGACCCAGGACCAGGCGTACTTCCGCGCCGAGCTCGTCCCCGGCATCTGGCTCCTCACCCACCGCTACAGCTCCCGCATCTACCAGAACAAGAGCGTCAAGGACATCGTCTCCGACGTGCTCACCAAGGCCGGCTTCTCCACCGACCGCTTCAAGTTCGTGCTTTCCGGCAGCTATCAGCCGCGCGAATACTGCGTCCAGTACCGCGAGACGGACTACAACTTCATCTGCCGCCTACTGGAGGAAGAGGGCATCTGGTGGTACTTCGAGCAGACCAAGGACTCGCACGTCCTGGTCATGGCCGATGCGACCGCCGCCTACAAGCCGATCACGGGTGAGGCCGACGTCCCGTTCGTTCCGCCCTCCGGCATGGGCCACGAGACCGAGCACATCTTCCGCTTCCGGCTCGGCCAGGCCGTCCGCCCCGGCGCGGTCATGCTGACCGACTTCAACTTCAAGAACCCCAAGCTCAAGCTGGACGCCAAGGCCGACGCCGGCCGCGACCCCAGCCTCGAGTTCTTTGATTACCCCGGCGAGTACATCGACCAGAGTGCCGGCAGCAAGCTGGCCAAGACCCGCATCGAGGAGTTTGAGGGCAACCGCATCATCGGCGTCGCCCAGAGCAACTCCTACCGCCTCGCGGTCGCCAAGACGTTCAACCTGATCGAGCATCCGATCGACGCCTTGAACGCCACCTACCTGATCATCGCGCTCACCCACCAGGGCAAGCAGGCCACACTCCGGGCCTCAACCGGCGCGGCGGGCCGCACCGGCATCCTTGACGGGCAGGTGCATCAGTCCCTGCTGGTCGCCCGTCAGAGCCAGGATGAGAACGTCCGGCAATTGGCGGAGGGCCTTTTGCAGATCGCCGGGCGCCTGGGCGTGGGCGACGCCAGCGCGCACCGCGAGCTGTCCTACTGGATCTATCACGCCGGCCAGGTCTCGACCGACCTCGCGAATGTCGCCGCTGGCGCGGGGGCCAGCATGATGGAAGCGATCTCCCTGCGCAACCTGATCGACGACGTGGCCCACAATGCGCTGGTCGACTTCGACGCCCCCGTCTACGAGTGCCGCTTCGAGTGCATCCCCTCGACGGTCTCGTACCGCCCGCCGCGCGTCACCCCCTGGCCGGTCATGCGCGGCGCGCAGACCGCCCGCGTCGTCGGCCCCAGCGGCGAGGAGATTCACACCGACGAGTACGGCCGCGTGAAGGTGCAGTTCAACTGGGACCGCGAAGGGAGCGAGGGCGGCCAGCCCAAGCTCTTCGGCGCCGATTCATCCTGCTGGATCCGCGTCGCCCAGGGCATGGCCGGCGGCAACTACGGCATCATGTTCATCCCGCGCGTCGGCCAGGAGGTCGTCGTCGACTTCCTGGAGGGCGATCCCGACCAGCCGCTCATCGTCGGCCGCGTCTACAACGCCGACCAGATGCCGCCCTACACCCTCCCCGACGAGAAGACCAAGAGCGTCATCAAGACGCACAGCAGCAAAGGCGGCGGCGGCAACAACGAAATCCGCTTCGAGGACCTCAAAGACAAAGAGCAGCTCTTCATCCAGGCCCAGAAGCGGATGGACACCAACGTCAAGGCCGACCATTTCCATTCCGTCGGTGGCAGCTACCACCTGACCGTCGGCGGCGAGAAGGATGGCCAGCAATACGGCGAGTACCGCCAACTCGTGCACAAGCTCAAGCAGACGCACGTCAAAGAGGAGCGCCGGACGTGGATCGAGAAGGACGACGGCCTCGAGGTGGACGGCAGCCGTGCGATGAGTGTCGGGGGCACGCTGTCCGTCACCGTCAGCAAGGACGTCGCCGAGGACTACAAGGCCAACCACAAGCACGAGGTGGCGGCCACCTATCTCTGCAAGGCCGGCGCGGACATCTCGATCCAGGCCGGCGGGACGCTGGAGCTCAAGGGTGCCGGCGGGACGATTACTATTGATGCCTCGGGCATCTTCATCACCGGCACAATGGTCAATATCAACAGCGGCTCGGGAACGGCCGTCTCGCCGCCGAGCTGCACCGCCGCCGGCCCGGCGCTCGTCGATGATCCCGCGCCGGCCGACAGCTCCCAGCCGGGCAAGGACACGCGTTACGGCGGCCAGGCTTTGCAGCCGCAGCCTCCCGCGCCGCCGCCGGAGGTCCCCGGTCACGAATGGCCGGGCGAGGAGCCGCCCAAGAAGAAAGAGCCGAGCTTCATCGACATCCTCTTGACGGACGAAGAGGGCAACCCGGTCCCCGGCGAGCGCTACCGCGTGACGGACTCGGACAACAAGGTGCACGAAGGTGGGCTCGACGCAAACGGGAAGGCTCACGTCATTGTGCCGGAAGGCGAGTGCGAGGTCACGTTCCCGAACCTGGATGACGAGGCCTGGGACCGCACGTCTTAGGCTGTTGGGCAGGCACGAGGAGTTTCCATGGCCAGCAAGCCAAGCACATCGACGACCACGCCGACGGTCACTCCGCCGACGCCCCCGGTGCGGATGAAGGATGGGCAGCCCATCTTCCCGAAGGGGGCCAAGATCGTGACGGCGCGCGCCGGCGATTTCCTCTGCCGGTTTGCCGCCGACCAGGGGTTCCGAGACTGCAAGGACTTCCGGCAGATCAACACGCATCTGAACAACAAGGCCGTGCTCGACGAGGGGGACAAGGTCGTCATCCCCAATAAGACCGAGAAGGACACCGAGGGCAAGGACAAGACCGTCGTCAAGTGCAAGCGCGTCGAGTATCGCCCCGGCAGCGTCAAGTTCCTCGGGCTCGGCATGCCCCTGGGGGAGCCGCGCAGCGGTGGCCTGACGCGCCTCGGCGTTAGTAACTTCATCACCGACAAGGCCAACAAGACCGACCACGGCACCGAGTTCTCCTTCTACGTCGGCAAGGGCGCGGATACGCTCGATACCATGACGCCGCCCGAAGGGCGGACCCACGCGGACCCGGATCACTTCCGCGTCGAGGTACACGACGTCGTCGCCGGCGAGAAGAAACTCGCGAAGGTGAACGTCGAACTGCAGGTCCTTCAGCCGCTGTACAAGCGCGCTACGGTCGGCGGTAAGGGCAAGATCGTGCGGGACAAAACGAGCCGCCCCGATCCGGATTGCCCGCCCGGCTTCAAGGTCCCGGCCAATGCGGACCGCAAGGTGACGATCGAGTGCTTCCGCTCCACGAGCAAGCCCAACATCTACCGCTCGAAGTACCTGCGGCTTGTGACGCACCAAGAAGACAAGATCGAGGGGCAAACGCTCTTCGTCGGCGACTACTACGACGACGGGGGCAACAGCGACGAAAAACGCTACACCGAAATCCTCGAACAGAAAGTGCGCGCCCGCTACACGCCGCTGATGTGCGACCCCGCGAAGTGCCGCGCCGAGGCGCTGGCCGACGTCGGCGAGTTCAAGAGCGAAGCCCGCCTCGCCGTTCACATCATGGACAACGCCTGCTCGCTGGAGGATGTCCGCCGCGTCGTGTACAAGCAGGTGCGACGGGCGTATGCCCAGACCGGCTTGCGGCCGCACCTCAAGGCGATCTACCAGCACCCCGCGCCCAAGAACATCCTGACGATCGGCGCCCGTACCGGTTCGGGCCTCAGCGCCAGCGGCGCCATCCGAACCCTTAAGACCACCTTCGGCACGTCGAAAGTCACGGTCAAGGTGGACGGCAAGACGATCGATTACAAGCCTGGTCGCGACGCGGCGATCGCCACGGTGACCGCGGGCGTGGCGGCGGCGATTCAGGCCCAGGGCTTGTTCACGCGAATCCTGGAGCACACCCCGAACCCGCCGCCGGTGGCCCCGGCCCAGGCGTCGCGCGACATCTTGATCTTCAAGGACGCCGCGCACACTCAGTACTCCGAGATCACCTCGGTGACCTCGGATGACACGCGCCTGTCAGCCACGTTCACGCCGCTGACCACGGCCATCCTGGGCGCCTTTCCGCAGGACGACAACAAGCACGAGCACCGCGTGCTCAAGGCCTGCTGCGACACGAAGTGGTTCGACGCCATCATCATCAACAAGTTCGCGGTCGAGGGTGGCTCGACCCTGTTCGGCATCGCGACCTGGATTCACCTGCCGTTCGGACCGGCCATCATCGTCGAGAAGGCCCGGATGACGCCGGCGCAGGACGAGCGCTACACATTCTCGCACGAGATGGGCCACTGCCTCGTGTACAGCGGCCACTGCATAACCGCCGCCGAGAAAGAGCAGTTGATGGTCCTGGGCGGCCAAGCTGCTGGCAACGCCTACGACATGCCCGGCCGGCGCCGGATCATGGATGTCCCCATGAAGATCAAGTACCAGGTGTTTGACGCCGGCGGCGCGTACAAGGGCCTCGAGGAACTCGGCCCGGGCAGTACGCACGGGACGGCGGCCTCACGCGTCAGCATGTTTGTTACGGGCGACCCGGCCGGCGCGCCCACCGACCGCGAGCCGACGATGGAGTGGTGAGTCTTCCCTCGAAAGCCGCCGCGCTGGGTTAGCTACGAAGGGAGCTTGAGATGCCTCGCATCGGCAATTATACGGAAGAGGAGACCCGGAGCGTCCTCGAGCAGTACATCCTGCCGAAGGAGTGCGCGGCCGATCCCTTCACCACCGATCTGCGCCCCGAGTGGGTGTCCAAATTCGTCCGCGACTCGGTCAGGAAAGACCTGAGCGGCCGACCCATGCGTCGCGCGACCGACGTCGTGCGCTTCTACGCCTTGCGCGACCGCATCGACCAGCTCGCCGGCTTCTTCGCCCACAACGAAAAAACCCAGACCGATCTTGAACGTGCCTGCTTCCTTATCGTCACGCTCTGCGAGCTCGGTACGCCGGCCCAGCAGAGCGCGGCCGTGAAGGAATTCGAACGTCTGCTTGCCGCCCCGGTGGCGGTGGACGGAATGGAGACGCTGATCAACACGTTCTTCAGCCTGCCGCCCAAGGTGGCGTCCACGGCGATCACGAAGCGCGTCGCCGACCTGCTGGCGGAGTGCGAGCGCAAAGGCCCGGAAGAGAAGCTCGGCCATTACATGGAGTTCGACATCCGCCTGTTACCTTGGGTCATCTCGGCCAAGACGCGGAAGGACTCGATCCTGAGCTTGCCCGCCGGCCCCCAGCGCCTGCAACGCTGGGCCGAGGCTTACCTTGCGTACGACAGCACCTCGCCGTTTCAGTGGGACCGGCACGCCGGCTTCGCGCTCGTACAGGACGGCCGCGCCGCCGGCGATCCGGCCACCGTCAAGGCCGTGACCGCGGCGATGGCCAAGATCGACCCGAACAAGGACGACCCGGCGCTGACCAAATTCCGCAAGACCCGCGGCTATCGCGCCCGCGAGTTCTTCCTCGAGACCCTCACGGAAGAGGAGAAGGACGACGTGAAGGACTTTCAGCGCGTTCAGGATGACCTGATCGTTTGAACCACCGCGCGCTGACCGCCGAGGCTCCACATGCCCTTCGCCGCACGTACAAACGATCCGACCTCGCACGGCAACCCGCTCAACCCCGGGCCCGGCAGCCTGACGGTCAAGATTGGCAATATGCCGGCGTGGCGCGCGCTACCGTCCTCCGTCGCCTCAGCCGTCGACGGCATCTCCAATGCGATGAATTCCTTCATGACCAAGCCGGTCATGACCCCCGCCGACGCAACCGCCGACCTCGCCCAGATCTCGGCGAAGCTCACGCAAGGCGGGGCGGCTGCCGCCAGCGCGGGGGCGCCGGCCGCGGCCGGCGCCGCTGGCAGCCAGGTCGCCACGCTCAACTCGACCAACGTCACGCTGACGGCGACCTGGACAACCGCCTCCGCCGCGCCCGGCGGTCAGCCGGCTGCAAACCAAACCTACACCGAGATGATCAAGGCCGCCGCCGCCGTCGCCGCTACCGCCGTCATGTCCGCGATGGCCGGCCTTGCCGACATGCACATCTGCCCGCTTCCAGTACCCGTCCCGCCCCACGGCCCCGGCTTCGTCACAAAAGGCAGCAGCTCCGTCCTCATCGACAACTTGCCCGCCTGCCGGCAGGGCGACAAGGTCATGGAGGCTTGCGGCGGGCCAGACCCGATCGCGATGGGCTGCACAACCGTCGTCATCGGCGACTCTGGCAGCGGGGGCGGTGGGGGTGGCGGTGGGGGCGGCGGCGGCGGTGGCGGCGGTGGCGGTGGGGGCGGCGGCGACCAGCCCCCCAGCGAAGAACCACCCCCGCCCACCGAGACCCCGCCACCAGAACCGCAGCAGCGTACCCCCGGCCCCTCGGGCGAGAAGGTCGACACCGGCACGCACTGGATCGAGATTGAGCTGGTCGACGAGGCCGATCAGGCCGTCGTCGGCGAGCCGTTCCTCATCACGCTCCCGTCGGGCGAGCGCAGCAAGGAGATCCGCAACCGGACCGACATGCGCGGCATGTATCGCGTGCAGGGGCTCAAGCGCAACGGCTCGTGCGAGATCAGTTTCACCGACCTGGACCTGGCCGCCTGGCAGCGTTGGACGGCCAACCCGCCGCCCTCCGCGCCGTCGGCCAATGCTCCCCCGCAGTCCACGTCCGACGATGGCCCGGTCAGTCAACCCCCAGGGCCCGTGCAGGGCGGACGCTGGATCAAGGCCGCGCCGGGCGACTGCATCTCGAGTATCGCGGTCCGCACCGGACATTTCTGGGACACGATCTGGAACCATGCGAACAACGCCGAGCTGAAGCGGCGCCGCGGCAGCCCCAACGTGCTGTTGACCGACGACGCCGTATTCATTCCCGACAAGCGGCCGCGCACCGAAACCGGCGCGACGGATCAACACCACAAGTTCCTGCGCCGCGGGGAGCCCAGCCGTCTGCAACTCGTCGTGCAGGACAACGGCCGGCCAATCGCCAACGCACCGTACGAGCTGGACGTCGACGGCCAAACGTTCACTGGCACAACCGGGCCCAAGGGCGAGGTGGACGTGCGGATCCCGGGGAACTCGCGGCGGGCCAAGCTCGTGGTGACCGCCGCCGACGGCAAAGAGTACCGCTACAACTTGGCGCTGGGGGGTGTCGATCCCATCACCTCGCGGCGCGGCGTGTGCCAGCGGCTGTTCAACCTGGGTTACAACTGCCCCGAGAACGCGAGCGACAAGCAATTGGAGGCGGCCTTGCGCGCGTTCCAGCGCGACAACGGTTTGCCGGACACCGGGTCGGCGGACGAAGCCACCCGCCAGAAGCTGCGCGAGAAGCACGGTAGTTAAGCACGGAGTTCGCGAATGCCCGACCAGGAGCAGACGAGTACCGCAGCCCGCTCGACGGCGGGAGGGGACACGTCGAACGTGCTCAACACCGCGTACGAGACGCGCGAGATCGTCCTGGCCCAGGGCATCCAGTTCACGAACGCCTATTACCAGTCCGTTGTGGCGCAAACCGCAGGTATCCGCGGCGAATATTACCAGTACCTGCAGATGCCTCAGGGCTTGCAGCAGGACTTCCCGGACATGGTCATCCAGGGTGACCAGGCCGAGTACGTGAGCGAAACGCAGCGCGTGCGCTTCAAGCTCCGCGTCGTAAACACCAAGGATGCGTTCGTGCAGGCGCTCAAGACGCCGGGGTTGCACGTCATCTACAACGGGCATGCCCGGTATGGCCGTGGGCCCTGCTTCGGCCCCGGCGGTGACCAGCCATCGGAAGACTGGGAGCAGGGCTCCGCCTCGCCCACGGGACTCTGGCGGATGGGCTTCCCCATCATCGGCGTCCCGCTACATGAGATCCGCGACCACGGGTACAGCTTCTACCCGGTGGCCGCCGGGGACGAAGAACCGGCCCGCGACCAGCTCCACCCGGACACGCCCAGCCGCCTCCGCCGCGTGACCTTGCCGGACGACTTGCGGGCCAAAGTGCTGGGGCAGGGTCGACCGCTGGCGGCCGAATACTGGGGCTACGGCGACGGCGAGGACGGCAGCCTCTTGCTGTGGGCGGGCTGGGAGAACACGATCAGCGCCCCGATGGATCTCGGCGCCACGGACCTGCAATGCCGCTGCTTCTGCGTCTTCGCATGCAGCACCTTCAAGCACAACTGGCCGATCTTGCGAAAGCGCAAAGGGTGGACCCGGACCGACACGGACCGGTTTGCCTATTTCTGCACATCCGAGAGCGACGGCCTCTCGGTGCCCTGCTGGCTGACGGCTCTGTTCACCTATCCCCAGCGCAACGATTTCGAGTCGTGGTATCCCAGCCTGCAATGGTCGCGCGACCGCGCCACCAGCCTCATCAAAACCAAGCTGCGGTACTACGAGGATTCCGGCGCCTGGCGCATCATCTGAGGACCCGCGGACGACGAACCCATGACCGGCAAGGAAGCGCTCAAACGACTGGCCGCCCTCAAACGCAACGAGTGGGACAAGCTCGAGGCGCTCACCCGCGATATTGACAGCCAGTCACGGGCCCCCCTGGATACCCTGGCCGGGGTCTGGACCTCACAGTCGGCCGACGACCGCCGCAAGGCCGCCCGCGTCCTTTGCGAGCTGGAAGAGCTCGGCATCCGCGCCTGGCTGACCACGTTCGGCCGTATCGCGGCCACCCAACGGCTCGAAGCCGCCGAGCCGATCATTGACTCGTATCGCGCTACGCAGCGGCGAATGTCGGATTCCCTGCTGCCGCTGCTGGACGATCAAACGAAGCTGCCGTCGTCCAACCTGCGCCAGTCGGTCGAGGAGAAACGCCCCCCGATGCGCGTCTGCGATGCGGCGTACCTGCTGCTGCGGCAACTCCTGAAGGCCGACGAGCGGCAGATGACCGCGCTGCAGTCCGAGGCCGCGTTTCTGAAGCTGACCGACTTGCAGCGCGACCGCGAGATCAAGCGGTACAAGGACAAACAAACCTGGTCGGACCTCCTCGATCAGGGCGACCAGAAGGACCGGAAGTAGCATGGCGCAAGAGGACCTCAATCAGCGCCTGGCCCATCTGAACGTTGCGGACGAAGTCGGCCTGTGCCGGCTGGCCCAGGACATCGCGAGCGCGGCCGACGACGCCCCGCGCGCCATCGTCCACGAATGGGCCCGGGGCGGCCGCGAATCCGCCAGCAAGGCCTGCCTCGTGGGTCTCCAGCTCGAGGAGCTGGCCTTCGCCGCGCTTCTTGACGAGGCCGGTCATGGTCCCTGGCCGCTACGCATCATGCTGCTGCAATCGGCGGTCGAGGCCGCCGTCCGCCAGCGAAACCTGGTCCTGCTGCAATTGGACGCGCTGCTGCTCGATGCCAGTGCGCTCGGCGAAAGCAGCCCCGCCGTCCCGCGCCCGGAGCGTGTGTGTGACCGCGCCTGCCGGCTCATCGCCCGCATGTTGGATGTGCTGGGCGTGCATGAGTCCCCGCTGCACACCGAGTCCGAATTCGCGGACTTGTCCCCCGACGACCAAGAGCGTGAAATGGAGAACTGGCGTAAGTCCAACACCCGTGCCGCTATACTAATAACAACGCGCCGCTACGGGTAACGATGTGGGCTCATTGTGAAGGAGAGCTGAGATGAATTCGCTCGTCGAAGCCGAGATTGGCGACTATCTGATCAAGAGGCTGCACTACCATCCGTACGATTGCGGCACGATCGTGGAGTGCATGCGCAGTCTGGCCCGCATGTCCGGCGGCGATCTGGACGAGCCCTTTCGCTGGGCCGGCCTCGGCGCCGGGCCCGAAGCCCGCGTCGCCTCGGGCATCACGGACCTGGCCCTGGGCGGCGGCGGCTGCGAAACGTCCGATTACGCCATCCGCATGCAGATCCGTGACTGGCTGCTCAAGAACCCGCGCCGCGGTCGTCTGTAGACGACCTGGCACGCATACGCGTCATCCGGTGCGAGCCCCGAGCGCCAGCGCGGGGTTCACACCGGCTGCTCGTGCTGCGGGCGCGTAGCCGCAGCGCGCACCACATCGGCCACTGTTGCGCCGAGGGAGAACACGCATGACCGACGAACCCCTGCCGCCCGATCTGGAAGTGAACCTGCCGCTGCCCGGTGGCCTGAAAGTGACCACGGAACGACCCTACCACATCCTCCTGATCTCCGACCTGGCCGGCGCCGAGGCCGGGAAGCTGCGCGGACCGCTGACCGAGAGCGTCGTCGACGTCAACGCCAACACGTTCGACGAGCTGCTGGCTGGCACACGCCCCGGCGTGTCCTTCAAGACCACCGATCCACTCGCGACCGGCAACGTCATGGTCGAGATCGAGTTGGCCTTCGATTCGCTCAAGGCGTTCCAGCCCAAAGCGATCGCCCAGCAGATCCCGGCCACCAAGACGCTGCTGGCGGCCCGCGAGCAACTCGTCGCGCGGCTGCGCGGCAAGCTCTCTGCGGCGCAGCTCACCGAGAAAATCGGGCGCCTGGCGGCCGGCCAGCCCGTTCTCGCCTGGCTGCCCGATGCGTTGCGCTGGACGCCGGCCGCGACGCCGCCACCGTCGGAGGACGCGGTTGACGATGTCCTCGGACAGCTCGACCTGGGCGACGAATCCGCCGACACCCCCGCCCGCCCCCCGCGCAAAACCCCGATCGGAGCCGCTGTCGCGGCGATGGCCGGCGGCGGGACAACACTGCCAGCGGAAGAGACCTCCGTGCTCCGGCGGGCGCTGGGCGAGATCGACCGCCGGGTATCGACCTGGCTCACGGCCGTGCTCCATGCGGCGCCGGTGCAGCGGCTGGAAGCCGCTTGGCGCGCCCTGGGCTTCCTCGTGTCGCACATCGACTTCCGCAAGCACCTGCGGCTCTCCGTGCTCCACGCGCCGCGGGCCGCGCTGGCGCAGCGGGTCACGGAGTTGCTGATTAACCCGATTTTCGACGCCGGGGCGGATGCTCCGGATCTCCTCGTGGTCGACGGCTTGTTCGCCAATTCTGCCCCGGATATCGAGACCCTGGATGAGTTGGCGCAGCACGCGGGCAGCCTGCCGGCCGTCGTGCTGGCGGGCGCCGGCGCCGAGTTCCTCGGGGTCAAGAGCGCCTGGCAGGTCGCCACGCTCCCGGCGATCGTCTCGCTCTTCGACCAATGGCAGTACGCGAAATGGAAAAGCCTCCGCGCCGAGCCCTACGCACGCTACCTCGGCCTGATATTCGGCCGGTGCCTGCTCCGTCCGCCCTGGACCCCCGCAGAAGGCGACGACCTGGAGCTCAAATACCGCGAGGAATGTCTCGCTGAGAGCGATTTCGTCTGGGCCAGCGGCGGCATCGCCGCGACGTGCACGATCGCTGCCAGCGTGGCAGAGTGCGGCTGGCCCACCGGCATCGTCGGCCGCCTGGAGGGCTTCGCCGTCGGCCACGGCGGCAAGAAGGGTGACAAGCAATACGGCCCCGCCGACACGCAACTAAACCTCGACAAGGCCCAGGAACTGGCCGCCGGCGGCATGAACGCCGTGATCGGCGTCCGCGACCAAACTGACGTCATCGTTTGCAACGGCTTCAGCGCCGCGCGCCCCGATCGGCCGGAGGGGCCGGCGATGCTCGAAGTCAGCCTGCCCTATCAGTTGTTCGCGGGGCGGCTGTCGAGCCTGTTGCTCGACCTCAAGCCGCACTTGGTGGGGCTGCCGCAGGAGAAGCTCGTCGCGTTCGTGCTCGCTCACGTCCGCGACTGGATGACGATGGCGGGCATGGCGCCTGATGAGCAGCAAGTGGCGGTGCAGGCCCGTCCGCTCGAGGACGCGCCCGCGGTACTTCAGCTTGCGGTCACGGTGACGCCGCCGCCGCGGCTACTGCCGGGCGGAATCCCGGTCGTGGTGGGCTATCGGCTGAGTTGAGCGATCAAAAGGAGAATGGCGGCGCAAAGCGACGCTTTGCACTATGGGCGCATCGTGCGGAACGTCAGATCGGGCTACACCTGGTTGACGACGATGATGTTGTCTGGCAGGAACGCGAGCGCCTTGGCGACGTCCTCCCATTTCAGCTCCCCCTCGGCGCAACCGGGGCGGGGCAGCAGGGTCTTAGCTGTGCCGACCAGCTCGCACAGCTCGTGCACGCTGCGCTCGATGATCTGAAGGGTGGGCCCCGACCACTGGTATTGCTTGATCGGGAACGAGCACAATCCGGGGCGGACCAGGTGGGTGTGGTTCCCGCGTGACGTGATGAAGCGTCCGAGGTCGCCGGCCAGCCCTGAGAACTTCGCGGCGGCCTCACGGGCCGACCGCGTTTCCAGCACGGCCTCCCCGGCGTTGAGCGCGCCCGACGTGAGAATACACCGATACTCCGCTGACTCCAGCCACAGATTGCAGGTCTTCTCAACCATAGCTTCACCAGCAGGAATTATCGGTGGCATTATAGCGTGAGAATCAGACATAGCACCGTATCCAGCCGCGTGTGCATGTTTTTTTATCGGCCACGGGCGGTGGCAGTGCCCGGCGTTGGGGCGGCGGCCGGCGGCAACGCGGAGCCGTGGGATCGCCCGGGCGTTCAGAACGACGAACTGTCCTCATCCGGGCCGACGGCCGAGGGCGTCGGCATGGCGAGACCGACGAACGGTGCCAGGGCGTCCCGGAGTTGCTCGGGACGGAAGGGCTTACGAACGTACCCGCGGGCGCCGGCCTGCATCAGCTCCTGGATCCGGGGCTCGCTCCCCTCCGTGGATGCGATAATTACTGGAATCGCCCGCAGGCGCTCGTCGTCCCGAACTCGGTGGACGAGCTGGACGCCGTTCATCACCGGCATGTTGATGTCCAGCAGCACGACGCTGATTGCGTGCGTGGCCATTTGGGCCAGCGCCTCGATGCCGTTGGCGGCTTCGAAAACCTCGCCGACGTCCAGACCGCTGATGGACAGGGTGCGCTTGATCAGCCCGCGCATCGTGCCCGAATCATCCACGACGAGAATGTTGGCACCCATGGTCGTCTTCCTATTGGGCGGCGAACAGCGCCTGCACAGACTTCAGCTCCGCCACCACGTCCGCCTCGACGGTCTCCAGCTCCGATTCGACCAGGCCATAGCGCCCCAGCACGGCCGCGCAGGCCCGATACGACAACCCGTCATCTCCGGCCCCCACCCCCAGCGTGATGCAGACCACGTCCGCGAGGTGGACGGCGTCGACCAGCGCATCCGGCGCCGGCAGCGCCTCTGGGTCGTGGTGGTAGCGGATGCAGCGCACGATGACCGGCGGCAGGTTCCAGGCCTCCGCCAGGCGGCCGCCGATCTCGGAATGCGTGAACCCGAGCACCAGCGCTTCCGCTTCCGCAAATGACCGGTGTTCATCCGTTACGAGCCGGCAGATCTCGGCGTATTCCTGGGCGACGAACTCGTTGAGCACGACTTTGCCCACGTCGTGCAGCAGACCGGCCGTGAAAAGCAGGCCCGCCTGCGAAAGCTGCATGCGCCGCGCCAAGTGCTGACCCGCCAAGGCCACCGCCACGGAGTGCGACCAGAGCGCGCCGGCCGGGAGCCCGTAGCCGGATTGCGGCCGGCTCAACATGGAGCGGCCGTGCGCGGCAAAGACCAGTTGCAGGACCTTGACCGTGCCCAGCAGACGCACGGCGTCGTCGAGCGACTCCACGCTGCGGGCCAGCCCGAAGTACGCGGAGTTGCACAGCCGCAGCACCTCCGCGGTCAGCACTTGGTCGTAGCGGATCGTCTCGACGATCTGCGCCAGCGTGCTGGCGGGGTCGCTGACCACGTTGACCAGGCGGTAAATCGTGTCAGGCAGCGGCGGCAAGGTACCGACGCGCGCGATGACGTCGTCCATCAGGATGGCGCTCACAGCACCACCTCCTCGTTCCGCGACCGGAAACTGACGAGACCGGAACCAATCTCCAGCCGCAACGTGCGGCTGATGTTCCCGCCCACGTTCTCCGCCTTGATCATCACCCCGTTCTTCCAGAAGATCTTGCGCAGGGCAAGGTAGTTCCGTTTGCCGATGTTAAACGTGCCGTGGTCGTCGAGGAGTTGCGAGCCGCCCGCGATCTTGACGACCAGGCGGCTTTTCAGCGCCCCGAACTCGTAGGCCGCGCGAAAGAGCTTCGGAATCCCCGTGTCGGCGAACATCGCCGGACTGGTGCGGGCCTTGTCCGGCGAGAGCTGCGAGTCCGGCAGCATGTAGTGGAGCATTCCCCCCACGTGCACCGCGGGGTCCCAGATTGCGACCCCGATACAGCTTCCGAGCGAGTAGGTGACGAGCGTGGCGGCGGGATCCTGCGAGACCGCCAGATCCGCGATGTCCACGACGATAATCATGGAGTACTCAGGTTCGCACTCTGCCCGTGGACCCCGGCGCGCCGGGGTGCCGCGCGTCAGCCTGGCTCGCGCGCGACAGACTCCAGGACGCCAGCCATCTTGCTGCCCGCCAACACCTTGTCGATGTCGAGCAGGATCTTGACGTCGTCCTTGACCTTACCCATGCCGAGGATGAACGATGTATCGACGGAGGCGCCGAGCGGCGGCGGGAGATTGATCTGCCGCTCGTCGATGTCGAGCACCTCGAGGACGGTGTCGACGATGACGCCGACCAGCGCGCCCACGTCGACGACGACGATGCAGGTCTGCTCGGTGTATTCCGCTGGCTCCATGTCAAACTTCAGGCGCAAGTCGATCACCGGGATGACCTTCCCGCGGAGGTTAATCACGCCCTTCACCTCCGGCGGAACCTGAGGCATCGTGGTGATGTCCATAATGCCGATGATCTCGCGGACCTTGAGGATCTCGAGACCATACTCCTCACCGGCGAGGCTGAAGGTGAGGTACTTGCCGCCGAGGGCGGTGGGGCGCGTGGTGCACGGCTCCAAAGTCGTTTGCATAGCTCAGGCTCCTACTGTGGCCGGTTCGAGCGGTGCGGGACGGCCGGCGTCCAGTGAGGCGGCGGCCCGCACGGCCGCCACGACGGGTTGCGACGCGCGCTGGAACGCAGCGCAGGGCCGTGTGTTGTGGAGCTTGAGCACGCCGCTCGGCTCCAGGATCAGGCCGACGCGCCCATCGCCGAGGATCGCGGCCCCCGACACGCCCTGGACGCCCTTGAATCGTTCGCTCAGCGACTTGATGACCACCTGCTGCTGCCCGATCAGCTCGGAAACGACGAGGGCGATCTTCTGCCCTTCGCTCTGGGCGATCACGACCAGGTTGGCGCAGGGGTCCTCCGGCGGGCCGCAGTCGAACAGCGCCCCGAGCTGAATCAGCGGGCACAGCTCGCCGCGGACCTGAAGCATCTGTCCGCGCCCTTGCACCGACGTGATCTGCTTCGGCGTCGGGCGCAGGGACTGCTCGACGAGGATCGTCGGCACGATCATCCGCTCGCGACCGACGCGCAGCAACATGCCGTCGATGATCGCCAGCGTCAGCGGCAGGCGAATGCTGAACTTGCTGCCCTGCCCCTTCTCGGAGTGAATCTCGATCTTGCCCCGCAGTTGCTCGACGTTGCGCTTGACCACGTCCAGGCCGACCCCGCGGCCCGAGATGTCCGTGATCTTCTCGGCGGTGGAGAAGCCCGGCTGCAGGATCAGCGCAAAGGCCTGCTGTTCGGTGAGCGATTCGTCGGGGCTTACGAGCCCCTTCTCCACGCCCTTCGCGATCAACACGTCGCGGTCGAGCCCCTTCCCGTCGTCCTGAATCTCGATCACGATGCTGTCCCCCTGGTGAAACGCATTGAGCTGCACGCGCCCGGCCTCGGGCTTGCCCAGTTGACGCCGCAGCTCCGGGGGCTCGATCCCGTGGTCGACGGCGTTCCGGACCATGTGCACCAGCGGATCGGAAATCTGCTGAATGACGTTCTTGTCCAGCTCCGTTTCCTCGCCGGTGATGACCAGTTCGACGCGCCGGCCGGCCTTTTGGGCGACGTCGCGCACCAGGCGGCGCATCTTCTGGAACGTGTTCCCGATCGGCACCATCCGCATCGCCAGCGCGGTCTCCTGGACGTCGCGCACGATCTTGCCGACTTGCGCGACGCTGCGCAGCAGCTTCTCGTCCTCGCGGATTTTCGGATGCAGCCCGACCATGGCCTGCGCGATCACCAGTTCGCCGATCGCGTCGACCAGCACATCGAGCTTGGCCGTCTCCACGCGGATCGACGTGTCCATCAGCGCCTTCGCGTTTTCCCCCTGTTGGGCCAGCGCACGCCGCACTTGCGTCTCGGATGTCACGCCCTCCGTGACCAGAATCTGGCCGAGCTTGCGCGACGGCGGCGGCTCTTGCGCCTGAATGTCCAGCGCCGCCGAGACGTCGCTCTCGGCCGCTACGCCCTCCGCAACCAGCAACTCGCCGAGTCGCGGCGGTGCTTCGGGGGGCTCCCCGTCACCCAATCCGGCGGCCACGCGGCGCAGCTCGGCCATCACGGCGGCGATGTCGGGCTGCGGGCAGGCCGGTCCGCTGGGCGCCGCCAGATGCTGCCGGATCGCCGCCAGTTGCGCTTTCAACGTGTCGACGGCGGTGAAGATGAGGTCCACGGTCGTCGTAGTAATCCGCATCGTCCCCTTGCGGCCCAGATCGAGGATCGTCTCGATCTCGTGCGTCAGCCGATTGATGTCGCGCAGGTTCAGGAAGCCCGCAATGCCCTTGATCGTGTGGAACGGACGGAACAGCTCGTTGAGCTTGTCCGCGTCCGACAGGTTGGCTTCCACGGCCAGCAGGCCGGCCTCGATCGCGTCCATGTGTTCGGCGGCTTCCGCCAGGAAACCATCCAGGTGCTCCCGTTCGTCGAGGTCGAGCACCAGCGGCTCGCTGATGTACGGCTCGACCTGCGACGCGGACGCCGGCGCGGGCGGCGCGGGCGGCTCACAAACCGCGGACTGGGGGATCGCGTTCGCGCTGGCCGGTGCTGCCGCTGTCGGCGGTGGCGCGGCGGACACGGTCCTGGATGCGTTCCCCATCGCCGTCGCGGCGCGCGCCAGGACCGGATCAATGTCGACGGTCTGGCCTTTCCCGGCCGTCGAGAGCACGTTGGTGATTTCGGGGAGCAGAGCGAGGCCCGCGTTCGCGTCCGCCGCCTCGTCCAGGATGATTCGCTCCAGCAGCTCGACCAGGACTTGGGCGAGCCGCCGCACGGCCTGATCGGCGGACGGATTGGTGCCCGGCAACTCCGTTTCACCCAGGGCTTGCGCCCAGGAATGCATCTGGGCGAGTCGCCCGAGGTCGTTTCGGCCCAGTTCTCCTGCGGCCGCAGTGCGCAGGCCCGCCATCGCTTCTTGTGCTGTGGTCATGTTCTGCGCGTCCTCTCGCGCCACGGGGCCGTCGCCGCGCGGCGCCCCGTTTGTGGGGCGTGCCCGTCAGTCCAGTCCGCGAGCGTTTCCCGAGTCGCTGTATGACTCTTCAAGGTTATCGTGCTGCGCACACACGCGATTGAGTTAGGCGCGCGGCGGCAGCAATTCTCCGGCGGACACCGGCGGGCGCGCCGACGCGGACCGCGACGATGTCCGATAAGGGTTAACCGGGCGTGGGCAGCGGTGGACACGTCGCCGTTGCCTCTTCCCGGCACGGCGCGCTTCGCCAACGGGGTCTGGCGTCCGGCGCGCGGCGACAGTACGCTGCCGCACGGCGGCCCGGGTGGCGTCGCGCGAAGGGACGATCCATGTCAAACGCGGTTGCACAGAAAGTCCTCGCCGACATGCAGGCGGCGTCGTTCATCCGCGAGATGTTCGAGAAGGGGCGGCGGCTCAAGGCCGAGTTGGGCGAGGACAACGTCTGCGACTTTTCGCTCGGCAACCCCAATGCCGAGCCGCCGCAGGCGTTCTTCGACGCCCTCGCGGCGGTGGCCGCCGAGCGCAAGGCCCCGCTGCACCGCTATATGCCGAACGCCGGCTTCGACGAGACCCGCGCGGCCGTCGCGCGTTTCGTCAGTCGGGAGTACCGCCTGGCGTTCGATGCGGCGTCGATCATCCTGACGAGCGGCGCGGCCGGCGGCATGAATGTCGCGCTACACGCGATCTGCAATCCCGGCGATGAAGTGATCGCGCTCGCCCCCTTCTTTCCGGAATACCGCTTCTACATCGAGCAGGCTGGCGGCAGGATGGTCCTGGTTCAGACCGACGCCGAGTTTCAACCCGACCTCGCCGCCGTCGAAGCCGCCCTCACGCCGCGCACGCGCGCCATGATCATCAACACGCCGAACAACCCGACGGGCGTCGTCTATACCGAGGAGAAGTGCCGGGAGCTGGCGGCCCTGCTGGCCCGGCACGATCGCCCCGAGCGCCCCCTGTACCTGCTGTGCGACGACCCGTACCGCCGGATCATCTATGGCCTGGACTGGTGTCCCACGCCCGTCCCCCATTACCCGCGCAGCATCGTCGTCTCAAGCTACTCAAAGGACGTCAGCATCCCCGGCGAGCGGGCGGGGTACATCGCCGTCCCGCAGTCTGTGCCGGACCGCGGGCTGCTGCTCGGCGCCCTGACAATGCTCAACCGGACACTGGGGTTCGTGAACGCGGCGGCGCTGGGACAACGCGTGATCGCACGCTGCGCGGATGCGCTGTGCGACGTCGGCTTCTACCAGACGAACCGCGACCTGCTCTGTGGCGCACTGTGCGAGTACGGCTACGAGCTGACCACACCGCGCGGCGCGCTCTACGCGTTTCCGCGCACGCCGCTGGCGGACGACGTGGCCTTCGTCGACCTGTTGCTCAAGCAGCGGATTCTGGTGGTGCCGGGACGGGGCTTCGGGGCGCCGGGCTACATGCGCATCGCGTTCTGCGTGGAGCGGAAAGTCATCCAGCGCGCCCTGCCCGGCTTCAAGGCGGCGATTGAAGCGGCGCGGGCGCGCGACTAGCCGCCGCTAGGGAGCGCGGCACTCCGGCCGTGGAGGAACTCACGTGGCGGTTGGCACGCCCGCGGTCGTCGTGGCCGGTCACATTTGCCTGGACATCATCCCCGCCTTCGGACGGCACGGCGGCGGGCTGGCGCACTTGCTGAAACCCGGCACGCTCGTCGAAGTCGGCCCCGTGGTCCTCTCCACCGGCGGGGCCGTCGCGAACACCGGCCTCGCTTTGCACCGCCTCGGCGTGCCGACACGCCTGATGGGCAAGGTCGGCGACGACCTGTTCGGCGACGCAATCCTCCGCATCATCCGACGCCACGAGCCCGCGCTGGCCGCGGGGATGCTCGTCGCCCGCGGCGAACCCAGCTCCTACACCGTGGTCATCAATCCGCCGGGCGTCGATCGCGTCTTCCTGCACTGCCCCGGAGCCAATGACACCTTCAGCGACGACGACATCCCCTACGGCGAGTTGGCCGGCGTGCGCCTGTTCCACCTCGGCTACCCGCCCGTCATGCGTCGCTTCTTCACCAACGGCGGCGCCGAGCTCGAACTCATTCTGCGACGCGTCAAGGAGCGCGGCGTCGCGACCTCCCTGGACATGTCGCGGCCTGACCCGGCGTCGGAGTCGGGCCACGCCGACTGGCGGGCGATTCTGACCCGCACCCTGCCGCACGTCGATGTCTTCTTGCCCAGCCTGGAAGAAGTCGTCTTCATGCTGGACCGCGCGCTGTTCGACCGCCTCAGCGCACGCGGCGACCTCGTCGCACAGTGCGACGGAGTTCTGTTGGCCGACATCGCGGCGCAGTTGCTGGCGATGAACGTCGGCGTCGTCGCCCTCAAGCTCGGCGACCGCGGCCTCTATGTCCGCACAACCGATCGGCCCGAGCGACTCGCCGCGCTGCGGACCGCGGCCGGTTACCCATTGTCCGACTGGCCCGCCCGCGAGCTACTCACGCCGTGTTTCGAGGTCGAGGTTGCGGGCACGACGGGTTGCGGCGACAGCACGATCGCCGGCTTCCTAGCGGGTCTGTTGAGCGGCCTCGCGCTAGAAGAGACCGTGACGGCCGCCGTGGCCGTCGGGGCGTGTTGTGCGGAGCGTCCGGATGCGACGAGCGGCATTCAGCCGTGGGCGGCGGTGCAGGCACGTGTGCAATCCGGCTGGCAAAAGCGGCCGACGACAATCGGCTGGCCCGGCTGGAAGTGGGACGAGGCGCACGGGGTCGCGCATGGCCCCCACGACCACTCGTAGCGTCAATCTCGCGCGCCGGGCGCGGCCGAGCGGTGCTCAATGTGGGTGCGAGTGGCTGTGTTCCACCATGCGCACGTCGTGACCGTACAGCGCGCGGATCGACTCGCCCGTGATCTCCTGGGCCGCGTGCATCATCACCTGCCGGTTCACGCACACGACCGTCCGCACGTGGCGGGCCACAAACCCCACGTCGTGCGACACCAGCACGATCGTCAGCCGCTTGTTCAGCTCGCGCAACAGCTCGACCATCTCGTCCTGCACGAGCGGGTCGAGGTTGGCGGTCGGCTCGTCCATCAGGAGTAACTCCGGCGCGCACGCCAGCGCGCGGGCGATCAACACCCGCTGCCGCTGTCCGCCGGACAGCGCCGCGAACGGCCGCTTGGCGTAGGCCGCCAACCCGACCTCGTCCAACGCGGCCCGCGCGCGCGCCTTCTCGGCCCGCGGCGTCGGGCCAAAGCGGCGCGCACTCAGCCGCCCCATCAACACCACGTCCAGCGCCCGGACTGGAAACTGCGGGTCAAGCTGCGCGTGCTGCGGCATATAGCCGATCCGTCGGCGCGCCTCGACGGGCGGCCGGCCGAACACGCGCACCGTGCCGCGCGCCGGCGTCAGCAGCCCCAGGATCAGCCGGAGCAGCGTCGTCTTCCCGCCGCCGTTCGGCCCCACCATGCACACGAAATCGCCGCGCGGAATGGCGAGCGTCACGTCCTCCAACACCGGCGTCAGCGGGTAGGAGAAAGACAGGTTTTCGACCTCGATCGCGTAATCCGTCGTCAACGTCTCGCCCTCGTGCGGCCCGGCGGCTGACTGCCCGCGCGCCGCGCGCCTGCTCACTTCTGCAACGCCGCCTTGACCTTCGCCACCACGTCCTCCAGATTCTTCAGATAATCGCGCGCCAGATCGTCCAGCGGCACGACCGCCCCGTCAATCGCCGCCGCCACCGCCCCGGCCGACTTCTGCGAGAACTGCGGCTGCACGAAGATCACCTTCACGCCCGCCGCCTTGGCGCGGTCAATGAGGCCGGCGAGCTGCCTCCCCGTCGGCTCCTTCCCGTCGATCTCGACCGGAATCTGCTTCAGGCCATACGCGTCCGCGAAGTACCCGAACGCGGGATGGAAGACGAAGATCGCCTTCCCCTTCAGCGGCGCCAGCGCCTCGGCGATCTGCTTGTTCACGCGGTCCAGGTCCGCGTCGAACGCCGCCAGATTCCGCCGGTACTCCTCCGCATGTCTCGGATCAAACTCCGCCAGCGTGTCGCAAATCGTCTGCGCCTGGATCTTCACGAACAGCGGGTTCAGCCAGATATGTGGATCCGGCTCGCCCGCCGCCTCCTCGTGATGCGCGTGCCCCTCATGATCTCCCTCGGCCACCGCCTCGTCTGCGGTCATCATCCGCAACGGCACATTCCGGCGCGTGTCCACGACCTTGACGCTCTTGAACATGTGCTCGATGCGCGGCACCAGTCCGTTCTCGAAGTCGATCCCGATGCGGAAGTACACCCGCGCGTGCGAGATGCCCTCGAGTTGTCGCGGCGTCGGATCGTACGTGTGCGGCGACTGGCCGGGGCCCACCAGGACATCCACGGCGACCCGGTCCCCGCCGACCCGCTCGACAAAGTACGCCTGAGGCAGGATGCTCACCACGATGTTGAGCTTCTCCGGCGGATGCTCCTGGGCGATCGCCGGGAATGCTGCAACAGCCAGGGCCACGCAGGCTGCGCGGGCCACCCGTCGGATGCGCCGATCAACTCGCTGCGGCGTGCTCATGCGGGCCGTCCTCCTGCGAGCAAATCAGGTGCACCTCGTGGCATTCGTCGCACTCGTGAAGCGGGTGATGCTCGGCGAACTGGCCCCAGTGCTTCTTCTGGTTCGGCGTGAGCACACCCGTCCCGCCGCAAAGCGGGCAGTAGCTGTCCAGCGCCGCCAGGATCGCAGCGCGGATGAACTCCGAGCGGTTGGGCACGCTCTTGAGCGCGTCCAGCAGCGACGCGTCGGCCTTGAACGTGACCACGATCTCCTTCTGCTTGTTGGCCATCGCAGAACCTCGCGGGACGGCGGTCCGGCGGAAAAGCCGAGCGCTCTGCCGAGCCGTCGCACGCCTGGCAGATTGTATTATGTTGTATTACCGACTGCAAGTCATTTTGCAGATTGACTTTGTGGGGGTGTGACCACCACTTGTGGAGGCGGCGGGTGGCTGGGTCTGACGAAGTCGGTCGTGGCATTCGAAGCCAAACGCCCGGCAGGTCGCACACCGACGCGACCGGCCCCACGGCGATGCAGGCGCGCAGCGGAGGCGCGGAAGGCGGCCAGAACCGGCAATTCCGGCGACGAGCGCGGTGCGGATCGCGGCCGCGCGAGGGCGCGGGCCGCTACGGGGGCGGCGCGGTTCGGGTCCGTAAGCGGGTCCGTAATCAGAATGTGTTTTGGTGTTCCCCGTCCACATGACGTACCGCGTTGTGCAGGCGACGACGACGTGTCACCAGGCAATGGCCAATCGTCGGCCAACGGGGGCCGAACGAATCGCGTCGCGGACAGCGCGGGCAACATGGGGATGGCAGAGGCCGCGGAAAGGCAGCCGGCAGGTCGCAAACAGACGCGACCTGCCCTACGTGCGGCGATATGCCGGGTTTG
>Ga0182017_10000033_pt1 | contig 92186 bp, 80 predicted proteins | sample 712E3DmetaG_FD_120492 | JGI IMG/M metagenome (GOLD analysis project Ga0182017, IMG submission 120492) | Permafrost microbial communities from Stordalen Mire, Sweden - 712E3D metaG | ecosystem: Environmental > Terrestrial > Soil > Wetlands > Permafrost | place: Sweden: Stordalen | collected... | reverse complement strand
TGAGTTCATTGGCGATCATGAGGACTTGGCGGGAAAATGGAAAAGCCGACCATTTTTCGAGTGAAAGGGTCTTGTGGTGTTTAAGGACCATAATCGACCAGCTTATCTACGGTGGATTTTACTTTTTCGCGAATACACGGATCTTCGATTTCCATGGACGTATTATTTTGGTGCGGCCGGATATTTATAAGAGACGTATATTCGATAAAATCTTCTTTGTTTTTTAAAGGGTAAAGATTGATTCCCCACAAATTTTCCTGGATTGATCCTGTTTCAAGAAGCGCTGATTCCAAATCCGAATGCAAGTCCGCGTCAACGGCCATTACCTCTTTTCCTATGTCAACGACGGCCTTCGTCATCGTATCAAAATAGGTGAGGTATTTTTCGGCGATTTCTTTGCGTGAGATTTTTTCTTCAATGATTTTCAAAATGGACCTTTCTTCTACCTCAGCCCCGTCCCGTTTCACCTCACCCCTTGTGAAGTGCGGCGGGATTTATCACCTCTATGCCCGATCATTCATTTTTTCAAAGGTTTGTATGGCAGCTTTTCCGTGGAAATAAAATCATTGACCTGTTCGATTTCAGGATCTTTATGCACCAATATTCCTCCCACATGCGATGTCGTCGCAATAATAAAAGCATCCGCCAGTGAAAGGCGATGGTTTGCTTTAATGCTGCCGGCAAGCAAAGTTAAACGCTCCATTGATTCAACGATGTTCAAAGATAATGATTTCACAAGAACGATCATCTCCAAGGCCGCTGAACGTCCTTCCTCTTTACAGGTCACGTAATACAGTTCCGCTAAAGTGACAAAGGAGATATAGACCGCATGCGCGCCGCTGTGCGCCGATTTTAATATTTTTTCAACACGTTCCGCTCCCGGTTCATTCTGGACAAACGCAATGAGGGCCGACGTATCAAGAACAAACGGCCTATATGCCATGTTTCCGTTCTTCCTTTCGCAGGCGGAAAAGCGCGCGTCCAAGCTTATTGCCGGGGTATTTCCCCCGCAATGCCTTAATGGGATCGGCCATGCGCGGCACGATCGCAATGCTATGACCGTCATCGATCCATTCGATATGCGACTTGGGGAAAATGCCATACCGGCGCCGAATGACGGCCGGAATGGCGGTCTGCCCTCTGACCGTGACTGTGCTGAGCATAAAAACCCTCCTTGTCTTTATCAATAAAAGATACACGCTAAAACTGTTTTTTACAAGATATTTTTTAAAAATTGCATGCCCCGCGGGTAAGGACGCTCTATGCCTTCGGCAACACCCTCACCGCGCCAATGTCCGCCGATGACACGAACCGCGCATAGGCCTGCAATGCCTCGGAAATAACTCTTTTGCGCCTGGGTTTAAAGGCCTGGCGGCCTTTCGCCTTTTCCTTTTTCAGGCGGCTGTCTAGTTCTTTTTTAGTCAATTTGACGTTGATCGTCCTTTTAGGGATGTTTATTTCGATGATATCGCCGTTCTTGAGCACCGCGATTTCCCCGCCCGCCGCGGCTTCGGGCGACACGTGGCCTATCGACAGCCCGGACGTGCCTCCGGAAAACCTTCCGTCGGTGATGAGGGCGCATTCCTTCCCCAGGTGTTTTGATTTCAGGTACGACGTGGGATACAGCATTTCCTGCATTCCGGGGCCGCCCTTTGGGCCTTCGTAGCGTATGACGACCACGTCGCCCGCCTTGACCTTGCCGCCTAAAATTCCTTCACTGGTCTCTTCCTGCGACGAAAACACCTTCGCGGGCCCGCTGAACGTTAAAAGCGACTCGTCGACCCCGGCGGTCTTGACGATGCACCCTTTACGGGCGATATTGCCGAAAAGTATGGCCAGTCCGCCGTCTTTGCTGTAGCAATGCGCCACGTCGCGAATACACCCGTTTGCACGGTCTAAATCCAATTCAGCGTGCATGACGGATTGCGAGCCCATGACGAGGTTGCGGCCCTGCAAGCCGGGCGCGCTTTTATAATTGTCGATCGCCTCCGGGGTGACGCTTGCGCCGCGTACATCGTTTGCCGCAAGCGCCAGGGCCATTGATTTCGCGTCAACGCGGCCGACGGTCGTGTCGAGTAGTCCGGCGCGCGCAAGCTCTGCCATGATCGCCATTATCCCTCCCGCGCGGTTGACGTCTTCCACATGAAAGTGCGAACTCGGCGCCACCTTGCAGAGCACCGGGATTTTTCTGGAAAGCGCGTCCATGTCTTTCATGGAAAAACGCACGTTCGCCGCGTGCGCGATCGCCAGCAAATGCAATACCGTGTTCGTCGACCCGCCCATGGCAATGTCAACCGACATGGCGTTGATAAACGCTTCGCGCGTGGCGATTGACCGCGGCAGTACGCTTTCGTCGCCTTTTTCGTAATATGCCTGCGACATTTCAACGATGCGGCGCGCCGCCTTTTCAAACAGCTTCATACGGTTCGCATGGGTAGCCACGATCGTGCCGTTGCCCGGAAGCGCAAGGCCAAGCGCCTCGGTCAGGCAGTTCATTGAGTTTGCCGTAAAGAGGCCGGAACACGAACCGCATGTTGGACAAGCTGCAAGTTCGAGTTCGGCAAGATCTTTCTCGGGGACGGCGTCGTCGGCGCCCATCACCATCGCGTCGACCAGATCGTACTTTTTGCCGCGCCAGTCGCCTGCCTCCATCGGGCCTCCCGAAACGAATATGGCCGGGATGTTCATGCGCATGGCCGCCATGAGCATTCCGGGGGTGATCTTGTCGCAATTCGAGATGCAGATCATCGCGTCGGCCATGTGCGCGTTGCACATGTATTCCACGCTGTCGGCGATGAGTTCGCGCGACGGGAGCGAATAGAGCATGCCGTCGTGTCCCATGGCGATGCCGTCGTCGATGGCGATGGTATTGAATTCCGCCGCGAAGCACCCTTGCGCCTCGATGATCGCCTTGACCTTCTGCCCGATTTCGTGGAGATGGACGTGGCCGGGCACGAACTGTGTGAATGAGTTGACAATCGCGATTATCGGCCTGCCGAACTGCTCCTCTTTCATACCGTTGGCCCTCCACAGGCTCCTCGCGCCCGCCATGCGGCGGCCCTGTACGGTGGTCAAACTTCGTAATGGATAAGACATGCTTGGACTCCTTTAATAAGTATTCTTCGCCCCCTGAGCCCCCGCAGGGGGAGATTGTGTTTGTGAAATCTTTTAAAAGTTCCCCCTGCCGGGGGTTAGGGGGCGTTCTTCCTTTCCCCCTGCGGCTATGGCACTCAGGGGGCGTAAGTTGTCAATACCCCCTGCGGGGGCTCAGGGGGCGTCTGATCAAAAATATATTCTTTTTCCTCAGTAAAATCATGATAATCCTTAAATCCCGAAAATCCTGGTCCATTATTGCCGCTTGCATTATTCGTCAATTTCGTGGTATACTAAATGTATATATTCCAATGAAAAGGGGCCATCATGAATTCCGAAGTACTTTCAAAAGCAATCGCATTTTCTCTGGCGTTATGTATCGCCGCTTTTGCCGGGGCCAAAGAAATCCAGGTGACCGTCGATTCGCTCGTCGGGGCGGCCGAAATGCAGAAAACCGGGCAGTATCAGTGGAAACCAATCGCCCTGGGCGCAAAGCTGAGCAGTAACGACATCATCAGGGCCCTTGACAAATCATTTCTTCGCCTTGCCTGGCCCGACGGCGCAACGTCGTATGTCCACGCGAACAGCCAGATATTGGTAAACCTGTATGAATCCCCGGAAACGAACGTCATTTCGACGCACCTGACGATAGTATACGGCGCGGTCTTCTTCGTCATAAAAGAGGTCCTTCCCAAGGCGTTTACAAAGACGTTCGACACAAAGGTCTATACGCCGACAGCCGTCGTTTCGGTCAGGGGCACCGCATTTGCGGTGGAGGCGGACAACAAATCCGGGGCAACATCCATCAAGGTGGTCAACGGCACGGTTTTAGTGGGCAATATTCTGAAAAATGTTTCATCGTTCATCACCGCGGGCTTCCAGACGTACGTGGAACTGAAAACGGACCCTATCACCGGTAAGCTCCTGCTTGACAAAGACATTAACGACCTCAAAACCTGGGTCCCGATAGCGGTGATCGAAAGGGAACTGGCCCTGCAAATCGCCAAGGCCGGCCGCGACCACGAAATCCTTGCCGGCGGCTTCAAGGACAAGCTGGTCATCCTTCCTTTTGAGAACCGGTCGCACTATGCCGGCCAATGGAACATCGGGCCCGCGCTCGCCCGGCAACTGACCGATCAACTCAAGCAGGCGGACAGGAACATCGTCGTTGAAAACGGGGACACCGGCGCCGTCGACCCCTTGAAACTCGGCGAAGAAAGAAAGGCCCGTTTTGTCATAATCGGCGACATTGAGGATTTCGACGTCGTCCAACATGCGGAAATTACCCCCGCGGCGGACGAATATAAGGAGTTTTATATCGCGAAAGTCAGGCTCCGCATCCAATTGATCAACGTGGCGGACAAAAAAATGGTGTTTGAAAACACTTTTTCAGGCGAAACCAGGGGTAAAAACCTGCGGGAGAATTCCTGGCGGAAAATCGGCAAACTGGCGCTTAGCTTGAAAGACAAGCAATTTTCAGAATCGATCCTCGGTTCTTCCCTCAGCGAGGTCATGGAACAGGCCGCCGACAAACTTATTCAGTTTGTAAATTATCAGTAAGGTTATCACCAATTCTTTTCGTCAACCGGCGGGCGCGGAGGGGATTTTTCTTTAGGTTTCTTTGCAGGCTTTTCTTTTTTGGCGTTCTTCTTGTCAGGGGCCGTTTTTTCCTTGATAATGTCCCCGGCGGGCTTTGCGGCGGAGGACGTATCCCCGACGGACGTTTTATGGCCGGCCGTATCGAGCGCCGAAGATTGCGTCGGGTGGGCATTCTGGTCAGCCCCCGCTTTTGAGGAATCACCCGCCTGGACGCCCCAAAGGTCATCCTGCGCGTTTTTAGGGGCCGATGGCATTTTTACCTTCGAACTGTCGACCATCGGGGTTTTTTTTACCGTTTGCACCGTATCGGCCTTCGACTTCTGCGTATGCGGGGTCACGACCTGGGCGTTTTTGTCCCTTGCCGAAAGGGTGTCCCTTGATTTTGCAACCGGGATTTTTTCTTCCCTGACTGCCGTGGATTCGGGCATATTCACGGGCCGCATTTTTAATTCCGGCGAAAGTTTTATACCTTTTTCCCTGGCCAGTTTCTGCAATACTTCCTGGGCCGTAAAAGCCACGACGTCCGTAGGATCATTGGCCAATTGTTCCATGACGTACACCGCCCTGGTTTCCTTCATTTTCCCAAGAGCGATCAATATTTCAATCTTGATATCAGGGTCTTCGGACTGGCTGAGAACGTCTAAAAGGATGTCCGACGCGCCGCTCCCTCCGATGTCTCCGATGAGCGAAATGCCGAGTAAACGCACGTGACGGTCCTGCTTTTTATCGATGACGAATTCTTTGAGGGACGGGAGCGCGTTTTCTTTAAGCAACACGATCTGGTTGATCGCCTGTCTCACCTGCTCAGGATCGAAGGGTTCCGATTCATACAGGGACTTCAGCGAAACGATTTTTTCGAGCAATACCGATCTCAAGCGGTTCTTGTCCGAAAGCATGCTGTCGGTGAGGGTGCTGAGCGAATTGTCGACCTGAAACATCTTCCTCTGGTGCTCGGCAATCGTCCTTTTCAAAGTGTCAATCTCGCTTTGCATTTCTTCGATGGACATTTTCTGGCGGTCCAGTTTATCGTCCATTGAAGAAAACACGTCTTTTTTTCCAAAACCGACGGTGAAGCAATACCGGAGGCCTAACCAGATGCCCGGGCGCACGAACCCGGCGGAGTCTGAAGAAGTCAACGAAAAATTGAACTTGTTGTTTTTGTCGAACAGCATGCGGTTGATGGCGACCACGCCCGCCGAGATTTCCAGTTTTTTCCGAAGTACCCTCCATGAGCCGAACAACGACGGCCAGAACGCCTGTTTCCTGCGCTCTACTTCCAGGGTCGCGTACAGTCCGGTCCCAAAATACTCCTCTAAGGCCACAAATGGGTTAATCTGTTCGGTTGATGATCCGGGAATTGTCTGGAGCCCGAAATGGAGCCTCATTTTGAGCGGGTCGATGCTTTTCGCGAACGCCAGGTAAAACTCGTTGGCCATGCCCGAGTCTTTACTGCTGAAATAATTCGCTTCCTTGTTGGTAATTATATTATGGGCGCCGATCGCGAGCGACGGCATCCACGTGCTGTTTTCTCCCAGCAAACGAGCCTTGAAGCCCAGGGTCACGCCCCCGGCATATCCCACTTCAAGGTTGACCCACTCCATGATGCCGGCGTCGAGCAGGGCCGTGGGATTGATGACCGCTTTTTTCTTAAGGGAATCGCTGAAGTAATAACCTTCGGCGTCAACGACAAACTGGCCGCCGGTGAGGAAATCCGCGTCAGGTACGAGATGCAGGCTGCTCCACCGGGTCTTTGCGCCCGCGGAAGACATCAGGAGAAATAAAAAAAAGGAAACGCTTATCCATCCGCCCGTTGGAAAAATTCCGGTTTTCTTTGCCATATCAAGGTCAGCTTCTATCTATCCGGTCGCATCGACATTCCGCCCTTTGCCGAGTTCACGTCCAATCGCCATTTCCGCGCCGGCCCTGAGCATTTTCTTGTCCAGATCGATATTTGCCGCCGTCGCGGTCAGCAGGACCTGATTGACGGCTTCAACGGACTGGGCCACATTGTTTGTTACGCCGTCCATGGGTAACTCCTTTTTTTTAAATAGCAAACGTATCGATATAAGTCCTGTTTATTATATCGGCATGGTATGGAAAAAGCTTGTGAATTATTTCGGGTTAGCCCGCAAAGCGGATAAGGTACTGTAGTCGGCCTTTATTATATAGTAAAGGAGACACAATACCTAACCCTGCTCGCCGATGAGGTCGGCGGGTCCATTGTCTTTGACGTCGGGTCCCTCGCTCAAATCAACCGGCTTTTCATTTTTAACTTCAGGCCCCCCGGTTTCGTCCGTTTTTTCCATCGCCATGTCCTGGGCGTTTTCTTCCCTTTCCCAGGTTTCGCCCATTTCCTCAAGCGCTCCAACAGTATTTTTTCTTTCCATGTTGGGCGGTTCGGGAAGCCTGTCCCGGATTTCTTTTAACAGCCGAATTATAATATCATTTTGCCGTAATGTCCGCTCGGAGGTATTCAGCGTTTCCCGCCTGAAACGGTCGACACGCCTTCTCGGTTGCATCGGGCCGTTGCCGTTATACCCCGACTGCGGGCTGTAATTGAAACTCGTGCTTGGACTGTAATTGGGGGTTTTTGAGGGATATTTCCCGGCCATTGGTTTTCTCATTCCCGGGTTTTGCATGTTCATTCGCTGTGAATCATCATTGTTCATGAATGGCAACTCCTTTCAACTAAAATAGACTGATATGCAAAAAAAGAATAACTCGTATTCACGCGCGTGCAAGATTTTCGCTACTTATATATAAGGACAGGAACTTAAATCTGGAGATTTCTTATGTTTTGAAGATTTTTATTGTCTACATTATACAATAAATGAAATTAAAATACTATAATATTTTGATAAAATCTTTAATTCTTTTTTTCAGGTCAATAAGCGGCCCCTGGCGCATGTCTATTTCGTGGCCGTCTACCTGGTGCCTGAACCAGGTGATCTGGCGCTTGGCGTAATTCCTGGTATTTTGCTTGATTTTTTCGATTGCTTGATTGAAATCGCTTTCTTTTTTTTCCACCGCAAACAGTTCCCTGTATCCCACGCATTGCATTCCCGGGGCCGAACCGTCATGGCCCCTTTCACGCAGGCGCTTGAATTCATCCATCAGCCCGTTCTTTACCATAACGTCAACACGCAGGTCGATCCTTTGATACAGTTCGCGCCTGGGCAAGCCGCACACCACGATGAGAAACTCGATATCAACGGGCGGATGCGCCTGTTTTTTCAGCTCCGACAGCGTTTCCCCAGTTGTGTGATATACTTCCAGGGCCCGTATGTTCCTTTTGACGTTCGAGGGATGGCTCCCGGCGGCGGTACAAGGGTCCACGCGCGCCAGTTCGTCGAACACGCTCAGGTCCCCGCGCACGCGGGCCTGTTCCCAATATTTCCGCCGGATTTCCTCCGAGGCCCCGACTTCAGGACCGAGCCCGTTTGCCAGGCTTTTGAAATACAGGCCGCTCCCCCCGCACAAAAGCGTACGCTTTCCGGCTTCCGCCCGCCGCCGTATTGTCATGGCCGCGTCTTTGCTGAACCGGAAACAGGAATATTCCGCGCCGGGGTCAACGATGTCGACCAGCCAATGCTTGACGCGCCGGAGCTGCTCGGCGCCGGGTTTAGCGGTCCCGATGTCCATACCCCGGTAAATCTGGCGCGAATCGCAGGAGATTATCTCCATGTCAAGGTCACGGGAGAGCTGCATGGCAAGGTCGGTTTTCCCGACCGCCGTCGGCCCTAAAATGACCGGGACCTTGATTGTATCGGCGCCTTGAGCGGATGTCAATTCAACTCCTTCCCGAGCTTGGATTTTATTATATTAGAGTGTATATTTGTCTTTACTACGCTGAAGCGTAGTAAAGGCAAATTTAGAAACTTAACATCAAGGACAAGTCCCCAAAGGAGACTGATCATTTCTTCCAAGCAGGCCTCCAACCGGCAACCAAGCGGCCTTAAAATCGTTATTATAATATTCGTCTTTGCCGTGACCTGCCTTATGGCGCTGGCTTCTTGGAAATACACCCGCGGCGCACGCGGCCCCATCGGTAAAATCATTGCTTCCGTCATTTCGCCGGAAGCAAAAAACCCATCCAAAAATAATACAAATCAAAAGGCGTTGCCTGTTATTACCGCGCTCTATAAAAAATTAGGCGATCTTGAAACGCGTCCATCCGATATTTCCCAGGTCATTGTCAAGCAAAAAAGAGCGGGCGCACTTGATTCCCTGATCTCAATAACGGCCCGCGTTCCCAAAGGGCGCCCTCTCGAATGGACCGCCTGGGACCTCTCGCGGGCCTCGCGGGGAACGCCGTACCGCCTTTCCGATTGTTTAAGCGACGAGAAAAAACAGGTCATGACCTTTACCTTCCAATCGGACCGGAAAAGGGACCCCCGCGTGGAGCTTATTGTTTCCGCCAGCGATAAATTTTTCAGCTTTACGGCGAAGATGGCGATCATCGGTGTAATCGAAGCCGACACGTCGTATCAGACGATCGTCGCTTTTTTGTCGATCCCCGAACAGGCCTCGGTCTCACTGGTGCCTGTCAAGAAGCAATCGGCGCTCGTGGCCCAGCTCGCGGACCAGTATCATAAAGAAGTGATCATCCGCCTGCCGCTTGAACCAGCGGGAAAAATACCCGACGACTTCTTCGGACCAATCATCATGGTCCATTATACAAAAGAAGCGATCCATTCGATCATTGCCCAGGCAATGACCAAGGTCCCGAATTTCTCGGGCTTCAACAATCTGTGGGGGTCCCGCGCGCTCGAAGATTCCCGCATTATGGGGATCGTTTGCAATGAAATCAAAAAGGCGCATGGGTATTTTATTGAAACCAGGGCCACGAAAAATTCGGTGGTTTCGTCCGTATGCGAAAATATCGGACTGCCCGATAAGGAAATCGACGCTGTAATGGGCGAAAAATCGGACCGGGCCGACATTGAAAAACAGCTCCGGAATTACGCGGCGACCGCGCAGGCAAACGGCGCGATTATAGTGGAGGCGCCGATAAGCGCCCCGTTTGTCGCGGCCCTGAAAGCGTCCGTTCCCCTGCTCAAGCGAAACGGCATCAGGCTGGTCCCGGTATCGGAAATAGTCATTCACAAGGAATTATAATAGTATTTTACACTATTGATTTGCACTAAAAGTAAATATATTCTGCAACTGTAAGGGTTCAATATTTTGAACCCCTACATTAATTAACTTGAATGCAATTTCATATATGATTGTAAGAAAGGACTTACCATGGCGACTTTGGGTGTAAACATCGACCATATCGCAACGCTGCGACAGGCGCGGGGCGGAAAAGAACCCGACCCGGTCCATGCCGCGATCATTGCCGAACTGGCCGGTGCGCATGGAATTACCGCCCACCTGCGCGAAGACAAACGTCACATACAGGACCGCGATATTTACCTGCTCAAACAAACCCTTGCAACACGGCTCAACCTTGAAATGGCGGCCACCCCCGACATCATCAGGATAGCGCTCGACGTACTTCCCGCGATGGTCACCCTGGTCCCCGAAAAACGTGAAGAACGCACGACCGAAGGCGGGCTGGGCGTTGCAATCAGGGAACGGGAACTCACGAAAGTAGTGGAAACGTTCCACGACGGCAACATTCTGGTGAGCCTGTTCATCGACCCCGACATGCATGAAATAAAAGCGGCCAAACGCACCGGCGCCGACGCCATAGAGCTGCATACGGGGTTTTACGCGAACGCCCTCGGTAAAGCGCGGTTTGACGAATTGGAAAAACTCCGCGACTGCGCCTACGCGGCCCGTAAAATGGAGATCCACGTGAACGCCGGGCACGGCCTTAATTACCAGAACTCCGCGGCCATCGCCGGTATAAGCGGTATGGAGGAACTTAACATCGGGCACAGTATCGTGTCGCGCGCCGCGCTGGTTGGGCTGGACAAGGCAGTTCGGGAGATGCTGGAACTAATTGTCTGAACACGATTACGGGATTAATCGTGTTCAGACATTTTTTTATCGTGTCCTATTTCGTCCGTTTCATGTCCTCCATGCTTTTTTTCAGCCCCGCGATTTCATCCTTGACTTTCCGGATTTCCTGTTCGATATCGTCCCTTTTAATCTGTAATTTTTGGATGCTTAACCGTTCCTTTTTAATTTCCAGTCCTTCATTCTGGGCCTTTGCATCAAAGTCCGTTATCGCCTTGAGCAGTTCTCCCCTGTTCCGGAACTCATGATCATAGGTTGGCTCTTTCGGAACTGTATCGCCGTTCATTGCAAAAAGCGACGGTCCCGTCTTTCCCACGGTTTTTTGCGTTTGCGCGGGACCATCGGCATGCCTGCCGTCGCTTGCCGCCGCGGGCATGTTTCCCTTTCGTTCGGCATGCGCGATGCCGGTGTCCTCTTGAGCATGTTTTCCTGATGAAACAAAATGCTGGCTCGTATCGATGAGCAGCGAAAAAGCCATGGCCACGCCCCGGGACAATGAGTCGGTTGAGATAACGTGCAGGGAAACTTCGTTGTCGCCGCCCGTGAAAAGTTTTGAAATGCCCGCTATACTGTCGCGCTTGTCCGGTTGGTGCCTGCCCGCTGTATCGGAAGCCGTGAGCGTACCGTTCACGAACAGCCAATATTTTCCTTCAAGGGCGAAATGAATGGCCGCGTCGCGCGGCACGCCGTTAAAAAACAGGCGTTTCTTCAGGTACAGGTTGCCTGCGTTGCTGCTGTCCTGCCATATGTACAAAGGGTTGCCGAAGGGGAAAACGGCCGGCTTCGTGGGAGGCGCTTCCCCAACGTTTTTCCATCCATCGTCGGACGCCTCCTTGAAATTCCAACGGGCAACGCTGTCGGGCCGCGCTTTCCAGTCCCTGCCAGTGGCCAGAATGACGCGTTTGTAAAAATTCTTTCCCCAGGTGTCCGGGCTCAAACGCGCCAATGCCTGCATGATTTTACCATTGTATTCATCGTTCGGTAAATTTTCTTTTTTACTCATCCGCAGCGCTTCTTCATAATTGGAAATCGCCTTGTCCTGCAGTTCGTAGACGATGTCCTCCAATTGGAACAAAAGCTCTTCCTTTTCCGCGGCCTTCATGTCTTTTGGGATTTCCGGTTCACGCAACATTTTTTCGGAAAGTTTATCGTATTCATTGCCCAATAAAAAGTTTATCCGCATGCATTCATCAACGCATTTCTTGCTGTTTTCACCGACCAGTTTCAATGAATCCAGCTGCCGGTATGCCCACAAAAAATACTGCCTGGCCTGAAGTTTCATCGGCTCTATCGTTTCAAGAAGCTGTTTCTGGTACTGGTAAAAATACAAGGGCTTGTTCCTGATTTCCTGCGGCACCGGCGCGTTCTGCATCGCCGCATACGCATCAACCATTAAGCTTCCCGCGGCGGCAATAGTGCGTGCAAAACCGACCTTTGTTTTGTACACCCACGTTTTCTGCCCGGAATTGAGCGAATCGAACCCCGCCGACAATTCTATCGCTTTTTTATACGGAATGAACGACTTCTGTAAAAGCGTCGAAGACATCAGCGCAACGTCCTTTTCCAATACCGCCATTTTAATGGGGTCCAACTTCGGACGCTCCTGGTTTTTCCAGGCTTCGGCAAGGTCCTCATACATCTGTCCTATCCAATAGGCGGATTCGAACATCCTTTCACTCTGATACTGGATAACGTGTTCAAAGGCTTTCGTGGCGTCCACCAGCAATGTGCTCTTGGTCTTCTGGTCGGCCTTGAATTTAGCGTCCGGAAGGACGAACTTGATCGCAACGAAATCCTCCCGTTTCATCGTCGCCAGGGCAAACGCTGCTTCCGCCGCATAATAGCTGTTTCCCGGGCCACCCCCGGCCGAGACGAGCCTGATGTGCTGCTGTTCGGCCTGGTTGAAGTTTACATACGCGTTTTCGCGGTCCTGCCTGTCGAGGAACGACTTGCCGATCATGAACAACGCTTCGACCGTTTTGGGACTTTGGGGATATTGACGGATAAAATTCCTGTACACCGTGACCGCTTTGCCGAAAAGATTGGCCTTCGCATAATACTGGGCGGTCCGAAGGAGCATTGCCTCGACGTCTTTTTCGCCGGGAAACATCCTCGTATAGCGCTCGTTCGCTTCGGCCACTTTATCCATGTTCCCCAGTTTTTCGTAGCACAGTCCGAGATTGAAAAGCGCGTCTTTCGTTTTGTCGGACTCCGGATAACTCGTAATCAAAAGTTCGTACGCTTCCGCGGCCTTGTCGTATTTATTGGCTTTCTCAAAATCCAGCGCGGCGTTAAACAGCGCGTTAGGGGCGAGCTTGGACCGCGGGTAATTCTTGACAATACGATAGTAACCGTCGCAGGCGTCCACCCACTTCTCCGTTTTTTCGAAGCATTCGGCGGCCTTGAACAGCACGACGTCGCCATACTCGCTGCCGGGATACCGTGTTTCGATGGACAGGAATATCTGTGAAGCGTCCTTATACGCCTGCGACGCCATTGCCTGCTTGGCCCTGGAAAATTCCGATTGCAGGAGGAGTTTGTATGATTGGGATTTCCGTACCGCGCCGGAGGTGTTTTTCCAGACCTTATCGAAGCACTTCGACGCCGCCTCCCAGTTTTCCCGGCCGAAATGGCATTGTCCCAGCAAAAACATGGCCTCATAGTATTCGTCGTTATTTTCACCTTTACCTATAATAACGTCATAATATTCGGCTGCTTTCGCGAACATTTTCCGGTTGAAATAAATTGATCCGATGGTAAGCAGCGCACCCGAAAGATTTTTCCCCTTGGGAAAAAGGGCCTTGTAATTGTTCACCGCGTCCACGACTTTGAACGACGCCGGTTCCAGCACGCCTTCTTTGACGGAAGAATCGGGCGGCATCATTTTTTGCGCGATCGCGATCGCATTGAGCGCGGCCTGTTCGCGCCTGACGGGGTCGCCCGAAACGTTTGCGCTGTATGTAAGGTATTCGGCGTAGGCGTCGGCGGTCCGGCTGAGCTTGTTGTCCAGAATGACCGCAAGGTTCCACTGGGCGTCCTGCGAACGCGGCTTGTTCGGGTATGCGTTGACTATTACCTTATAATACTGGGCGGCCTTGGCGAACGCCGCGGTGTCATTTTTCGTTTCCGCGGCCCGGTAGCTTTCGTCCGCGATAAACTGCCCCATCGAAATGGCGATCGAATCGACGCGCGGAATGAGCAGGGAATCACGCTTCCAGACAAGCTCCTGCCATTGGCCGCCCCGTGCGTACCGCTTGAAAAAATCCTCCCGTTGTTTCTTCGCCTCGTCGCGTTGATTGAGCATTTCATACATTTTGATGATCCCGAGCGACGCCTCGGGCGCCGCGATGCTTTGCGGATATTCCGCAAGCAGCCGCTCGTAGGCATGGATGGAGGCCTTGTAATCCATGTCTTCCTCGCGCAGTTCCGCTATGCGCCGGAGCACCATGGCGGCGTAATCGATGTTGCCGATGAGCGAAAGGAACTTGATCGCGTCGTCCATCCGGTTTTCTTCGTCAAAACTGATCGCGATATAATCGATGGCCTCGTCACGCAACAGCGGGTTCATGACCTGTTTCTTCTCGTCGATCTTGGTCACGTCGAAATCCAGCGCCACTTCTTCCACCAGATATTTAAAAACGGCTATGGCCTCGTCGTACTTGTCCTGCATATAATAGCACCAGCCAAGGCTGTACAGGGCCGAAACGAACTGCGGGTGATCGCGAAAGTAAAGTACTTTGTGGTACGTTTCTTCGGCCAGTTTATATCCGGTCCCGCCCTGCATTTTTGGGTGTTCGAAGTAGTACCGCGCCATGTTCATGTTGGCCTCGACATAGTACTCGCTCTCAGGATAATTTTTTGTCAAGTCAACGAGCACCGCGTTCGCCTCGTCGTACTTCCCTAATTTCTGCAAAGCAAGCGCCTTATAGAAACAGGCGTTGGCCGCCATGTCGTCCTTCGGATAATCGTGGATGATCCGATCGTAGGTTTCGATGACGTTCTTCAGGTCGAATTCGGGAAAGGTGATGTTTTTCAGCCCTTCCGCCAGCTTCTTTTCGTACGCGCGCAATTTCACGTCGAATTCATCGCTTGACTTATCGTAATACAGTTCAGCGAGCCGGGTGAGGATGGCCGGGGTAAATACGCTCCGGGGATACACGTACACCATCGCCTGGATATGGTTGATCAGCGTCGTGCGCTCCTCGACCAGTTCCCTGTTTGCCTTGTCGACGTCTATTTCCGCGAACAGTTTTGCGACATCATTTCCTTTTTGTTTGAGCGGCGTCTTATTGGCCTTGTCAAGGCCGCCTTTCATGAGATCTTTATTCATGTTTGTCAATTCCGTTTTTTTGTCCTGATACCGTATGAATGCCCAATCGACGAATTTGGCCTGCATTTCTTCGTCCATTTTTCGCCGTCCCTGCAAGCCCCCAAGACATTCTTTCTGGACCAGGGCATATTCCCTTTCGAGCGAAGCGTGCTGGAGTTTAAAGGTATCAAGCGACGTTTCAAACGTCTTTTCCTTCGTTTTTATCAGCGAATCCGCCTTTCCCTGTTTACCGGACGTCCTCAGGGAATCCATCCTGACCTGTATTTTCCTGATAGTGTCGTCGATGGGCGCCATGCGGTTTTTAAGCAGGTCCAGATACCGCCGGACTTCCATTCCCGCAACCTGTTCCTGTCCTTTTTCACCCGCGGAATTGCCGATATTGTCAAGCAAATCGCCCAACCGGTTCTTGAGTGACTTTAAGCGGCCGAGATTGTCCCTCGCCGCTTTGAGGAGTGTATCGTCCTTCCTGCGGATTGCGGTGAATTCAATGATTTCCCACTGGCTGATCATATCGACGGTACGGCTCAACTCATCGTATACCTCAAAGGAATGGCGGGCATTTTTCAATTGCTGGAAAATGACGGCCTTTGTACGTTCCTGGTCAGGCCCGTCTTTTAGCTTGCCATAGACCTGCTCGAGGATTGAAAGCATCTCAAAATAGTATTCACTGGATTTGTTTTTTGCAATGAAGTCCTTGGCGATGTCCCGGGCCTTTTCATATTGCTTCATTTCAAGAAACAAGCGCGCGGTTTTTATCACGGCATAGGGGTAGCGTTTTGCCGAATGCCCAACGGCGCCGTAATACGTCAGGGCCGTGGAAAATTTGTCCTTGTTATAGTAAATATCCCCAATGACGATAGTGGCCTCCGCAATGAGCGCTTCGGCAAATGAATTTTTCCGGACATAATCAAGGACGAGCAGGGCCTTGTCAACGTCCTTGGACTGAAGATAACAGAGCGCCGTGAGAAACTGAAACTGGACATAGAGGGACGAATTCGCCGGCACCTGCGCACAAAGCGCGATGGCATCGGCCCATCGCCCCTGGCGAAAATAGAGTTTTGCCCTGACGTAAATGGCCGAAGCAAACAGGGGGTGGTTCCGGTATATGGTGCGGAAAATGGCCGTAATGCTGTCGGCGCCCGTACTGTCGCGCTGGTCGTAGGCATATTGGAGCAGTCTGAAATAGCTGGGCGCCGCCTTGTCGCTTCCCGGACATCGATTGATTATGAAACGATAATTTTCGATGGCGCAATCGCCCAGGTTGAGCTGTCGATAGCATTCCGCCGACGCGAAATAATTAAAATCGAGCTTTCCGTCGGGTAAATTCAAGTCCCGGATTTTTTCCAGAATATGGACGGCAAACCGGTAGTTTCCCGCTTTATAATAGTCAAGCGCCCGTACAACTTCTTTGGGAGAAATGATGTCGGTCTCGATGAGCGGAACATTTTCTTCCTTCAAGGCGTCTTCCAGAAGCCAGTTTACCGAAGCCTCGGAGGCCGCCGAATGACCGGCGCAAACAATCGTCCATCCGAGCAGTGCGCTAAAAATAGTGTTTATTTGCAGCACCTGAATCCCGCCTCGCTTGATTTCGTACCCACGCTTCCCTTTGAAACCAGATTGCAATCGGCGCTTTCCCCGTATTTAAACGAGCCGCCTTTAAGAAGCGGATAGTCGTCTTTTTTTCCGTCAACCCACTCCCATACATTGCCGACCATATCGAGTGCCCCGAAGTCGTTGACGCATCGGGGAAACGCCCCTGATTTAAAGACGCCTTCCCCTTTGTCCGGGCACCGCTGTTTTTCATAAGTATTACCGTACGGATAGGCCGTTTTCTTCAGGCCCTTGCATGCGCCGGTCCATTCATCCGGCGTACACAATCGTTTCCCCGCCTCAATGCAGAGCATTTTGGCCACGACCCAAGACACATTCACAATGGGTTTTTCCCCGAACAGGTTCGGCCATTCATATTTGTCCATGCACATGGTCCGGTCGCCGGGAAGGGCAATCGAAACCATACCTTGAGGGCATATCGAGCGCACCAGCACTTCTTTTGAAATGACCGCGGTCCTCTTATTTTCGTCCCTGACTTCAAGCACGGGCCTGAAAACTCCCGGCGACGGGTATGAAAACTGTGCGTGCGGGTCCGTCTTGAATTCGGTCGAGAATGTCCCCTGACCGATAAAATTCCACCGGTACTGGAGCTTGTTTGCGGGGGTTTCGTGGTCAATGGTCGCCGATGCGTCAAAATGGACGGGCGTCCCGGTAAAAATGGAATCGGGCGAGACCGTAAATTGCGGCGATGGCGGTAAATCGATGAGGTAGACGAACGTATCGAGCTGGCCGCGGTAACCCGCCGCGTCTATGACAAACGCAACTATGGTGTCCGAGGTGACAAGGGTCATCGGTCCCGAATAAACCGAGGAATCCGTGGTAGGGGTATGGCCGTGACGGCAGTAATATATCTGCGACTTATCGTCGTACGTGTTCAGCGAAATTGACAATATACGATCATAGAGGATGTCCCTGCCCGAGGGTACGTTGGGAACGGCGAGGGGCTTGAACACGTCCAATACCGTAATGGCGCTCTGGTTGCCCGCGACGTCCTCCGCGAAAAAAGCCAGTTTGACGTCGGCCTTGCGCGCAACGCTGAGACGGTCCTGCGAACGCAGGAACTTGTTCGCGAGGGTCTTTGTCGTCGCGCTGTACGCGGGGCTGGAGCCGTCGACGGTATAGTAAATGGTCGCGTTCTTGCTGCTCTCGAAAAACACCGAAATCGAGTCCCCTGTTCCTTTTTTTACATTCACCGAAATATGGGGCGGGGTCATGTCGATGGTGTATTCATTTCTGCGTATAGGGCTTTTCAGCCCCGCACGTGTCTCGGAATAGTATTCCAGCGAAAAGACCCCTTCTTTATTAAAATACACCGTGTCGGAAAACAGGCTGAAAGCCGAGTCCGGCGGGATACGCCAGAAAACCTGGTTGCCCGTGCTCGTGTTAAACCGTACCTTGAGCCGCCGGTTATACGTGCCTCCCTGCGGGAAAGCGCTCACTATGGGGCGTTTTAAATCGTCCATCACCTTGACAGGCGTGCTGTTGCCCGCCTTGTCGACGGCAAAATATTTCAACGCTTGTCCCATGTGAAGCGGGACCCTGTCCTTGAAGACCGGTGAAGAAAACGTGGGGACCGCGTCGCCTGTTTCATAATAAATCCGCGCGTCCTCATCGGCGGTCAGCGTCACCAGAAAAACGTTTTCCTTGACGTTCTCCTCAACCCTCACCCGCACGTCGGGCGGCCTTGTGTCGACCGTATACTCCGCGGCCGTCTCGGGACTCGCATTACCTGCATCGTCAAGGGCAATCAGGCGCAGTTTTGTCGTTCCGTCTTTGGAAATGGATATTTCGTCTTTATAGAGCGTTGATGCGGCCGTCGGTTCATTCCCATCAAGCGTATAAAAAACGGTGGCTGGTTTGTCGGTCATGACGCGCAGCCGGATTACGCTGTTGTAAAGACCGGAGGGTTTCGAAAGGCTTACCACCGGCGGGTTCGTGTCGAATTTATAGGCCCATTCAAAAACTTCGGACGCGTTCCCCGCAACGTCCTTTGCGACCGCCTTTACGATACATTTACCGCGGTGCTGGACAATGAGCGGCGCTTCGTAAAGCCGGCTTTCATCCGTCGGGTACCTATTGTCAAGTGTAAATCGGATCGAGGAAGGTTTTTTCGTGGAAAGTATAAGGGTGTCGGCCGCCGGGCCCGTCTTCTGGACCAGATGGACCTTGGGCGCAACGGTATCGATAACATACGTTGCCTGAATAATGTCAGATTCCCACCCGTTATTTCCCTTTGCATAATAGCGGACGATGGTATTGCCGTAAGGAAGCGGCACGGGCCTGTCGAAACGGCTGAACCCTCCGGACGGCGCGGAAGGATCGAACGAATAGAAAATGTCCGCCGGTGCGTCGGCTGTCAACGATATGTTCTGCCGTTTATTGTAAATCCCTTCCTTGGGCGAAATAAACGCCTGGACCACCCTTGAATCAACGGTATATGAAAATACCTGGCTGAATGCGGTGTTGCCCGCTTTATCGGTTGCCGAAATAAAACCGGCGATCGAATCATTGACTGTCAGGGACTCCGCCATGGCCTTGCCCGTGGTATCGCCGCGTACCGAATGGAACAGAAAACGGCATGGTTTATTGGCGGTCACACGGACCGTTACTCTCGTGCGATACCGGCCGGGCCTGGGCAAAATCACCAGCTCGGGAGGGTGCGTATCGAGCACGTATTCCATGGAATCCAGCCTGGATTTGTTCCCCGCCAGATCTTCCCCGAAGAAATACACGGTCGTTTTTCCCTCCTCGATGATCGTGATCGGGTTCTGGTATATTTCCTTCCTGTCCGATGGTTTTCCTTTTCCGTTGGAAACGACGCTGAACCAGATAGTGCCCTGTTCGCTGCTGGAGAGGTTTGCGAGAAAGATCCTTGCATGATAGGTTTCCCGCGGCTGGATGGTCACCACGGGCGGTATGGTGTCGATCCATCCCTGCTTGACGTCTGGTTTTGCCAGCAAACCGGATATATATGCAATGGTCAGTAAAAAAGCGGCGCGGTACGCGGTGTTCACTTTTCCGCCTTTGCGATAAGGTCCTTTATTGTTTTCACCAGCGCCGGTTCAGTTGCTTTTGTCAATGCACTCTTCCAATTGTCGAGGGCCAGTTCCCGGAAATTCTTGTAATCCATGTAAATGGTCCCGATGATATACTCCGGCCCGGGGTCAGCGCGGTTCAAACCCGAAGCGGTTTTCAAGTAGTAAATCGCCTTGTCGTAGTCCCGCCCGTTTTTATACCGGATTACGTCGAACATGGTCTTTCCCAATCCAAAATAACCTTCCCAGGAATCGGGGAAATCCCGGACGATCAATTGATATTTCATGACCGAAACTTCATACCATCCCATGCGATCATACAGGTCGGCCTGCAGAAGGAGCATTTTTTTGTTGTTGGGGAAATCGTTCAAATACGACTCCAACGGCTCAAGCGCTTCCTTGTATCGTTCCTTTTTTATCATAATATCAAGTAACTGGACCAATGCGTGTTCGTTATGAGGGGAAAGTTCCAGAATTTTTCTGTATAAGAGCTCGGCATCCGCGTTTTTTTTCCTTTTTTCCGCTATGTCGGCAAGCTGGATAAGCACATCCAGCCTTTCGGGAGACATTCGCTGGACTTCTTCAAAATAGTATGCGGCTTTACCAAGCTTGTTGATGGAGAGATAGGCAAGCGCCAGATTCAGGAGGACAACCTCGCTTTTCTTACCCGATTTTTGGGCTTTCAGATACCAATCGATCGCTTTTTCCGCGTCTCCGTTCAAGAACAGAATGTTACCTTGATTGTTAAAAACCGATTGGAGATGCTTGCCCAATTTTCCCGCTCGCGCGAAAAGTTCGGCTGCCTGATCGCGCCTTCCCATCCGCCAGTAAACGACACCCAGATTGACGCAGATTTCAATGGCGTCGGGTTCTTTTTCCTGGGCGCGCAGGAGGAGCTGTTCGGCGTCACTGAGCCAGCCGATTTCAAAATATGTCTGGGCCAGATTGACCAGGACGGTGACATTGTCGCCATCTATTTTGCCTGCATTCTCGAGCACCTTGGCGGATTCCATCAACCGGCCGCTGTTCCGGTATGCGGTGCCTAAAAGCGCGTAGTAGCGCAAACAGTCGGGCCGATACTGTACCAAACGGTTAAACACGTCGGAGGCTTTCGCAAATTCACCTGTTGAAAGGTATGCCTTTCCGAGGATAAAATCCGTTTCCAAATCGGGTGGTCCCTGTGCCAGGGCGCGGTTGAGGATCGCAATTGCCCGCTGCAATTCACCGGTCAACAGGAGGGATTCCCCGACCGCTTTCATTCCCGTGGCGGTCTGCTCCAATAACGGGCGGTTCGCCGCAAGGAATTTTAATGTCTTTTCGGGCAGTTCGTGTTGCGCATAAAAATCCGCCACGTCCGCGGCAATCATCGGACCGCCCTGAGGACCTAAAGCGCAACGGTCGAAGAACTTCCGCGCACTGTCAATAGCGCCCGCGGCGGCAAATAATTTACCAATGCGACAACACGCGGCTGAAAGCCCTGGATCTATTTCCACGGCCCGGCTATAGGCGGTAATCGCCGCGGAATAATTATGCCGCATTTCGAAAGCGTAGCCGGCCACATAGGTTGCATATGCGTCGACGCTACTTGCAATGGGCCGGGCAATGGTTTGCCGCTGGGCCGCCGTCGGTGTAAAATCGATGGTCCCCAGGAATTGCAAAAAAAGCCCGCCGCACAGCTGCTCAATGGATTTTTTATCGCCCTTAGCCTCGAGTTTTTTCCTGAAAACCCTTCCGTTTTTCACGGTATATACTTTCAATTCAATGGTAATGGCATCGTTTGAAACGGAATAACTTCCGCCGCATGCCGCGTCCCATCCCCATCGGTTCCAGTTTTGTTTGAGGAGGCTGTCGGATTCCATGGTCCACCCGGTGGAATCGGCGTTGAAAAGAAACGCCGGCTCCCATACCTGAAATCCCGCCAGGCCTTCGGCCAGCCTGAAAAAGTTTTCAGGCACGGCGGCGCTTATCCATTCATAAACTTTATTGCCGGACTTGTTTACAAGAGGATTAATCGTCATTCTCGTAAGGGCATCGGCTTGAAATGACAGGAGCGCAATGAGGACCGTGCAACGGAATAAGCATGCCGCGGCGCAAGGTGATTTTCCAGGTAACTGCAACAAGGGCTGCCTTTTAAGAAGGATCGAAGCTATTCGACGCTTTTTGATATATTTAATTATATATTAATATACACAACACTTTTAAAGAATAACAAATATTTCTGAATCGGCATGACCGTATGCGTCCACGTATAAAAAGCTTCCTGCTCGCCCAGCTCTCGGCCTTATATGGCGGGGCCGTAGGCCTGCGCAATTTCTTCTTTGATAAAATGCCTTATTTGTCCAGACGCGGCGGGAAACCGACCATAAGCATCGGGGGCATACACGCAGGGGGAACGGGCAAAACCCCAATGGCGCTGCTTGTCGGAAGGTATTTACACGATAAAGGACTGGAAGTCGCATTTTTAAGCAGGGGTTATAAAAGAAAATCCCTGCGGCCGGTAATAAGCGGCCCTTGTGGGTCGGATTCATGGGAAAACGTCGGCGATGAGCCTGCGCTCCTCCATGCCGGTCTTCCTCGGTCCTGGCTGGGGGTGGGCGCCAGCCGTTGCCGGAGCGCGCGGTATATGTCACCCCGGCTTGGCGAAAAAGCAGTATACGTCTTGGATGATGGCTTTCAGCACCGCGGAATAAGGCGCGACCTTGACATCGTCTGCCTGCCCGCGGACCCCTTCGGCGATGCGCTCTTGCCCGCGGGCATGCTCAGGGAACCGCTTTCCGGTTTGACGCGGGCCACTATCATGTGTCTGATCGGGACAAAAAACGATGCGCCGCTTCTCGAAGCGTCAGAAAAAAGGTTGAAGGCCATATTCCGGCGCACCCCCGTGTTTGTCCTTTATCAAGAACCGGCGGGCTGGGTTAATTTGAACGGCGGCGCCTGCTTCCAGCACCTTCCCTTGAAACGGCCCGCCGCCCTGTGCGGGATCGCGCGGCCCGAAAGATTTATTTTTTTAATAAAAAAAATGGGTATTTCGATTGCAGCAGAGTCTATTTTTAATGATCATCATGCATTCACGGTCCACGATATCGATGCGATCATGAAAAAGGCTAACACCAGGGAAATTATCACCACTGAAAAGGACGCGATTCGTTTGAAATCTTTAAAACTTGTAAATCGCGCGGATATTTGGTATCTTAAAATAGCTTTGCAATTTTCCGATCAGGAATCCAGGAAACTTTTTTTTACGATGATTGAAACAATAATTCCTTAAAAAAATCCCTACAAAACAGGAGGTCTTCATGAAGAAGGGTTTAGTGTTTCTGATTTGTGCGTTCATCTTTTTGGCCTTTGCTCCCCGGTCCCATGCCGCGGGAATCAAATTCGTCCAGATAAGCAATTCCCTCGTCAATATCTATGAGTTCCTCGACCCAAAATCAAATATAGTCCGGGTCGCAAAAAAAGGGGACCATTTCGAACTCGTCTTCGAGGGGACTTCCTGGTACCAGGTCAGGGTGAGCGACAAAGTCGGATGGCTGGACAAAAAGTCCGGCGTGGTCGTCAACAATCCTAATCCCAGTTATCTGGGCACCTTTATCATATTCACCATTTTGCTGGTTGGCACTCTGGCGGGTGTTTCATATTACATTTACAAACAAAAGACATCGGAAGCATAATTTTCCCATTGTATGGTAAAAAGAACGTTATGCGCCGCGCATGTCATTTTCATGTGTTTGATGGCGTTTATCGCCTTGGCCTCGGGCGATGATGCAATAGTCAAGAAAGATATCGCGAAAGTCATGCAATCCCCTTATGGCGATGCGTCACCGGTGGGGATGGCGAAAAAAGGCGACCGGTTTAAGATCCGTTATCCCCAGGGCGACTGGTATTGCATCGAATACAATGGAAGCGCGGGATGGATATATTCGGCCAATATAACCATTGAACAACAAACCCCGCCTGCGCCCCCCGCGGTCACCCCTGTAATGAATACCAATCAGGCGGCGACGCACCCGGCAGCCGCCACTCCGGCGGTGAATAACAACCAGGTTGCGACGCGCCCCGCGGCCACACCAGTGGTGAACACCAATCAATCCGGTGCGCGCCCTGCCCAGGATGCCGACAGCCTTCAAAAAGTTAAACCCCCTCAACCTATTATTCGAACGCCTTCCTTTTCCATCTCCGACGCACGGGCCAAAAAGAACGTTCCCATCAAACATTCGACAGTCGCCGGCGCGCAGTCAAAACAAGCGGAACCCATTGAAAAGATTGTTTCGGAAATCGCCGCTTCCGTAGACAGTTCAAAGAAAAGCGGCCAGATCAAGGCCGTTGCCCATGCGGACACTTTTTCACCTGTAAAGGTACCTTCTTCCGCGCCGGTCCCAAAATATTTCGAAGTCCTTGAAAGCCCGACAAAAATCCTGAAAGATTTAAGCCCGCAGTCCCCGATACTCGCCTTTGCCCAAAAGAACGAGGTCTATCCCCTGGTTTATGCCGGATCTTCATGGTGCAAGATCATCGTTAAAAACGACACCGGCTGGGCGGAGTCGTCCAGAGGAAGGGTCATCGATTCTCCTTCGGTCATTACCGCGAAGATCCCGGCCATCGTCATAATTTCTCTGCTGGCGGCAGGCCTCACCCTGGTCCTCATCTTTGTCATCATTTTCGTGGTCATCAGCATGAGGCGCCAGAAATTCAAGAAATCGTCGCTCAAGCGCGATGTGCTGATCATTTCGCACGTCGAAAAGGAAATGCAGTACTCCCTTACCGACTCAACGACCACCCTCTCAAAATGTTTTTCGGAAATCGGTTTTAAAGTAAGCGCGGCAAACGGCGTGGACCATGCCAGGACGCTGCTTACGCATTATGCGCCCGACGTCATCGTCATCGACTGGCGGTTGGAAAATAACATCCAAACGACCATCAGGGCGGTTGTGTCCGACAAGGAAACCACGTCTTCGATCCTCGTTATTTTTTATAACGTTCCCGACCCGACGGAAATATCAAAAAGGAATACGGCCCCCAATATGTTCTTTTTAGGGTTGATTTTCTCCGATCGGGACATTTTTAAAATCGTGACTCCGCTCATCATCACCGGAAAATCGCACCATACTGTCAAGAAAAGCGTCCAGACTTCCGCGCTGGAAGGCGACATCCGCCTGGGAAACCTTCTTGAAGTAATGCAATTTATTGAAATAGGGAAAAAAACCGGGTGCTTATACATCACCATGAGTTCTCCATTCGGGCTTATTTACTTTGAACACGGCAGGGTGACCTACGCCGCCTCAAAGACGGCATTGGGTAAAGACGCCATATTTGAAATTCTCAACCTTAAAGAAGGCCACTTTCATCTCGTCCTCGATAAAGTTTCACAAACCAAAAATGTCAATCTTTCTACCCTCGAAGTCCTCATGGACTGGACTAAGGTAAAAGATGAAGCTCTTAGGGGTTGACTATGGCCGGCGCAGGATCGGTATAGCAGTCACCGACGAACGTGGCGAGTATATCAAGGGCCTGCCCACGCTCGACCGGAAAAAGGTCAGAGACCTTCCTCACGCTCTCGAATCCATAATTCTCCAGCAACAACCCGGCCGCATCGTCATCGGCTTACCCCTTGACATCGATGGTCACGATACGGTAATGTCATTAGAGGTACGGGACTTTGCCGAAAAACTTCAAACCATATCAAAGGCGCCGGTTTCTTTTGTTGACGAAAGCCTGACGTCGGTCCGTGCCGCTGAAATCATGCGCTTTAAGAAGAAAAAAGAACGCCGCGACAAGCGGGCCGTCGACAGAATAGCCGCCTGTCTGATACTTGAGGCTTTTCAGAGGGAACATCCATGCGAATAAGGTCTCTCTTTTTCTTATGCGCCGCTTCCTGCCTGCCGATCGCTTCGACCTGCCCCGCGTCCGACCCGTTTCCACCGCCCACGATACAGGCGCCTTCGTTTACATCGATGGACGTCACGGGTATTAAATCCGGAGGCGCTTATCAAGCCGCCATCCATATGCAATGGACCTTGACGAACTCGGACTCGCTGCCGATCAGGGAATTCGTCATACTCCGGAAAAAACAGTCCGACAGCGCTTTCGGCATATTGCACCATGGGATCCCCGACAGCGTTTTCAACGATTACGACGTCATCAATCCCAAGGACCTTCCTCAAGACCAGCTTTTTGGAAGCCCGTATACCTCCATCCGCTATCGGATCTTCGCGATCGACACGTTCGGCCGGTCGGGCGACACCTCGGCGCAAGACAGCGCCCTTCTCACCTGGACCCCCACGGACGTGTACCCGGTCGACACACTCAAGGAAAATTTGTTCAAATGGTCGACGCGTTCATATCAAGGCGGCTATATTTCCTACATGCTTTTATGGGGCGACGCCGCCGAAGGCCTGCTCTGGACAAGCCCGAAACCTCCCGAACCAACCTACGGCACCGTATCCGAGGATTCTTTTTCGGTGCAGCTTCCCTCTTCGCTCTACCCGCTACCGACCGGGAAATACTATTATGGAGTCAAGGTCGAATTTCCCGGAGCGGACGTTGAATCAATCGTTATAAGGGAATTCTATGCGCCTTGAAATAAAGAACGCGGCGTTCGTCGTGTTTCTATGCGCCCTTGTCCCACTACAAAGCTTCGCCGTCCGTTATTCCATTGTTTCATTGACCGCCACGGACGCGGTCATTTCTTTCACCCTTGACTCCCTGGAAATCGTTTCCCCGCCGTTACAACGCAATTTTATTGGCGCGTTTTCATCACTGCCCGACGTTTCCTGCGCACTGGAGGTGACGGGCAGGCGCGCCGCTTCCGAAACGCCTTTCCCGCTTGTCCATGCTTTCCTTTCAAGCGGCTGGGCGGGGACGCATTACCTGCAATGGTTTTCCTTTTCGCCGTATCTTCGGAACAGCGCGGTCATGGCCGTGCCCTCGGGGAGCATTGCCATACATTTTTCCGCCCCGGCAATTATCGCGAATGCCGCCTCTCAAGCGGTCGTGCGAAACCCCATCGTGCTGTTGCCACTGCGACCGCCCTTAAAAAAAATACAGGAACAAACGTTTGTAACCGCTCCCTTTCGCATCGGCGTTAAACTTGAGGTCCTCGCCGACGGCATCTACGAGGTCGGCGCCGACGAATTGCAAAATATCGGCGTTCCCGTAAAAAGCATACCTTCAAGGACGTTCCGGCTTTTCTGTAACAATATCGAGGTCCCGATTTATATAACCAATTCACAGCGGGCGGCCATGTCCTCCGACGATAAAATCCTTTTTTATGGAAAATTTCTCCGGGGAAGCACTACATACTATACGCAATTTTCCAATACCAACGTCTACTGGCTAACCTGGATCGAGGGCAAAACCGGCGTCCGTATCAGCGAGGCCTCGGGGGCGCAGAGAAAAGATTATACCCAGTACCAGGGCCAGCAGGGTCTGCAGAACCAATTGACGGCGCGTGATTTTTACGATACCATCCATCTGGAACAAGACAACGACATCAGGTGGCTTGGGAGCGTTGATGTTCCGGGCGACGTCTCCGATTTTGAAAATTCCGTCGATTCAATCGACAACTGGTATTGGGGATTCATCGGCACGAATTATTCAACCGATTTCCCCGTGTCGCTGCCTCCCCCTTCGATCAACACGAACGCCAAGGCGGTCCTTCGCATCGGCCTCATGGGGCTGACGAGCGTCACCGGCGTGGCCGCCGACCATAACCTTCAGGTCATGATCAACAATAACCCTCTGGGCGATACGCTCAAGCTTATAAGCTGGAAAGGCCAAAACCCCTTTACGTACACGAGCGACCCTTTTCCCGCCGCCAAGCTCAAGGCCGACCAGAACGTAGTGACGTTCCTGCGGCAATCAAATGCCACCGACATTTCCGCGCTCAACTGGATGGAATTCATATACTACCGGTCGTTCGGCGCCTTAGGCAATAAAATCCTGTTTAAAAACAACCCCTTGGACACCGGAAGCGTTTTTCAATTTGAAATCACCGGGTTCACCGGCCCGCCCGTTGACCTCTGGGACCTCGGCTCCAACCGGCTTTTTACCGACTTTGAAGTTCGCCGCGTTTCAACCAACTCGCAGGCGTCGTATTCGCTGGTATTTCAGGACAGCCTGACCTCGGTGCATTCCTATTTTGCCCAGACGGCCGACAACCGGCTCAAACCAAATGCCATGCGCCTCGATACCATTGCTACGCAGTGGGACACGCTTGTCAACGCCGATTACATCGCCGTCAGCGTCGACAGTTTCCTCCCCCTTCTCAAGCCGCTCGCCGACGCGTATAAAAAAAGGGGGCTGACCGTCGCCCTGGTCGACATCAGCAAGGTCTACGATGCCTTCTCGGCCGGCATTCATGATCCCGAAAGCATCAAGAGCATGCTCCGGTACATCTTTTCGCGGGCCGGCGGCAAAACGCCCCGGTACCTGCTGCTCGGCGGCGACACCACCCATGACCTCGATAAGGGCGCCAGACGGGTCCGCAATCTTGTTCCCACGCACCTTTCCCGCGTTCCCGGCTGGGGACCGAGTTCGGACGACGGCTATTTTGCCACCGTATGGGGCGCCGACAATTTCCCGGACCTGTATGTCGGTCGTTTCCCTGCTGAAAATAAGCTTGAAATGCGGAACCTCGTGGCCAAGACCGTCAATTACCTTACCTATCCGTTCATCGATTCGTGGCGCGACAATATTCTTCTGGTGGGCGGATGGGACAACGATTTCACCCAGTTCAACAACCAGGCCGCCTCCGAAGTCATCGGCCCGCGCATGAATATCTCCCGCATGGACGCCGATACGGGGTCGCCTTTCTATAAAAACGAATTCACCGCCTCCAAAACAATGGCCGATTATATCAATTCAGGCGTCTACGCGGTGAATTTCAACGGCCACGGCGGCGGCAACATCTGGTCCGACAGCAGGTTTTTCGGTTTTGACGACCTTGACAAGCTCTACAACGGCCAGTGGGGAAAAAGCGGCAAGCTTCCTTTTGTTTTCAGTTTTACCTGTCTCACCGGGTTCTTCGAGGACGCTTTCCTCCCGTCGCTGGGCGAGGAATTCATCCGGCAGAACAACAGCGGCGCCCTTTGTTTCCTCGGCGCCTCCGCCTATACGTCCAAGCAGGCCAACCTTATCATGAACAGGATCCTCCTCGATTACGCGGTCAACGCGAAGGTCGAAAGCATCGGCGAGCTCATCTGGCTTACCAAAATGGAAATGCTCGCGCGTTTCAACGACCAATATCTGCCGGTTGTGCGTGAATACAACCTGCTGGGCGATCCCGGCCTGCCCTGGGCGCTCGCGCCCGATTCGCTCAAACTTTCCTTATCCGACACATCCCTTGCCGCGCGCGACACGCTTTTGGTAAATGCTTCCACCCTTCCGCTGAAAACCGGCCAGGCAAAAATATCATGTTCGGCCGATGGAAAAAAACTGGACGAAAGCATCGTCACCATCGCTCAGGGAAGCTTGATAAAAAAAATAAACCTGAAGGACTTAAAAACAAAAACCGGGATGGTGCGGGGTTTTGCCTGGAATGATTCGCAGCAACTCCGGGGCTGGTCGGGGTTTTCAAAAAATGACGTCCCACTCGACAATGTCGCGTTGAGCAAGGAACTCATACATTACGGTGACAGCGTGATTGTTTCCTGCACCTTTGCCGCGCCCGACACTTTTTCGAACATCGCCCTGTATTGCATGTATGCCATCGCGCAGCAACCGTCTTCATCGCTTAATTTTTCCGGTACGCCCATGGTCCAGGCCAGCGATGGCAGGTGGCTGTCCGGCCCGGTCCCCATCACCTTTTCAGGAAGGACCGGCGACATTTTATTTGTCAAGTTCAGGATATCGTATTCACTGGGCAACGCCCGCGCAATGGACACGTCGCAAACCTATTCGTTCAATATAGAAGGATGCGCCGACCTTACTTTTACAGGCGACACCCTTCGCCCGATCTGGCAGGGCGACTCGATCAGGGTCACATTCGATGTCCTTAACGGCGGCAATGCCATTGCCCCGCCTTTTAACACCATCTTTTTTATAAACGGCGGAACGGCTATAGACACCTTGCTCTCCATACACGACAGGGATTCGCTGGGCCCGGGGAAAACTCGCGTTTTCATTGTCGGTATTCCCGATACCCAGGGCGCCGTCGCAATTACCGCGACTATCAACCCCGGCCATGCTTTCCCCGAAATTTCATTTGATAATAATTCCAAAACGTGCTTTCTGCGGGTCGGGTATCGTGACATGAAGACCCCGTCGGACACGCTATTCTCGCCCGGAAAGGGCCTTTGTATAGCCCCTGCCGCCGTATTGTCTGAAAAATACCGGGTTTTTCTTTTTTCCAACGGGATCAGCGCCGTCCAGCCGCTTAAGACCCAATCCGCCTGGGCGCCTTTGCGGGGAGATTCGATAAGCAGTTTTTCAATCGGAGCGCGTCCTTTATTGTCGAATATCGACAGTCTGGCCTGGACTTTTTTCCGGGACACCGTAAACTTGCAAAAAAGTAAAGTCTCCGCTCCTTCGGGAAAATTGTCCGTGCTTTTATATGACTCATCGCTTTACACATGGAGATACGCTTCCGGAAACTGGGACGTGCAATCGCCCGCGGTCTTCATCCGCTCAATATGGTCCGGGCCTTATGCGCTGGGCAGCCTTGCGGATGTAAAACCACCTGATGTCCGCACTTCCGTCAATGGCAGGGAACTTAATTTTCTCGACTATGCGGCAAAAGGCAAACCCTTCAATATCCTTTTAAACGACGCATCGGGAATATTGCCATCGTCGATAAAAGTATCTTTAAACAAAATGAACGTCGATTCAAACACTATTTCTTCGGTCAAAAACATCAGCGATCTGAGCAATATATCGCTTACCGCGTATCCGAAAAAAGAATATGCCATTGATTCGTTATCGGTATACGCCGAAGACCTTGCCGGTAATGGCGCCACGACGGTGTTCGCCTATATGCCGGGGGAAGACCTCAGCATAAAGTTTTTTGAATGTCATCCGAACCCCTTTTCCGCCAAACAAGACGGCCATGGCAATACGCTCCAGACAATCCGGTTCGCCTTCGAGCTCACCGACGTGGCGAATGATGTTTCCATTATTATTTATACGATCGGCGGCAGGGTCGTGTGGAAATGGGAGAAAACCGGCGGCACTATCGGTTACCAGGAAGTGGAATGGAATGGAAAAACCTCGAACGGATATCGTATTGCCAACGGCACGTACTACGCGAAGCTGATCGCCATCAACGACAGCAAGAAAGTGATCAAAAGCATCCGTATAGCAAAGCTGGAAGGTTATTGATGGCCACGCTCTATATCGTCGGCACCCCTATCGGCAATCTCGAAGACCTTACCTTCCGCGCGCAAAAAGTCCTCGGCGAGGTCGACCAAATCTGCGCCGAAGATACCCGCACGTCCCGCGTATTGCTTGACCGATACGGTATCACCACGTCCATGATTCCCTATCACGATTTCAATAAGAACACGATGGGGCCGCATATCATAACGCAGCTTAGGGCCGGCAAGAATATCGCGCTGATCAGCGACGCCGGAATGCCGGGCATCGCGGACCCGGCCTTTAACCTCGTTCGCGAGGCAATAAAGCAAAACATCGCCGTCGTTCCCATTCCGGGGCCTTCTGCGCTCATCACGGCGCTGGTGTGCAGCGGCCTCCCCACCGACCGTTTTATATTCGAAAACTTCCTACCGCCTAAAAGCGCACGGCGAAAACGCATCCTCGAATCCTTCAAGGAAGAACCGCGCACGGTCATTTTCTACGAAACTCCCCATCGAATCTTGTCCGTGCTCAGGGACATGGACGAAACCATGCCGGATATTCAGATCGTCATTGGCAGGGAATTGACAAAAATGTATGAGGAATTTCTTCGCGGCTCGCCCAAATCGCTGTTAGCGCATTTCGAGAAAAAACCGCCCAAAGGGGAAATGGTGGTGATGTTTAATATGAGGATAAAAGCCGATCCGAATCAATAATCTATCGAAAAATACTTCAGTTTCCTATACAAATTATTCTTGATCATCCCCAGGCTTTCCGCGACTTTTCTGACGTCATTATTCATTGCCGTCATCCTTCGTGTGATCAACTCCCGCTCAAAGCATTCTTTGCATCCAATGAGCGGCATGCGCCTGGTTTTTGCCCAAATATCGGACGTGTCCGATTGCAGGCAAAAATCAATATCCTCGGGCAAAATTGTCCCAGCCTCGGTAAAAAAAGCGGAATTCTTGATTATCTTCGATAACTCGCGAATATTTCCCGGATAATGGTATTCTTTTAACTTTGACAACGCCTCCGAAGACAGTGCCTTTTGCGGAAGCTCATTTTCAGCGAGAAATTGGTTGAGGAAAAAGGGCGCGAGTTCGTCAATGTCCTCGACCCGGTCCCGAAGCGGAGGCGTATCAATCGTAAACGTAGAAATCCGAAAAAATAAGTCTTCCCTGAAAAGTCCCTGTTTGACCAATTCCGGTAAATTGCGGTGCGTGGCAAAAACAAGCCTCACGTCAATGGGAATTTCCCGTGTTTCGCCCACAGGTGTTACTTTCTTTTCCTGGATCGCCCGGAGGATCTTGCTTTGCAAATTGAGCGGGAAATCGCCGATTTCATCGATGAACAGGGTGCTGCCGTGGGCGACTTCAAAAAACCCCTTTTTATTCTTATCCGCGCCGGTAAAACTCCCGGCGCAATGGCCGAACAGTTCGGATTCCAGCAAATTCGGATTGAGCGACGCGCAATTGACCTTGATCATTGGCAGGGAAAAGCGTTTTGAAAACAAATGGAGGTTTTCCGCGATAAGCTCCTTGCCCGTGCCGGTTTCCCCCGTGATCAATACGCTTTCGGTGAGCCCTGCAAGCTTCTTTACCCGAGCGATTGTAACCAGCGTGGCCTTGCTTTTGCCGATGATCTTGCGCTTGTCGCGCGAGGAACTCTTGATGTTAAAAAGTTCCATCGCGTTGCGAACCGCGGTGATAAGCCGGGGCAATCCTACTGGTTTCTCCAGAAAATCCAGCGCACCCTGGCGCATGCACGCGAGGGTTTTTTGAATATCGCTTTCACCGGAAATGACGATGCACTGCGTGTTCGGGCTTCGTTCGCCGAGTATTTTTACCAGTTCCTCGCCGTCGATCTGGTTCCTGCCGAAGAAAATATCGAGCACGGCAACGGCGGGTGGTTTTTTTTCAATGGCCTTTAAAAACGCGTCGGGCGATCCTTCGGTTTCAATGTCATATCCTTCCCGCCCAAGAATGCTCTTGAGGCTCGAAAGAATAGCAGGGTCGTCGTCAACAATGTAAACGGTGTTCATAGTGTCTTTCAACTTCGGTCGTTTCGAGCGCCTCAACGACCTGGACCGGTGGCTGAGGCTCTCATCGGTCGTTTCGAGTGCCTCAACGAACTGAACCGGTGGCTGAGGCGTCATTCTTCCGGGTGGCTGAGGCTCTCGAAGTCACCGGGCCCCGTTTAAATTCCACTGAAAAAACCACCGCGTTCCCATCCTGAATAAATTGGATATTCAAATCTAAATAATCGGAAATCTTTTTACAAAGAAAAAGCCCGAAACCCCGGTTTTCTCCTTTCGTGGAATATCCGAGACTGAAAATTTTTGAGGCATCGTCGATATGCGCGTTAGGAGTGATAAAACGCATTGTCAAAAGGTCATTGTTCTCGGAAACATCCACATGAAATTCCTTATTATTTTCTGTAACCCCGTTTTTAATAAAATTCGTGAAGAGCATAATAAGCAGCGTTGGTTCCGAAACCACAATAAACGGAGCGGAGTCCAGCGTGAAATTGCGTTGAAAGGGCATGCTCGGGTTTGTGCGTTCGATAAACGAGCGAAAATAGTCTTTGATATCAAACGCTATCTGAGGTCCGAACTCAATGTTCACCAGTTCCTTAAAAAACGAAAGGATCGTTTCGATGTCTTTTACTGATGATAATATCCTGGCTATTTCTTCCTTGATTGATTCAGGCTTTTTATCACTCAGCGTCAAGCTCTGGGCCGAAAGTTTGAGGGGCGTCAACGGGTTTTTAAGCTCGTGCATAAGCAGTCTGGCGCCGTTTTTCCAGGCTTTTTCCTTTTCGAACGCTTTCAGCTTGTTTAAATCGTCCATTAAAAGGGCTATATATTTTTTCAGTATGATGCGCTCATCATTGCCTAAATCGATTTTGTTGTCGATGGCAAGGCGCTTATGGGCAATATCGCCTATGTTTTTAAAAATCCTCAGATATGGCGCGGCCAAAGAGCGGGAAAAAAGAATGCCGAGAGGAATTGACAGAAGAACGACAACAAGACTGATAATCACGAATGTGATCGTGGCCTTGAAAAACATGTGCGATGCCATGACCGGCAGATAGGATGCATTGGCCGCGTGAAGAATGCGGTCGTAGGATTCCTTTAAAAAGCCGATGGAAACCGAGGAAATGGCAAGGGCAACCAGTAAGGTGAAGCCGACAAAAAACAGTATGAATTTCCGCTGGATGGTCATTGTTTTATAAAGGTCCCATTTCGAAAAACATATTCGTTTTTTATTGAAGGAGTATAAAAATTCCAAAGCACCTGCGTTTTTAAACCGGTCGATACCGTGAATTCTTCATCCGGAAGAATCAAAGACTTGACATATATTAATATACGGTCATTTTCGCCGAAATTGAAATTGTTAAATTCATAGGACTCCTTTCCCATGACGATTTGGAGGTCTTTTCCGTCGAGGGGTTTGCCATTAACGAACCAGCCGTCATTCCAAACAAGTTTTTTTTCAACTGACCTAGAGTAAGAATTCTGTTCGTTAATAATGATGTTAAGATTTTGCTCGATCCTGAACTTCAGGCCGTTTTGAACCAAATGTTCTATTTCCGGGGTAATCGGTTGCTTCATGGAAGTTGATATTAATAACGTATTGTCGTGATATATGAGTGGACTTAAAAACAAACTTATCGCCCATAATATATCCGTCCCAAAAAGTTGAACGAGGTACTGATAAATCACAAATTCTCCGTCAATTCATTTTTAAATATTTTATTCCTTTGTTATATTTTTTTAATCGTATAGGTATAACCTAAGTTTATTTCATACCAAGTATATGGTCCCTTCAAAGCGTCTGCTTCGGTAATTTGGGTTCTATCGCTCAATGTTCCCTTTATCCCAAGAGCTAAACATGACTTAGGAGATAACCAAAACGCAACCTGCGGATTTAGACCGAAACCCCACCAGGAATTTAGCCCACCAAAGAATGATCCTTTATCAAAATAACAAGTTGGAACCACACTTATCTGAATACTAACGCTACTTAAAAAAATTGGTGTCCCGGCCATGAGCCTCAAATAACCAAGTGAATTGGGAGTATCTCTCCTAATTCCTCCTTGAAACCCAAGATATGTTCCATAGAAGGTTCCATTTTGCGTTTTAAAAGTATACCCTCCTTCAAGTCCTGTCATTTCCGTTGTTAAATCCGCTCCAACAGTCCACCCTCTGCCCCACGTTTTCAATTCTCTTTTTCTAGTAGCTTGAAACCCATTATCTGAAATTTCAAATAATATTTTGTCTAATTTCGCATTTATTGCATTTAATTGTTTTTGCAGAGAGTCACAATCTTTTATTCGTCCTAAAGTGTCACTTGTGTCGGAAAAGCTAAACGACGCTGAATAAATTAATCCAACGAATAAAATTGCGGAAAGAGCCCGTTTCATTTTGACCTCCATTATTCAATTATTTTTAAATTTAATCTTTACGAATACGTTTGTGAAAAATCGATATTTTTATGATGCTTGTACTAACGCCTTTAAAAGATGGGTTATTCAATAAAAATTTACAAGTGTTTTATCTTTTTCCTAATAATTTTGGTCCCTCCTTTCACTTTAATGATGCCTTACATAACAATAACCATGCCAAATCGCTAAGACAACGTTATTTCGTTAGAAACGGCAGGAAGGATTTTAAAATGTGATTTATTTGATACCGAAAGTATCAAAAAAGATACTGGCGACCAATTTGCGGTAAGCGAATTAAATGAATGCAGAAAGCGGTCGTTCTAAATTTTAATCCAACTGCATATTCGGAATTTTGCTCAATATTTTTTTTATCTCGGTTGCTGAGAAATCCTCACCATATATTCTTTTAAAAACCTGAGCCCGCATTTGAGCTTCATTAAGAGCGCCGAATTGTTGCCTGATTCCGGCCTCAAGAAGTGTTTTCCCCGCATCAAACATGCTACTGGCCATTCTCATCCGCTCAACCGGAGTTTTAAGGCTCATCATATGCGCCATCTTGGCTTCTATTTCAAAGGAAGTGTCACTCATATTTTCTCACGCTTGTTAAAAGTTCTTCGACTCCAAGTGTTTTTGACCATTTTGTCAAATATTCATGATCAATTTGTTTAGCATTTAACATCATCTGTTTGACGTCGCGAAGTTGAAGAGCTGATTGTGAAGTCTTTGCCCAAACTAATTTTGATAGAATCAGGTCTTCCGGCGAAACTATTGAAACCTGAAAACCCTCAATAGTAATTTTTCTTTTGCGCAGAAATTCCTCTTTCCGATATTCCTCGTCTTTACGGATTATAAAATCGACCTTGATAACCGATTCATTGTGAATAATATTGAACATACTTTGGTCTCGCACCGCTTGTCGAACACTATTTTCGTCAATATAAAAATCTTTCTTGAATAACGCGACAATTTTCCCGACATCAGCATAAGATACTTGTAAAATTATGTCAATGTCCCTCGTCATTCGAGGAGTTGAATAAAACGCCAAAGCCATTGAGCCGGTCATCATATATTCAATACCTGCATCTTCCAAACGTCGGGCAATGTCCTTTAAAAGTTCTATTTCTTCATTCATGGTTTTCCAATCCTCTATATTTAATACGCCTTTATTTAATAAAATACACCCAAACAATCCGCAGCGCACTAGAATATGCCCGTTTGTTTCCGTGTTAATGGCCCGCTATAGCCTGAAACCAACCCGTACGCCAGCATCAAAAAACCACGGGCTTAAATAGATTGGCTGTTTATTCATATAATAATCCCAGTAATAATCTCGGATATTCGGCCTATTCACTTGCTCAGAAAAATTTCTGATGTTAAAATAACAATCATACCGGGTCAAATACCGGTGCTTTATGACCAAAGTACGGTATTGTATGCTCAAATCCGCCCTGCTGTAGGTGGGTAAATAACTATAAGTGTTCTCGGAAAAATCAAAATACGGCATTCCCTTTGTTAAAACATAATCAAGGTAGACATGAAGTGCTTTATGAAAAAATGAACAATGCACTCCGCCGCGAAATGACCACGGAACATTCCATTCATAAATGGAACCTTGAGAAGCGCCTATTCGCCATGCGTCTTCAATATTTACTATACCATTCAGCGATAAGTTTTCAAAAATCGGCGCTTCCGCGTCAAAATCAACACCCCGCGCAAAAAATGGCGTTGTCGATGAATCCCAAATGTTTAAAAGCGGATTCATGCGAGGGCATTTGTCCTGATAGCGAAGATACGGTTGAATGCCGATTTCAATTCCATTGGAATTTCTATAGTTAAGAGGGAGCGACATTATGGTTGAGTGTAGCTGTTGCATCCGAAACGTACTGTCGGGTAGTCCTCGTACATCAGGTCTACTGGTTATACGCCCCACATTAAACGCTGGCTGAAAATCACCCAAATTCCAAAGAAGAGAAACTCCGCCATCGATAAATGCATCAGGAACTTTATTATAAAGAGCGCCGTTGCCAAGTGCCTGTGCGCGGATTTTAAACTTTCCAAACTCTTTTTCAATACTTCCTTGCGCTTGCAGATCAACCTCTTTGCCTTCACGTGATAAATTAAATGGTAAGCCTTTGGGATCTCGCTGTTCAACGGTCCCATTCCAGTCCTGGCCGTTGAACCGACAGTTGACTTCGGCAATAGCCGATGCTACCTGAATGCTGTCTCTTTTAAAATCCATGGTTCCATTGGTAAGAAATGTTTTTGTCAAAAACGCATTATTTCCCACACGCTTCCCTTGTGCAAAATATTGATGCGATCCCCCAAAGTTCAATGCTGTGTTTTCCTTATCAACCGGATGAATAGTAACGCTTCCCATTCCCCAAGGAAAGTTTTGATTGTTTTCATAAAAATCATAAGCAAACCAACCAAAAGAATCGAATTGAAGCTGACCGATTTTTTTTGAATCGGTTACAGTAGCATTGTAATAATTAAAGGGTTGTCCTAATCCAAGTTTAGCTTCATTGTTAATGTTATAGGCGCCATAGAGCCATTTAAGCAAATATTGGTCGGGGAAAGTACAGCCTATTTGTAATACATCTTTAGCATTTTTATCGGTAGGAACAGAAAGTAACATGTCGCACCCAAGAAATCCATAATCAATAGCCAATTCCGGGCGCGGAATGAGGTTTGAGTTGGCAGGGCGATAGATTCCAGGACTTGCCTCGATCAATGCGCCGCTCACATCCGCGTATTTCCCCGCTATATCATTAATCGTTACTTTTATGTCCGATAGCGCGGAAATCATCATGCCGTCGATATCGCCATACGGATACCCGCCGAAATGGAATGGCGCTAAAAACGGCACTCCCGCGATAAGGAAGCGGTTATCAAACGGACTTCCCGACCTCACAAGCAGCGCTGAAGGTCCTTCGGGCATGGACCTGATCGTCGATTGCGAAAGCAAGAGCTTGCTGACTGAATGTGTGAGCCCCCGCGTTAGTTCAATGCGTTCCACGTCGATCTTCTCCCGCGAAGCGGGAGCGCGCCCATAGACATTAATGATATTCGTTGAATCAAAACGAACAAGATCAAGTGAGATTAAATTCAAAAAGTATCGGACCATCAATTTTATTTCCGGTTTGGGATGTTCGTAAAAGTCCGCTATCGCATACCCATCAGCCAACACCGCGATTTTTGCCGGACAAAAGGGTAACAAACGAAACGCAAAGCGACCGGCACTGTCGGTCTTCGTTGATAGCATACCCCGAGAATGTTTTTGATTGGGGAGTTTTCCAACCATCGTCAGATACCTACTGAAACCAATTGCAATATCGTGATCGCTTATAGTATCGGTGAATTCAATATTGACAATTGCATTAGGTACTGGCTTCTTACTGCTCTTATCCAACACTATACCTTCAATATCTGGTGATATTGTCCGGCTCGCGGCAACCATGCTGTCGGGAATAAAACCTATTTGGAGTGAGATCGTTGACGGCACGGCCTTTCCCTGTTCAAATGCCGGAGTGCAAACAAGATTTTTAATTGATGACATCGCTATGGAATCAAGCACTGAATGCGTGGCGTTTACGATTGCGCTTCTCTCTACTTTTCCGCTATGATCAATATCAACGGAGAGAGTGACAGTGCCTTCCAGGCCTTTTTTTATAATCCATGAGGGAATTGCAAAGGCGCCTCCCGAGACTATTTTCGGTTCGGATGAAAAGCCGATTGAAGAAGTTGCGTTGGAAGCAGAACCGTTTGATGACATGCTTTTTTGCCCGAAGGCAGTTCCGGTGAGGAATAAAGATATTGCAGATGCACATACTATCCTGAGAAATTTTATCTTTTCTTTGCACATTATTTTTTTTTTGAAAAGGTTATGTTCAATCCAACTTAAAGTTCACCGTATAGAGGAATTTAATTTTAACCTTCTTCCCTTCAACCCTCGGCGGAGGAAAGCGCCATTTGCCGATTACCTTGGCGGTTTCCTCGCCGAAGAGCGGATGGCCGACGACGTTAACAATAAAGAATTCTTCAACACGGCCGAATTCATTAATGACCAAATCAACGTCTACCGATCCTTGGATGCCCGCTTTAAGGGCAATGAGCGGATACGCTGGCTTTGGATTATACAGCGGCGAGAATTCTACGTTATCCAGGGCACCTGTCGATCCAATTCTGACCGGGGCGCCAATTTCACCGGCTCCGCTTGTGCCGGATGCTCCGACTGGACTTGCGGCGGCGGGGGGCTGATCGCTGGTTGCGGTAGTTGACGGAACAGGATTAACCTCAGGCGTCTGGGTCGCGGCAGAAGGCAATGCCGGTTCGCTTGCCAGCGTTGGGGTCGGTGTTGAAACCGTTTTTTTTACGCTTCCAACCTGGACCCGTTGGGGAGTTGGTCGAGGAAGTTCGTTTTTCTTTTCAGGCAATGGGAAAGAGATCAATGTTATGGTTTGGGGAAGCCTTAAAGGTTTTTGACGATGGATGCAATGAATCACCATGAAAATAGCGGCAATAACGGCGCCATGAATAAAAACCGAGGCCGCAAAGGAACGATTGAATGGCGTTTCGAAGAAAAAATTCCCCGATTGAGCGCATGTCGTTTCATTATTCATATTACCCAACCCGCCACCGACTGGGTGTTCTCAAGTCTACCACTGATAATCAAGGCCAAAGAACAGCATGGTCACGGGCCAATTCATATCGAAGCTTTTGATTTCCTTGGTCTTGCTGTCCATGAGCGCAAAATTCGGGGAATTAAATACATTCCATGCTTCAATATAGAAATGGGCCTTTGAATCACCTATTGTAAATCCTTTCGAAAATTTAAAATCCAACCGTTGATAAGGAGAATAGCGGCCGCTATTGGCCGGGCCTACGTTAATATAGGCGCCGTCCTGGGTCACCGGCGAATAGGGCAAACCGGACATGGCATGATACTTGAGACTGATCTCATAGCTGCGCGGAAGCCTGTAGTAGTTGACAATCGAAAGCATGAGAGGCCTGTCCAGCGGAAACGGATACCAGCGCCATCCCGGTTGGTCCCGCCTGAACGAGCGTGACGCGGTCAAGGAGATCCATCCATTCCAGAAGTCAAATGGATCGTATTTGAGGAAATATTCCAATCCGTAACCATATCCTCGTCCTTTATTTTCATAATGCGACTCATAGCGCCCATGCGCGTATTGAAATTCCGAGGCAATGTCCGATTGCACTTGCGGAGAGCGCGTTGAAAGCGAATCCTCATAGTATTGGCCGAATACGGTTCGATACACGCTATCCGGAGGAAACGATGAGGATGCCTGAATAACCTCGGTCAATAAATCATAATAATATTTGCCATATGCGTCAATTTTTTGCGTGAGCCAGGGAAGCAGCCTTGATTCCTCTCCGATGCTCCCGTGCCAGACTTTTTCCGGCTTAAGATCATTGGAAAGCGCGATCGATGAAATATCGTAATTGTTTTGTGTATAATGTCCTGCCGCGCCGATGAGTTCATGATTGGGCGCCAATGAATATTTTGCGGAAACGCGTGGGGAAAAGGTAATCGAACTATCGGCCCGCGACAATTCCACCCTGGCCCCCAAGTCAAGCGTCAGGCGCGTATTGATGTTCCATTCGTCGCGTAAAAACGCGCCACCATTCATCCAGGAGTTTTTACCTTGATACTTTACGAATATATGGTCCATTATAAGGAGTGAATTCAGATCGTTTGACATTAAAGACAAACCGTTATCATTGGTAAGAGGTCCCCAAAAATCAGTAAAATTCGTGTTCCCGTTTAGAATTATTTGCTGAATATATCGCGCAATGTCCACATTGAAATCAGCTTTGTTATAATCCATTTGAAAGCCTGAGCTTATAATATGATCCTTAAACCCGGAATACAACCAATCGAAATTGAGGTTGAACTGTGATAAATGAACATCGTAAGGCGACAAACTGTTATTTGAACTGTCTGAAGCGGGAACTTTAATGTCCCACCACCGTTTTTGCCAACCTCCGGTCAGAGTGAATATATTGTTGGAGTTCGGCAGATATTTTGCAGTCCCATACAGAATATTGTAATACGATGCATAATCTATTTGCGTGTCCCGTTTGGCGGTTTCACCGCCAAAACCATAACTGGTCCGGGAAACAGCTTTATATTTATCTGTGTTATATATTTCGTTGCAATATATTTGCACTTTATCATTCGGCCGCAGTTCCAATCCGGTCGAGAAATCCAGATAATCAGGAAGAATAATGTCTTCTTCTATTTGTTTGACGGTCAAATCGGTCTCTTGTTTCTGGGTCGGACCCTGGTAACTTTTTGAGATAAAAGCGCCGACATCCATGGCGCGTTTGTAGGTGAAGTCATAATATGAACTTTGAAACGATGCGTTGACTCCCACCTTGTTTTTATACAGCGGAATCCCCAGGTATGCGTCGGTCTGCAACAGGTTCCAGTTGAGTCCAAGCGCGAACGGTTCCGAAAGCGGTTTCCTGCTGTTTACGGTCAACAGCGCCGACGTCGCATTGTTGTATTCCGCCGGGAATCCCGATTTGTAAAGTGTTATTTTGTCCATTGCAAGTTCATTGAACATCGACCGCCAGCCGCCGAAATGATAGGGCTGCAACAGCGAAATACCATCCAGAAACACCCGCGTTTCCTTTGGTTCGCCCCCGCGCACGATGGGCCGGGCGGAAGCGTCGCTTTCCGAAGCCACGCCCGGAAGCGTTTGCACGACGCGCATGGGATCGTTGAGCGTCGAGGCCGTCCTGGTTATTTCCGTCCTTGTGATGTCCGTTTTCGAAACGTCCGCGGTCACATGCACAGGCTCCCGTTTGGCCGTAACGGTCAATTCCCTCCGGTTGACTTGATTTTTCAGTTTGGTCGTTGGAATAGTTATAAAAGGCTGTTTGTCTTCGTCTTTTAATTCCACTTGTTCAATTGCCTCATGATACCCTGGAAGGCTTACATGAAATATATGGTTACCGCTTATGCACGTGTTTACCAGAAAACCGCCTTTTTTAGTGATATCAATGAGACTGTCATCGAACGTGACCGTGAAACTGTCGGATTTTATGGCCAAATCGTGTTTTGAATCGACTATGCATCCTGATATCGTCCAACATGGGCCTGATGATATTTTGCTTTGCATCGGTTTGTTAACAATACTGCTTTGTTCGATTGCTTGCCGGTGCAATAGACATGTTATGAAATAATTTTTTTTGCCGGAATTTTCCGAAACAATTCGGGAAAATGGGGCATATTTTTGCGAGATAACTCCCACGGAATGATATTGCCCTTTGGGAATGTGTTTAATAAAAGTCCCTTCGGTATCCGGGAAAACAGCGCTTGAATCGATTGTTACAACGATTGAATCATTTCGCGGGAACGCTCCGGTAATCGAATCAAAAATTGTCCCGTTAATGGTCACGGAATCACTGATTGAAACGCCCCCTAAATCCCCCGAAGGTGGACTTAGGGAGCGCGAGTTTTGCGATTGATCCTCTTTCTGGGCCTTTACAACAATTCCAGAAGAATCCTTTTCAAGAGCAAAGGTTGAATTTCCCATGACAATATAAAGGACGATCAAAAAAATACTCTGTCCTTGTTTAAATTCCATTCAGCCACCTCAGCGCAATATGATAGGCAATGCCATAATGGGAAACCGCCGAATAATGGGGATAGATAACGGCTATTTCGGGGACAATAAAATCAGGCGTAATCCACCAATGCGGAATGCGCATCGAAATGCCTATGGCCGTCCGGGTTGTCCACGACCTTTTTTCGTAATTATAAGGTGAATATGATTCCGTCAGACTGTCAATTGAAGAAAAATCAGTGGCGAGCCATTCCGTCCTAAAATTCGCATAGGGAATCACCCATTGATATTCCCATCCAGCGGCATATTCCGCGTACCAGCCATTATCGATCCACGGACCGATCGTCCAACCTATTCCAAGGTTATGATGCAGCAAACCTTCGCCGATGGGCTTGTCTTTAAAACCAAACCTGCCGTCGAATTCCAAAAGAACCGGCCCAATGTATTCCAAAGAGACATTTTTTGCATTCAATTGATATGGGCCTTCCAAATGAAAGCCGATTTCCAACCCCTTTCCAAAAGGCAAAGTCCGCAAAACTCCGAGTCTGTAATCAAGACAGAGGGAATAGCCTTGTCTACGAATGGTTTCAAATTTACTGCTAAAGGAGTCCGGCATATAGAAAGTTAGACTGTCATTATATGAGTATAAGCGGTAACTTGTCACCGAGTCGCGTCGTGCAATTGAATAGAACTCCCTTTCCCCGATTCCTACGCTAGCAAGCGTTTCCCCGGGATTGAGCAGTTTTCCCGTATTGTATGATTGAGAGGTAAAATTGCATTTTGCAAATAGTATCAGTAATAAAATAAGAAATGTAAAATACAATGTTTTTATCATGCCTTGGATTCCAATAGGGTTTTAATTTAACCTTCGTGTCGTTTTTGTTCTATTTCTTTTTGTTAACAAGAATAAATTACGATTTGTCACATTTATTATTGAATTTTAATTTTTACCAATATCAACCGTCCTGTTACAAACAATAATTATGCCATATCGCCAATAACTGTTATTTATTTTGAAAAACGGTTTACACTAAAAATTTGTAGCCCTATTGATACTGAAAGTATCAAATAAGATACTTTTTGAAAACTAAAACTGGGCAATTAATCAAATAGCTGCATTTCAAAGAACTGGCATGTTTATTGATGGTATAGCCATTCTTAGTAAATTTATTTCGTGATTATTTTTATTAAAATATGTAATTTGTCAAATCGAAGTCTTATCAATTCAAATGACAAATAAATATTTGATCCGCCGCCTTTATTAAAATATAAAAGGGGAATCCTTCTTGATGTATCGTTGTGCAGTTACTTTGGCGCTTCTTTGGTTTTTCAATTCATTCGCGCAAGACGATTCCCTTCATTCCCTCCACCAAAATCCTGTTCAGCCTGATACGGTATCGGACACCGGCGCCTCAGCATCCATCGATAAAATGCCTGTGGCCATTAACTTGGTTAAAGCCCAATACCCCGACAGCCTTATCGCAAAGGGAATCGAGGGGCAAGTTATGGTCGATCTCGTCATTTCCGACAAAGGCATCGTTGACAGCGTCATTCTTGTACGCGGCTTGCATCCGGTCCTCGATTCCTTCGCAATGCAGGCTTTGAAAAAATCGACTTTTTCACCCGCAATATCCAATGGTAAACCGGAACCGGTGATTCTCCGTTATGCCTATAGATTTGCCCTTGAAGGACCCAAGAAAGCAATCAATGAAGTCGCCAATCTGACGGGGCTCGTGCGTGAAAAAGGTACCCGTAATCATGTCAATCAGGCGTCAATAGCGCTTTCATTTGAAGACACAGCAAAATTCGGTAAATACAATAAAAAGTCCGCCTATATTGACAAAAACCCCGCGGGAATGCCGCTTTCCGTATATCTGGAGCTTTTAGGAAAAATCCCCGGCCAAAAATTCGAGAACGGTTTGTTGGTGACTGCCACGGATTCGCTTGGCAGGTTCTCGTTTTTTTCCGTTCCTTCAGGAACGGTCCATATTAAAATCATCGCGGGCGGCTACAGGGCATTTACGACAAAAGCAATCATTAAAAAAGACCGCATAAGCAAAGCCAGTATCTGGCTTGAACGGGATTCATATAATGACAATGAAATCGTGGTCTACGGCAAGGCCGAACAAACCGAAATCCAAAGCTATAGCGTCAATCAACAGGAGCTTCGCAAAATCGCGGGTTTCAACGGAGAAGCCATTAAGCTGGTCCAGGCGCTTCCGGGGGTCGCCAGGCCCATTTTCGCCGGGAATGAATTAATCATACGAGGAAGCGATAATGCGGACAGTAAAGTATACGTCGACGGAATACAGTTGCCCTATTTTTATCACGACATGTCAAGAATTTTAGGGGATGATCGCGGCATCCTGAATTCCGACGCGCTGGGGTCTCTTTCATTATATCCCGGCGGATGGGGCGTGAACTTCGGTAACGCCCTGGGCGGAATCATCGATATGTCGACGCGCCCCGCCCGCAAGGACCGGTGGCATGGAATATTCGACTTAAATATTTTCGGTAGCGAATGGTTTTTCGAGACGCCCATGGGAAGCAAAGCCGGTATCGTGGCCTCATTCAGGGAAAATGGCATTGGGACTCAACTCACGAATCTTTACACCACGTATGTCCTCAAACAAAAATTGACGGATATTATGGACTTTTATGATTATTCCCTTCGACTTGACATGCAACCGACATCCGCCCATCGGATATTCGCCACCTTGATCGGCGCTCATGATACCAGTTATCACCTCGAAGACCAATGGATAACCTCCAGAAAATTCGACCCCTCACGAGAAGCCGATTCTTATGGAAAAGACCTCAATCTTGGGATCGTTGGTTGGGATTGGAAAATTTCGCCCAAGCTTGACAACACGCTTAGATACGGCATCAGGCCGAACTCTTCCATGCGATACATGCAATATGGAGATGATATAGCTTCCGCCGGCGGGATAAGTTCCAAAACCGTCCGCAATGACATTCGGGACGAGCTCCACTATCGCTTGAGCGACAATCTCCTTTTAAAATTCGGTGTTGATGCACGGCTGGAACCTATTAAGACCGAATGGTTCTGGAATACGAGTGACACTCTTTATACTGACACATTTCATACCTTGCTTGGACCAATTTCAGGATATATTGCAGGCGACTGGAAAATTAGCGATAAATTGTCGCTTTCTCCGGGACTTCGCTACGACTATTACCCGCAGTTAAACTACCATGGCTCATGGTTGCCGGAATTCTGGAATTACAGCGATAAAACGATCAATAATCACACCCGGTTTTCCGGCGATCCATCGTTGCGCGTATCGGGGAAATATCAACTCAAGCCGGACCAAACGCTCACGGCATCAATTGGCAATTATAACCAGAGTCCGGATTCCATGATTTTAACATCGTGGCGTGAAAAATATTTCGGTTCGGAAAAGGGAAGCCAATTTACGCTTGGCTATACATGGAAAATAAACGATTTACTTTCACTCAATTGTGAAGGTTACTATGGAATGCAATGGGACAAGGTTGAATTCGCCACCGCGCAAGAAATGAATAATAATCCCGATAGCGGCTATGCGTCCAATGGCAAAGCCAGGATGGAAGGCCTGGAATTGCTGTTGAGGCATGATTTGAGCAAGCATTTTTCTGGTTGGCTTTCCTATACATTGTCATATAGCCAGCGATACGATTACGGCGAACAAAAATGGGTGGAGTATGATTATAATATTCTCAATAATTTACAGCTTATCGCCAACTGGAATTTCGCCCGCACGTGGGGAATAGGACTGCGGTTCCAATATACCGACGGATATCCGTATACCCCGCAAGAAGTCGAGTACTACGACGCCTCCAACTTTTATTATACTGCAAAGTCCGGCGCCATTAATTCCCAGCGACACCCGCCTTACCTGGGTCTCGACCTTCGCTTTGAAAAAAAGTGGGTGTACAGACACTTTATGCTGACCGGATATGTTGAGTTTGACAGAATAATTCACTGGCTTACTTTAGTTAATAAAGATAATGGAATGCCGCTTTATAGCCCAAATGAAACCAACGAATATTACTATGACTATTCGGGTTTCAACAGCAGGCCGGGAATCCCGATGATAACACTCGGATTGACCCTGGAATTCTAGGAGGCGCTCGTGCGAATCGTCATTTTCACCCTTGTCCTTTGCTGGATGATCTCATGCACCAACTTCAACGCGCCTCTTTTTGAGCGTATCGACGACAACAAACTGCGGGTCATCGGCGTAAGTATCGGTCCTCATCCGGAAGTTTCCCCCGGCGACACAGTCACGGCAACAGCCTACTTTGCGGGAAATCCCGTTGTGTCCGTCGACGCTTTCAGCATTGCCCATTCCATTCTATGGGCAAGCGACGGAACAATTCCTTCCGATGATTATACGATAACTCCAATCAATTACATTTCAGGGCTGCCCGATTCCATCCGGTTTTCTTTCGTCGTCAATAGCGACGTTTTTATCGGCCGCCGGAATTTCTCCAGCTTGTCTCAGGCAAAATCGGATTCGGTGGCGAATATTTTTATTAAAAACAAGACGGACCTTTCAACCTATCTTTCCGGTTTGCCCGCGAAGGATTTGGATTCCTTGAAAATTTTCGCGGACAAAATGGTCCTACCCGCTTTTTTGCTTTTTACCGCGCATTCGGCGAGCGGGACATCGCTTAAAATCAAAACCGATTTTTCCATCAAATATCATGTACCGGATTTGGGGACCGCTTCGGCTTTAAGCAACCCCTCCATACACTGGGTCGGTATCTGTAAGGTCCCAAGCCAGTACGCCTTGGGTTTCTCATTAGACTCCATAAATCTGAATAATAACCATGTAATTACTTACCTCTATAACAGCGATACTCCGTCTTTAGTTGACAGTATTATAGACGTTGACACGGGATACTCGTATTTTCTCGCGGCTGACAACGGCGTCTATTCCTCAATTGATTCAAATAGCATGACCCGCAGCGACACGGCCTGGGATACCATTATTGATAGGAATGGCGTTTCGCAGTATGCAACATACAACTATATGTGGTTTTATCAAAACCTGGAATACAATGCGGAAAATGCCGACACGCTTATGCTTATTGACAATAATGAGTCCGCGCTCGTTGAAATGCGGCCGCCAAGGCTGACGTCAATACACCGGTTCCGTGTTTGCCTGTGCGTTTACGATCAATTCCCTGGAATATGGAACAGACCGCGCGGGGAAACGGTCCGAATGGCCAACGGCGTTTTCAGGTATTCGGAGGCGTATATTAAAAAGTACGGGGAATAAAGAATAAATTTTATATGCTACTCACATTTTATTCCTTACCACCGAATTTATGACCGTGCCGTTGTTTAAGATTATAGTGACGATATTATTTGTGCATCCCAAACCATTCGGCAGTTGGAGAGATAGTTTATTTGTTCGCGCATTATCGGGAGCCGTTGTCTGAAAGACTTTTTTTCCGTCCATCGAAATTATCTTGCATGACTTGATCCACAATTTTTCATTTGCGATGTTTATTTCAACTCGGTTGCCGAAGCTCATTATTTTCATGGCATTTTCCGTCTCGGAAGAAGTATTGCGTCCGGCCATTCCTCGAATGGCGTTTTCATTGTAAATGAGCAGGTCATACCCGTCATTGTTTTTACACGTATCACAATCCCGATCGCTGATCCTTGATATCCGTCCCTGGGCGTCATATTGATAATCGGTAATACCCCACAATCCTTCTTCGCCGAACTGTTTGCACATGGTTATTTGATTCGTGGTATTGTAATAATAAACCAGGGAATCTCCGCTTGAAAAATCCCCATAATTCGTAATTTTAACCTTGATAAGCCGTGATGCGGCATCATAAATGCTGGAATCTTTTTCATCCAAAAAGTTGTAATTGTCATAGTGCCGGGAAACATTCGGTTTTCCGCTTAACGGTATAATAATTTTTTCGTAATCCGTATCGGGACTGGTACTGTAATGGTAACTCTGATAGAGCGTGTCGCCATGCTGGGTAAAAACGGTCCATATCGAATCGGTCCCATAAACCGCTTTTGTCGGGCGTTTTAATTGATCATAGAATAAATATCCTTCTCCCCCCAACGTGTTATTCGTATCATAAAATTGGATTTTATAGGGGCAATCGACTAATTCGCTAAAAATCGTGAATGAAAAAGAATTCAATACGAATACGACAATCAGGCAAAAAGCCGCCTTTATCACAATGACCTCCTTGCTTTAAATATCCGCAACAATTCTCAAATATATTAATCTTACCATAAGAAACCGAATAAAGGTCTATTGCTTTTCATTAATTTCCGTTTTAGAATTTGCTATTGACGACTCATCTCCCTTAATTTCTCCTTCAGTTCCAACATGTCTTGCGGCATGGGCGCCTCGATGCAAACCTCTTTTTTTGTCATGGGATGAATAAATCGAATGCTCGAACAATGCAATGCTTGGCGATCAAATAATAATTTCCCTTTAAAATTAACCGTATCATCACGCCACGACAGGAAGTCCGCCTCTGTCATTCCGTATAGTTTATCTCCGACGATGGGCAAGCCTGCCGAGGCAAGGTGGACGCGTATCTGGTGCGTCCGACCGGTTACGGGTTTTACCCGCAGTACGGCATAGCCAGATTCGAACTTTTGAACGGTTTCGAAATACGTTTCGGCGTCTTTTCCATGTTCACGGTCAATGCGATACTTATACTTGATCGCCGAAAGCGAATCTTTACCAATAGGCAGTTTTGATGTCCATGTCTGTTCCTTGGGCGAGCCAGCGACAATGGCGATGTATTCCTTGTTCATTGCCCGGAGTGCAAAAGCGTCATTCATAATCCGGAGAGATTTTTTATCCCTGGCCAGTAAAACCACGCCCGACGTTTCGCGGTCGAGCCGGTTTATAATATCCACATCACCATAGCGAACGGGGTCACGGCAGTATCGCAATTGATAGATAAGATTAGACCTGAACGACTTGCCGGAACGATGCACAAGTAAATTCCCCGGCTTATCAACACCGATAATGTAATCATCTTCATAGATTATTTTAAAATTGAAATCAGCCGGAGGCTCCTGGAATTCCGGCATGTCATAGGCGATCACGTCGCCCCGGCAAAGCCGCGTATCGGGGTCGCTTTGGACCTGGCCATTGACCACAAACCTGTTTTCAGTCAGCCGCTGTAGCCACTGCGATCGAGAGAGATAGGTAAAATGCGAGGACAGATAATCGATGAGGGAGCAATCGGGAAGTTGCCGCGTCACCAGGGAGGAAATGATCATATTTCGTTGATATACAGGGGCTTGTATCCGAGATACTTGTCCGAAAGGTAATTCATGATGATGATTTCCGTTTGTTTGTTCTTGTCGATGTTGACTATCATTCTGTCAATATATTGACGCGTTATGAACAGCCCTCTCCCATGGGTATCGTAAAGTCCCAGCGGAACGCCCGAATCGTCGGTTTTCAGCTGGCGGTGCAGCCAGTAGAGCATATCATGTTTATTGAGCCTTCCGCCATTGTCGGAAATGGATATGGCGAATTTTTCCTTGTCAAACATCGAAGTTACAATAATCGCTTCGCTTTCAGAAAGTTCAAAATCATAGGTCCAATTATTTTTGCTTTCCCCCGATTCTTTCCTTATCCCGTAAAATATGGCATTTGCCAGAAGTTCGATAAGGACAAGTTCGAGCCGGTTTCTCTTTTCAACCGAAGGAAGGTTTGAAATTATTTGCGCGGCGTTCACCTCAAGATCATTGCCCCGCCTGACAATCACCGTTTTCAAGGTCGTATTATTCTCATCAAAATATTTCCTGATGCCAAAGATATTTCCATTGAGAAGATTGTCGAGGACCGATGACAGTTCATTGAAATTGAATGGCGTCGTTTTTACAAAAATATTACCGATATCATACGTCATTGCAAGGTCAAGATAATCCTCGACATTATAAGCGGTGATGAGAATCCGTTTGATGGCAGGATATTGTTCACGCACTTCTTTGAGCAGCTCAAACCCCTTCATGACCGGCATGTTGATGTCGGACAATATAAGGTCCACATGTTTTTCCGGCAGCACCTCTTTAAGCGCTGCCGGCCCGCTCTTGGCGCTGAAAACCGTATATCCTTCGCTGTCAATAAGATAATCGACGATCAATTCCCGGATTTCCGGTTCATCGTCCACGACCAGAATATGCGTATCTTTTTTGCTTTTAATTTCCGAAGTCATTATATTGATATTTGAAAAGATATGAATTTAAACATGTTATTGAAAAAAACCGGCGCCTTTATAAAAAATATATTCCCAGACATTGGCCTCTGGATAAATTTTCCCGCATTCACCGGATGGTGCGCATTATCATGCGGCATTGCCGTGGGTTATCGGTTCATTTCCCCGGCAACGGTTCCGACGATATTGTATAATAAAACCGGGTTTGCCGCAATGGTTTTATTGGGTATGGCGGCGCTTGTTTTTCCTTCTAAACTACTTCGCACGGTATGTTTCTTCACGCTTGGTTTGTGCATTTATACAAGCGGCATTGCCGACCAGCACTTGGAATTCAATCAGTGGAAAAAGACGCTGTCGACCCATAAAAAATGCTTTCTTTCAGGCCATATCATTTCCGCACCCTGTCTGATAAAAGGCAAATATTCTTTTCTTGTAGATTCCGACTCGATCTTCTCCTTGCACGGCCCCGGAGCCCTTAAAAATAAGATCATAGCCTGTTTTTCATATATAGAACCCCCTTCATATGGCTCTGTTGTTCTCTTCGGCCGTTTTGAGCCTCCGCGTCCGAACCTCAATCCAGGAGGGTTCGACGCTTATCTTTATTATTTGTCAAACAATGTATGGGGCGCCTTTTACGGCGATTCCCTCGTACAGACACAATCGAATGGTTCATTTCCCTCACAGGCAGCGTGCTTTGCAAGCTCAACGGTAAAAACATCCCTTTTAAAAATAAACAATGAAGAATATCGGGGGATTTTACAGGCGGCCTTCCTCAATGACCAAAGCGACCTTACATTTTCCATGAAGAAACTTTTTTTTGAAGCCGGGATATATCATCTGCTGGCGCTTTCGGGGTTTAATATTGCAATCTTGTCGGGGGCGCTTATGGCATTTCTGTTTTTCTTTCCCGTAAAAAAGGAATGGAAAATCATAGTATCGCTGGCTGCGATATGGCTGTATCTTTTTTTTATAGGGTTTATTCCTTCTCTTTTCAGGTCGGTGATCATGGCGACCGTCGTGGCCGCCTCATACCTTGTGCAACGCAAAAATTATATGCTCAACTCGCTTGGATTGGCCGGAATTGTCTGGCTTTGCATGTCGCCGCTCAGTCTTTTTACGCCGAGCTATCAATTGTCATTTGCCGCGACATTCGGTCTTATCACGCTTTCCCCGATCTTTCTGAAGATCTTCAAACTTCCGATACGCAATACCCTTTTAAGAAAAACTTTCTCGGTTGTGGTTTCAATTGCCTCGGTTTCACTGGCAAGTTTCGTTGCAACGCTACCTATATTGATGTACCACTTTAATCAATTTTACCTGTACGGGTTGTTTGCCAATCTGTTTTCCGTCACCCTCATGTCGCTTGCGATGTGGGTTGCGCTTGCAGGTTTCATGCTTCAAATTATCATACCACCCTTGGCCACTCCGTGCATGCGTTGCGCTGAATTATTAATCCACCTGATGGTAAAAGGGGCCGGATTGGTACATTATGTTCCCTGGACTGCATTGCAGGTTTCGCTTCCCTACCCTGAAATCTATGTTTTTTTTGCAATCTTCGTGCTTGGATTTATTTTAATTAAAAAGGATTTTTATAACCTTTATTTTAAAATATCATTGCCAATTGTCTTAGCATGTATCGGCCTTTGTTTCCTTTTCCACAATTTGGGAAACACGGCGCACATCGTTTCCTTTCAAGCAAAAAACACCCGCCTTACCGGGATCCGATGGCCAAATAATCACGTTTGGCTCATTGGATGCGGACCCGAAACATCCCTGTTTTCTACATACCAGAGAATCGTTTTGCCCTGGATGCATAGCACCGGTCCCTGCAAACTTGAAACGGTGATTTTTCCCAATTATCCGGAAAATGCGGTCCATTTTTTAGACCCATTATTGAGCAACGAACATCTCGGCAATATAAAATGTTGTGATTCAAGCTATACAAATGACGATAATTTTCTGTCGTTTTTAAAAGAATATAAGACATCCATCAGTTTTTTTAAAAATAAAGAAATTTTGGCGCCAATGCCCCTGTGCACATGCCAGGTTTTTTCTTCAAAGGAAGAGACTGGCCAGAAGCACATCGCCTTCCGGATAAGGATCTTTAATACGGTGATTTTCCTTCCCGATTCTTCCATACAACCGCCTGATTCATTTGGGGCGTCTATTATCACTATTAGTAAAATAAAATTGCCCCGTTTTGAACGGGTAATTACCAATATGCATCCAATATATTAGACACTGTATCTGATTTATATACGCTGGAAGCCCTTCGGGATAAATCCTGATAACAGTGTCTTATCCACCCTGTGGGTTAGAAACTCCAGCGGACAAAAGGAACGATTTTAATGCCCTCATTTCAAGATACTGCAAAAAATTCAACGATCCTGGTGACCTGTCCGAAAGGCCTTTCGGCCTATTGTGCCAATGAATTAGAATCATTATCAATAAAAATTACCTCCCGATTCCCGACAGGGGTTTCTTTACGCGGTTCTTTCAGCGATTGCATGATGCTGAACCTTTCGCTTTCAACGGCGCACCACGTCTTGTTTCATTTAAAAGAATTCACTTGCAAAACCCCCGAAGACCTTTATAAGGAAACGCTGTCCATTGACTGGGAACATATCGTCCCGGCAAATGGGTACGTCAGCGTCACTTCGGTGGTACATACGGCGTCAATCAACGATACCCGCTTTGCCAACCTTAAATGCAAAGACGCAATCGCGGACCGTCTTGTCAAGCAAACGGGCAAACGTTGCGACAGCGGCAATCAGAGGGACCGGACGGTCGTGCATCTGTATTGGAACGACGACCGCTGCATCATCTACCTCGACACTTCCGGAGAGCCGCTTTCAAAACGCGGGTACCGCTTTACTCCCGGCAGCGCCCCCATGCAGGAGACGCTCGCGGCAGCTGTCGTCCGCACGACAGGATGGGACGGTTCAACGCATTTAGTCAATCCAATGTGCGGAAGCGGGACGCTGGCCATTGAGGCGGCCCTTATAGGCCTTCACCGCGCCCCGGGCATCATGCGGACGAATTTCGGGTTTATGCACATCATGGCCTTCGATCCGGACGCGTATGCCCATGTGCGTAAAAAACTGATTTCATTGGAGAAAAATGCCTTCACCGGCACGATACGTGCAACCGATAATGACCCTGCCGTGCTTTCCGCCGCGCAGCGCAATGCAAAAGCCGCGGGAGTGGAAAGCTCCATTGAATTCGGTCTGTGCGATTTCAAGGATTCGATTATACCTGAAGGAAAAGGGACCGTCATTTTCAATCCTGAGTATGGCATCCGGATGGGTGATGCAACAGAACTCCAATCCACGTACAAAGACATCGGGGATTTTTTTAAACGGCGCTGCAGCGGTTATACGGGGTTTGTATTTACGGGAAATTTTGATTTAGCGAAGTATATTGGGCTGAAAGCGCGAAAAAAATATCAATTTGTGAGCGGCAAGATCGAATGCAGGTTGTATGAATACGAATTGTATGAAGGCAGAAAATAACCGGTTTTACGTTGACAAAAATGTTACAATACGATACAATAGTTTTTTCAAGGCTTTTTACAAAAACAAGGAGGGGTCCTGGATGAAAACTGATATTAAATCTTTTGAGAAATGGCGCATAGTTTCTTTAGAAGGGAAATTTATCGTCAAGTATATCGCCCAAATCAGAAAGGTAATCGAGCCGCTCGATAAAATGGACCTTCCGTTGATAGCGTTTGATCTTTCCGCTACGACCCATATGGATTCCAGCGCAATAACCCTTATCATGAATTACAATAAGCTGCTTCTTGCAAAAAAGGGCAAACTCGTTCTTTTCGGCGCAAATGAGGACATTACGGGAATAATTAATATCGTCGGATTGGACGTTACCGTGCCTTTATTTAAAACCCATGCCGATTTTGAACTCAGCGTGCGCCTGAAAAACATTTAGATTGTCTATTGGAATTATCTATATTTTTCCCATAGTTAATTCCGATAGCGATTCTTATCCTGCCTGCGGGTAAGCCGATGAATAAAATGCCTGTTTCGCTTGTTTTGCTTTCATTCCTTTTGGTTATTCCGCACTGTCAGACACGTACGTATATCTCCGAACTCGATGCTGCGCACTTTTCCCATTGGTTTGTCAACTCTACAAATGCTATAGAAGACACGCTTTCAGCTTTCAAAATCCCGCTCAATACGTGGGACAGTCTCGTCAATGGAACCAAGAAAGCAACTGTTGCATCGCCGGGAATTTTTACGACCATACTAAATGATTCAACAAATACCTCTTATACCGTGGGCTGGAAAACACCCTCGCAAATCCGGCACGATACGACCTACCCCTTGATAATTTATTTACATGGCGGAATCGGCTCGCCGCTAACCACCAAGGGTGAGAAGGCCTATGAAATGCTTCTACCGCTTGCCGACACTTTTTCGCTGTTCCTTGCGTCCCCTTCCGGCAACAGATTTGCCCCCTGGTGGTCAGCGGCCGGATTATACCGGATCATGCAGACACTCCGATACATGACGCTCCATTATCCCATAAATCCGGACAAAGTCTTTCTGGCCGGCGTCTCCGATGGCGCCACGGGCTGTTATGCAGTCGCGAATACAATGTGCGGCCCATTCGCGGGGTTTATCGCGGTTTCCGGTTTCGGTGGAATGCTTCCGCAGATGGGCATACAACTTTTTCCCTCTAACATAATGCAGCGCCCGATTTATAATGTCAATGCGGGCAAAGACCGCATTTATCCGATTGAAGAGGTCCGGAAGTTCCTCGATTGGCTCACTAATAGCGGAGTGGCAATAGAACGAAAAGAATATCCTGACGAATTGCACGGATTTGATTATCGGGGAAAAGAATTCGGCAAACTCGCATCCTTGATTCGAACCTGGACCAAACCAAGCAGCAATCAAGGCATTTCATGGACATTCTCGCCGGGAATATCCAACTGCCCGGATAATATTATTTCCTGGAAATTACATAAAGAATCCCCGGTTTCCCAAGTCAATGCCTTTTGGCGAAACGATACTTTACAAATAAAATCACAGGGCATTGAGGATTTGGTTGTTAGTTTTCCCGGCCTAACAAGCGAAAACATTATTGCTTGCATTAATAAGCAAAGAACCGAAAAAATTCACAAATTGTCCCCGAGTTCCATTCTTTCGTATGAGAAAATGGTGCATGATGGCTTTCCTACTGCGTCGTCCGATGCGATGTATCGAATAATATTGCCTTAAACTTATCCCCCTCTTTGAGGGGGAATTCAAGAGGGAGGTAACTTTGCATGAAAAAACCTCCCCCAATCCCCCTCAAAGAGGGGGACAAATAATTTTAATTTCCATTTTTTTGTCAATAAATACCCCTGTATGGAACGTATTTTATAAAAAAAGGACTCTTAAAAAGGAGTTTCTTATGAATAAACATGCTATTATAATCCTTGCGGATGGTTTTGAGGAAGTTGAGGCAATTACTCCGATAGATTTATTAAGGAGAGCGGGAATTGCGGTCACGATGTTAGGACTGACCTCAATGGAAGTTAAGGGGTCGCATGACATTACAATAAAAGCAGAAATGCTTCTCAATGACTTTGACGGGAAATACGATGCGCTTATTTTGCCCGGCGGACCGGGTCATAAAAATCTTCTCGAATCCCATAAGATCCTGCATCTGGTCAAAAGTTCATTTCAACAGAAGCTTTTATGCGCGGCCATTTGCGCGGCCCCGTCGGTATTCGGTAAGGCCGGTATTTTAAGCGGCAAAAAAGCCACATGTTTCCCCGGCTACGAAGACAAATTAGGCGAGGCGATTTTTATAAAAGAAAATGTCGTTCGGGACGGCAACATCATCACGAGCCGAGGCGCGGGGACCGCCGTGGAGTTCGGACTTGAAATCATCGATTATTTAGTAGGAAAAGCGGAAGCGGAAAAGGTTTCGCGGGCAATTCAATTTAATATATAAAGAGCTTTTCCAATAGAATAGTCTCACCTCGTCACTGGAATATTCTTAACAAATGTATTCTCACCTACACGCAGTTTAATACCAATAACCTCCCATGGACTCCTCACTTTACAAATATTTCATCGAAGAGCTTCAAAATGCTCCTGATAATAATTTTAGCAACCTACCGATATTCTTTGTAAAATCAGTCCCTTACACTTCCAAAGAAGCCTTTGATTCCTGCAAATCATTTTTAATAGATATGGTTTCTAAAATTCCGGAAAATCCCGGTATTCTTCCTCAAATACTTTTAAAAAAAAACAATTTCTTTTCTTCGCTGTTCACGCAAAGTCACAAACCTTTTATTGATATACTAAACGGCGAATCAGCCCAAACCCACGAATTCCACCACGACGGAACACAACTCTTGAAATTCCTTGTATATTGCGGAAACAAAGGAATTCCTGAATCTTTTTATGTTCATGACGCTTTGGAATGCGCCATGATTTGCTTTACCATCGAAGCATTGCTGTATTGCGGCTGGTGCCCGGACTCATTCGACGGCGTGGCAAAACGCGCGGCCCATGAATATTTCGTGAGTTTAAAAAAGGAAATGCACCACATCAATATCCGAAGCACTGGAACCGTTCTCGGATATCTGTGGAGCGCATGGCTTTTTGCGCAAAAAACCGAAGGGATACGGGACAACGGCGAAAGGACCCTGCCGGAAACCGCTTTATTCGAATGGGGTTCGGGAAACGGTCGACGGCAATACATTGTCAGAAAATCTTCAAAGGCCCCCCTGTTTTATATCCTTTCGAAATGTTCAAATGTTTTGCCCCACCCTTTTCACTTTCTGGCGCACGACACGTTATTTGGACTGCATGTTTTTATTAGTGGTGAACCTTTACTCCCCAAAGAACTCAAGGAGTATTCCGACATACTGAGGCCCAAAATATCCGGCCATAAATTTATTTACTCATGCACAACCGGCGCTTCGGCGGAAATCTCCTGGACCATAGTTTTCCTTCATTTCGAAAGCACATTCTATCGTATTGACCTTTTAAAATTTCCCGAAGAAATAGACAAGATCTCTCTCCATACCGAAATGTTTATTGAAAATGACTGCGCGCTGGAAAAAATCGGCGACAGCGATTACTTTGGAAAAAATAAAGAAAATTTTATAATCAGGTTTATTGAAAACCCACTGGACCTCGAATTCAGCAAACAACTTACCGAGAGAATTTCTGTTTTTTCATCTAAGGTTAAACAAGTATCACCCAATGATTCAATACAGATTGCCACAGCCTGGGCCCGGGGAAAAGGAATTAAAAATATCAACCGCACACATTTACTGGGAATTTACGATTAGAACCCTTGGCATCTTTACTGGCCAATATTTAACACTTCTACTATCTTTCTTTTTTCCGGAACTGTTTCAATTTATTTTATTTGATTGCTCCAACAAAAACCCATGAAAAAAACATTTTTTTACGACACCCACATTGCCCTCGGTGCAAAAATGGCCCCGTTCGGCGGCTATGAAATGCCCATCCAATACGATGGAATTGTAAAAGAGCATTTTTATACCCGCCAAGAAGCCTCGCTTTTCGATACGTGCCACATGGGCGAATTCCGGATCGAAGGAAAAAATGCCTGTGCTGATTTAGATCGTGTTCTTTCATGCAAGGTAAGTACGATAAAACAAGGACAATGTAAATACGGGTTTATCTGCAACCCGCAGGGTGGCGTCATTGATGACCAGCTTATTTATCGTTTTAGCGACGATACTTATTTTATGGTGGTTAATGCCTCAACACAACATAATGATTTTAATTGGATTGCATCGAACATTTCAACCGATACTAAGCTTGTAAATCTTTCCGCAGAAACCGCTAAAATTGACATTCAAGGCCCAAAGAGTGTAAAAATAATCCAAAAGCTCCTTGAAAAACCAATCGAAGGACTTACCTATTACAGCTTTATGAACAACTGCTTTATGGGCAATGAAATGCTCATAAGCAGGACAGGATACACCGGCGAAATCGGCTTTGAGGTTTATTGTGATGAGAAGCGGGCGTTAAAATTCTGGAACGATTGTATGGAACTCGGGGCAAAGCCTGCCGGTCTCGGCGCCCGTGATACCTTAAGGCTTGAAATGGGCTATCCTCTTTACGGACATGAACTCAGCGAAAACCGTAATGCCGCTGAATCGGGGTTTGCGCGCGCAATTTCAATTGACAAGGAATTTATCGGTTGCAAAACGGTTTGTGATGGAGTAAATATAAAGTATTTGCTTTCGGGTATCCTTCTTGAAGACCGGAGAGCGGCGCGAAATAATGATGTGGTTGTCGATGAAAACGATAATGAAATCGGCCTGATAACCAGTGGAAGTTTTTCTCCTTCGCTTGGGCGTGCTATCGCGCTGGCATATATTCGAAAAGATTTATGTCGGTTTGGCGTAAGAATAAATGTCCGTACCGATAGGAATAAACTTGCCGGTTCAATTTCCGATATGCCATTTTACAAACTATCAACTGCACGGAAAAAAATGTCTGAATTTCTTTAGAAACTGTGTTTGAATTATATACGCAAACCGCCCTACGGGATAATTTCAGACTTACAGTTTCTTATCCACCTTGTGGGTTAGGAGAACTAATTATGACGCCTGATGACCGTAAATTTACAAAAACACATGAATGGGTTAAAATCGACGGCGCTCTTGCAATGGTTGGAATAAGCGATCACGCACAAGACTCGCTCGGCGACATTACATTCGTGGAACTGCCTTCGGTGGGAAAAAAAACCGCAAAAGGTAAAGCCTGCTGCGTCATCGAATCGGTAAAAGCCGCAAGCGACATCTATGCCCCCCTTTCCGGTGAAATCGCGGCGGTAAATCGGGAAGTCCAATCACAGCCCGAAACCATCAATAAAGACCCTTATGAAAAAGGCTGGATCTTCAAGATCAAGGATTTTTCAATTGCCGAATTCGACGATCTCATGGATTCGCAAAGCTACGAGGCGTTCGTGAGATCCGAAGCATGAGCTTTATCGCCAATACCAGAGAGCAACAGAATGAAATGCTGCGTATATGCGGCCTTTCATCCATTGAAGAACTATTCAACGACATCCCCAAAAACCTCAGGCCCCGATCATTTTCGCTGCCTTCAGGCAAGTCCGAGCTTGAGGTCCTCCAAATCCTGGAAAATTACGCCGCGCAGAATTATTCTCATTTAATAAATTTTCTGGGCGGAGGGTTTTATGACCATTTCATCCCTTCCGCCGTTGACGCGATCGCCTCGCGCAGCGAATTTTATACCGCCTATACGCCCTATCAGCCTGAGCTTTCGCAAGGCACTCTGCAGGCAATGTACGAATTCCAAAGCGACATCTGCCGCTTGACGTCGATGGAAGTTGCCAATGCGTCGCTCTACGACGGCGGAACGGCGCTCTACGAAGCTTGTCAGATGGCAATCCACGCCACCGAACGGCCGAAAGTGATTGTTGACGGAGGGGTAAACCCTATTTACCGGAAAATGCTGTACTCGTATACCGCCAATCTTTCAATCGATTTTTGCGAAATCCCCGTATCGCACGGGCAAAGCAACCGGGAAAAGGTCTTCGCCTCGCTCGACGAAAAGACCGCGGCGGTGGTCCTGCAAAACCCTAATTTTTTCGGGGTCATCGACAACCACGCCGACATCGTTGAAAAATGTCATTCCATGGGCATTTTAATCATCCAATCGGTGTATCCGGTCGCCATGGCGCTCTTAAAACCGCCTGGAGAAATCGGGGTCGACATTGCTACCGGAGAAGGACAATCCCTTGGAATACCGCTTTCTTTCGGGGGACCGTATATTGGCTTCATGGCCGCCACAAAAAAACTGGTGAGAAAGATGCCCGGACGGATCGTCGGGCGGACAATTGACAAAAAAGAGCGTGAAGGATTTGTCCTTACCCTGCAGGCCCGTGAACAGCATATCCGCCGCGAAAAAGCCACTTCAAATATCTGCACGAACGAGGCGTTGTGCGCGCTTCGGGTCCACGCGTATTTGAGTCTGCTCGGCACACAAGGGCTCAGGGACGTGGCGAATCTTTGCGTGAACAAGGCCCTTTACGCAAAAGCGCGGTTTAAAAAGGTCCCCGGCGTTAAAGTCATGGAATCTTCCCCTACCTTCAATGAGTTTACGCTTCGCCTCCCGATGGACGCCGCGGAAGTGGCCGGGAAAATGATCGAACACGGTTTTGCGCCCGGTTTCCCTTTGGGACGCTACTATCCAGGTATGGAAAATTATCTATTAGTCGCGGTCACGGAAAAACGCACCCGCTATGAAATAGGCGCCTTTGCGGAAACGCTTGAACATGTTTTACGGACCACTTCATCAAGGGCAGGTTTGGCCGAAAAAGGGACCGCATAGTCATGACAATCATTTTTAAAAAGTCAATTAACGGTCGGCGCGGGGTCGTTCTCCCCGAACTCGATGTTCCGCTTGCCAATGATATTCCTCAAGAATATCGCCGCGTAGCTGGACTTGACCTGTGCGAACTTTCGGAGCTCGACGTTGTCCGTCATTTTACCGATTTGTCGAGGAAAAACTTCGGAGTAGACACAAATTTTTATCCGCTGGGTTCATGCACCATGAAATATAACCCTAAGGTCTGTGAAAAAATCGCACAATTTGAAGGTTTTTCGGCTCTCCATCCCCTTCTGCCCCAACTTCGGCGCGGGGGAATGCTTACCCAGGGCGCCCTTGCGGTAATTTATGAGCTCGAACGGCTCCTCTGCGAAATCACCGGCATGGACGCGTTTACGCTCCAGCCCATGGCCGGCGCTCATGGCGAACTCACGGGAATGATGTTGATTGCCGCATATCACAAAAACAAAGGAAACAAAAAAAATGAGGTGCTCATCCCCGATGAGGCCCATGGAACAAACCCTTCCAGCGCGGCCATCGCGGGATACACTGTACGGCCTGTTCCAACCAATACCGATACCGGGATGATCGATGTGGCCATGCTCGAATCAATGATCGGGCCGCAGACCGCGGCAATTATGATGACAAACCCAAACACACTTGGTATTTTCAACTCGCGCATCGAAAAAATTTCCCTTCTTGCCCATTCGTTTGACGCCCTGCTTTATTATGATGGGGCCAACCTCAACGCCATATTAGGGAAATTCCGGCCCGGTGACGCGCATTTCGACGTCATGCATGTCAATCTTCATAAAACCTTTGCAACGCCTCACGGCGGCGGCGGGCCAGGCGCCGGACCCGTGGGAGTAAAAAAACACCTTGAGGAATTTTTGCCGATTTCAAGGGTGGTCAAACGGTCCGACAGCACGTATTCTCTCAATTATAATTACCCAAAATCAATCGGTTATATCGCGCCATTTTACGGCAATTTCTCCGTATGCCTTAGAGCATACGCCTATATCCTTATGCTCGGCGCCAAAGGACTTACGGAAGTAAGCGAAAATGCCGTTCTAAACGCAAATTATGTCATGCACTCGCTTAAAAACCATTTTCATGTCCCCTATGTGCGGACGTGTATGCACGAATGCGTCATCTCGGCAAAAAATCAGATGCTCCAGGGAGTCAGCGCGCTGGACATCGCAAAATTCCTTATTGACATGGGGTTCCATCCGCCTACGGTGTATTTTCCTCTCATCGTCAAAGAGGCGCTCATGATTGAACCCACCGAAACCGAAAGCAAGGAAACTTTGGACCTCTTTATCGCCGCGATGAAGACGATTGCGGAAAAAACAGGTAAAAACCCCGGGGAATTCCATGACGCACCAATAACAACGCCCGTGGGCCGTCTGGATGAAGTAAAGGCCGCGCGGGACATGGATTGCGCATTTTTATAATACCCTGTTTTTAAGTGGTTAAAAATATTTATTTAAACCTTTTTGGCAAAATGCGCGACTAATAGTTTGAAGGAATTACAAGAATAATCTGATTGCTCAATACTTGCTTTTCTTAGTTAAATGAATTATTATATAGATTAAGTCGAGATGGGATTTTTGTATTAATAATTATTGAAAAGGAGATAGTTATGCGATTAAAAAACTTTGCATGGTTATGCGTAGCATTACTGGCCTTTGCCGCTTCCGCGGAAAAAGATAATCAGAAATTCGTCCAACCTACGAAAGACGAGGTCGGCGTTTATAAAAACGATGTTCGGGAACTGTACGAAAAGCCCGCATTCACCGTCGGCCAAAACGACCGTTTGTCAATCATTTCATCGAGCAAACAAAATTACAAAGTGCAAACCGCGAGCGGTGAGACCGGTTGGATCGAAAAAAGACTTGTCGTTACGACAAGTAAAAGCAAGACCTTCGTGTTCGATGACGCCGAAGTTATCGGATACCTTGATAATCCCACTCCCGTTTACATTATCGACGCGGACAACCCCAATGCGGACCCCATCAAGCTCGACCGTTCATTCGCCGATGCTTTGAGGGAAAACGTCGACAAGGAAACCGTGGAGCGTCAGGTCAAGTAATTACCAGTTTTGCTTATGCCTAAAAAAAGAGCGCCCTTGCTGGGGCGCTCTTTTTATTTGCTATCGGGAGGATATCTAAAATTATTTTGAATTCTGCTTTTCCTTTTTTTTCATGAGCAAACGCCAGATCTTGTCGACAATTTCCTTGCCGGTAAATGGCTTGACGATAAAATCATCGGCGCCGCAGGTGAAGCATCTCTGTATTTCGGCGTTCTGGGTGCCGGCGGAAAAGAACGCAATGGGGGTTTTTTTGGTTTCCTCCTGGCTCCGGAGGATTTTGCAGATACGGTACCCGTCCATTCCGGGAAGGTATGAATCCAGGAGTATTATCGATGGCTTGCTGTTGAAGGCGGTCATTAAACCTATTTCCCCGGTTTCGGCAACAAGCACCTCAAAAGCGTTCTCAAGCACCATCCGGGCTATTTCGACCGCCTCGCGGTCGCTGTCGATAAAAAGAATGGTTGGCTTTTTGTCAATATTCTGCGCCATTGCCGTAATTTTACCCGCGTCGTTTTGCTCGTCCGGTCTCAGGATTATCCCTTTTGTTTCGTCGTCGTCCCAATCAATTTTTGCCTCAATGGGAAGGATGACATGGAATTCGCTCCCCGGAAACCTGCTGTCGACCATGGCCCCTTCGCTTTCCACCCAGATCCTGCCCCCATGCCGTTCGACGACCCCTTTTACAATCGACAAGCCGAGGCCGGTCCCGCCGCCCATGAATTTCGAAAAATCGGAGCTGTGACGGTTTGTACTGCCCACCTCATAGAAAGGTTCGAATATTTTCTTTTGTTCGGCTTTGTCTATTCCAATGCCGTAATCTTTCATGACAAGGTGGAAATGTTCATTGTCTTCCAACGAAAGCTTGACCTCGACGCTTGAATTGTCGGGAGAATATTTAAGCGCGTTGCTGAAGAGGTTGGTGAACACCTGCTGCATCCGCATTTTATCACCGAAAAACTTCGGCAGGCCTTCGCTGAACGTGCAATCGAACCTGATTTTGCGGTTTGTGGCGAAATGGGACAGCTCGTCGAGGCATTCCGTGGCAATCGTCCCTAAATCAAAATATTCGGGTTTGAGCCGAAGCTTTTTCTGCTCGATCCTTGTCACATCGAGAATATTATTGACGACGCGATGGAGCCTGTCCGCCGCCCGGTTGATACTCTCGATCATCCGGTAGATATTGGCCTCCATTTTGTCTTTCATCGTGTCGATGATAATGTCCGAGTAGCCTTTGATCGAAGTGAGCGGCGTTTTAAGCTCGTGCGAGGCGATACTGAGAAAATTCGATTTCAGCTCGCTTACCCGTTTCAGTTCAGTCACCGACAAAATCAATTCCGAATTCATTTTTGCCATTTCAACGTTCTGTTTCTCTATTTCCTTGGCGGTCAAAATATCGCTGGTTATGTCACGAAACACCCACACCAGAACGTCGGGCAAAACTTCATTGTTGGCGATGTAAAACGCGCTCACCATGCATATGATATCGTTGCCGTTTTTACAGACCATGGAGACCCTTTTATCGCAGGATTTCTCACGCATTAAAAGCTCATGCAGCTCCTTCCAGGGCGTACCGCCTCCGGTATCGGAAAAATATTGACTGAAATGCATACCCTGGATTTTTTCCCGATTAAACTTTAAAACATGTTCAGCGCAAACATTTGCATATTGAATTTTTCCCTCTGTCGAGGTCACGACGATGCTGATCGGGGTAAGCTCCACGATACGCGTCACCAGAATCATGTCGTCCTGGATATTTTTATGGTCTTTCATCTTGAAAAACATATGTCAGAATAGGTTCCTAACTGCTAAAATTTTACTTCAGGCGCTTTTTGAGCAACCTTTTCCGCTTCGAAATAGGTTTTTGGCTCCAGCCTCATCCGCCGGGCCACAAACTGTTCAAGAAAACCCCGTATTGCCTGATTAAAGATTTGAGCAGCTTCGTTGTAGCTTCTTCGGGCAACAGCAATCCTGTTTTCAGTGCCTTCGAGCTGGGCCTGTAAATCCAGGAAGTTTTCGTTGGCCTTCAGGTTAGGATAATTCTCCGCGACAACGAGTAATCGTCCCAATGCCGACGTAAGCTCGCCGTTAGCATGGATTTTATCGGTAACGGTCTGGGCCGATCCCACTCTCGCACGGGCCTCCGTGACTTCGTTAAGTACCTTGTCCTCATGTTGAGCGTAGCCCTTTACGGTATTGACCAGGTTGGGGATCAGGTCGTATCTGCGCTGTAATTGATTATCGACCTGTGCCCAGGCTGATTTTGTCTGTTCGTCAAGACTCACAAAACGATTATATGTTTTCATATACCAGCCCCAGACAGACAATACACCCACAACTAGAATAACAACAATAATAAGGGCGGTCAAGACAGCGGGATGTATGCTTCCTCTTCTTTTTTGAATAAACGAACTTCTTGTTTTCATACTGTTGTCCTTTCACTGGTGGCTCCATCAATACGTTCGACGAGCGTATCGATGGCTTTTGAATACTTATCGAATAAAGAATCAAAATTATATTTTGCCGAAGCGTGGCGGGTAGATTGAAGCGCGTCCGACAAAGCGGAGATTCCCAAATTATAGAGGTCTTCTATTGCCATTATAACATCGTTTTTCATGTTTGGCACAGGTTTATTATTAAGCCTTAGCAGCGCTTTAAAAACCGGCAGAAGTTTTTTCATGGAAGCACGCAAAAGATGGGAAAGCGTATCTTGATTCCCTTCACATTGAACGTATTCTTTGCGCAAATGTATTGATATTCCCCGAAGTTCCCGTTCACATTGCAGCCGCAAATCGTCCCGCTTGATGTCGAGTTGCGTAAAGACATCTTCCCCGTGAAGAACGCGGTAATTCAACTGTATATCAAGAAATTCCACTGGATATGAATCAAGCGAAGATACAATGAATTCCTTTGTCATAAAAAATGGGACCGCCACTTTCCGGCGTGTCCATTTTTTTCCCGTTTTCAGACACTTCTGGATGTGTTCAATTGAATAATCTTTTAAAACAACCACCGTATTTATGTCCGAAATACCCGGACGGTATTCATGCGTGACCGCGCTCCCGTACATGACCACGCTTACCAGATCGTCGCCGAAAAGGTTACGGTAATCGGTCACGAATTCTTCAACGATATCGTTCGGGTTAACTATCTTTTTCATTCTTCACCCTTCCGTTTTCATCCTTCGACTTTTGATTTTTATCTTCACCTGCAAATCAGGACAGATTTGCAGGTAAGTCTCTTTAAGCTTTCGAACGACGCCAGATCGTCGTCCAAAAGCTAAAAGAGACTAAAATCTTCCGCTCGCTCCCCCGCCGCCGCTCATGCCTCCGCCGAATCCTCCAAAACCTCCGCTCCTTCCAAAGCCGCCGCCGAACCCGGAAGAACCATATCCCGATCTTCCGCCTGAAAACAAAGAAGACAAGATAAGCATGAAAAGTATCGACCTGCCCATGCGAGTACCGATTAAAAATAAGAAAAGTAACGCCCCGATAACAATTGTCGCTGCGTTCGGTCGTATGCTTTCCCGGCCAATAGGGACGGACTGGGGCGCTTCATATCCTGTCAGGTCACTAAGCGAGGTATTATGCGCCTTTGCGGCAAGGTCCCCGAGAGCGGCAAGCGTATTGAAAAGCCCAAGGTCCCATTGGCCCTTTGACAAATAGGGTGTTGCGATGTCCCGTATGATCCGTTTGGACTGCGCATCGGTGATATACCCTTCAGCGCCGAAACCGGTTTCAATTCGAATGGCGCGTTCCGAAAGCGCCACCAGGACCAGCACGCCTTCGTCCGTGCTTTTACGGCCTATTCCCCACGTTTTAAAAAGCTTGTTCGCCACTTCATCAATGTCGCCTCCGTCAAGCCCCTTGGCCGTCACCAACACCAGCGATACGCCTGTTTTTTGAAGCAGTGCCTGTGATAATTGCTCTAATGAAGCAACGGTATTTGGGGAAAGGACCCCTGCAAAATCATTGATCGCTCCCACCGGTTTTTGATCGAGCAGCGCTGCGTGAGAAGCCGCGCACAGGAACATCAATGATAATCCCAGGATCAACCGTCCGGCCGGAGAATGGGTTCGTGTCATTATAAATTATCTACGTTTGTCACAGCTGGCTTCGATACTTCGATAAAGCTCAGTACAAGTACATCGCTTCGCGACACGTATCGAAACGAGCGGATCAGGGAGACAGGTTCAAGTGTTCAATTTCATGACGGAGCTTTTCAACTTCACTGAAGTTTTCCTTGCGTACTTCCGAAATTTTCTTCGCATAGAGCTCCAGAAGTTTAAAATATTTCGTGGTCAGTTCGCTCTGGTTTGCAATAATGGAAATAATCGTGTCGACATCGTCCTTGAATTGATACCCATTCATGAAAGTCCTGAATTGCTTTTCAGCCGCCGAAAACACCTTTGGGTCTTTCCGGCAATACAGCATGTTGGGAATAAACTCTTTTATTATTTTGTCTTCAAGATTTACTCCGCGCGTTGAATAACTGTCTTCAGGAAGCTCATTTTTTTCAATTTGCGAGATCAATTGCTCAATTTCGTTTCTGACTTTTTCGATTTCCTGCTCGCGAAAGTGCGCTTGATACAGGATGGGAAATGAATTGACGCTGAGAATTGCGTTGCCGATATTTTTGAAGGTGCCGGCAAAAAACACGTCGCCTTCCTGGCCTAAGATCTCCGATTCGGAATGAAAAGGGACTATTTTCGCGGGTGTCGGGATAAAATCCTCCATTTCGTCGAAATTCTCGATTTTGTCACGCAGTTTCTGAGGGTCTAAGGCCGATTCCAGCCCTCCTAATTTGTCAAGGAATTCCTCCAAACCCTCTTCGAGTGAAATACCCATTTCCGATTTAAGGAAATCGCGCAGGTTGTTCTGGTCCCTGTAGTTTCCCTGGGCGACAAGAAATTTGTCATAGACCATTGAGGCGATGTTGTTCTTCATGGACATAAGTTCGGCAGGGTCAATATCAAGAACAGCAAAGACCGTCAAGCGGCCATCCAGGTGCTCTTTATTGCCCTTTTTCTGTTCTATGCCCAGCAGCATGAGATTTTCTCCGAAGACCAATTCACATTAACCCACAAGGTGGATAAGACACTGTAATCAGGATTTATCCCGAAGGGCTTCCAGCGTATATAAATCAGATACAGTGTCTAATCTATTTTGTCAACTTTCAGTAATGCCTTTCTTTCGGCATTAACACCTCTGAACAAGACCACCGTCGATATAATGAGCAATAGGTGCCATCCCAACGGAAATTGCGTTCCCGACAACGCCATCAAATTTACGCCTACGAATATCGGTGAAACCGCGAAACTTGCCATTTTAAAGCACCTTCCAAAGGTTTTTTTCTTTTCCATTCTAAAAATACATGCTGCAAAACAAAGGAACATAATGCTCATGCAAAAAACGCCTGTATTAATCGCTCCCGATTGAATGAAAAAATTAAAGGCGACCCCCGCAATATCGAGAAGGAGAAACCGCTTTATTCCCTCTTTTGTAAAAGCCAAGTTTTTTATACCGGGCATCCACTTTGCATAGTCAAGCCTTATCGGTTTGGATGATTTCGACTTGACTTCAAGAAACCTGGAAGCTAAAAGCACCTTTTCCCGCGCGCCATTTCCCAATGTTCTGCCTGCCGCGGTGTCGACGACAACGGATGAATCCACCGCTTCATCAAACAGGCCGGGAACACAGAACACCACATTCAATACATTCGAAACGCTTCTTCTGGAAGGGTAATACGGCGTGGGTCTTCCCGGATCAAGGACCCCGTTTTTAAGCGACATGCCCGGAAGCATTTCGGAAATACCGGCGGGCAACCCTTTATTGACGTCGAGCGCATAGTAGGTATACGCCCCTCCGCTTATTGCGGCCGTCAATAAACACATTTGCACAACGAAGATGCAGACGGTCTTACCCGAAAAACCCGCGATCGCCCCAAAGAACTCAGGCGCAATTATACTCTTATGGATTTTAAGGAAAAAATTAATCCGTTCTTCGGGCGGCAGCTGTTTTTTTTGTTTTTTTTCATTCATATTTTCATTGCTAAGCAAGCAATTTTCCGACTTTCGGGGCCGAAATCCGTTCAAAATCAGGCATTGTACCGCCTATAAGCGGACGAGCATAATTTTTAAATGCCCCGGTGACCGTGGCGTTCTTTTCATCAATGAATTCATTAGGCATGCACTTTGATTCGCGCGCAACGGTTTCCAAAGGAGTAAGAAAATATTCGACCGAATAATCACCTGTCCTGCGTATCGCGACGCTGCCGTCAACGTCGGCCCAGACGGAGAACTGGACGGCCTTTTCACCCACCTCGCGCGCTTCCGCGGCGTCGACGTCGGAGACCACTCCCAGGAAACTGCGTTGCAAATATCCGAACGTATCACAGCGGACCCTCTTGATTTTCAGTTTTTCCTTGACAATGGTAGAAAGAGCGTCTCCCAGGGCGCCCGTTCCGGAAAGCTGCACGTTTCCGTGCGCGTCTTTTTCGCTTTTGCCACTGCTCAGCGTGGCCACAATCGGCGTTCCGCTCTTGTCCGTGACGCCCTCCGAAACGGCCACGATGCAACGGCCATATTTTTTGTACACGGAATCAACCGTGGCAAGGAAATTCTCGGAATCAAACGGTTTTTCCGGCAGGTAAATGGCGTGGGGCCCGTCGTCGGGGAATTTCTGGGCGAATATGCTGGCGGCGGTCAAGAAACCCGCATGGCGCCCCATGATGACCGCGATGTAAACTCCGGGAAGGCTGCGATTGTCAAGGTTGATCCCTGCAAATGCAAGGCTCACGAACCTTCCGGCGGAACCAAACCCCGGGCAATGGTCCGTTACCCTTAAATCGTTATCGACTGTTTTGGGGACATGGACGACACGCAGCTCATACCCGGATTTTTTAGCGTTTTCATTGACGATCCTGCACGTGTCCGCCGAGTCGTTGCCGCCGATATAATAGAAATAGCGGACATCGTGGGCCTTAAGTACCTTGAATATCTTGTTGCAGTATTCTTCATCGGGTTTGTCCCGGGTCGAAAACATCGCCGAAGAGGGCGTCCGCGCGACTACTTCCAGGTTATGGGTCGTGGCCTGGGTCAGATCCAGAAATTCTTCGTTGATAATGCCGCGCACGCCATTGATCGCGCCATAGATATTTTCAATGCATGCGTATTTCCGTGCCTGTAATACCGCGCCAACTAAACTCTGATTTATAACTGCCGTGGGCCCGCCACCCATTGCGATAACGGCTTTTCCTGTTAATTTTGCCACAATAACAACTCCTGTTTAAGGTAATTAATTATACTTGAATTCCCCTGCGTTCAAGCAAGGCCATTTAAAATAGAAAATTGGGGTGATAAATACAAGCCTTAGTTATTGTGCTGAAATTATAGGAAATAAATTGGCATATAGGTTGCTACATTCTATTTTCAATAGGATAACGTTTTTCCTTCAATCGAAAGAGGGTTTTATGCACGACAGAAAAATTTCACGAAGGACGTTTTTACGGACCGCGGGCAAAGACGCATTGACGGTCGCTCTGGCGGCGCCCTTTATCGGATCGAGCCTGATGGCTTCAAGTAAATCAGTTCCGGTCCCCATGGAACCGATTATACTTGATGTGACAAAGCCGGAATATGAAATACTCGGTAAAGCTGGTGGGGCACTTAAAATTCCCAATCCGCACGACAAGAAGAAGCCGATCATTGTCAACAGGATATCCGATACGGCCGTGGCGGCGTTTTCTTCCAAATGCACTCATTGGGGATGTGAAGTGCCGATCCCCACTGACAATGTCATCAAATGCGAATGCCACGGTTCGGTTTTTGACGGGAACGGTAAGGTGCTTAAAGGCCCGGCCCATAAAGACCTGCCCCAATTCTCAACTACGCTGGAAGGTTCCATCATCACGATCAAGGATCCAACCTAAAAAAGAAAGCGCCCGTTTTTCAGGGCGCTTATCTCACTATTTCCATGACGCAAGTATTGCTCCCATGACAAGCAGGGATAAGAGCCAATAGGCATTATCCAGTATCCAGAGCATCCATGACTTTTTCTGGTACATGACGACCCCCAGTGTCACCGGGGCGATGAAACCGAGCCAATTGAAGAACCCGCACATGAGTCCACCGCCTATACCGCTCATTTTCATATATCCACTTGCGAAAATGAGCGCATGGGCCAACACATAGCTCATTAAAAACGAAGCAACAAGACCGAGAACGATAACTCCCGGTGCCAGCTTCATTTCGGAAATGCCCGAAAGCGTTTTCCATTGTTTCGTGAAAAGAACTCCGTACCATACTGAGCCGATGGCATAATTAGCCAACGCCGCCACGATTACCGCCGAATAGTTAATATGAACTACCATAAATCGCTCCTTTCAACAAATGTGATTAAATATTGGTTTTAAAACGTGTTGATCAATCCTTTTTTCAGATGAATTTCTTTAGCGCTTTCTCGAATTCTTCCGTATTTGCTTCGTATTCGATCAGCGGATCAAGTTCGGAAAGTCCGCTTAATTCCTCATACGAAGGTTTTTCCTTCCGATAGATGACGCCCAGCGGTATGCGGTCTCCCCATTCCCGCGCCTTTCCGAAGGCCGAGATGAAATCGGCCGGATTGTAGTTGGCTTCGGAATCGACCTTGTAAACCCGCTCTTTATACCACGCCTGGGTATTCAATCTGTTGAAGGAAACGCAGGGTTGCAATACGTCAATGAGCGAAAAACCGGTATGCCGGACGCCTTGCACGATAAGATCGGCAAGGTGGTCGATGTCGCTGGCAAATCCCCGCGCCACGAACCCGCAGCCAAGCGACAGCCCGATTTCAAGGGGCCGGAAAGGTTCAAGTGTCACGCCTTTCGTCTGCACCTTGGTGACATACCCTTTTTCCGTGGTGGGCGAAGCTTGCCCTTTTGTTAAGCCATAAACCTGGTTGTCGTGGACGATGACCGTGATATCCGGGTTGCGGCGAATTGCGTGGATAAAGTGGTTGCCTCCTTCCCCATAGCAGTCACCGTCGCCCGTGGTCACGATGACCGTTAGGGTCCGGTTGGCTATTTTCGCGCCTGTCGCCGCCGGCAAGGCGCGGCCATGCAGGCCGTTGAAACAGTTGGCATTGACATAATGCGGCAGTTTGGCCGCCTGGCCGATGCCGGAAACAAGCAGCACGTCCCTCGGCTGCTTTTCAAGCTTGACAAGCGCTTTTTGCACCGCGGAAAGTATGCCGAAGTCCCCGCAACCGGGGCACCAGGCGATGGGGTCGGCGCTTTTAAAATCGGATTGCACCATGAATTCTCCTGTTTTTTTTACAGTCATTCGCGAGACGGCTCAGGTGAGCGGGCTTTAAAACTTTTTATTAAATAGTCGGTCGTACAACTCCTCAAAATAAAACGGTCGTCCGTCAAACTTAAGTATGGAACCGTCGATAACGATTCGTGTTTCCCTTTGTATCAATCGGGCCAATTGCCCTCCGGCATTGTTTTCAACGGTAAAAAGCCGGGCGCCGGGCGCCTGTGAAAGGAGCGACGCGAGAGCGGCCGAAGGAAACGGCCATACCTGGGGAAAATGGATACATCCGACCTTTTCCCCTTTCATCGCCTGGCATACGTCTTCAACAACGCCGCGCGTGGAGCCGAAACCAAGAAGGATTGTCCTCGCATTTTCAATATTTACGGCGCGAGGAGAAACAACTTCCTTCGCGAGAAGATCCATTTTTTTCGTAAACCGTTTTTCAACCATGGCCGCGCGTATAACGGCATCCTCGGTAATATGGCCTTCTTCCGTATGTTCATCGCTGTCGGCATACACGACACCGGATATCCATGAAGGGATTGCGCGCGGGGAAACGCCTGTTTCGGTCAGCCGGTATCTTTTGTATGCTCTTTCTTCTTCCTGCGCCGCACGGGGAAGCGTATGACGGCTGCGTGGAAGATCGACGTTTCGGGGCAAAGTGACGGGCGTGACCATATCGGCCAGATACTGGTCGCTGAGAATGATCGCGGGGACCTGAAACCGGTCCGCGACGTCGAATGCCTTTATTGTCAATTCGAACGCTTCCTCGATCGTTCCCGGGGCATACACGGCCCGCGCAAACTCGCCGTGACCGGCGTGTAGTACCAGATCGAGATCGGCCTGTTCGGTCCGGGTGGGCAATCCGGTCGCGGGCGCGGGGCGTTGGCCGTTGACGACCACAACCGGCGTTTCGAGCATGGCCGCAAGGCTGATTCCTTCGGTCATGAGCGCGAATCCACCGCCTGAAGTGCCGGTCATGGCCCTTATCCCGGCATACGATGCGCCGATGACCATATTGATCGCGGCGATTTCGTCTTCGGCCTGTTCCACGATCAAAGGCATTTCAGATGAAAAACCCGCCAAAGTTTCCATGATGGTCGTCGAAGGCGTCATTGGATACCCAGAATAAAAACGGCATCCGGCATAGACGGCCCCCAAGGCGATTGCTTCATTGCCATCAAGTAAAAAGCGTGAAGCAGAGGCTTGAACTTTTCCGATCTTTTGAAAGTTTGGTTCTTTCCGCCCCAAATCATATCCCGTTTGCGCGCAAGCTCCATTATCCTCGGCGACCGCCATGCCCATTGATGCAAAAAACTCCCAGACCACACTCTCCACGCTTTCGATGTCAATGCCGAGCATGCCGGTCAGGGCGCCGAGCGCCGCGGAACCGGCATACCGGGCATTACCGCCTTGCTTCAGGGCAATGGCCTCAAAAGGCACATCAAGAAACGAAGGGTGATTTTCACCGGAGGCCAATCGTTCTTTGTCAAGTATAATCCTGCCTCTCGGCTTCAGCGCGCTGCGGTGAAGGGCAATGCTTTCCGCGTTAAGCGGTATGAGAATGTCGACATGGTCGCTGAGCGACAAAACGCGCCGGTCGCTTATCCTGAGGGTGTATGAATTGTTGCCGCCCCGGACTCGGGACATATAATCCTGGTTTGCCATGAATTCCCAGCCGCAATTTCTGATGATCCTGCACAGTAATGAGCCGATTGTCTGGATTCCTTGGCCTGCTTCGCCCGCGATTCTAATCGATACGTCAAAACCCATTTTTTCTCCCTTTTCTACCCAGTTTTCCGCCAAACTTCTAAGATTGCACCGAAAAGAACAAAGTTGATAAGATGGTTACCTGCTTCAAGCATCCAGGCTTTTAATCATCATCCTTGGTCTCGGACTTGCTTTAAAATCTTTATATCTATTTTGGTCATTTTCATCAACGCCTGCATGACCCTTTTGGATTTTTCAGGGTCCTTACCGCTCATCAGCTTGCCCATGGCGGAAGGTACGATCTGCCATGAGAGGCCGAATTTGTCCTTGAGCCAGCCGCATTGCCCTTTTTGGCCGCCTTCGGAAAGCTTCTCCCACAGAAAGTCAACTTCGTCCTGAGTATCACAGTCGACAAAAAACGACAACGCTTCGGTGAATTTAAATGGAGCGTCGCCGTCTATAGCCATAAATTTCTGTCCATTAAGCTCGAATACCGCGGTCAATACTTTTCCTTTCATATGCGGCATTTCGTCCCCGTAACGTGAAATACCAGCGATCTTTGAATTTTTAAAAAGAGAGATGTAAAAATTCACCGCCTCTTCGGCTTTCCCGTCGACGAACCATAAAAACGGGGTGATTTTTTGTCCGCGATTTTTTGTGTTCATTATCTGGTTCCTTTGCCATGGTATATTTTAAAAAATTTCATGTAAGAATATTTTCATATAATCCCACGCGCGCCTCGCCGATTCCGGATTATAAGCCATCCCTTTACTGTTGTCGTTTCCCGCGGCCGGGTTGGTAAAGGCATGGACTGTATTGCCGAAAAAGATAAATTGCCAATCAACCTTTTCCTTGCGAAAAGAATCTTGCACGCGATCAATCATGTCGCGGGGCACGTTCGGGTCGTCGGCGCCATGCAAAATTAGAATTTTCGCCTTTATTTTTCCCATGTCGCCGGGCTTTGGAGCAATAAGGCCGCCGTGAAACGACACGATCCCTTTGACCTCGGCGCCGCTGTAGGCGAGTTCCAAAACGGCAGTCCCGCCAAAACAAAATCCGATGGCAGCGGTCCGGTTCGAGTCGACCATTTCCTGTTTTAACATTTCATTATAACCGGCCACGATCCTCTCTCGCATGCGCGACGTGCCACGCACCTCGCCCGCCAATTGGGCCGCTGTTTTCGCGTCGGAAGCGGTCTTTCCGTTTCCGTACAGGTCAGCGGCAAAAGCGCAATATCCCAAGGAAGCCAATTCCTTTGCCTTGGTTTTTGAAAAGTCGTTCAAACCCCACCACTCGTGCGCAACAAGTATTCCAGGCTTTTTTCCCTTTATTTTATTGTCATACGCCATATAGCCCTTGAATGTCACGGAATCCTGGGAATAAAGAACTTCCTTTGTTATGATTTCCGCGAACGCGCTTGTAGCAAAAAGTAAAGAAACAACCGAAAGAACGACTCGCTTCATACAAAACTCCTTCCGATAAAAAATGCGACAAGCTACCCATAAAAAACAAAAGCACATATTTTTCTATTTGAATCTCTTCTTTTATTCATTAAAGCAAAAGCAAAAACCATACCATTGCACCTATTTTCCGGGTTTGGAATGATATTTGCTCTATTATAGGTTAATTACGGGTGAACGCCGAATTGAAGATGAAACTATTTAAAAAATGAAAAAAGGGAGGTTATATGTTTTCCAGATTAGGTTCTCAACTAATTCAGATCGGGCTTTTATTATTGGCTTTTGCTCTTGCCGGGTTTGGCAACAATTGTGATTCCTCATGTACAGGAACTTTAAACCTTTTAAAAAAGTCGGATCTGGGAATTGGGGTCGGGTGGGTGGACATGAAGCCGCTCAATGACAGACTTTCAAGTCTCGGTCTATCGAATTTCCGGGCAAACGCTCTCTCGCTGGACCTTGAACATCAAACAGTCTTCAACAGGATGATGATGGGAGGGGAAATTAAGGGGCTTTTTTTTAATAACAGGTTGACCGGCAATACTTTGACTTCTTTTACTGCCGGAGAAATCCTCCTGAAATCGGGATTTAATGTTATAAATACCGAACATATCAATTTATATCCATATCTCGGTCTCGGTGCAGGATTAATGAATTTTGTCATCGGAAACAAAAACACTCCGTTTGACAGCGCCATCGTTCACCCCAACCCGAACATGAATCTTTTTCAGGGCCGTTTTCTCATCGACCTTGGCGTAGGATTTGACCTGCTCGGAGGGCAAAACCCTTCACGGTTGGGTTTACTGGGTCTGCGCGCCGGGTATACTTTTGATCCTACAAAGTCGGACCGCTGGATGCGGGAAGGGCTTTTTGTCAATGACGCTCCCAAACCGAGCTTGAACGGGGCCTATGTCATGCTTACCATTGGAGGGGCGCAACGGAAAACCGTTAATATGAAAGATTGGAAACATCATTATGATGAAATGCATTCCGAAAACCCGTGAAAGTTGGCTTGCGGGAGGGTGCGGGCATGACCGCACCTTTTTCTAACATGTTGCCGTTTCGAAAACGCTATGTGCTGATCTCGACGCTTATCGGTGGATTATTGGGATTTTTTATTTTTCACCCTTTAAGTGATGTCATATACACGTTTTTCGATAAAAATGAGCATCTTGGAATTTACGGCAATAAGTTTAGTTTTAATATTGTCTGGGAGATCCTAAAAAACACCATCAGCCTGCATGACCTTCCTGATGCCCTTGTTTATATTCTTCTTTCCGGCCTTTTAGGCTATTTCTTCGGCTTGATAATAAGCAATCACCATAAAATAGAGGCGCACTTGAAGGGTTTTTCCGCAATTGGGATGAACACCTCATCCATTCTCCATGATTTGGGCAACCCCGTAAGCGGTATCATCGGCTTTGCAAAATTAGTCAAGACCGAGGCAAAGGAAAATGTTCGCAATGATTTTTGCGATCGGATAATTTCTTCCGCGGAAATGATTTCACGCATGATGATTGATATTAAAACAGTGGCCCTGGATTCCATGAGTGTTGTTCTTTCACCTTCGCCGAATAATCTTAAAAAGATTATTGACAATGTCGTAGAGCTTGTTCGTCCTCGCAGTTCTTTAAGTATCGATGTACCGGAAGATAGCGTAATCTTGATAGATATTGACTATTTTGAAAGAGTACTGTGGAATCTCATCAAGAACGCCGATGAAGCCACGCAGGGAAAAGATACGAGGAAAATTGAAATATCATCAAGAAGTGACGGAAGAATCGCCACCCTGACCGTTCGCGACAACGGCCCCGGATTCCCCAAGGAACTATCACGTAAAATCTTCACCCTTGGGGCCACGCATGGTAAAAAAGGGGGCTCGGGAATCGGCCTTTATAATTGCAAGAAAATCATCGAGGCCCTCGGCGGTACGATCCGTATCGATTCGGACCCTGGAAAATGGACGGGCGTCATCGTGAAAATTCCCGTGGACGGAAATTTCAATCGATAAGCAATACCGCGGCGCCTTCAATTATGCCGATTCTCACGGTAGTGAGAGCGTCGTTTGCCTCGCGCAGGGTGAAGACGGTTATCTTGGGAGGAAACAAACGTTATTTCAAAAATTTATACACAAATGGCGACAATTCCCCGCGTCGCATGGCATGACCGGATGGGCCCTGGGCCAAAAATTCCGAAATCCATGTTTCATGTTCCACTTCTTCATTGAGGATTGCCGATGCCAGATCATACGTACGGTGGTCTTTACCTGCCGTCAAGTCGCATATTTTCGAGTATTCGCGCACCGCGCACCGCTCTCCTTCAACAAGGGCACGCAATAATTCTTTGGCGTCTGCCGCATCTTTGGGCGGAACTTGGGGCGGACAGGAAGACGCTGAATAAAAATCCTTTAGGTTTTCCGGTAATTTTCCTCCTAATTCGTAAATGCGCGGAAACAGCGCTTCAAAGTGGTTACGATCTTCAATCCGCGCCGCTTCGGCGATTTCCTTGATTCCCACTCCGTTAATCCCAACCATGTTAACCCGCAAGATCGTGTAATAATAATAGGTGGTCAGTTCGGCAGCGGCATTTTTGACCAATAAATCCACAAGTTGCGGGACATTGATTCCGGTTTTTTCTACTATTTCCCTCGATAGCCAAGCCATTGTCAGCCTCCTTTTAGTTTTTACCCCTCGACGAAAGGGGAACGGTTTTTGGTAGCATCATATTCCCGCCATCATGCGTATCAGGCCCACGGGACGGGCGGGAACGTCGACTTGAAAAACGTCGATGTTTTTACCTATGGTCCGGGGATTTGCATACGTCCCGAACATCCGGTCCCAAACGGTAAAGACGAACGCGAGGTTACTGCGCATGAGACCCTTCGCCCCATGGTGCAACCGATGATGGTTCGGTGTTATCAATAACCAATCCAGCGGTCCGATGTTCACCCATACGTTGATATGCAGCCATAAATTCACGACCGTGCTGATACAAAGCACCACCGTCGCTTCGCCGATTGTCAATCGTAACAGGTAATAGCCGATGAAGACCTGCGGCAACGCGAATAAAAGAAGATGGAAAAAACTTGTACGCGATCCCGCCATCCACCACAACTCCCCGATCGTATGATGGAACGAGTGCGTTTTCCACAGTATTCGCAGGGGTCCGTGCATTGCGCGGTGGACCCAATAGAGACAAAAATCGGCAAACACGACGGCAAGGAACATTTTTGGGATACTGGGTAAAGAGCTCAGCCAATTTCCGGCCAATGCCGAGGAGAGATGAATAGTATTATATCCAGCCGTGACTATTTTTTTTGCATACTCCCCAAAAAATATGACAATAAGCATTGCCGTGAAATTGAGTAAAAAACCTTTATTTTTATTTATAACGAAACCGGGACGATTGCGTTCCCACAATTCCAATCCGGTTACAGCCACAACAAAAGTAATGATTTGGGTTAACAGATAACGATCAATCATTGGTTCACCATTATAGTAAAGTTTTCGTGCCGACGTATAATAATGCCTGAAGCAAAATCCATGCCTTTTTTCTAAATCACCTTGATCGTTATGATAACCTTTTTATCATTATTGATTATATTCTTAAAAATGGGAAAAATGAAAACCGCTATAAAGCTGATGTGCGTTTATTAATCAATTATATATGTTCATCTATGGCATATTTTTTGCAGATTAAATAGTTTTATTTATCCAAATTCACCTATAAAATAACCTTTTTAGAAAGGACTTATGTATGGACGACCTTCAGAAGAAAATCGAGCAGAGGGCATATCAGCTTTTCCTCGAACGCGGCAGTAAGCCCGGTCACGCAATGGAAGATTGGATTAGGGCGGAAAAAGAGGTCAATGGCCATAAAGAAAGTAATGTCTTCCAAACATTTTCTCACCAACAGGAAAAATTGGTAAAAACGGCTTTTATAATGGAAAATAAACAGCAGCCCAAGACATCGCAAAAGCAAGACACTAACTTTGTAAAAAAGGGCAGTAAAAACCTGCAAAACTTCCGCGCTTAAGTTCAATTCAAATTCTTCCGAAAGGCCTGTTTCTATGACCGCAACGCCATCAACGATGACCTCGTTGGAAACACGCGCTCCTTCATTCAAATTACGGGATGCGCATGGTTTAATCGTTTCATCGGACCAATTCGCACACATGCCGCTCTTGGTCATTTTTATGTGCAACCATTGTCCCTATGTTAGACATGTGCGCGAAGGTTTGCTGCTTTTGATAAAGGAGTACCAGAAGAAAAGCGTTGCGGTCGTGGGGATAAATTCAAACGACGCGAAAGCGTATCCCGATGACGCGCCCGATAAAATGCTGGAAGACGCATTGAAGTTCGGCTATTCGTTTCCCTACTTATACGACAAGACGCAGGAAGTCGCCAAAGCATACCACGCGGCCTGCACGCCCGACTTTTTTCTTTTTGACAAAGATAAAAAGTTGTTTTACAGAGGGCAGATGGACGGGAGCCGTCCGGGAAACGGCGTGCCCGTCACCGGCAAAGACCTTCGGTTCGCCCTTGACGCTTTATTAGCGGGACAGCCGTTGTTTTCAGCCCAGAAACCAAGCCTGGGGTGCAATATCAAATGGAAGCCCGGAAACGAACCGGATTATTTTTCGCACTAAACTGCCCCGAAGCAATCTTCGGTGTATCTGAAAACGGCCTCTCCCCTTTTTCCCCTCTCCACAAGTGGTGAGGGGGAGCGCTTCGCAGGAGTAAGCAGCCCGGTCATTTTATTTTGATCGAGTTTTTGGCTTCAACCGACGTTGCGATATTCCGGGAACCTCTTTCCGAATATATCACCCTGATTTCATAATTCGGCTGCAAGTCTTTGAGCGGGATGTTTTTCTTGTTCGATTTGATAACGGCGTCGGGATCGAGGGAGAAAATATATTCCTTTTCCAACGGCGCCTTTAAAACTATCATGCTCCCCGTTTCATCGACGGATTGTATGGTCCCTTCGGCAATCAGCACGCTTTTCCCCAGATCGGTCGTATCGGACAGGAAAGATCCTTCCGGATAGGTTAAAATGCTGGTCGCGATCTTCTTTCCTTTTTTTATTTCATAACTGGCTTTTACATGATTGTCCGTTTCCAAGTCCTTTCGGCCTGCGCTTGCGTGTCCCGCCTTGATTATGGCTGATTTACCGATATGAATCGTGTCCATTCTGGTGATCAATGTTTTCATCACGAAGGCATTATGTTCAATATCAGTGGACATAATGGTTCCTTCCATCATTGTGCCGGCGGACATGGTTTGATTATTATCAGAAGGATTTTCTTTAGATTGGGTAGAACTGAATACGGAAATTAATAAAAATATGAAAAAATAAAGTTGTACGTGCTTCATAAAACCTCCTCTAAAAAAAATATTGACCCTTGAAGGATTCATAAAAATACCGCAAAAAATATGCCACAGACGCCGATGCTCCAATCAACCTCAATTTTAGTTGTTTTAACGATACTGAACATTCATTTAGGAATTTACGTCCTTGAGCGTGAAATAAAACGTCGCGCCTTTGCCGGTTTTTCCCTCTCCCCAGATACGGCCGCCGTGCCGCTGGATAACTTTATTGACAATAGCGAGCCCTATTCCGGTCCCGGTAAAATGGCTGTCGGAATGAAGCCGCTGAAACGGCGTGAAAAGTTTCTTCGCATGGGCCATGTCGAAACCCGCGCCGTTGTCCCGCACGAAGAACACGGTTTCTTCGTTCTTTTCCACGGTCCCGAACTCAATAACGGCATAGGGTGTTCTGCTCGAATACTTCCAGGCATTGCCGATGAGGTTCGACAGCGCGATATGCATCAGCCGCGCGTCGCAGTGCGCTTTGAGACCCTTGGTGATGATCGCTTCGACGTTTCTGTCTTTTTCAGCTTGCCGCAGTTCACTCACGATTGACTCGACAACGTCACTCAGGTCGATTTCCTTGGGGTCCATTTCATCACGGGAGATTTTAGCAAGACTCAACATGTCGTCTATAAGGTCGCTCATCCTGTCAGCGCCGCCCTTTATTCTATTGAGAAAGTCCTGGCCATCGGCATCAAGGTTGTTTGAGTAATCCTTCAGAAGAATTGTGCTGAAACCTTTGATCGCGCGCAGGGGCGAACGTAAGTCATGCGACACCGAATAGGAAAATGTTTCGAGTTCCTTATTGGCGTATAGTAAATCGGTGGTCTTTTGCATGAGAAAACTGTTGAGTTCGTCAATCCGGGCCCTGTTCTCTTTGTCATCAGTCATGTCGATGCCCGTGCCGATGATGAGCTCCACGTTGCCGCTTGCGTCTTTCAGGGCTGAGTTCGCCCACCGTATGAACCGACGCGAACCGCCTTTGGTTTTCCAGTAATTTTCAAATTCCGATTCGGCGGTGATTTTGCCGTCCTTGATCCCTTTGAAAACTTCCTTGACGGCGTCCATTTCTTCCGGCAGCAGCAAATAGTCCCAAAAGGGTTTCCCCTTGAGTTCATTGAACGTATATCCGGTGATTTTTTCACACGCATGATTAAACAACTGTATCCGGCCTTCGGGGTCCATGCCAATGATTAAACCGCTCGTGGTTTGAATGACGGCATTGCTGAAATTTCGCTCCTTACGGACCGTTTCTTCCGCAAGCGCGCGCGCCTTTTGCAACCTGATTGTCAAAATTCCATAAGCAAGATCATCGGACAAATCGGTAAGCAAGGCCGTTTCATCGGCGGTAAAAGAGTCGGGTTCCTTTGAATAAATGGTCATCGCGCCGAAAGCTTTTTTTCCGGTCAAAAGCGGAAGGACCAGGGAAGACGCATATCCCCGTTTCATTGCCTCTTCGCGCCAGGGCTTGAATGCGGGATCAGTGAGCATGTTCCTGCATCCGCTCGGTTTTCCCGTGCGGATTGCCGTTCCCGTCGGACCGCGGCCGCGTTCCGTATCGGCCCAGGAAATGTCTAAATGTTCCAAATAACCGTCCTCAAACCCCGAGGAAGCCACCGGCGTCACCGATTTGCCGTCATCGTTTTCCGCAAACCCTATCCAGACCATCATGTGACCGCAGTCTTCCGTGATGATCCTACATACTTCCTTAAGGTACTGGTCTTCATCCAAGGCGCGCATCATGGCCTGACTGCTTTTATTATGCGCCTTGAGTGTCTGGTTGAGCTTCTGTAGGTCTTCTTCCTTTTTTTTCCGGTCGGTAATGTCGCGGGCCACATGCACCCCGCCTTTTAACTGCCCCGTTTCGTCGAAAATGGGTGTGACGCTTACCAGGAAATCCCCGCCCAGGGCGTCTTCGTGTATTTCCGCAATGTGCTGTTTGTGGTCATTGAGCATGAGGGAATGCGGACAGGCCTTTATGGGCTCCCCCGCACCGTGCACGCATTTGTAACAGGGAAGACCGGGAATCTTCTCCGAGGAAATACCGAGTCTGTTGGCCATTGCCTTGTTGGCGCGCACGATCCGATGTTTTTCGTCGAGTATGGCGATATGGTCGGGAATGGCATTGAAGGTTTCCACCCACTCTTCCCGTGACCTCACCAGTTCACGCTCGGCCTTTTTACGGTCGGCAATGTCCAGCTCAAGCTCCGCGGCCGCGCGCTGCGCTTGCTTGCGGGCGGAATCGGCGTCTTCCAACAGGTTGAGCGCGGCCTGGCGCGATTCGCGTAGGTTTTTGTTGGCGGCTTCAAGTTCGGCAGTATGCCGCTCGAGTTCCTTTTTTAAGCTTTCTTCGGACTCCTTGGCCTGCTTGCGTTCTATGGCATACCGTATGGACCGGGCCATGGCCTTGCCGTCCACGGAACCCTTGGCAATATAGTCTTGTACGCCGTTGCGGATCGCTTCCGCGCCCAAGGTTTCATCGGCGATGCCGGTTAAAACGATGAGCGGCAGCCTTGGGACCGTTTTAATTATGTTCAGATATGTGTCCTTGCCAAGGCTGTCGGGAAGCCCGAGGTCGATGAGGCCAATGTCGAACGGGATCTCGAGCAATTTTTCTATCGCCGTGTCGAGCCGGTCGATCCAGGTCACTTCAAAATTCTCGCCTGACGCCCCGGCAAGCGCGCCTTGGACCAGTCGTGCGTCTGAAGGGCTGTCTTCTAGGAGAAGGATTCGGATGGGCTGCGGATTTGACATATGGTCACTGGTTTTTCGTCGGAAGCACGACTACCGATAACCAAAAGTGTTCTATCGATTGGACGACTTCGATGAACCGTTCGAAATTGACCGGTTTAGTAATATAGCAATTCGCATGCAACTGGTATGACCTTAAAATATCTTGTTCCTCTTTTGAAGTCGTCAGCACAACCACGGGGATGGTTTTTAAATCCGGGTCGGCCTTTAATTCCTCAAGGACTTCACGGCCGTCCTTGCGGGGCAAATTCAGGTCGAGCAGGATAAGGTCGGGCCGTGACGCGCCGGAGTATTTCCCCTGCCGCCGGAGAAATTCCATGGCTTCAACGCCATCCTCGACATGATCGACATTGTTGGAAACTTTGGCAAGGCCCAGGGCCTTGACCGCAAGCTTGGCGTCGCTGGGACTGTCTTCAACTAAAAGAATACGGATCGGACGCTGCGTGATTTCGCTCATGCATTTTCTCCTTTATCAGGTATTGTAAAATAAAATACGGTCCCTTCGTTTGGTTTCGATTCCACCCAAATCTTGCCCCCATGCCGCTCGACGATCCTTTTACATACAGCAAGGCCGATGCCGGTGCCCTTGTATTGCGTTCGTCCGTGGAGTCGTTGGAAAATCAGGAATATCCGTTCAAAATACTGCGGTTCGATGCCTATCCCATTGTCGGCTACGCTTATTTGCCAATGCCCGTCTTTACGCAATGCAATAACGTTTATTTCGGGCCTATTCGGCCCGTGGAATTTAATGGCATTACCGATGAGGTTTTGAAGCATTTGCGTCATTTGCGATGCGTCGCCATAGATCTCCGGCATGTCGCCGCGGGTCACAACGGCGTTTGCTTCATCGATGGCTATTTTCAGGTTTTTCATCGCGTCGTCAAAAGACTCCTTCATCGGGAACATGGCGAACTTCCGGCCTTTGGTGCCGACACGCGAATACGCAAGCAGATCGTCGATAAGCCGCTGCATCCTTTCGGCGCCTTCTACGGCAAAGTCCATGTATTCCTTCGCGGTTTCGTTCATTGCGTCACCAAACTGCTTTTTCAGAAGCCCCATGAAACCTGCCACGGCACGCAGCGGCTCCTGCAAGTCATGCGACGCCACGTAGGCGAATTGTTCCAGGTCCTTATTCGAGCGCGCCAGGTCTTCGGCGGTTTTCACCAGCGCCGTTTCGGCCTTTTTGCGTATGTCAATTTCCTTGTTCAATTCGTCGCGCGAGGCCGTGATTGACTTTAAATCGCGCGTCATTTTTTCAAACGACCGCGAAAGACGCCCGATTTCATCCTTCTGATCGATCGCGAGCTTAAGGTCCAGATTCCCGCTCCCGACAGCCGCCGCGCCTTCAGTGAGCCTTTTTATCGGCCTGGAAATGGATTGGGCCATTGAAAACGCCATGACGCCGCTGAGCGCGAATACAATGACGAGGATCATCAGTACCAGGTCTCTTAAATTCGTCACGTCGGCAAAGGCCTCGCGCGCGTCGATTTTCGCGACCAGCCCCCATTTCATTGAGGGAATATATTTCCATGCCGCTATGACCTGTTTGCCCCGATAGTCGATTGCCATGCCCGACCCGGTCTTTCCCTGCACAGCCTGCTGGATCGGATATCCGGAAACATCACCGATCGCCGTTTTTCTTGTCAGGGCAGCCTTAGGGTCATGCCTGAGCGGGTTCAAAATCTCCACCCGATTTCCGCTCTCCCTTCCCACCAGCACCTCGCCGGTGCGGCCCAAACCGGTATTGTCCTGGATAAGCTTGTACACGGGCGACATATCGACTTCAAAAACGATTATCCCGGTAAAAACGCCGTTAAAATCGCAGGACGGGGCGGCGATAAGCATTTCGAACCTTTTGTCTTCCGCCGAGTCGAAATACATGTCCGAAAAGCAAACTTCTAATTTCCCATGTGTAAATGCGCTCCGTTCGGCTTCGTTGCCCCGCGACAGGTCTTTCAGATAGTGCTTGGGACTGTTTGCATAAACGATCAGGCCGCTGGGATCGGCAAGCATGATGTCGGTCATTTTTGAAACCGATTGCATCTGCCCCAATTGGTCGCGGAGCATTTTTTGCGCGGCGATAAATTCCGGGGCCTTTGTATGGCCGGCAAGCCGGTTCATGATGGAATGGTTTTTCTTGATGTTATAAAAGCCCTGGGCGATTTCAATGTTCGCCTTCAGATCCGCGAAGTAATCCTGTATCCTGTCGGCCCTGAAAACGCTCAGGTCCTTCAATTGCGCGAAGCGGTTGGCCTCCAGCGAACTTTTAAAATTTGAATAGGTCAATACACTCACAAGGAGCAGGGGAATCGAGGCGATCGACAGAAAGATTATCGTGAGTTTTGTTCTTATAGACATGCTAAGTCCGTTGCCGAAAGCCCGCGTAATTTTCCCTATTTATTTTATTACCCATGGGTCATTTCTTTTCTTCAAAATCGGCCTTGTACCGCGGCGGCTCACCGAGCCGGGCGAACAATTCGTTGACTTCTTTTTTCAATTCGATAATTCTCAGTTCACGGCCGACCATCGCCCGGTTGAAACGCTCCAGTTCTTCGTTGCTATGGCGCAATTCCATGGTGTTTTGAAGAAGTTGTTCCTCGGCTTTCTTCCTTTCGGTGATATCGCTGAAACATATAACTACCTTTCGGCTTTCCTCCCCGCCCAACCGGAAGGCCTGCACGTCGAACCATCGGTTTAGGGCCCTTGCTTCATTTACAATATGCGCCGATTCGCCCGTCTGGGCGATTTTACCGTATATTTCGAACCAATGTTGTTCATGGTCCGGGGCAAGGTCTCGCATCAATTTTCCCCGCGCATCGTGCAATCCGGTCTGTGATTCAAATGCTTCATTGACTTCAAGGAACCGGTAATCCACGGGCCTGCCGCCTGCGTCAAAAACCATTTCGACGATGCAATAACCTTCGATCAGCGAATTGAACAGGTCTCGATACCGCTTTTCGCTTTCCTTAAGCGCCTCTTCCGCCAACTTGCGCTCGGTTACATTCCTGAAATAACCGATCAATCCATCGACACGTCCCCGCGCGTCGTGTTTCGGTATATAGGAACCGTCAAAAAATTGCCGGTTTCCCTCAAGATCGATCAAAGGCGCCTCAAAACGCACAGGAATATCCGTTTCGATCACCTGCTTCTTGATTTTGGTGATATTGTCGGCGTCATCTTTTGACAATATATCATGATCGGTCTTTCCGATCATGTCTTTTTCCGTCAGCCCTAATTGCGGATTTACAACCAATAAGTACCGAAGTTCCAGGTCCTGCATGAGAATATGGTCCGGAGTATTGGAGGTGATGGCCCTGAAGAAACTTTCTTCATCGGAAAAAAGGAGCGCGTCAACGGCGCCTTGTCGAAAGGGCCTTGAAGCGTCCTTGCGGACCGAGAGACGGTTTTTCAGCGGGGTTTTGCCCGAAGACAATGTTTTTTTTATGGTGTTTTTTTTTCTCATCCTGCCTGCCTTGCACAGCACGAAAAGGATCCGCCGAAAGTAATTTGGTCAAGCCTCTTTATAAACGATAAAAATAGAATAATCCCGAGAAGAAAAGCAATTCCTGCCGCAGTTGAAGATCACAACGTCGCCGGCGCCGACGATTACGACTTTCCGAGAGATATACTGCTTTTTAATACTGTCCATAAATTCCTTTTATTGGGAAGAAACATGTTTCTCATTTTAAAAAGCATGTTTTTGCATATTTGAGAAATAAAACCTTTAATTTTGTCATTTCTTCATAAGAAACCTTTTTTAACGAAATTTTTATTCTGATGAAGATTGTTCCATCCCCTTGATGTTTGTTATTGCTTAAATAAGGAGCGCCTTTTTTTTGGTATTGTTATTGCATATATAGTGCCAATAAGACTTTCCGGCAAATACTGGAAGGTAATGTTAACTTTCCACAGGGAGGACAAATGGGGTTTACTATCGAATCACTCGTTGAGCTGTTGAACAAGGACCTTGAGTTGGAGTATTCGGCGGCCATCCAGTACATCAACCATTCCGCGGTCATGAGCGGCGCGGAATTCGGCGACCTGATCAAAGAACTTAAAATCCATACGAATGAAGAAATCCAGCATGCGATGATACTCGCGGACCAGATCGATTACTTCGGAGGCTCGCCATCGGTTGCCGTAGGCCCGATACGGGTTTCAAAAAACAATAAGGAAATGATGCAACAGGACCTTGACGGAGAAGAGGATGCGATTAAACGGTATAAAATACGGATCGACCAGGCCGAACAACTCAAGGAGTTCGCGCTGTCCCAGCAGCTACGCACGATACTGGCAATGGAACAGGAACATGCGATGGATTTGATCCAAGCCTTAGGAAAATAAAAAGGAGTATAACAATGGCCGAAAATAATCTTCCGAAATCTTTCAACGAATTGGTTGAAACCGCGCAAAGGCCGGTGCTTGTGGATTTCTGGGCAGAATGGTGCGGTCCGTGCCGGGTAATGGGGCCGATGATCAAGCAAATCGCCGTGGAATATTCGGGACGCCTTATTACCGTGAAAGTGGACATTGATAAAAAAAAAGAAATCGCCATGAAATATGAAATTGCCAGTATTCCAACGGTCATGATGTTCTGGAAGGGACAGATCCTTTTGCGGATTGCCGGGGTACAGCCGATCAATGAAATCAAGAAACAAATTGACGCCAGGATGCCGGCGCCTTAAACGCTAAAGGCGGGGAAACAATTTCCCCGCCTTCCGCAATTGATTCAAAGACTACCACTACTCCACTTTGATCTCAATCGCTTTTCTCTTTTTTCCTTCTCTTTTCCCGATTGTCAGTTCCAATAAACCGTCATGGTGCTTCGCTTTTACCGTCCCTTCATCAATCGAATCGGGCAATCCAAAACTCCGGTCAAACGTCCCATAGCCCAGATCACTGCACATACACTCTTCGTTTTTCTTCAACTCCGGAGATTTCCGTTCACCGCGCACTCGCAAACGTCCATCGCTTATATCCAGGTGTAAATCCTCTTTTTTAACGCCAGGAATCTCGAAAATAAGCGTAATAGCGCTATCGGTTTCGCGCATCTCAAATCGAGGGTTAAAACCCGGAGAAAAATCATAATCCCAATAACCTTCCATAAATCGTGACAGTGGATTTCCTATCCACGGAGTCACGGCCGTCGTTGTATCAGTCGTGTCATAACAAACTTTGTCAGTCATAATACCCTCCTTATTTTCGTTCCATAATATTTCGTTTTTATAGGCAAGAATATTGCGGCTTAACGGGGCGGTTATTCTGTTTTTTTCAGGTCGTCAATCTTTGCGGCAAGTATGAAATCGTTTTCGGACAATCCCCCGATTGCATGTGTGGAAAGTTCGATCTCGACTTTTGCGTAATAAATATGGATGTCCGGGTGGTGTCCTTCGGACTCCGCAATCAAGGCGGTTTGAACGACAAACCCGATTGCGGAGGAAAATCCGGTAAAGCGGAAAGTTTTTTTCAGTCTATGGACGCCCGTACGGACTAAATCCCAATTGTCCACGGCCTTCACCAGCGTGTTTTCCTGCCGTTCATTGAGCGGAGGCGTGCCCTTTTCACATGGTATGCATTTCTTTTTAGTCAAATCCATGGTATCCCCTTTCTTTTTAAATTATTAACCGCAAATTATATACCAATTACCATTTTGAAAATCGCGGTATGGTATTTGCTTCTTTATCTTAATAGGTCTTGTTATTCAATTAAAGGGAGGTAATTATGAAAACTCGAATAGTTAAACTAATTCAGATAGTTGCATTGTTGTTGTGCTTCTTTACGGCAAACAGTTTTGCAATGACCCATGTCGTGATGTTCGGTGGGTCCCTTGGTTTTGTCTACTCACCGAGCAGCTTTACCGCTAAAGTAGGAGATACGGTAAGATGGGAGGGCGCTTTTGGCACTCACCCGCTCAGTTCAACGACAATTCCTTCCGGCGCGGCAAGCTGGACTTCGACGTCGGGCAGCACATTTATGTATGTTATCAAGGTCGTCGGGACTTATCATTTTCAATGTAATATTCATTTTAGTTTAGGCATGACAGGGTCTTTTACCGCGACAGCCGCAACATTAAACATCACCCAAATCCCTGTTTCACAGGGACAATTCAGCATGAACGTAGGTTCGATTCAAGGTAAAAACATGGTCCGGTTTTCGGTCCCCAACGCCGGACTTGTCAAGCTGCAAATGTTCGATATGAGCGGGCGGGAAATGTCAACGATTCTTAACGAACCCCTTTCAGCGGGTCTCCATCAGATCGGGTTCGGTCCCTTGCCTGCCGGGATATATTCCATCAGACTATCTAACGAGGGGAACACCATAAGCCGAACTATGCAATTTTTAAGATAATTTATTTACGGGAAGATGAAAAAACCGGGAAATACTCTGTCAAGAGTCAAGGCGTCCCGGTTTTTTATTTTTCAACCAGCATCATCCTATATCCTACTCCCGATTCGGTGATAAAAATCCTCGGTTTGGAGGGGTCGGTTTCGAGTTTTTTACGTAATTGGGCCATATGCACACGCAAGGTTTGGGTCTCGTCGGTCCTATAAGGGCCCCAAATTTCCTTAATCAAGAGACGATGCGTAAGCACCTTTCCGGCGTTTTTAACAAATTGCATGAGAATGGAATATTCCGTTGAAGTCAAGCTGACCCGGTTATCGCCTTTTTTGACGATGCGGTTGACAATATCAACAAACAAATCCCCATTTCTGAATTCCGGAAGTTCATCATCCGGTTTTTGCGCATGCCTCATGCTTACGTGCAACCGGGCGATAAGCTCGCCCACGCCGAAAGGCTTGGTCACGTAATCATCCGCGCCCGATTCCAAGGCCGATATTTTTTCTTTTTCTTCATCCCGGACCGAAAGAATGATTATAGGGACGGCGCTCCATTCCCGAATGGTCTTTAAAACCGCCAGGCCATCCATGTCCGGGAGTCCAAGATCGAGGATGATGCAATCAGGGTGTTCTGTCGTGGATTTGTACACACCCTCCTTCCCCGTCGACGCTTCAATAATTAAATAGCCGTTCGCCTCAAGCACGACCCTAAGAAACCGCCGTATTTGAAGCTCGTCGTCGATGACGAGAATTTTATTTCCGGCCCCGGTCATTCGGCCTCCTGAAGCGCAAACGGTTTGTTCTCCACGGGGACCTTTATGACGAACCGGGCGCCCCCATCAGGAAGATTACGAACTTCCACGGTCCCATTGTGCGCGATTATGAATCCTTTTACAATCGATAGCCCCAGCCCGGTCCCACCGGCCGAAGAGCCCGGCGCCCGGTAAAATTTCTCGAAAACTTTTTCAATCGATTCTTCGGGAATCCCGGGACCTTCGTCTTCAATGGTCATGATAAGATTCCCCGCTGAAAACTGCGCGTTGATTTTAATTTTTGTTCCGGGTGGAGCATATTGCGCGGCATTGAGCACTATATTGGAAATCGCCTGCTGGACCAGGGGTCCGTCCAGCTTTACCAAAGGCATGTCTTCGGCCACCGAAACGATTGCCGTATGTTCGGAAAGCTCTCCTTCCAGGTCGGTGGTAACGCCGTTAATGAGGTCCCTGATGTCGCACCAATCCTTAAGCACCTTAAGCCCTCCGGATTCGATGCGCGTCATGTCGAGAAGGTTTTCAACGAGCCGGTTAAGCCGGAAGGCGGCCGTGCGGATTTCGCCCGCTAAAATTCCCTGGGCCACTTTGTTTCCTGCAACACCCGGGTCCGCCAAGCTGCTTGACGCTCCGGTAATGGTGGCGAGCGGCGTGCGCAGCTCATGGGAAATGGAACTCAGCAGGGTCTTGTTCAGGCGTTCGCTTTCCGCATACCGCTGCGTCTTTTCCGCGTCCACTCTCAGGCGTGCGCGGTCGATGGCAAAGGCCCATTGATGCAGGAACATCATGAGCAGCGCTTCTTGTTCCGAGGTTATTATTGCTTTATCGGGAAGGACCAACCCGACGACGCCGATACGGTTTTCGTGAATG
>Ga0182017_10000032_pt1 | contig 94956 bp, 80 predicted proteins | sample 712E3DmetaG_FD_120492 | JGI IMG/M metagenome (GOLD analysis project Ga0182017, IMG submission 120492) | Permafrost microbial communities from Stordalen Mire, Sweden - 712E3D metaG | ecosystem: Environmental > Terrestrial > Soil > Wetlands > Permafrost | place: Sweden: Stordalen | collected... | reverse complement strand
TTATAGCGTTGGTCGAATTCAATCGGCGCGCCGAGATTGGTTTGCATGAAGGTGCGAATGCGGTGAAACGTAGCTTGCGAACATTCAAGTTCTTCGAGGATGGCTTTTAAGGGAATGCAATATTTGCGGGAACGAAACATTCTGTCAAGCAGTACGACTTTTTCCCATTTATCCACAGTCTTTTTCCTTTTTTAAATGCACAATTTTGTTAAAAGGGCGACACGCCGGTCGCCCCTACGATATTACCAAATACAAACTGTGCGCGGTCATGAATGCATAATGTTATGAAATATATTCCGGTTCGTGAATAATCGTACCCACGCAACCGAATCGAACGACGGTTGTGATATCCCGTATTGTCATAAATTCCCGTGGACATTGATTTGCACCTGCCGGATAAAAACGCCTATAATGTAAACTACCATTCCCCAATAATCAACGCAAATCAACAACAATATACAAAATGGAATTAATTTTTCGTATGGGCGACCGGCGTTTCGCCCGTTTTTGTTGGACCGACCGGGGCGTCGGCCCGTCATTGCCCGTCGGCAATATCCAACAATTCCAGAGGGTGTTTGATAAGCGCCTTCGCGCCATGAATTAAAAGTTCCTGCTCTTCGCGAAAGCCCCACAGAGCCCCCACCGGGAACATGCCCGCCGAGGTGGCGGTTTCCATGTCGACGCCGCTATCGCCGAGATATAAAAAATGCTCGGGAGCGGTTTTTAATTGTTGGGCGATCGTGAGCGCCCCTATGGGATGCGGCTTTCTGGGGACGCCGTCGCGGGCGCCATTAACTGAATCGAAGCGGGTTTGAGGGAAAAAATGCTTAACCAGAAGCATAGTCATGGCATGGGGTTTGTTCGACAGGATTGCCAGTTTGATAGTGCGCTTTGCAAGGCCCGAAAGAAGCTCAGCGACGCCTTCATACGGCATCGTCGCATCCATCCAATGGATTGCATACTCCTTGCCCATCGCCTCCACGCAGGCCTTGACGGACGCTTCATCCCTGCGGTCCGGAGGAAGCGCCCTTTGGGCAAGCACGGAAACGCCCTCGCCGACAAAGGTCTTGTATGACCCGACAGGATGCGGCAAAAAGCCCAGTCTCGCAAGCGCCCGGTTCATGGACGCCCCAAGGTCCGCGAGCGTATCGAGCAGGGTCCCGTCGAGGTCGAAAAGAACGGCATTATGGATCATGGGGCCGCGCGAAGCCTCCTGAATTCATTTCTGATGGTCCCGAAGGTTTCTCCGCTGAAGGCAAAGGCAATTGCCCCGATGACAAGCTGGGGAATGGAAATCAGGACGAACACGAGTATCGAAAAACCCGTGGCGTCGGTTTTGTCGACCCCGAACCCCATGAGCGCCAGCACGCACAGGAACTGAAAAGCGCCGACGTTCGAAGGCGCGTTGGGAATAATCACTCCTACGAATATGAAAAGCAGCACCGCGGCGGAAACAAGGTACGAAAGGGGCAGCCCGTAAGCATGCAGGATTATCCAGAACGCGGTGACATGAAAAAGCGTGTCCAATGCCGACAGGCAAAACGATGGAAAAAACAAGCGCGACCTGCTGATGATTTTAAGGCTCTTGCGGACCCTTAATAAAAAAGATACGCCTTGCCGCAGGGTTTTCCATAGCAGGCCTTTTTTTTCCGCCGGCTGCGCATCGGCAGTGCGCTCTTTATGGAAAATAATGACCGCAAAACCCATTGAAGCCAGTAAAATCACCAGGCCCAGGATCCGCGCGGCGCCGAGGATCTCTTTCGGCAGGGGCGTAAAAACGGCCACGAGCCCTATGCCGAGGGCCAGCCAGATACCGTCAAAAAGATACTCGACGATGAGCGATGAAACCACCGAAGAAAAACGCACCGACGCCCGGTGCGAAACGATATACGCACGCGTAAATTCACCGATGCGAAGCGGAAAGAGCATGTTCAGGAAAACGCCCGCGTACAGGGCGCGAAACGCCGAAAAAACCGGGATGCGGCACACGGGAGTAAGCAAAAGCTTCCAGCGTACGCTTTGTGAGGCATACCTTCCTACATCGACGAACATGCCGAAAATGGCCAGCGCCCAGTTTATGGAGGCAAAATCCTTGCGGAGCACATCGATCTTGATCCCATGAAAAACCCAGACAAGGGCGCACACGGCAACCACATACCCGGCCATGGTTGTCCACTTTGTTTTCAGGCGTTTTTTTTGAAGCAACGGTACTATCACGGGAGGTCGCTGACCATGAACCGGTCTAAGGCCTTTGAGGCCTGGAGGCAAAAGTTCAGGAATATTTCCTTGTCTTTAGGTGAAAAACTGCGCGTCGTATATAAATCAATGGATTTCTTATCATACAGCGAAAGGGTGCCAAGAATCCTGCCATTACGCTCAAGGTACATGCACAACACCGACTGGGTATCGATAGTGGAAGCGGCGTAGGGCGACTTTTCAAGGTCTTTAATGAGTGCGGTGTTTCGGGCGGTGACCACGTCGTTGCTTATCTTGTTGTCAAGGGCCTCCAGCTTTTTAAGGAACTCAAAGCTTTTAAGCGAGAATGAATCCAGCACGTCGAGCGTTCCCGATCGCTGGTTGTAAACCCGCAGAATGGAACTTTCGGCCTCCATGATCATGCACACGTTGGAGATGATGATATTGGAAAGGTCGCTCATCGTGCGGGCCGCGGCAAGGTCGAAAGACACCTCGGAAATGGCGGAAAATTTTATCGACTGGCCCCTGATGGATTCCATTTCCTGGCTTTTGGCGAGTTCGGCACCGAGCATTTCGGCTATCCTCTCAAGCAGTACGATTTCCTCTTTCATGCCGTCTTTCGATGAGATGAGGTGAAGAAACAGCAGGCCGTGCATTTCACCGTTCACCTTTACCGGCGTCGCCATATACCACTTTTTAGAGTAGCCGTCCTTTTCGGGGAGGCTTTGAAAGACCGTGTCCTCGGTGACCACCACCTGTTTCGAAAAGTAGTCGTTGAGCTTGAGGCGTTTACCTTTGATCAATTTTATATTGAACGAGGAAGATGCTTTTGCCAGGAACACCTTCTTGTCGCGGAGAAATTCATAGTAGTTGCAGATCTCGCCATGGAACGCATTGACCATTTTAAGCAGGAGAAGGTTCAAGCGCTCGCTCATGGAATATTTGAGCGTGATGATGTCGCGGGCGTTATTGAGCAGCGAGAGCGAAAAGGTCGAGGCGGTGTTGTGTTCGTATTCTTTTGAGGTCTTGATGATGTCGGCCGTAAAATCGGCCAGTTTATTTACATAGAGCAGGTCTTCCTGCACGAATTCACGCAGCGGGTTTTTGCTGTTGATGCTCAGGACGCCCACGATTTCCCGGCCGATGATCAGCGGCGCGCAGATCGAAGATACCAGGTCTTTGCGCTCGAAGTCGGTCGCGTAGCATTCCCTGTCGGCGGATCCCTTGATAAGCAGCGGTTTTCCCGTTTTTGCAACGGTGCCGGCAATGCCCTTTCCCACTTTCTGGACCGTCGATGCAACAATGCCGGTGTCCAAACCTTCGGCCATTTCAATCCTGAGGGTCCGTTTTGCCGCATCAAGAAGCATGATGGACCCTGAATCGGCCTGTGAAGAGCGGATGGCCACGCTGAGCACCAACCGCATCAGTTCTTCCTTGTTTTTAGACAGGTAAATCGCTTCCCTGATTTCGTGAAGGCTGTTTAAGAGCCTGTTCTTGTCTTCGCTGTTTTGAGGGGCCAGAACGTCGGGCGCGCCCGTGCTGAACAGAATACGGCCGGAGAGACCGCTTATGATGTCAACATGTTCCAGGTTAAGTTGCTTGAGATTCTGATACACCGACACATTGTTGGTGGTGTTGATGATGATGTCCAGTTGCGGATATTTTCTCAGGTCGCTGAGGTCTTCGGTTTCCTCGTTTATGACGCGTAAGACCTTGGCCGACGGCGTTTCAATGAGCTCGGAGAGTACGGCGGCGCTTTCGCGGTTGATGCCGATGATGGCGATATTCTGGTGTTTTGATTGCAGGTTCATATAGGTATAGTATATAATTAATGCGTCAAAAAATCCACCAAAAGCCTCACCCCGAACCCCGTCGCTCCCTGCGGCATTTCGCCCTCCGCGGACTCCTCGTTGAAGGCAGTTCCTGCAATGTCAATATGCGCCCACGGGGTCGCGCCGGCGAATTCCCGGATAAACGCGGCGCCGGTGATGGAGCTTGCCCAGCCCTTCCTTTTCTTTGATGTGTTGCGCAGGTCCGCCCTGTCGCTTTTCATGGATTCGATATATTCATCGTATAAAGGGAACGCCCATAGCCGTTCATTGGTGCGCTCGCCGGCCGCAAAAAGCCTTTCTGTCAACCCCTTGTCGTTCGAAAAAAGTCCGGCGACCGTGGTGCCGAGCGCCGTAACGATGCCGCCGGTAAGGGTCGCCAGATCGATGATGCGGACGGGTTTGTAAACATCCTTGCAATAGGAAATAGCGTCCGCAAGCACAAGACGGCCTTCGGCGTCGGTGCTGTTGATTTCCACGGTTTTTTTATTGTACGCCGTGTAAACATCACCGGGAAAATACGCGTCGCGGCCTATGGCATTGTGCGCGAGGCAACACACGCCCAGCACGTTTATCTTCGGCTTGAAGGCCGAAAGCGCCCTCATTGCGCCCAACACCGCGGCCGCTCCCGCCATGTCACAGCGCATGGTTTCGATTGAGCCGGTAGGTTTCAAGTTCTGGCCTCCCGAATCGAAGGTTATACCTTTGCCGACAACGGCCGTAATGTCCTTTGATTGGGGATTGCCCCTGTATTCGATCATGACAAGCCGGGGCGGAAACCTGGAAGCCTGGCCGACGGCCTTAAGCAGGCCGAGACCTTTTTTATCGATTTCTTTTTCCGTCAGAACAATGCATTTCATTCGCGATTTCTTTGCCAAGGCCCGCGCCTCTTTCGCAAAGGCCTCGGGAAAAACAACATGGGCGTTTTCATTGACAAGGTCACGCGCCAAATTGACGCTTTCACACAACGCCGCCGTCTGCTGCGCTTCGGGGAGCGACGGTAATTCACCGGCGAGTTCAATTGAAGCAAGAGCTACGCCCTTGTCGCTTTTATATTTTGCGAATGCATAAGCGCCCAGAATAACGCCTTCCAGCGCGGCACGCCAGGGAAAAACGGCGCTCAGGCCGGTAAAGTCAATCGATACCTCGGTACGCTTGAGCTCTAAAACTTTTTTAATGCCTTTGGCCGCGGCAGTGCGCGCAATGGCGCCGGTAACGGCCGTTTCATCTCCTGTGCCGCAGTATATCACCGTCGTGTTGCCATCATAGCGGACGCTTGTTTCGTTTTTGTCGCCTTCAAAATCCGCCATCGCCGGCCTGGCGTTTTTTGCACGGAAAAGCAGGCGGGTTGATACATGCGCCGTTTTGGAGGTTTTTAGTTTCATGGCATGGTCCTTTATATATGCGGAAATTGATTATGTGCATGTTGTTAAATCCGCCATTGCCGCGGATCTTTATCATAAAATAAAACATCGCATAATGCAACATTGTATTTTAAAAAATTATGAAAATCATCTTCGTGTATCCGCGGTTCGAAAAATTCCTTAAAAACAACCCTGAACTCGATACGGGGCTGGCCGATTATTTCCTGGGCGATTTCACGACGCCTCCGTCACTCGGCATCCCCATTCTGGCGGCTTTGACACCGCAGGAATTCGACATCGAACTTGTGGATGACAACGTCGGGGACCCGGTTCCCTTCGACGACGCCATTGACCTGGTCGCCATCAATTGTTTCACGCCGCAAGCCACGCGCGCCTTTGAAATCGCCGACGGGTTCCGCGCGCGGGGGACGAAAGTCATCATGGGCGGTTTTTTCCCGTCTTTTATGGCGGACGAATGCCTCCTCCACGCGGACTCGGTCAATATCGGCGAAGGGGAGCCGACCTGGCCGGTCATTCTGGAAGACCTGAAAAACGGCGGTCTTAAACGAATGTACAAAGGCGGATGTTCTTTCGATCTTTCAAAAATGAAGGTCCCGCGGCGGGACCTTTTTTACCGGAAAACCGCTTATGACTGGGACGAAGACCTGGTCCAGCTCACCCGCGGCTGCCTGTATAACTGCGCCATGTGCTCGGTCCCCGCGCATATGGGCCAAAAAATCAGGTACCGGCCCATCGACCAGGTGGTCGAAGAAATCAGCCGGCTCAAATTCGAAAACGTGTATCTGGCCGACGACACCCTTTTTTTCACGCAGCGCAAAATCATGGACTACGCCCGCGCGCTGCTTGAAGCGCTCGCGCCGCTCAATAAAAAATATTTCGTCTCGTCAACCATGGCGCTCAACATCGACCCGGCTTTTTTAGACCTCATGGCGCGCGCCGGGGTAAAAAATTTCTATTGCACGCTCAACGTCGACCCGCTATCAATCAGGGCGCTTATGGGCGGGGAGCGTGAACAACAACAATTGGTCGACCTGGTAAAGATGCTCAAGGACCGCGACATCAATTTTTTCGCATCGTGCGCTTTGGGCCGCGAATGGGACGAAAAAGGCCTATCGGGCCGGACCATCGACCTGTTTTCGAAGGCCGACATCCATACCGCCGAGTTTTTTATTTTCACCCCGTACCCCGGATCGATGCATTGGGACCGAATGGAGCGGCAACGCCGGATCACGGACAAGATTTGGGCGCATTATAACGGCGCGCACGTCGTGTTTAAACCTAATAACATGTCGGCCGAAGACCTTTACAAAGAATTTATCACCGTATGGAACGAATTTTACCGTTCCCAGAAAGATTCCCATGCGGCAAGTTTGGAGCCGTCGACCTGGAACAACGGCAGGAAGGTCGTCGGGAAACCGCTCCAGCGGCAGGGCGTCAAAGACCAGGCGGTCATCACGGGCGTCGGCATCCTAAGCCCCATCGGCAATGATCGCGATACCATACTCGACGCCCTCAAAAACGGCCGAAGCGGCCTGGCCCCTATTACGCGATTTGACGCCAGCCACTTCCGCACGACGCTGGGAGGCGAGGTCAAAAATTTCAACCCCCGCTCGTATCTTAGCGACGATGAAATCGCCGAGTACGACGACCGGTATTTACATTTTGCGATCGCCGCGGCGCGTATGGCCCTGAAAAACGCGGGAATTTCATGGGCAGCCGGCCACGTGCGTAAAGACATCGCGATGGTTTTAGGCACCTGCAACGGCGGGCTGCTTTCCGCCGAAGAAGAGTATAAATGGCTGCATAATAAAGGAAATAAGATCTTTGATGAAAAGATGAACCTTCAGGCCCAGTACTACGGCATGGGCAAGGCGCTTTCGAGGGCCTTGGGCGTGGGTGGTGAAATGTGGATCGTGACGACCGCATGCTCCTCGACCACCGGCGCCATCGGCCTCGCGGCCTCGCTCATCAACGGCGGCCTTTACGGCACGGTCATTGTCGGCGGGGCCGATACCCTATGCGTCGCGAACATGTCGGGCTTTAACGGCCTCAAGGCAACGTCAACCGGCCGAACAGCGCCTTTTTCACTCCCCTTTGGATTGAACATCGGCGAAGGCGCGGCATTCTGGGTCATTGAGAACATGGAGCAGGCCATGCTCCGGAACGCCAGCATGCTCGGCAAAATCGCGGGTTATAGCCTTTCCTGCGACGCCTATCACCCGACGTCCCCAGACCCGCGCGGAGAAGGGGTCTTCAAAACGCTCAAAGCGGCCCTGTACGATTCCGGATTGACACTTTCAGAAGTCGGCTGCATCAATGCCCACGGAACCGGCACCGAGGCCAACGATCGCGCGGAGAGCCGCGGCATCGCCAGGTTCAGCGGCGCCTTGTCGATCCCGGTGACGTCGACGAAATCTTTTTTCGGTCATTGCATGGGCGCCACCGGCATGCTCGAAGCAACCTGCAATCTCTTTGCCATGAATGCCGGGTTCGTGCCTCCTACCCTCAATTTTTCTCAGCCGCGGCCGGGCTGTACGCTCGATTACGTGCCCAACGTCGCGCGGCCAAAAAATTATTCCGCGTTCGTTTCGGCAAACTACGCCTTCGGCGGGAACAATGCCGCGGCACTGATCACCAAATGGGACGTGCCGCTCAAGCGGCCGAAACGTGCGAAGCAACGTGTAGTGATCACAGGCTCCGGCCTGGTCACCTCGATTGGGCTCGGTACGGGGCCGACCCTTGACGCGCTTCGCAAAGGCGCCGTCGGCCTGTCGGGAATCGAACGCCTATGTCTTTCGGCATTGCGATCAAAAAAAGCGGGCCTGGTGACGCCTTTTAAAACCTCCGCTATCGACCGGCGCCTTGACTTTACCGGAATGAACCTCCTCAGCATGTATGCCACGGCCGCGTCGCGCCTGGCGCTCGTTGACGCGGACCTTCGCGTGGGCCCCAAAAATGCCGATGCCGTGGGTATCTGCATGGGCGTGTGCAACGGCCCGCCTGAGTCCGACCACATGAACAGCGTTTTCGCGCATCCCGGTTTTCCGGCAGACATCAATAATTTCGCCAACATAACCGCCAATTCCACGGCCGGCTGGGTGTCGAACGCCCTGTGCCTCAAGGGCGTGAACATGACCCTTGCAAGCGGCCCTCACGCGGGGCTGCAAAGCATCGCGTATGCCTATAATTCCCTGTGTGAAGACCGGGCGCAGGCGATCATCGCCGCCGGGGCGGATGAAGTGTATCCGCAAATGTATTACAATTACGACCTTATCGGGTTCCTCCACCGGGGAGAGGAAGAAGACCGGTACGGCTGTAACTTTACTTATGCAAAACGAAAAGTGATCGGAGAGGGGGCGGCAAGCCTCGTTGTTGAAACGCTGGAGAGCGCCCGAAAGCGGGCGGCGCCCCTTCTTGCCGAAGTGATCGGGTATGGCCTGAGCATGGACGCCATGGAATTTTCCGCTCCGAGTTTGACGGTGGAAGGCCTTCGACGCGCCTGCGAAACCGCCCTCTCCCGATGCGGACTCGACTGGCAGGATATCGGGTGCGTCGTCTGGGCGCCGCAAGGCAATGTGCAAGATGAGAAAGTATTATCAGTGCTTCAATCCGGATTAGGGGGAAAAATTCCTCGCGTTCCCTGCGTTACGACCACCTTTAACACCGGGTATATCGAAACCGCCTCAATTGTAGCGGGTCTTGCATGCGCCCTGGAAAGCCTGAAAAACGGGCCCGTTCTGTGGCCGCAGATGACCGGCGTTCCCGCTATCGATTCCCGAAGCCTGGACGCGGTCCCCGAATACCTTTTGGCCCTTGCCAGCACCGACCTTGGATATAACTATGCGATTATTTTCAGAACCGGACAATTCGTGCACCTATGAGAAAACGCGTTGTTGTTACGGGAATGGGTGTTATATCGAGCGCCGGGAACTCCATCGAATCATTCGCCCGCTCCCTGACGGAAGGAAAGGCATGTTTTTCCAGAATTTCCGATCCGCGGCTCGCACATCTCAAGGCCCGGTATGCGGGGACCATCACGGATTTTGACGAACAGGAAGTCCGTGTCGCCAAAGCGCTCCCCAGGCTTGACCGTTTTCATTTACTTGCCATTGCCGGGGCAGGCAGCGCCCTTTTGAGCGCCAAGCTTTCGCCCGCGCGGATTTCCTTCAGAATGGGCGTTATCGTAGGGACGTGCAGCGGCCCGATGCTTTCAATCGAACGGCATTATGAACGTATCAATCAAGGCGATCCCGCCATTACCGCGGATGAATTTTTTGCGATAGCCTATGAGAGCGCCGCCAAAGTACTGGCATATGCCTTCGATATTTCCGGAATTTCGGCCACCGTTGTCACCGCATGTTCGGCAAGCCTGGGCGCGATCGGCCTTGCCGCCGACTTTATCAGGCTGGGCGCGGTCGACGCAATGCTTGTGGGCGGATGCGATACGTTCAGCCCGACCACGCTGGCGGGGTTCGACGGTCTCAAGGCAACGTGCGAATCAACCTGCGCCCCGTTTTCAAAACCCTTCGGTCTGAGCCTCGGCGAGGCGTCGGCGTTCATGGTGATCGAGGAGATTGACCACGCACGGAAAAGGGGCGCATCGATTTTCTCCGAAATCGCGGGGTTCGGGCTCAGTAACGACGCCTATCACTGCACGTCTCCCGATCCATCGGGCGCCGGTCAGGTACATGCCATGGAAAGCGCCCTGAAAGACGCGGGCATGGCGCCCGGGGAAATCGTCTATATCAACGCGCACGGTACCGGAACAGAGGCCAATGACAAAACCGAAACCAAGGCGGTGAAACGTCTTTTCGGCACGGATGCCGAAAACATTCCGGTAAGTTCGACAAAGTCGATGGTCGGTCATTGCCTGGGCGCGGCCGGATGCCTCGAAGCCATCGCGACCATTGTCTGCATGCAAATCTCCAAGGTGTATCCTCCGACCGCGAATTTTTCCGGTCCGCGAGAAGGCTGTACCCTCGACTATGTTCCCGATGCGGGACGGCCCTGGACAATTCCTGGGCCCGCGATGAGCAACAATTTCGCGTTCGGCGGCAATAATGCGAGCGTGATACTTACGCCCCACTTTACGGGCCCGGTCGGGCCGCCCGACAGGAGCGCATCAGAAAAAATCGTCATTACCGGCTGCGGCATTGTTTCTCCGGCCGGCGTCGGGAAAGACGCGTTCATGGCTGGATTGACAAAAGCTACATCTTTCGGCCGCGGCGTCCTCTATCCCGATATCGGGACGATTACCATCGCCCACGTGCCGGAGTTCGACATGCGGACGATCGACCGGCGGCTGGACGTCCGCTCAATGGACAAATCAAGCGTGTTCGCGATTGCCGCGGCGCGGTTTGCTTTACAGGAATCAAACATGCCCGACCGGCCCGCGCTCCGCGGCCCGGTTGGCCTTTTTTTGCACCTGGCCTCAGGCTCAACCGCCGCTGAAACGGACCATATAACGTCGCTTTTAAAAGACGATTTCCGCGTACGGCAGGTCACCGCGTTTCCCTACGTCGTCCCGAATTCGATAACGGGGAATGTCTGCAAAGCGCTCACACTCTTCGGGCACAATTCCACGATGTGCTTCGGAAACGGCGCGGGCCTTATGGGCCTGGGCTTTTCATGGTACGCGCTTCGAAACGGGCATACGGAGGCACTGCTCAGCGGTTCCGTGGACGAACTCCTGCCACGCGCGCTTGCCGACGGAATACTGGCCGGGCTTGTCCGTCCGGACGAGGTAGTTCCCGGCGAAGGCGCATGCATATTCATGCTCGAAACCCTTTCCCATGCCCGGCAGCGCAAGGCGCCTATGCTTGGAGAAGTGTGTTCGATCGCTTATGCGACGGACACTGCATCCCTTATGTCAACCTACGCACCGTCCGACACGCTCAAAACCACAATCCGGCGGGCATTGTCGGAAGCGGGAATTGCAGCGCAAGAAATAGGCGCCGTGTGCTTGAACGGCTTCGGCGCTCATGCGGAAAAACGGGCGGTTGATTCGGTTTTAGGGACTCCCCAATACAAAATATTTGATGTTTCGCCGATTTTGGGATGTGCATCCGCGACACTTCCATTGTATAATCTGGCGTACAGTATTCTGGATTCTTCATTTGAAACATCAGGAAGCAAAAACTATATTCTCTCAGTTTTCAGCTCATCAACGGGAGTAAATTGCGCGGCAATCATCAAGAAATGCACATAAAATCATACGTAAAACGCCCATGAAAAATGAAATGCAAGATCTTATTGATAAACGTAAAAAAGTGATCGATACGTTTAAAAACGAACTCATCAAGCGATTGAATCTTCCCTATAACGCGGACGATCTGCATGAAGATGTTGCGCTTCTGGGCGCGGGTTTGGGGCTCGATTCGCTTGATGCTTTGGAAATCGTATTGTGCATAGAAAATTCTTTTGACATCAAGATCCCCGACCAGAACATCTCGGTGCTTCGCTCGATCAATACGGTCGTGGATTATGTCATTGAACAACAGGCCTTAAAAACAGGAAACTGAATGCGACCGTTACTGCTTCACGACCAATGGATGGATGCCCACGCTAAAATGGCCGAGCGCTTCGGCGCTGAAATAGTTTCCGTAATTTCGGACCCAAAAAAAGAATACGGATATATCCGCGACGCCGTAGGAGTTACGGATTTTTCTCACATGCAGAAATTCAGGGTCCCCGAAGAAAAGGGCCTCGATTTCCTGGACAATCTTCTTGCCGGAAATGTCGCGAAAGTACGGTTCGGCAGAGTGCTTCACACGTTTCTTGCCGATGACGACGGCGCTCTACTGGCCGACTGCTTCATGGCGAACAACGATGAAGAACTTGTCCTGCTCTGCGAAAGCATCGCTACCGATGCCGCTTTGAAAACGGTCCTGAATGGCCACGGCGCGCAGGAAGCCGGTTTGGAAGATTTGTCGGAAAACCATATCGTGCTGGGCATCGACGGATACAAGGCATGGGCAGTTGTCAAGGACATCTTCGGGACCGACATCGTTGGCCTTCCCTATCTTTCCATCGAACGTTTTTCGTTCGATGGCCAAGACATCCGTCTCTTTCGCGCGGGCAAAACATCCGAATTCGGCTACCTTTTAATGGCCCCCGCGGCCTGCGCCGAAAGCTTATTTTCAAAGTGCAAGGAGCTGGCTGAAAAATACGACGGAGGCCTGTGCGGCCTGAGCATTCATAATGATCTTCGCCTGGAAGGCAGGTTCTTTAATATCTTCGCCGAAGGCCATACAGTGCACGATCCGCTGGCCCTGGGCCTTCAATGGATGATTGATTTTGACAAGGAGAAATTCCTGGGCCGCGAAGCCATTCTCAAACGCAGGGCCGACGGGCCCACTCAAAAAATTATCGGCATAAGCCTCGAGCCGGGCGCGGGGGAATTAAAACCGGGGACGCCTATTTTCAATGGCTCTGAAAAAGTTTCCGAAGTGACGGCTTCATGCTTTTCCTATGTATTAAACAAATCCATCGGCCTGGCGCTTTTTCCCGTGGCCATTGCCTATTCCGGATTGTCCTTTAACCTCGGCGCTCCGAACGGCCCGGTGGTAAAAACCATTTCAATGCCTCCCATCATGCCAAAGAGCCTGTCGGTGAAACTCGACGAGATGTAAGCCATGTGTTTTTCTTGGTGATGAGTAAACCTATAACAAATCTAAAGAGGTTTGCAGCTCGACTGCCGGATGAAAGGTGCCAATGATTATGAAAGGGTTTTTGGCAACAAAATGATGCTCTTTTGTTGTCCCAAGAAAGAAGTATAGATCTTTGGTTTTGGCGAAATCTTCCAGGTATTTCTTCTTTACGTCGTTCCAGGCCTTCTTTTCGTCACCGGTATGTTTTTCAAGCATGCGCCAGTATAATTGACCTGTTTCCCAATCTTCTATCATCATTTTACTTTTTATGCCTTGAATATCTTGAAAAACATATGAAAATTTGTACGGCAATTTCTTGACGATTTTCAATTCGTCACCTGCTTTTTCGAAAATATTCATTTGGCTAAATATTTCTTTTTTGTCTCTTGGCCAGTCTCTTTCCGTGTCTTCACAAACAAAATCGATAATCTTTTTAGGTTTAAAAACGGCAAGCGACGTCATCTGCTTTTTGTCCTTTGCTTCCGCTATCAGTTCGGAAAGATTATAATACACTTTCCCGAGCACCAGCCTTTTTCTTTCCGCCCAATTGTGATCGGTACCAACATGCCCACAAATGGTAATACGGTCCGGATTTGTCGTCCTGAAACTTTCCGGTCGAAAATCGGAAGAGTTTTTCTCAAGGTCCAATTCAATCCAATCGTACTTTTTATACTGGGTAGAATAATCAAGCTTTCGGAATTGAACCGGATAAATTCTGATCCATTTTCCCTTGTCGGTGAAGCCGGCAGTGCAAACTAATTCTTTATACTTTGTAGAGATGGAAGGATAGGTTTTGACCGTAATTAGAATTTTGGTTTTCATCGCACAAAGTCACAATTCGATCAAAAGATAGGACGTGCCTGCCATTTTTTGAATAGCATGTGCTATGCGTGTCCTGTGGCACTGGGCAGGTTCCTTCTCAAAACAAGTTAACGCTATCCGTTCTGATTTTTTTACTCGTTCAACAAGGGTATTTAATAAACGGCTTTGCCTTGGCAGAACATTTTTTTCGTAGTTTTCAAAAAGCCGGTCGTAATCGGCCTGCGAATGCAATTCCTTGCGGTCGGATGACTCTATTCCAAGCTCCGGAACATGGCAATATTCCATGCCCAGTTTTTCGACCGAATCTTTAAGCTGGGTTTTAGAAAAACCGTATTTCATGCTGAATGCATTTTTCCGGACATCCAACAGTATTGTAACGCCATGTTTAACCAATTCATTTAAATATCCATCGATTGATCTGCCTTCGTAACCTATGGTAAAGAAGCACGGATGTTTGGTAACGGTTTTTCGTGCCTTGATTTTATCCCATTCGAGCTTACTAAGAAGGTTTTTCTTTACGCGGCTATTTATTGCATAATAGGGAAATTTCAGGTAAACATAACGCATGAGTTTTTCACCGCGCAAGGTCCCATATTCTGTAATCACTTCTTTTAAAACCGCCGCATCCTCTTTAGCCAGCAATTCTGTTAAATTTCCAGGATCTTTTAACACCCATCGGTTTTCATCTTCTGTAAGCAAGCTGTAATGGGTCAAAGTGCGCTTATCCGCATAGGATTGGAACGAAAAACAACCATAATAATAAGGAACGAATTCAAAGGAAGGTTTTTTTTGTTTGCTACTAAACAGGAACAACAGTTTTTGGAAGTCCGTGGCGGATACATTCCCGCCAAGTTTTTGTAGCAGGGCCAACAAGATTTTTCTACGGTAGTACATCATGGTTTTAAAATAATTACTTCCCGACTCGCCACAATCTCTATTTCATCTTCGGCCAATCCGCTTGAGTAAAACTTCCTTAACGGTATAGCAATGTTTATTTTGTAATAACACACAAAAATGCTGGAGTTATTATGATAAATCCAAATGAATTGAAGAAAGAAATTACCATTTTTCAAATGGCAATTCTGGTATTGTCGTTCTATGTTCTTGGCAGTCTTCTCTTTCAGCTTATCTATAAACCCTCGGGCAATATTACAAAATTACTGGATATTTTTGATTTCGCAGTCTGTGTCGTTTTTTTGCTCGATTTTTTTTATCGATTATTCACTAGTAAAAACAAATTGGCATTTATGAAATGGGGTTGGATAGATTTAATTTCGAGCATCCCTACAATCGACATTCTACGATGGGGAAGGTTAGTTAGGATATTTAAAATACTTCGCCTCCTTAGGGCATTTAAATCAACAAAAACCATTATTTCTTATCTTTTTAAAAACAGAGCAGAAAACACGCTCGGTATCGCGGCCCTTATCTCCTTTTTCCTGGTCGTTTTTGCGTCGATTGCGATTCTCACTTTTGAAACTTCGCCTGACGCACATATTCGGACAATAGTCGACGCAATTTGGTGGTCTTTTTCTTCTATTTCCTCTACCGGTTCTGGAGATGCCTATCCTGTCAGTACCCCGGGGAAAATCTTAGCTATCATTTTAGCAATAACCGGAATCGGATTATTTGGGACATTAACCGCTTTCATCGCAAAACTATTTATCGAGCCGGGGCAAAAGGATGAGGAAGACGAAATGAAAGATATTAAAAAGCAGTTAGAATTGCTGAATGAAAAAGTAGATAAGTTAATTTTAAAAAAAATGGATTAAATAAATCATTGGCTAATAAATTTAGAGTCGCGCCGAAAATAGCTATGATTTACGCAACACTTTTAGATCATCACTATATCCAATGCTTGGTGTTTTATCCGGAATCTCATCATGTGGATCAATGCAATAGATAAGTACCTGCAATGATCGCTTAATTTCCTTATGATTAGCATTGTCTCTGATACAACTAAGATGATGTTTTACTCGCTCTGCAATTTCTTTATGCGCAGGATTACCTATTGATTCTTTCAGCCAAGCTTTAACATCAAGGATTAACTCCATAGCTCTGTCTTTTTGGCTATAATAATTATATAAACGTTTCTGGTGCTCCGATATATTAAACGGGAACAAACAAATTGAAAGGCTGCGTGCCAGTTCATTGGAAAGGAAAAGATTTTTTCTTAGTTCTTTCAGATATTTATTCTGGTTCGAATGGCCCAGTGTAAGCCGGTAGAGTTCCAGATCCCGCATCAGCAGCTCATAGCGTCGCACATCACCGGATCCTGGCAAGGTCAATATATGTCGTATATATCCACGATCTTTTATTTTATCGCCGACAGGAATAAAGGTCCAATAAGGTGACATTTCCATGTTAACGCGATTTTTCCAAGAAGATGGGACGTCTTCATATAACTTGTCCCAGCCAAAGTCACTGATGCTATTTGCAGAGTCACAGATTGCTTTCCTGACCCAGAAGGCATTATAACGATTAATGCGACCTTCTCTCTGTTCAAAATCAACAGGATTACCGGGAAGATTCCAATGATAAATATTACGGCAATAAAGGTGGAAATCAAGGCCTTCCTGTCCTACCGAGGTGGTAACGAGTACAAAAGGCCAGAATGGGCTATTAAATGATTCTCTGACTGCCTGCCTTGAATGGGAGACTTCATCCGAGTTGCCAAATAGTGTTACCTGTTCAGTCCGGACACTTTTCTTTTGATGTTTCCGATATCCGGTTTTAACAAATAGATTGCCACCTTTGGGACCGATAGCCTCGGCCAACCGTGTTATAACTTCGTTTATGCCATTCTCAGTTTTGCCTGGGTTGATAAGAAATAGGTATTCATCGAGCATTGCCTGGATATTGCCATCTCGAAGATAATTCTGTAATCTTTTAGGGTATGTTCCACGTCCACCGTTACGGTGTATTACTCCTACCGTGCTTTCACGGTTGAAAAATGTTTTCCAATTTCGCGTACAAAAATCTGTCAATACCCCAAGGTCGTTTGAGGATAATTTGTTTTTATCTAGCATTGAAAGATTTTGTAATGACCGTAACAAACACACAGCAGGTGATGTCAATGCAATAAGGGCTAGTTCGTTTAGAGCCTGTTTGTTAAAATATTTTTGAGCTCCATTTTCATAAATAATTCTGTTTAAAACTTTTTCATTTAATGCGCTGGACCTGTCGTCCATTCTCGTTTGAAAAAGGCCGCGTTTTCGGGACAATTGCACCCTAAGAGTTTTTAGCCGTTCAGGGAATGGTTCCAGGTCAATTGAATGAACAATTTTCCATGCACTTGCTGGTTTGTTTAAATTTTTCCATCCTTTTTTAATTAAATCATTCCTGATGGTTTTCTTTACTTCTCTTACGAGGTCCTCAAAGTTTTTACCGGAATTAGAAAAAAAGCTGTTTGACACAATGGATGCTAACCACGGACTGGGATGGAAAAACCGTGCCCAAGTTGAAGTCGCATCTTTAAGCGGATGGACTGGAGTACGTCCCTTTTCAAAGGCCGCAAGCCTCGCTGAAATTTCAGCAGAAATATATTTGGGAACAAAAGTCCAGGATGAAAAAATCAGTCCTTTTTTGATAGGCTGATTATTTAATTTATCCTGGCTGAATACTCCATTGCCTTTGTAATAAGGCCGCAAAGGAGGTATCCAAAGATAGTTATTAATCGCACCATTACAAATGAGGTCGTTCCAGAGGTATTCCAATTTTGACTGCATCGAAAATTTGCCAGGTTTTGAATAAAGCCGGAGGTCTCTGGTTAATGAGTTTCCATTATTGGCGGTTTTCTTGCTGCAGGGGTCCAATATTTTATATTTTCCGTGCATATATGACATTGGAAACTGTCCGGATTTCCAAAGGTGGAGAAAAGTTCGAGGACAGGTTGTACGCTCTTTGACTTTCAGCCATTCGTAGAGATGGCTGGATGAAATTGCCGACGAGACTATATCTTTTCCTAAAATTAAAGTTGTTACGGGCGTTTCTGCTTCACTCTCAAATACGATCCGTTCGGTCCTGGCCATATAGTGCATTAAAGAATTCTCAAGAGACTTTTTCTGTTTCAGAATCCCCGTAAAGTCGTCATTGTTTACGTTTAGGAGATACTTTGTATATAACTGAAGCTGCTTTATTAACAGGTCCGCACTGTTTTCAGAATCAGTAAGAAAGGCCAGCAGATTTTTTAATTGGATGTTGGAACCAAAAGTTCCGTTTTCGTGGCTAAATGCCGGGTAAGGCGTCGCAGAGAGAAGCAAGGTGGGCGTTTCACGTTTGAGTAAAACTTTCGCTGTTTCAAACTCCCCGTTAATCAAGCCTCTAAACTTCTGAAATTCATCCAAAATTATTAAATCCAGGTTCAATGCGCCAATAATAGCTTCAGCCATACTTAGCCGCAGATCAGAAATCAACTTCCGCCTTTTTTTGGAATCATCCGGCAAGGACCGTACAGATTGAATGAGGCCTCTTTTCTCCCAAATAGCTCGTATTCTGTGCTGAAAAAGGCTTGGAGGTAATACAAGCTTTTTACCCCTTCCCCAATTGGCATATTCATCATCGAAAGTGGTTGGTAATGCTTTATTACTGAGGGCTTGTCTTAATTGGTCTTTGCTTATGGCAAACCACCGTGCCAAGCACCGGGCGATGTAGGTACGCTCTTTTATATTTCCGGTTCCGGTGCCCAAGTCAAAGGATGTTGGAGGCGTTAACATCAATATTCGGGGTGAAACGCGGGGCCGTTTTTTGGAGAAAAGAAGGCAAATCCGATCAGGTTCTTCAATCTGATCATCGGGGTTTTCGCAAAGTTTGGCACGATTCTGTCGGCATATATCTAAGCTTGAAGCAATGTAAACGATTTGAAAACTTCGGGTGTTTTTCTTTTTGGCCAATTCTTTAATGACGCCCGAGGCTACCCTTGTCTTGCCTAGTCCAACCTCATCCGCAACAAGAAAACGACGTACTGGACGACTGGAACCGAGTATTTTGACGGCAAGGTTTACTGTGCATGCCTGGAAGAATTTTAAGCCCGCAGTATTAACCATGGTAAACCTCTTGCGCTACGCTCTTAAGCCCTTTCCAGAATGTTATTGCTTGTTTTGCCTCTTCCGGTTTTTTCCTTTCATAAAGTTTTAAGGCAGTATCAATAAGTTCAACAGTACCAGCATCAGAAAGATCGGCAAATAAAAGCGGCTCCAGATATGAAAACGTTTCAGTCCGAACATGCTTAACATTATCATGGTTTTTAGATGGCGTTTTGCTATCGTTTCCAGAAAGTCCTTTCCCTTTTGATCTACCAGTGAAGGTATTGCTGAGAATTTGATGCAGAATTTCACTTAAATCTGAATTATCTGCAAGGGTCTCAATGGCTTCGTCCAGCCCGGATGATCCCTTTCTTTCAACCTCTGCAATGGTCCCAAAACAGAGTGAATGATTTTTACTGAATGTTTCAATCCATAAAAATGCAGTTGGTGTTTTAACAGTTATAGAAACCTTTACGCCATGCTCAACCACTGCACCAAGTGAGACTCTGTTAGAGGAGTCAGGCAGATGTATTTGACCTTTAAAACCATCAGGCCAAATGATTTTTCGTTTTCCTTTCCAGGAGAGCATCCATTGCCTTTTGCGTTTTATGAGGTAAAAAGATCCCAGGCTTAAAGCATTACGTACATTTTCGAGAGGTTCTAGTTCTTTGTCCTGGTTATTATTTGCTTCCGAAGAGTTTAAAAAGTTTGCATCGATAGGGCGAAGCCAATTATTTGGGATCCTTTTTTTTACATTAGCAAATATGAAATACTTTTTAAATTCATCTAAAATATTTCGATCTGTTTCAAGCTTTATCAAACATTCTGTATTTGCACCCCGAGAAGAAATAGCTGCATTCGTTAAATTGGCAGATCCAACATAGAGGTCACACTTTTTTCCATTTTTCCTGGAGCAAAGATACATCTTTGAATGCAGTTGCTTTTCACAGTCAAAAACAAAGGTGTTTTTTAGAAGCTCGGGGAAATCCTTTAATAACCATATGTCTTTGGAACTAGTGATGAGAACATCCCCTGTTTTCTGAAACTTTGCTAATTGCTCCGAGCTTAAAAACGGGCTGACTGCAATTATGTTATTATACTGAGAAGCATCGATAACCTTAAACTCTTTCCCCCTTCCTGCCTTCCATTGAAATTCAAAGTTGCTGAAACCATCTGGCATTTCGAATTCGACTTTTTGCAGATCTCGTATAGCTTTTTGCAACAGTTCTTTTTTAGTAATACCAGCATTGTTGCCCAAATGTTTTAAAAATTGACCGATCGCCCTGTTTTCCGGCAAAGAGCGTTTGCCCTCTTTTCCATGAAGTGTAACCTGAACTTCCCACTCGCGTGAACAGGTGAGGTTTCTAGTCGTAATTATAAGCCGCCATTGCCCGGATCCACTCTTATTAAGCGGATCATACCTGAAAAGCCAGAATTTTGGATGGAAAGATGAATGGTCTAGTTCTGGACTGACATTTTTTAAACAGGAATCGAGGAGAAATAAAAACCGCTGGCGATTGGTTTTTCCTTCAGAAAGAAGTGCCCGGGGAATTTGTTGAATTCGACATGAATGATAAAATACTACCGCCTTATTTCGAAAATTGTTAAGGAGTTTGAATGCAGTAATTATATCGGTTCGCCTTGTGTTTGAAACTGAATCTATATCATCTGATGAGGGCTTCGTTTCCTCAAATTCCTGTGGCGGCCGAGCTGACTCACCCTGACACGAGAGTGCAACTTGAGTTAATGCAGTTAGGTCTAAAGTAAAGGTCGTACCAATGCAATAAGTCATTGAACAACCAGTTGGAGGCCTTATAAGCTCAAGAAATGAAATCTGATTATTCACGGAGATCATGTATTTAAACCTCTAAGGATCGCCAACGTATTTCTCTGCCCCTGCGGCCACCGATAATCGAAAAGATACTTCTCAATAGTATCTTCAGTAGGGCTCATGATATTTTCTGGAATCCGAATTGTAGTGTCAATAAACCGGGATTGATTTCCTTTCGTTTTCCACTCTTTTCCTATTAGCATAGGTTCTAATTTGTTAAGTTTGTAGCCGAGGCTTTCAGTTCCACACAATATTTTCCTGCAATCATCAGTGAAAGATTTTAATTCTTTATACCAACTTCCCCAGGCAGTAGAAGCAGATTTATTATTTGCTGCGTTCCTGAGGTCATCAACAGACCACTGTCTCAAAGCAACAGCATTTCTATTTACCCATCTTTGGCAGTGACCAAGGTGGATTTTCTGAGCATCATCCCATTTCCTGTTTTTGCATAGTACCCATCGATAGGCAAGGGTAATCCCCATTGCAAGAAGAGAATAATTTTCGCTTTGTTTGATTACGTCATTTGTCTTTGGGTCTTTTGAACGGACATTAAAAATTGATTCGTAGTTTGCAATTTGCCGAATTGGCAAGGTAAATAAATCCGTATACAATGACTCGCTAAAATATCTATGAATACGATCTTTAATAAATTTTGCCTCATACCGACGTAGAGCAAATGTCATCCCGTTCGCCGGCCACTTCATTGTTTTGGAATTAAAAATGGATTCAGCAATAGGTTCAAATTCTGCATCGAAATCGAGGTCATCTTCCGGAGTTTCTTGAATATCGCCATCATCCGAAACGATCCGATCTCCGGGGATATGAGTTAAAGTGTCGAGAATTTCTGTGCGTTCTCCGTTTAGTTCTCCGAATAAACGAAATTTGTTAAATGCTGTCCAGTAAGTCATTGATGGCCAGTAATGAAGCCGTTCATGCCGGAGTCTGCCAATGACGCCTTCCTCTTCGCCGCCTTTTTCAAGAGCAAAAATAAGCTCATTTTCTTTTTTCTTCAGGAAGGCCCGGGCATCGGCAACGCCGCCTCTTTTTTTCATGGCAAATAAAATTGCTGGGACAAAAAAGACATAACGGAACGCAGTATGCAGTGTTGAGGTACCTGGAAAAAAAAGGTCCGATACAACTTCCAATGGGCCGCCTATTTTTAATGTGTCAATGGTTGAATCAGAACCGAGCTCACGCATGATCTTTCGGGCTTCGGAAACATCAGTGTCCGAAAGAAAGACCCAGCTTAGGGAAGATTCGGATGAAATTTTCATTGATTGAATATATTATTACGCTACAAGATAAGCCATGAAAAATGGTCCGTTTATTTCAAAAGGACCATGAACGCGGACACCGCTTTCCAAAAATATAAACTCCCGACACGAAGATTCAATACTTGCACAACATTACAAATGTTTACTCCTGGATAAAGACAAAAAGTAACCAGGCCGATTGCGTGATTTGCTCTTAAAAGAGTACCAGAAAACGTACGGGTGACCATTAAATCAATTGACCATATTGCTGCTAAAATATCCTTTGACATGACCCCGTATATATTGTATACTATCTACTCAATCGGTAGCATATCTTGTGGTTTTGCGGTTCGTGCTATGCTTCCGACATCTTTTTTTCCCCACTACATACCGGGGCTTAGTATAGTTTATACATACAAATTTTATTTATATAAATTCGCTTGAGCGGAGACGGAGCTACACCATGATTTCGACAATCAGAAAACGTGACGGTAAACTGGTCTCTTATGACAACTACAAAATCGCAAACGCCATCTTCAAGGCCGCCGAGGCCGTAGGGGGCAAAGATTTCGGCTTGGCCCTGAACCTGGCAAAGCAGGTGGAAGACGCCATCAATAAAAAATTCCATCCGAATTCCATCCCCGCGGTCGAAGAAATCCAGGACATCGTTGAGAAAATACTCATCGATAGCGGTCATGCGCGCGTGGCAAAGGCCTTTATCCTCTACAGGGAGCAGCACCGCAGGGCCCGCAGCACGCGCGACGTACTTCTAGACATTGTCAACACCATGGACGGCTACCTCAAACAGGAAGACTGGCGGGTGCACGAAAATTCGAACGTGAATTATTCCCTTGGCGGGCTTATTTTGCATAATAGCGGGGCCATTACCGCGAATTACTGGCTTGAAAACATTTACCCGCGTGAAATCGCCGACGCGCACCGCAACGGCGAGATACACCTCCACGATCTTTCCATGTTTTCGGGCTACTGCGCCGGATGGTCGCTTCGCCAGCTCATTTCCGAGGGCCTTGGGGGCGTCAAAAGCAAGATCTCGTCGCGCCCTGCCAAGCATCTGTCAACGCTCATCCAGCAGATGGTGAACTTTCTGGGAATCCTGCAGAACGAATGGGCGGGCGCCCAGGCGTTTTCGTCGTTCGACACCTATCTGGCGCCGTTCGTGCGGGTCGACAACCTTCCGTACGAGGATTTAAAACAAAACATCCAGTCTTTTATTTTCGGCGTCAACACGCCTTCACGCTGGGGCTCGCAGGCGCCCTTTACCAATATCACGCTCGACTGGGTGGTTCCCGACGACCTCAAGGACCAGCCCGCGATCGTGGGCGGCCAGGCGCTAAGCGCCACCTATGGCGAATTCCAGAAAGAAATGGACATGATCAACAAGGCCTTTCTGGAACTGCTCATCGCCGGGGACGCGGACGGACGCGGTTTCTCCTATCCCATCCCCACGTATAACCTGACGAAAAATTTCAATTGGGACACCGAAAACGCCGATCTTCTCTTTAAAATGACCGGAAAATACGGCACGCCCTATTTCCAGAACTTCATCAATTCAAGCCTCAACCCCGGCGAGGTCAGGTCCATGTGCTGCAGGCTGCAACTCGACAAACGGGAACTTCGCACGCGCGGGGGAGGGCTGTTCGGCTCCGACGAATTTACCGGGTCCATCGGCGTCGTGACCATCAATTTGCCCAGAATCGGGTATCTGTGTTCGTCAAAAGAAGATTATTTCAGCCAGATCGACCACTTCATGTGCATCGCGCGGGATTCCCTCGAAATCAAGCGCAAGGTCATAACCAAGCTCATGGACCAGGGACTTTTTCCCTATACGCAGCGGTATCTGCGCCATTGGAACAACCATTTCTCGACCATCGGGCTGGTCGGCATGAATGAATCCATGCTCAATTTCATGGACAAAGACCTGACAAGTCCCGAGGCTCGCGATTTCGCCATCGAGATGCTGACGCATATGCGAAAAAAACTCGTGGAATTCCAGGAACAGACCGGGCACCTTTACAATCTTGAAGCGACCCCGGCTGAAGGCACGTCGTACCGCATGGCCAAAATTGACCGCCAGAAATTTTCCCGGATGATCATTCCGGGCGGCGAAAATCCCTATTACACGAATTCAACGCAACTGCCGGTCAACGCGACCGACGACCTTTTCGAGGCATTGGACCTGCAAAACCCGATCCAGCGCATGTACACGGGCGGGACGGTTTTTCATGCGTTCATCGGGGAGGCAATCGACGACGCGGAAACCTGCAAAAAGCTGGTCCGGAGAATAGCCGTTAATTACGAAGTCCCCTATTTCACCATTTCGCCCACCTTTTCGGTATGCCTGCGACACGGCTACCTCAAAGGCGAACAGTTCTCCTGCCCCAACTGCGGCGAGGAAACCGAAGTGTATTCGCGCATCGTGGGTTATTACCGGCCGGTGCAGAACTGGAACCTCGGAAAGAAATCGGAATATCATAACCGCAAACTTTACAAAAAGGGTATTACCGGCGCCGCTTTGTCCCCGCGGCCGGCGATGATTGAAAAGGAAATGGCATGCGAACCGGCAATTGCGGCATCATAGGCTGGGCCAAAAATTCGTTTATCGATTTCCCCGGGACGGTCTCAACCGTCCTTTTTTTTTCAGGATGCAACCTTCGCTGTCCCTATTGCCACAATCCCCAAATCGTCCGCAACACTTCGCTCGAGGAAATTCCCTATGCAAAGGTCCGGGAGTTTCTTGAAAAACGCAAAGGCGCCATCGAAGGGGTAGTGCTTTCCGGAGGAGAACCCACCATGCACCCGGAGATATTAGACATCGCAAAGGACGTCAGGTCTCTCGGGTTTTCAGTCAAGCTCGACACCAACGGACTTCGTCCCGGCGTTATCCGGGCCGTGGCGCCCGATTATCTGGCGCTGGACATCAAAACCCTTCCGGAAAAATACGTGCCATTGTTGAAATCGCCCTATGCCGATACGCCGGAAAGGCTTGCGTTGTCCATTAAAATCGCCCTTTCAATGGGGGAAATGGCCGAAATAAGGATAACCGCGGCGCCGGGCATAATCGACCGCAAGGTCATTACGGGGCTTGCGCCGATGCTTCAAGGCGCTCGAAAAGTTTTTTTACAGCCCATGCAAACGCGGGTGGAATTGCTTGACCCGGACATGTTGGACAAGGCCCCGATTACCTTGAAAGAACTTGCGGAGTATCGGGAAATACTCCTGCAATTTGTTGACAAGTGTGAGATACGGGGAGCCGGCTAGAACCGGTCTTTCATTTCCCTAAGCCGGGCAAAGACCTCGACGTCGTCCGCCGATTCCATGCCCAGTTTTATCCGGATGGCGGGTTCCTTGACCCGTAAGAACGGATTGAATGTTTTTTCCATGTGGAGCGTCGAAGGAATGGAAGGCAGGCCCCGGCGCCGCAGATCCTTGACTTCCGAAAGCCTTGCGGTTATCGCGGCATTGCCGGGATCAACGGTTAATGCGAACTTGAGATTTTCCTCGGTATATTCATGGCCGCAATAAATCAGGGTGTCATCGCCGAGCGCGGCGCATTTTACCAAGGATTGAAACATGTCCAACGCGCTACCCTCGAACAATCGTCCGCAGCCCCCGGAAAAAAGCGTGTCGCCGGTAAAAAGCGCCTGAAGCGCCGGAAAATAAAAAAGCACATGCGTTTTCGTATGTCCCGGCGCGGCGATCACGTTCATCGGTAAACCGAGAATGTCCCGTTCTTCCCCGCCGCGTACCGGGTCATCGCAGTTGTTAAGTCGCGCATCATCGGGTCCGATTATAATACTACCGGGAAATTCCCATTTGAGCGCCGCGGCCCCGCCGAAATGGTCCGCATGATGGTGGGTTATCAATACATGGGACAAGGCCAGATTGTTGGTTTCAAGAAAACGCATACTCGGCCGAGCTTCACCGGGATCGATAATGGCGGCGCTTTTGCCGTCATGCATGGCCCAAGCGTAGTTATCGGAAAGCAGGGGAATTGGAGTTATTTGTATGTTCATCACGTCGGTATAAAAGGCAATGCAAGGTTAGGCCAGGTAATGGGATTATGCCACGGGTATAGGTCCGGCGGCGACCAATTTTTTTTTACGGCTGTCAACCACGAGCGCCAGTCCTTCCAATGTTCTGGCCCCCAGTAAAAGCAAGTCGCCCGTCTCCGCAAAAACCACTTCGTCAACGGTAAATGCATCATTTACCCTGATAACCGCGAATCCGACCGGCCGGGTGATTCGAACGCCGTTCGCCATTATAAATTGAACATCTTTCTTTTCTTTTTTTATACCTATCGTTTCTAAGGCTTTTGCGCCTATCCATGTATATTCCGACCCGGTATCGACTAATAATCGTTGTAACATAATACTACGAGAACGATTTGACGCATTCTCAATTCTTACTCCAACATTAAAGCACCCCATAAATCCTCCTTTGTCTACTTCATCCGCCTGTCAATCGGAACGAATTCCCTCTTTTTAGGACCCACATAAATCTGGCGCGGCCGCCAGATCTTGTTGCGTTCATTTTCCATGGTTTCTTTCCAATGCGCGATCCAGCCCGGCAGCCGGCCGATGGTAAACATGACGGTGAGCATGTTGGTGGGGATGCCTATCGCGCGGTAAATGATTCCCGAATAAAAATCCACGTTCGGGTATAATTTCCGCTCGACAAAATAGGCGTCTTTGAGCGCAATCTGCTCCAGTTCGCGCGCGATGTCAAGCAGCGGGTCGGACACATTGAGGGTCGGAAGAAGTTCGTCGCATATCCGTTTTACAAGTTTTGCCCTCGGATCGTAGTTTTTATATACAGCGTGCCCGAAGCCCATGAGTTTGAATTTGTTTTTTTTGTTCTTGGCTTTTTCAACGTACTTTTTAATGTTACGCCGGTCTTTCCTGATGAGTTCAAGCATTTCGATGACCGCCTGGTTCGCGCCGCCATGGTATGGCCCCCACAGCGCGGAGATTCCCGAGGAAATAGCGGCATACAGGTTAACTCCCGTGCTTGCCACCAGTTTCACCGCCGAGGTGGAGCAGTTCTGTTCGTGGTCCGCGTGCAAAATCAGGAGCTGATTGAGCGCCTTGACGATTTCAGGATTGATTTCGTATTCCCGAACGGGCGATGAAAACATCATGTTCAGGAAATTCGCGCAATAGCTCAAGTCATGCCGCGGATAAACGACCGGTTCTCCCCTCGACTTTTTATAGGAAAATGCCGCGATCGTACGGACTTTCGACAAGAGCCGCGCCTCGGTAATGTCAAAGGAAGGATCATCGTATGACAAGTACGGATAAAAACTCGACAAGGACGTTACCATAGCGGAGAGGATGGCCATCGGATGGGAATTCGGCGGAAATCCGGTGAAGAAATGATGCATGTCCTCGTGGATCATTGAATGCTGGTTCAGGTAACCGCTGAATTTTTTCAGTTCCGACGCCGTGGGCAGTTTTCCCTGCACAAGCAAGTAGGCGACTTCCACGAATGAACAATTTTCGACGAGGTCTTCTATTCCGTATCCCCGATACCGTAAAATCCCTTCTTCGCCGTTTATAAAGGTAATGGCGCTCAGGGTAGAGGAAGAGTTGGCGAACCCATTGTCGAATGCGATCGCACCAGCATCTTTTTTTAAATTGCTTATGTCAATGCCTATTTGTCCCTCGGTGCCTTCAATCACAGGTAAGCTTATTTTCTTTCCATTAATGCTTAAAACGGCTTTTTTAACGTTTTCAGCCATGTAAATACTGCCTTTCTTAACTCTCAATAAAATAATTTCGCTTTATAAAAATCAATCCGATAAAAAATATAATTTACACCACATAGCTTGTTTTTGCATTTTTCAGCCCGAAATAAAATGGCTTAAAAAAATAATTGGAAGGTTTTCAGTCCGGCTTCGCACCGCTGCGAATACAACCCGGTATGGGCATGTTAAAATTACTCTTCAGATCGATCAGGCCGGGGTGGCCTGCGGACCCGCCGCGGGTTCGGCGAGGTTCTTCCAGTAACTGTCGTTTATCCGTTTTCTGAGTTCTTTTGAAGCCTCGAACACGGGTTTGTATCCTGCCTCGACCTGAATGTGCACGTTGGTGCGGGGATTGCGGGCCATGCGGGCCTTTTTTTCCTTGATTTTAAACCGGCCGAACCCCCTTATCTCGATGTTTTTACCTTCCCGTAAAGCCTTCGAAACGGCCTCGAGAAAGCTTTCAACGACGATCTTCGTGTCAACCTGCGTCAGCCCCGTGCTGTTGGATATTTTTTCAACCAGGTCTTTTTTTGTGATATTTCCCATGACAAAACTCCATTAAAGATTTAAGATAATGCCTGTCCGTCACAGCATAGAATACATTCATTGACTTTAAAAAATCAAGCTTTTTTGCAATTTTAATTCTCTTGAACTGGTTTGAAATTAAGGAGATAGCAAATAAATACAATATATTGTAGTCTAAATTATTCTATCCACTAGAGAGAAGTTTTACTTTTTGCTGGGCAACCTGATTAAGTGCGTCAAAATCAAGAATTAACCTGTAGGTCCGCAGCGCCTCGTCTTTCATATCGAGCTTTTCGTACGCCACGCCAAGCTGAAGAAGAACGCGGACGTTTTTCGGGTCCGTAGCGTTCGCCGATTCCAGGTACCGCACCGCTTCCTTGACCATATTATTTCCCAGGCATATCACGCCCACCCGGAAGTTGGCCTCCGCGTGCAGGGGGTTGCCTTCAAGGGTTTTTTTGAATTCGTCAAGGGCGCTTCCGTTGTCTTCATATTTTGAGTAGAAGAGCTCACCAAGGTTATAGTGCGTATTATAATCGTTCGGATTGAGGGCCAGCGCCGTGGTATACGACTTCTTCGCCATTTCCGGTTCGTCGAGGTAATAATAGACCATGCCCAATCGCGCGTGGGTCTTTGCGTTAAGCGGCTCGATGTCCAGGATCCTCAAAAGGTATGTACGGCTGCGCGTGTAGTCATTGCGGCTCATGCAAAAGCGCGCGAGCTGGTACCATGCTTCAACGTAGCCCGAATCTATCCGCAGCGATTTCCGGAAATTCGCCTCAGCCTCCGAAACCTTGGAAGCGTCCGTGGGCGGGCCTTCGGTCGCGGCCTCCACTTCCCCCAAATAGCACGGGGCCTCGGCGCAACGCGGAAATGAGGAAATGCATTTGTCAAGCTTGTCGACGCTGCCACGGATGTTGCCCAGATAAAAAAGCGTCAGCCCCATGCGCGCCTCTACGGCCGGGGAAAATTCGTCGTTCGTGTCGGCGTTGGAGAGTTTGGAAAACTCTTCGTAGGCGCTTTTGTACTGGCCGGATTGCAAATATGCCGTGGCAAGCTGGAGTTTGAGCTTCCGGTTCGATGATTGCAAGGGAAGCACCCTGAGTATGTGGTCGATCGACTTTTGCGGCTGGTCGTTTTTCAGGTAGTAATCGGCCATGAACTCATGAGCGTCAATGTCGATCGGTAGCAGGTCTTTGCTCTTTTTTTCGAAAAAAGCGTAGCGCTCGGCCGAAGGAGAAGATTTTTCCGCTTCATGTTTGGTTTTGATTTTTATAAGGGCCGTTTGCAGCCCCCATGAACCGGCCACAGCGATAATGCATCCGGCGCAGGAAATCTTAAATACTAACGCCAGTATTTTCTGCTGCTCGGCGCTCAAGCCTAATTTTGTCAACAATTTTCCTATCATATCACGCTTTCCTGATCGCTCTATCCTATATAATAGAATATCGGCTTTGAATTGACAATATTAATAAAAAAGGCGGCCTACTCATCTTCGGCCTTAAAATGGGCGTTGCCGGCGCCGGACTTGCGACCTCGATTTCCATTTTAATCGCGGCGCTCATGATGTGCATTGCGTTTTTTCGCGATAAATCATCGTTTCCTTTTTCGTTTAATGTTTTTAAAAGTCAATGGAACATCATCTGGGAATAATTTCAATTCCCCTGGCTTTAATTCTGGTTTTTACTTTGCATTTGAAGATCTACGGCGTTTATATCGCCATCGCAACAGGGAATTTATGCGCGGTACCGATATCAATCTTCTGGATGAAACTGCATTTAAATCGAATAATGACTAAAAATTAGTTGTAATATGTGTTTTTGCAGTAAAAAATTAGCCCTAAAGCAGAGAACACCACTCGTCATATCATCCAACAATATTGAAAAAGTATTTGCATTTTATAGTAATATTTACTATAATTTAGACGTAATCGATTATTGAAAAGAGAACCGAATGTTTGTGAGTATGACAAAGGACTTTGATCGACTGTTCAAAAAAGCCGATATAGGAGAAAGTAAATTCAATAAAGCCATTACCGAGATATTTGCCGGAAATGTGACACCAATCGGGAAGAAAATTTACAAGAAACGTGTCGGTTCACGGTTCGGGGGAAAACGGGGCGGATACCGGACAATTTTATATTACCGGATGCAGAAGGCCATTATCTTCATGTATTTATATGCGAAAAATGAACAGCAAGACATATCGGATCGAGAGAAAAAAGCATTTGTCGAATTGGCTGGAGTGTATGACCAAATGAGTGAAGAGTCATTACTACGAGCAATAAAAGAAAATAAACTAGTAAGGTGGAATTATGAAGGACAATAACAAAAAAACCAATAGTAATAACCGATGGTCAACCGTTATGGAATCCGTGGAGCAGTCAATTAAAGACATGGAGGGCCTTGTTGATATTACCGAGACTATGCGACGGTTTAATAAACTTAAATATGAGGCCCCAAAGGAATACACACCGAAAAATATCGTAAACCTGCGAAAGAAAAAACTTCGAATGAGTCAACAGGTTTTTGCAAACGTCTGTAATATTAAATTACCAACTCTTCAAAAATGGGAACGCGGATATTCAAAGCCAACCCCTCCTGTGAACCGGCTTTTTCAGATTGTTGAAAAAGGCGGGTTAGGGCTTATTCGACGATGAGACATTGCAAATATTGAAGTAAAAATAACAATTAGGTAACGATATTTTCAATACGATTTTTCAAAGTATGCGCGCTTTTTTCATTGGTCCAAGCCCGGAATGAGTTGCCCACCAATACCATTTAGCAAAATATTTTCGCATCCATCCTTCCGAGTAATATTCCCAAAGATGTTGAATATTTTCTTTGTGGCTTAATTGCAAACACTCCTCCTGAATTCGGTCGCGGATAACCGCCTAAAAAAATCCTTGACTTCTTTTTCCAATTGAATTAGATTATTAGCACTCAATAGAGATGAGTGCTAATAGCAGTAAATAATCCCTTTTAACGTTCAATTTTTTAACCATATTTTAAAGGAGGATCAGCATGAACCTAAAACCATTGGCGGACCGTGTTATTGTCAAGCCGTTAGAGGCTGAAGAAAAGACCGCGGGCGGAATCATAATTCCCGACAACGCAAAAGAAAAACCCCAGAAGGGCGAAGTTATTGCCGTAGGCCCTGGAAAAATTGCGGACAACGGCCAGAAAATCACCATGGAACTTAAAAAAGGCGATAAAGTGCTCTATGGAAAATATTCGGGCTCCGAAGTGACCGTTGATGGCGATGACTTGCTGATTATGCGCGAAAGCGATATTTTGGCAGTTATCTAATAATAAAATTTGCGAAGACACTCAATTAAATTTGGAAAAAACTTTCAAGAATCCAACGATATACTATTAAAAAGGAGTAATCAATTATGTCAGCAAAACAACTAGTATTCGATATCCCCGCACGGGAAAAATTGCTCAGGGGTATTGATGTGCTTGCGACCGCGGTACGGGCCACGCTCGGTCCGCGCGGCAGAAACGTCGTGCTCGATAAGAGTTACGGTTCACCCACGGTCACCAAAGACGGCGTTACGGTAGCAAAAGAAATCGAGCTCGAAGACAAGTTCGAAAACATGGGTGCGCAGATGGTCAAGGAAGTCGCCTCCAAAACCTCCGACGTCGCGGGCGACGGAACTACCACCGCAACGGTGCTCGCACAGATCATTGCCCGTCAAGGTATCAAGACGGTCACGGCCGGCGCAAACCCCATGGCGCTCAAGCGCGGAATCGACAAAGCGGTAAAAGTCATCGTCGAAGACCTCAAGAAACAGTCAAAGCCCATTTCCGGTAAAAAAGAAATCTCGCAGGTGGCGGCCATTTCCGCTAATAACGACCACGAAATCGGCGACCTCATCGCCGACGCCATGGAAAAAGTGGGCAAAGACGGCGTCATCACCGTGGAAGAGGCGAAAAGCATCGACACCACCCTCGAAGTCGTCGAAGGCATGCAGTTCGACCGCGGTTTCGTGTCGCCCTACTTCATCACCAACGCCGATACGCAGGAATGCCTGCTCGAGGAACCCCTCATTCTCATACACGATAAAAAAATCAGCGCCATGAAAGACCTTCTGCCCTTGCTCGAAAAAACAGCTCAGATGGGCAAGCAGCTCCTGATCATCGCCGAAGAGATTGAAGGCGAAGCGCTCGCGACCTTGGTCGTCAATAAATTGCGCGGCACGCTCAAAGTTTCGGCCGTCAAGGCGCCGGGTTTCGGCGACCGCAGAAAAGCCATGCTCGAAGACATCGCGGTTCTCACCGGCGGCATCGTTATTTCCGAAGAAGCGGGCTTCAAGCTCGAGAACACCACCGTTGACTCTCTCGGAAAAGCAAAGCGCATTACCATCGACAAAGAAAACACCACGATCATCGAGGGCGCGGGAAAGAAGGAAGACATCAAAGGCCGGGTCAACCAGATCCGCAAGCAGATCGACGAAACTACCTCCGATTATGACAAGGAAAAACTCCAGGAACGCCTGGCGAAACTTGCCGGCGGCGTTGCCGTCATCAACATCGGCGCGGCCACCGAAACGGAAATGAAAGAGAAAAAGGCCCGCGTTGAAGACGCTCTGCATGCTACCCGCGCGGCGGTCGAGGAAGGCATTGTGGCCGGCGGCGGCGTTGCGCTCATTCGTGCCGCTCTCGCGCTCGACGCCCTCAAGGTCGAAGGCGACGAAAAGATCGGCGTCGATATCATTCGCAGATCCGTTGAAGAGCCCCTTCGCTGGATCGTCCAGAACGCCGGTATGGAGCCTTCGGTTGTCTGCAATGAAGTGAAAAACCACAAGGGCGCGTACGGTTTTAACGCATACTCATGCAAATACGAAGACCTTCTCGCGGCAGGCGTCATCGATCCTACCAAGGTAACACGCACCGCATTGGAGAACGCGTCCAGTATCGCCGGTCTGGTGCTGACGACCGAATGCCTCATCGCCGAAAAACCCAAAGAAGAAAAAGACGCTCCCGCTGGCGGCGGCATGGGCGGCGGTATGGGTGGCATGGGCGGAATGGGCGGCGGCATGGGAGACATGTACTAAACCGATAGCGCGATTTTTTTTCAGGCTATCGTTATCAACAGTGCCATAGAGCAAGGGGTTGTCCCGCTGGAACGCCCCTTGACTCTATGGCGTTTTACGTATCTTTATGACCGAAGAATTAATAAGCGAACTGTCCGAACGCGAACACCATGTGCTCGAAGCGGTGGTGAGGAACTATATCCTGAGCGCGGCCCCGACCGGCTCACGGTTCCTTTCCAAACAGGCCGAATTCGACCTGTCGCCCGCTTCGATACGCAATATCATGAGCGATCTGGAAGAACGCGGCTTTATCGCCCAGCCCCACACCTCCGCCGGCCGGGTGCCCACCGACAAAGGATACCGGTACTATGTCGACCGGCTCATGAAACTCATCGACCTTTCCGACGAAGTAAAGAAGCAAATCAAAGATTCGGTTGTCAAGGCCGAACCTTCGGACCTGCACCTTTTAATGGAAGCGACCTCCACGGCGCTTTCGAGAGTGACACACCAGCTCGGCGTCATACTGGCGCCCAAAATGAGCCAGGGAGTATTCAGGCGCCTGTATATATTTCCCATCGATTCTCACCGGGTCTTGCTGCACCTTACGGTCGATTCCGGTTTTGTCAAGACCATGTTCTGCGAGCTGACCACCGAAATAAGCCCTGAGCGCCTCGAAAACGCCTGCCGGGCCATCAACGAACGGTTTTACGGCATGACGCTTTTGGACATGTGCCGGAAAGAACAATCCGTTTTTTCCGATGTCGAGGCATACGAACTTGGTATTATCCGGCTCTTTGTTCCGTCAATCAAAAAAATCATCGATGACGAAGACAAGGAACCGGTTTATGCCGAAGGAGAAACCAACATCATGCTGCAACCGGAGTTTTTTTCAAAAGACAACGTCGGCGCGGTCATAGAAATCCTTGAAGAAAAAAAACTGCTCATGCATCTTTTCGAGACCACGCAGGAAAACAAATCGGGCGTGATCATCATGATCGGCGGGGAAAACCGGGACGGGCAATTGAAGTCTTTCAGTGTTGTCAAGACGAAATACCATATGGGAAATATGGAAGGCAGTTTGGGGATCATCGGCCCGAAACGCATGCCGTATCCGTTTCTGGTTTCGGCGGTCGATTATACGGCGAAACTGCTGGGAGAACTGTATTCGAAATAATCGTGTAGAGACGCACGGCCGTGCGTCTCTACCATAACGCCGGAGATAATCATGGACAAAAAAGAAACAACACCTAATCAAGAAGAAGAATTCATCGTGACAAAACCAAAACCTGAGCAGTCTCAAGAGCAAGCGCCAACGCAAGATCCGGACCAAGACGCATTGTTTGAAGTGTCCCAAACATCCCAAACAAGCGCTTGTGACGACAGCCCGGAAGAAACTAAATCCTTCGAAGTAAATGAATTAGCGTCCGACGACAAGAAAAAAATCGAGGAACTCACCGAGCAGATCGGGGCGCTCAACGACAAATATCTGCGGCTGATGGCCGAGTTCGACAATTACAAGCGCCGCAGCGCCAAGGATTATGAACGGCTCATCGAGGCCGCCAACGAACGGCTTATCAAGGACATCATCGAAGTGCGTGAAAATTTTGAACGCGCTTTCAAGTCCAACGATCAGGGCGAGAAATTCGTCGAGGGCATGAAACTCAATTACGCGAAGCTCAACACCATCCTGCAAAAGCACGGTTTGGAAGTGTATGCGGAGCCCGGCCACGAGTTCAATCCCGAACTCCACGACGCTCTCATGAGGGCGCCGCACGAAACAATACCCGATTCGCATATCACCGACGTGCACGAAAGGGGCTACAAGCTCAAGGGGAAAATCATTAAACACGCCAAGGTCGTTGTTTCAAGCGGAAAGCAGGAAGAAAATAAAGAAGACCATCACAAAGAAAATCATCATAAAAATAAAAAATAAAAAAAGGAGCTGATTATGGGAAAGATCATCGGCATCGATTTAGGCACGACATATTCCTGTGTTGCAATTATGGAAGGTGGAAAACCGGTCGTCATACCGAACCCCGAAGGCGAACGAACGACTCCCTCGATGGTTGCGTTCACAAAAAACGGGGAAATTCTGGTCGGCTCGATCGCCCGGAGGCAGGCGATCACCAATCCCGAAAACACCGTCTATTCCATAAAGCGGTTCATGGGGCGGCGCCATAACGAAGTGGAGAACGAAGAGCGGCGCGTCCCGTATAAAGTGACCGGCGGACCTAATGATCTGGTTAAAGTCCAGGCTGGCGGGAAAGAATACACGCCCCCCGAAATCTCGGCGATGATCCTCCAATACCTTAAAAAGGCCGCCGAGGATTACGTTGGGTCCGAAATCAAGGAAGCGGTCATTACAGTGCCGGCCTATTTTAACGACGCCCAGCGCCAGGCGACTAAAGACGCGGGCCGTATCGCGGGGCTCGACGTCAAACGCATCATCAACGAGCCGACCGCGGCGTCGCTTGCCTACGGACTCGATAAAAAGAAAAACGAGACCATCGCGGTATACGACCTGGGCGGGGGCACCTTTGACATTTCCATTCTTGACATTGGCGAAGGGGTCTTTGAAGTCCGGTCCACCAATGGAGACACCCACCTCGGCGGGGACGATTTCGACCAGGTGCTTATCGACCATATAGCCGACGAATTCCAGAAGCAAAACGGCATTGATTTGCGCAAAGACCGCATGGCGCTCCAGCGACTCAAGGAGGCCGCTGAGAAAGCCAAGCGCGAGCTTTCGTCGGCCGTGCAGGCGAACATCAACCTCCCATTCATTACCGCCGACGCGAGCGGCCCCAAACATCTCGACCTCACGCTTTCCCGCGCGAAGTTCGAGTCTTTAGTGTCCGACCTCATCGAGCGGTCCGTGGGCCCGTGCATGAAAGCCGTGGGAGACGCTAAAGTCAAGATGTCGGACATCGACGAAGTCATCCTGGTGGGCGGCATGACGCGTCCGCCTTCGATCCAGAAAAAGGTGGAGGACATTTTCGGGAAGGTCCCCAATAAAAGCGTCAACCCCGATGAGGTCGTGGCCGTGGGCGCGGCAATCCAGGGCGCCATCCTGGGCGGCGACGAAACGGTCAAGGACATCCTGCTTCTCGACGTGACGCCGTTGTCGCTCGGTATCGAGACACTAGGCGGGGTCATGACCAAGCTCATCGAACGCAACACGACGATCCCCACGAAGAAAAGCCAGATTTTTTCCACTGCCTCCGACAACCAGACGGCCGTGTCGATCATGGTGTACCAGGGCGAACGCGAAATGGCCGTCCATAACCGGCTGCTCGGAAAATTCGACCTGGTCGGCATCCCATCGGCGCCGCGCGGCATCCCGCAGATCGAGGTGACCTTCGATATCGACGCGAACGGTATCATTAAAGTCACCGCAAAGGACCTCGGCACGGGCAAGGAACAACAGGTTCGTATCGAATCGTCGAGCGGACTCAATGAAGCCGAAATCCAGAAAATGGTCAAGGACGCCGAGGCCAACGCCGCGCGCGACAAGGCCGAGCGCGAGAAAATCGACGTCAAGAACCAGGCCGACCAGCTCATTTACCAGACGGAAAAGACCATGGGTGAAATGGGCGATAAGATTTCGCAGGACGAGAAAGACAAGATCAAGGGCGCGATTAACGACCTTCGGGAAAAAATCAAGAAGGAAGACATCGAGGGCATAAAGGCCGCAACGGAAACGCTTATGAAGGCCTCGCACAAAATGGCCGAAGAGCTTTACATAAACGCGCAGGCCTCAGCGGCTTCGGGGGCTGCCGGGGCCGGACAAGCAGGACCCGGCGCGGCCGGCCAACAAGGCGGACAAGGTCCGGGCCAACAGCAAACCGGCCCGCAAGGCGGCCCATCGGACAAAAATGACGGCAAGAAAGACGGCCCGATTGACGCGGATTTTGAAGTAGTGGATGACAAGTAATGGCCAAACGCGATTATTATGAAGTTCTCGGGGTCGGGAAAAGCGCCAATGACGACGAGCTGAAAAAGGCCTATCGCAAACTGGCGATGCAATACCATCCCGACAAGAACCCAGGCAACAAGGAAGCCGAAGAAAAATTTCGGGAAGCTACCGAAGCCTACGAAATTCTCAAGGACTCGCAGAAGCGCTCCCAATACGACCAGTTCGGCCATGCCGCTTTCAGCGGCCCGTCGGGCGGAAGTGGAGGGGGCTTTGGTGGTTTTGGCCAGGGGTTCGATATATCCGACGCCCTGCGGGCATTCATGAACGACTTCGGCGGCGACAATATCTTTTCCGACCTTTTCGGCATGGGAGGCGGCGGACGCAGGGCCGGACGAGGAAGGTCTAGAAGCGGCGGGTCGCGCGGCAACGACCTACAGGTGCACCTGAAGCTTACGCTTGAGGAAATCCATTCGGGCGTTTCCAAGACCCTCAAAGTGCGCAGGAAAGACACATGTTCCGAATGTAAAGGAAGCGGGTCCAAAAGCGGCAAAAAAGCCACCTGCAAACAATGCGACGGCGCCGGAAGGGTCCGGCATGTTTCAAATTCCTTTTTCGGACAGCTCGTGCAGGAATCCGTGTGCCCGGTTTGCAATGGTGAGGGCCAGATCGTAGTAGATGCATGCCATAAGTGCGACGGGACCGGCCGCCAGGCGTCGGAAACTACGGTTACCGTCGATATTCCTGCCGGGGTATCGGAAGGAAATTATCTTTCAGTACCGGGCAAGGGCGACTGCGGGCTTAACAGCGGCCCTGCCGGCGACCTCATCGTGCTCATTCAGGAAGAAAAAGACAAGTTTTTCGAGCGCCACGGCATCGACGTCGTGTGCGAGATAAACATTTCCTTCGCGCAAGCCGCGCTGGGCACATCCACCACCGTGCCAACGCTCGACGGCAAGGTAAGCTTGAAAATTCCCGCGGGCACGCAGTCCGAAAAAATATTCAGGCTCCGCGGCAAGGGCATGCCGGTGCTCCACAGCTCACAGCAGGGTGACCAGCTTGTCAAGCTGCATGTTCAGACCCCGGAAAAGCTTTCGAAGGAAGATCGCGAGCTTTTTGAAAAGCTTGCCGAACTTGAAAACAAAGACGACAAAGGCGGGTTTGACAAGATAAGGGACTTTTTTTCGTAAAATAGCCTTATCATCAGTTTTAAGAAAAGCCGGAAAAGCTGTTAAGCCTTTCCGGCTTTTTCATTAAAAGAGCCTCAAATCGTATCATTTGGGCAAATCATTTTACAAGATGTATCGATTGTGTCCTCTTCGCCAACAGGTGTTCTTAGCGGTCCCGCGGAATGATCTATTGCAATTATCGGGAGTATGTTTTAATTTTGTACTATGGTCACCCTTAATTCCGTCACGAAAAAATACGGCGCCCTTACCGCGGTAGACGATATTTCCTACACCATAGGTAAAGGGGAATACTTTGCCCTTTTAGGCCCCAATGGCGCGGGTAAGACAACCACCGTCAAGATGCTCCTTGATTTCGTGCGGCCGACCAGCGGCTCGATCACCATTGGGGGCGTTCCCTGCACCTGCCCCGTCGCCCGGATGGGCGTCGGCTATTGCGCCGAAAACCACCGGATCCCTAAACACCTGACCGGGCTGCAATATCTGCGCCGCGTCGGGGCCCTTGCCGGTCTGTCAAAAAACGATGCCCGGCTTAAGGCCGATGCCATGATCGAACGCATGGGCATGGCTGGAAAAGAAAAAATGGAGGCCAGGACCTACTCCAAGGGAATGGTGCAGCGCATCGCGCTTGGAAGCGCCCTGATCGGCGATCCGAAGCTCCTTATCCTGGACGAACCGGCCTCCGGCCTTGACCCGATCGGAATCCGTGAGGTCCGCCAGGTGCTCGAAGGGCTGCGCGATAGCGGCGTCACCATTATCCTCAATTCACATTTTCTTTCGGAGGTCGAAAAGACCTGCGACACGGCCGCCATCATGAACAAAGGCAGGATCCTTATAAAAGACAAGCTCAGCGCTATCGTCAGCGGCGGGGAGTCGCTCGAAGACGTTTTTGTCAGGCTTGTAAAGGACGGCCATGCGTAATTTCCGGAAAATAGCCGCCTATACGATCGTCGATCTTGTCCACCATAAAAGCTTCTACGTGATGCTCACGATCAGCATCTTTTTCGTTCTGCTTCTGAAAGGGTGCTACAAAGGCGACTACATGGTCAACGGCCAGCATATTTCATCGAACATGGTGGCCTGGAACGCCTCGATCATAGCTTTTCATATTATCGCGGCCGGGACGCTGCTCATTGCCACGCTCCTGTCTCTGGGCGCTTTCAAGCGCGACAAGGACGACGGCAGCAGCACGTATATCCTTTCGAAACCCGTAAGCAGGTTTGAATATGTTGCCGGGAAAATCGCGGGGCTGTGGGTCGTGTCGTTTCTGTTCATGTTCGTCCTTCACTTGACAATCACCATTATCACGTATTTCAACACCGGCGGCGTCATGCCGGGATATTTAGCGGCCTCGCTTTTATGTTCGCTTAACGTGCTCTTCATGGTACTTATGGTGAGCCTTCTGTCTCTTGTGCTCCACGATTTTGCCGCCGCTTTTCTAAGCGTCGGCATCGTTGCAATAAGCTTCATTTCAGATACCATCGACAAAGTCGCCCACAGCGACCTCCTTAAATCGGCAATGGCGTCTTCAAATGAACATCTGTCTATTTGGAGGGTTGTGTGGCCGAAGGTCTGCTCGTTGCAGTTCTTCGCGGAGTCTTTGATCGACAAGTCACAACCCCATCAAATCGGCCCGCTGCATCCGTCAATCAACATACTCATTTGTATCGTCATTGTCGCGTTCGCGCTTGTCTGGCGGTTTGAAAAGGAAGAACTATGAAGACCCTTTATTTTGATGTTCTGTGCGGCGCAAGCGGCGACATGATACTTTCATCGCTTATCGATGTGGGCGTGCCGGAAAATTATCTGTGCAAAGAATTGACAAAATTGTCTATCCCTGGTTTCTCCATGTCCATAGAAAAACAAAAACGAAGCGGCATCGAATGTTCCCATTTGATCTTGTCGTGGGACGGCCGTGACGAGCACATTCATGCGCACGAAAATAATGATCATGGTCACGAACATTCGCACGGTCTTGACCATGAACGCCATGAGCATAATCATCATGAGCACAAACACGACCATTCCCATGAAAATAAACATTCTGACAATAAAACTCACGAGCCAATGCCGTATCGAAACGCCCGGCAAATCCTGGCGATCATCGAAAAAGCCGGGTATAACGAAAAGGTTTTTGCTTCCTGCAAAAAAATCCTTGGACGCATATCCGAGGCTGAGGCCAAGGTCCACGGCGTTTCCATCGACGAGGTCCATTTTCATGAAATCGGGGCGATCGACACGATCATCGACGTGACCGGCATCAGCCTTTGCGTGGACTACCTCGATGTAAATGAAATCCTTTTTTCCACCCTTACCGATGGCCGAGGCACGGTGCAGACCAGGCACGGCCTCATGCCCGTTCCCGTTCCCGCCGTTGCCAAGCTATGCGAAGGATATGCGCTTAAAATCCTTCCCATCGATTCCGAGCTGCTGACGCCAACGGGTTGTGCGGTCCTGACAGCGCTCGGCAAACAGGTGGATTCCGGAATTTCCGGAAATATCCTGAAAACCGGATACGGATGCGGGGACAAGGTATTTGAAAAAAGCCCTAATGTTCTCCGTGTTTTTTTAATAGAGACCGAGTTACAATCCGGTTTTGAAGTTGACTCGGTTTGGTGCCTCGAATCCGATATGGACCACATTTCCGGCGAAATCATGGGTGATGTGGGTGGCAGGCTTATGCTCGCGGGCGCCCTTGATGTTTCGTGGTGCCCCGTGTTCATGAAAAAAGGACGTCCCGGCTATCGCCTCACCGTACTCTGTTCAATGGAGAAAAAGGAAGAATTCGTCGACCTCATCATGCTCCACACCCGCACGCTCGGCATACGGATGCAGCGCATGGAAAGGACCGTCGCACGGCGCAGCACGGCAACCGTGCGGTTTTATGATTCGTCAATTGAGGAAAAATACTGCTCGTACAAAGACAGTGCTTTTACAAAGCCGGAATATGAATCATTGGCCGGGCTTTCGGCCAAAACCGGAAGGCCCGTCATGGAACTGATGGAAGAGTATATAAAAAACAAGGTCGATAAAAAATAGCGGTTACCCAGCACCGCCCACTGAGTGAAGTCGAAGTGAGCAACCTCTTCCCTTCGACTTCGCTCAGGGAACACAAGTACCTACCAAAAAGCAACGGTTTTAATCCGTTGCTTTCAGTTTTACAATACGCACTTCATTCACCGCGCCGTTTGAAATCAGTAAAGTATTCGCCGGACATTTTCCTCGTATCTTTTTTACCAGCTTCCCTTTCAAATCGTAAACATCGGCGGTTATATTTTTCCCGACCAGGTCCTTTGGAATGACCAATCGATTACCAACCGCTTTCAGCACCATCGCGCCTGGCATCATGCGCGCCTGCGCCGGTCGAGCGGTCACGCCGGTCGAAGGACCGTAGATGGGCGCCGCGTCCTGCGGAAACACGGTCGGCTGCGGCGTGGCCCCGCCCACGGTGTTGACAATGAGGTTGTCGAACATAGCGCTGTTGCGCACGGCGCCCAGGTCGCCCGTGCCGAAGCCGACGGCTCCGGCGCCATACAGATTGTCTGTTTTAGTAAAAACCTGTACGCTGTTGATAAACCCGGTTATCGTCGTTCCGGAGAACCTGAGTTTCAGATTGTTCCATTGATTTGCGGTAAGCGTCACCGTTCCCGTGGCAAGCGAGGTCCCGGCGGCGTTTGTATTCAGGGCCGCATAACATGCCCACGCGCCGGTGGAGGCCAGTCTCAAATAATACCCCTTGGGATCGGCCGCCAAACCGCCCCCGGTCGTCGGGACCCGTCCCATGACCGAGGCCGATCCGCCATTATCGAAATACACGTCAACGCTAACATCATAATTGGTCCAGCTTGCATCGCCGATGAGCGAATAAGGCATCCATTCCGGCGTCCAGCTCGACGCTTTCGTCGTTACAACCTGGCGCAGGCATTTTCCCGTTTTGTCAGGACGATCCGTAATCTCGAATACGCCGCAAATGTCGGCCTGATAATGAGGTAGATAGCCAAACGCCTTGGGATCGGAATAGTGATCATAGTTTTCGTAGTACGGGAAGGGAAACGATTTCGATGCCGGAATCGCCGTTGCAAAGGCGCCTTTCTGCTGACCGGTGGTGGTTGAAATGGAATAAATTGAATTGGGGTCTATCGTTATTGTTAACGATCCATTCGTTGGAGTGATATCGCTCTGCTTGATAAATTGGGCGGTGGAATTGGTGCGCCATACGCACAGCGTTTTATTCGCGGGGAGGCCGCCGCTGATGGCAAAGGATGCGGTCTGGCTCGCTGTTACGCCTTTTGTTTCGATAATGATGCTGAAATCAGAATCATTCGGCGATTTCAAAGCGACATGGGTGCCGCCACCCGGAAAATTACCACATGCGCTGTTCAGAAACTTCCAACCGGCTTTTGTAAATTGTCCGTAATGCGCAAATCCCCAGAGGCCCATTTTTATATCATAGAATCCGCACCAGGGTTGGTCTGCATCCATAAGGGCCGGGTAGCTCCCATACATATTCAGGTATACAACCGGTGGTAATGACCCGATGAGAAACCAGAAGACCACTTTGGTGACTCTGTTATCGATATAGTTTTCATTGACCGCATTCACGATATTCGTGGCGCCGTTTATCCCGTCCATAACGGCATGTTCTTCTGTATCATAAATGGGCTTACCGCTATTTTTTGCGGCGGCCGGAGCCATAACGCCCCCGGTCGTCTGGGCCTTCCAGGTCGTATGAGCGCCGATGATGTCCACCGCGCTGTTGAGTGCCGCATCGGTAGCAAATTGCGATACAAAGTCATACTTGTCAGCCTGCCAATTATCGAATGCATGAATCTTGACCTTCGTAAGGCCATCATTATTGAGCGTGGTCCGGAACATTTTTACGAATGACGTATTCACCCCGGATTCGTTTCTGCATCCTATGGCGTCCATATCATAACCCCATGTGCTTTTCAGCCCCTTGATCCATGTGGCGTAATAGTCGCACATGTCCTGCGACCAAAAATTCCCGTTTCCTATCCAGCCGGGGCACCCCCATGCAACGCCATCCAGGGTAATGCCGGGGTTCCGCTTTTTTGCCTCATTTATTATCCACCATTCATAGCCCCTCTGAAAATTTGTGTCGGCCCTGGAATGCATATGGCTGGGCTCCGTGCCGTTGGTCGTGCAGTCTCCACCGATTTCAACGTATAATGCGGAAAGATTGGCGCCGAAATCAGGCTTGAATAGATAATCCAGGATCTGGCTGCGCTGGGGTTCCGGGTAATCCCGCAATATGTTCGACGTTGCGCAGCCCCCGCTGACCCCGCCGACGCCGTCGAAGGTCCTTCCCGAATCAGCCCCATTGATTGGGATTGCCTGGCAATAAGCCATGCTGCCTGCACCAAGAGCCAAAAAGGAAAGAACACTACATGTCAAAACAGACCTTAGACTTTTTTTGAAAATACTCATAAAAATCCCCTTTATCGTCGGATTTTTTTAATCTCTTGGGTTTAATTCCTCGAAGCTCTGCTTCGGTTTAAACTCACCTCTCCTCGCTTCGCTCGGTTTCCCCTCGATTTTTACGTTGAAATCTCCCCCTTCATCCTGTCCCGGCCTATTTTGTTGGCTTTCTCGCAGGCGAACTCGAGCACGGCCTTGGCCACATGTTCGGCCCCGTAAACACTGAGCGTGCGGATATCGCGGTTACTTTGCACCCATTCCAGGGCCTTGACAAGAGGAATTATTATCGGGGGCTTCCCCGTCAGGGTGGACCAGGCATGCGACAATGATTCGCACAGTTTTATAGTGAGAGGAAGACGTTTGATCCGGTTGTCGAACGGATTTTTGCAAAAGTCGGCTAAAGACAATACGGAATATTCCCTACAGCGGGACGGCCGGTGCGGATGAATGCTGCATGAGCCTTCCGCTAAAAACGGACAGGGGATGCCAAGTTCGAAATACTTTCGGTTTATGTCCAGCACTTCTTTTTTGTCGGTGCGGGTGCTGTAAATGTTCGAAATCGTCTCCTTGAGTCCGGCCGCGTCCAATTTATCCAACGCCTTTGCAAAGTCCGTTAGCACGTTTTTTTTTCGAGCAGGCGGCAAATGGTCCACGATATCCGCGATGATCGCGGCCTCGGGCGGTGAAAGCGGAACCATCTGGCAACAGCAAACGCCGCAGCCCTTCCGGCAGGATACAGTGTGGCCGAAGGACTTCGCGATTTCCGATCCCATTTCGGTCAGTACATCGCACACCGGCAGCAAATCATAAGCAATATGCCATAAAAGCCGGGGTTCTTTCTTCTTTTTAAAGGGAAAACGGACTACACCTTCTGGGAAATCGAGTTCAATAAGGATTTGTTTCACGAAATTGCACCTTGAGAGTTCTAAAAGCTTTTGAATATATCGAATAATATATAAAAAATAAGCATTAAGAGCATTTTTATTTATTCGTTGTAGAAAATCCTTGTGATAAACTATTTTACCTGCTTCCAATTCCGTGAAATCCCTCTCATTTTAAAATAGTTTTCGTATCCAAGAAAGGCGGCTGTGATGAAATATTTGTTTACTTCGGAAAGCGTTTCGCAAGGGCATCCCGACAAAGTCTGCGACCAGATTTCGGACGCCATACTCGATGCGATGCTTGAGCAAGACAAAAACTCACGCGTTGCGTGCGAAACAATGGTCACCACGGGCCTCGTGGTCGTTGCGGGTGAAATCACCAGTAAAGCGGTCGTCGATATCCAGGGCATTGTCCGCAAGACTATCGCCGAAATCGGCTACAACGATCCGGGCCTCGGTTTTGATTCGCAGAGCTGCGGCATTCTTGTATCGGTCCATCAGCAGTCACCCGACATTTCCCAGGGAGTTACCGAAGGCCAGGGCCTTCACAAAGAACAGGGAGCGGGCGACCAGGGAATGATGTTCGGCTATGCGTGCGATGAAACCAGGGAACTGATGCCGCTATCCATCCATCTTGCCCACAAGCTCATGGAATGTCTCACGGAAGCGCGCGAGAAAAAGCTCGTGAAATATTTGCGGCCCGACAGCAAATCGCAGGTGACCATCGAATATGAAAACGACAAGCCGAAACGCGTACACACGGTCGTGCTTTCCACGCAACATTCACCCGACGTAAAATACGAAACCCTTAAAAAAGACATGATCGAAAAGATCATCAAAAAAGTGATCCCCGCCAAATTGCTCGACAAGAACACCGTCTACCATGTCAATCCGACCGGACGGTTCGTGGTTGGCGGCCCGCACGGCGATTCAGGCGTCACCGGCAGAAAGATCATCGTTGACACGTACGGCGGCCATGGCGGACATGGCGGCGGCGCGTTTTCCGGAAAAGACCCGTCGAAAGTCGACCGGAGCGCGGCCTATGCGGCGCGCTGGATAGCAAAAAACATCGTTGCGGCCAAGCTCGCAAAGCGCTGCAAAATCCAGGTTTCGTACGCGATCGGCGTGGCAAAACCAATTTCGGTCCATGTCGACACCAACGGAACCGGGATTATGCGGGACGACAAGATCGCCGCGATCGTGGAAAAAGTGTTCGACCTGCGGCCGGCCGCGATCATCGAAAGCCTTAAATTAAAACGCCCGATCTATCGGGAAACCGCGCGTAACGGGCATTTCGGCCGTAACCTTCCTACCTTTACATGGGAGAAACTCGACAAAGTCGCGCAGCTCAAGAAAGAGGCGGGGATTTAATACGACGAAATTATAAGCGGTTTTTTTGTCCCCCTCGTTGAGGGGCCGGGGGAGGTTTTTTATACGAAACGACCTCCCCCTTTTTCCCCCTCAACGAGGGGGATATATCTTTTAAGTATTTCCTTTCCTGACTCCCGCCAATATCCTTTCATCGCCTTAAGCGCTTCCTCGCCATTTTTCATCCTGTCCACGGGTATGGAGACTACGTCTTCTTCATGCTGCCTGAGCCAACGGTATGCTATTTCCTGTTCCGGAAAATCCGTTGGATGCGGCGGCAGCTTGCTGGAAAAAAAGAAGCTTTCAATTTCCTGCAGTAAATGGCCGGGAAACTCGAAATCCAGGGGAAAAGGTTTTAACAGGATTTTCTGGTTTCGCCGGAACCAGAACGACATACCCTTGTCCGCGTCAGCGTGCGGAAGGAGAACAATGCAATCATTAATCGGATGGTACTCGCCCTTGCGTTCGTTGATATTGATTTTCTTGTTCAGCCTGGGCGTATACTTGCAAATCAACCGGTGTTCGTACAAGAGGCTTTCCAGTTCGGAACCGCAGACCGAAGTCGTCAAGAAATGCGCGTCATTGCGTAACTTCGATAGCTTTTCGGGAGATTCCTCCGATAAACGGAAATAACCCATGATCCTGCGCCTGAGGTTGGAGGCTTTCCCAATGTAAAGGAACGCGCCGCTCTTGTCCTTAAAAGCGTAAACTCCCGGCGCGGTCGGGCAATTGACGACATCCTCATACGAGAATCCCTTGCCCGAAAAATCAAAGGCCAATAGTTCCTTGCGAAGAGCTTCCTCCAGGTCCGCCAGGGTCGTAATTCCAAGGATTTCCAGCCGTTCAAAGAGCTCCGCGGCACACTCTGCCAATGTTTCGCCATGGGCGCAGGCGTTTGAAAGCATTGGCCCGCGATCAAATAAAGCACGATAGGAAGTTTCAAGGGAAAAAGGTCTGGGCGCGGGAATGCCCGCGGCGCTGAATAGCTGACTTATGAGAATAACTTCGTCGGTAAAAAACACCCCCTGTGCCGCGGATTCCCGAAGCAACAGCGCATGATGCCGGGCCGACAGCATCACCGGCACGCCCTGGTCATGGATATGCGATAACGAAACAAGATGCGCTTCCTTCTCCTCGGCATTAAAAGGCCGATCCCGGCTGCTTTCGAGCGAAAGCCGTTCTTCATGCGAAAGCATCCCGGGATCTTCAAGCCATGTGGAGATTTCAAGCTCAGGCGCAGGCATTATTGACCAGACGGAGAAATGGAAAATCTTTGTTGGTACGCTGCTTGGGCCAATTAAAACGTGCACGGCGCGCCATTGCGTCGTGCGAATCGCCTTTGTTCCGATTACCGGTGTAGAAAGCGGCGAAGGATGCCACAATCCGTCATCTCCGAAAAAGCACCTCCGGTCATCGCCAAGAATGCGCGTGATCGCCAGATGGGCCAATTTGTCAACAGGGCTTTTAAATTTCAAAAACTCCTCCGCGAGCCGCACGGAAGAAGCTCCCGGATTGTCCCGCAGATATTTTATAATCTCGTTGTGCATAGGGCCGGCACGGAATAAATTTACAACAGAACTAAAAAAAGGCTCACATCAAAATTACCTTGTGGGGCCGACACGGGCAACACTAGAAAATATTTATACAAAAATCAATTGCTTTATAAAAATAAATATGTTAATTTTATAAAACAAAAATTTACACATAGATAAAAAAACTTGCAAAGCAATTTACTTATTGTTATATTATAGTGCACGAAAACTTTTTCCAGGAGAGAGGAGTACCAGTATTATGGCTCGCATTACGAAAAGCGAATTAATCAAACTTCAGAAGAAGTTGAAAACCGACGCGAAGATCGGTGAAGAGTTCGGTATCACGCGGCAGGCGGTTCATCAATTGCGGAAAAAATACGGAATCGAGTCCGTCATAGCAAAGAACGATGAACGCAACCAGAAAATCGTCAAGTCCTATGAAGGCGGCGCGTCGGGAACGGCCCTTTCCAAGAAATTCAAGCTCTCTGTCTCACAGACTTATCGTATTATCAACGAGACGAAAAAGAGCGGCAAGAAAAAAGCCGCGAAGAAAAAGAAATAATTTTTTTCAAGCTTTTTCTCGCGTACCAAGGTAAAAAAGGCCCATGAAGTTCATGGGCCTTTTTTTTCCCATTGTTTATATTGAGGTGATCCACTTAACGCTGTATTTTTATTTCTATGACCGACCCGTCCTCAGTCCGTGAAGCAAATCTGAAAAAGTCAATTACCATCGCTTCGCTCATCATGATGGCCTCGGTGCTGCTGAGCCGGATCATGGGCATGGTCCGCGAAATGGTCCTGGCGCACCTTCTGGGGACCAATGTTGAAATGGACGCTTACGTCGCGTCTTTCATAATACCGGAATTTCTCAACCATTTTCTCGCCGGCGGTTTTCTTTCCATTACTTTTATCCCCATTTTCCAAAAGTATCTTCATAGCAACGAGCGCGAAAAATCATGGAAGGTTTTTTCAAACCTTATCTCCATTGGCAGCATCGCTTTTATTGTGCTTATCCTTGCCGCCATGGTGTTTACCAACCAGATCATCGGCCTGCTCGGGCGCCATATCAGTGAAGGCCCGCAACGCGAACTTACCGTGCGCCTTACCAGGATCATCATGCCTGCGCAACTGTTGTTTTACTGGGGGGCGTTTCTGATGGCCGTACAATATGCAAACCACAGGTTTTTTCTACCCGCGCTTGCTCCTCTCTTTTATAATCTCGGGATTATCGCCTGCGGTTGGGCGCTCTATCCGTACCTTGGCGTTGCCGGTTTTGCCTGGGGCGTTCTCCTTGGCGCATTAATGGGAAATGTGCTTATTCAACTCCCCGGAGCTTTACGGGTTGGAATGCGGTTCCGATTTGTATTTCACCTATCCGATCCGGACTTTAAAACTTATGTGGTGCTTACTTTTCCTCTTGTTGTCGGCCTCGGAATGACCTTTTCCAACGAGGTGTTTTTCAGGTTTTTCGGGTCTTTCTTGGGGACCGGCGGATTGGCAAGCATCAATTATTCTTTGCGTACCATGCTGCCCTTGGTTGGAGTGTTCGGTCAAGCGTCGGGCGTTGCGTCATATCCGTTCCTGTCCCGTCTTGCGATCGAAAATAAATTCGATGAGATGAACCGCTTACTTAACAGTATTGTTACGAAAATCGGGATTTACCTCATTCCTATCTGCGGTGTGATGATGGTGCTTTCCACCCAGATCATCGCGGTCCTCTTCCAGCATGGCAGATTTACCCGCGCTTCCACCATAGCCACGGCCCCGGTGCTTGTGCTGTACCTTATCGGCGCGTTTCCCTTTGCCGCCAGCACTATTGTCATGCGTAACTACTATGCCATGCAGAACACACTGTTTCCAATGATAATAAGTACGCTTATCGCACTTGTAAGCATTCCCTGCTACTGGTTGTTAAGCAAAGGTCTGGGCGCTCGGGGTATTGCACTTACGGCGTCGATTGCAATGTTCGTCCAGTCCTTATTGCTATACTGGATATGGAGTTTCAAGCATGGGAATATGCCTGATTTTTTAAAGACGGCGGGAGTGATTCTAAAAGTGTCGGCAATAAGCTCGCTTGGCGGGTGTATGTGCTATTTAATAAAGTGGTCCCTGGTTAATCACGGATTGCATGCCGCCGGTTTTATTCAGAATCTGCTTCTTATAATCGTTTCCGGAATTCCATCCATTATCCTCATTTTCTTTGCGCTTGAAGTTTCAGGGATCAGCAACACCCGTGTTATCATCCAAAGGCTGCTTAAACGGACCGCCTAAAACCTGGGAATTTCCCGCCATGACGATTTCCCTTCGAACTATTATTGATACGGCGCGAAACCCAGCGTTTAACATGGCCGCTGACCTGTTCCTTTTAAAATCATGTATCAACCATACAACGATATTTGTCCGTTTTTACCAATGGTCTCCGGCAAGCATTACCATAGGCCTGATGCAGGACGCTTCGGCCATGCTCGATTTTCCCGCCATGAAACAAAACAACGTGGCATGGGTCCGCCGGCCTACCGGCGGAAGGGCGGTGCTCCATGAAAATGACGTCACCTACAGTTGCATTTTCCCTGCAACAATCGTTGAAATGGGAAAAAGCATAATGGAAACATACCGCATCATTTCCCAGTGTCTTATGGAAGGCCTTAACCGTTTAGGCATTCCATGCGTTTCATGTGACTCAACAAACGCATTGCGCGAAACAAAACGCGAACTGAAATTGCCTTGTTTTCTGGCCCCTAACCGTAATGAAATCATGGTGGACGGAAAGAAGCTTGTCGGCTCCGCCCAGAAACGCACTGCTGAGGCAATCCTTCAACACGGGTCGATTCCTTTGACAAATGCATACCGCAAGCTGCCCGACTATTTGAAGCTGCCGGAAGTTCAGCGCAGCCGTCAAAAAAAATTATTGGAAGAAAAAAGCGTTTGCATGGAAGATTTGAACCAAAACCTTTCGGCAAACTCAATTATCGACGCGCTCAACAAGGGTTTTCGATCGCGCCTGCCATTTGAAGCAGAAGAAATTCCATGGTCGGAGGAAGAACTTCACGCAATTCATTCAATAGCGGGGAGCGAAGAATTTAAGAGGCAATATTTGGAAATAGACCGGAAATAGGTTGCAGGAATTTTTCGCAATGACGCATTTGAACGAGCGCAGCAATCTTCGGTGCGCGGAAGATCAAAGCCCCTATCTGTTCAATAATGAAATCGGCAGCCGATAATCCTCAATTCTTTTGACGTGACTTCGTAAATTATCCTGTGCTCATCGTCAATACGCCTCGACCAACAACCTTTTAACTGATATTTTAAAGGTTCAGGTTTACCAATACCCTCAAAAGGCGTTCTTATAATTTCTTTAATGAGAAGGTTTATTCGCGCCAGGATTTTTTTATCGTTTTTCTGCCAGTAAAGATAGTCGTCCCACGATTCATCGGTAAAAAGAATGTTCATCCTTCGATTAATTCCTTTTTCTTGAGATCGCCTTTTCGCGCTTTATTCAGGGAAGTCAATAACCGTTCCGCATTATTTTTTGACGATAATAAATAATGTGTTTCAGTCAAGGAGTTATAATCGTCGATTGACAATAAAACAAGATTTTTATTGTCCCTTCGGGTAACGATGAGCGGTTCATGATCATCATAAACATGGTTTAAATGCGTTTTTAAATTCTTCCGTAAATCAGAATACAGTATTGCATTCATATAACACTCCAGTCACGATTAAAAGCTACTCATGTTGTACAATATTACGTACTTAAATATACACTGTTTTTGCATTTTATTCAAATGTTTTAAAATTATAGGCGCCCTTCTATTATTTTTTTCATCTACCCTATTATTGAGGAGTTTGAATGAAACGATTTTTAGTATTGATAATGGCGCTGGGCATTTGCATGCTAGGGTGTGAAAAGACAAAACAACCCCCGCCGAGCACTGTCGAGGCGATCGACTACATAGCGCTTCAGAAAAAGGCCGAAAGTTTCATACCGTTCATAGGCGCTTATGGCGGAGAAATGGTTCTTGCCTCCATAATGGAACCTCGGTCGTTTAATCCAATTACATCAACCGAACCAAGCACGAGTAAATTTACGCAATATATGTATGAAGGCCTCGTCCATATCAACGGCGTGACGCTCAAACCCGAACCGGGCCTTGCCGAGTCGTGGGACGTAAGCCCCGACGGCCTTACCTGGACGTTTCATATCCGCAAAGGCGTCGTATGGTCCGATAATACCCCTTTCTCGGCATACGACGTTGAGTTCACCTTTAACAGCCTGGTGTATAACGATTCGATCAACCCGAATTCATCACGCGATATTTTCCTGTTCAACGGTAAAAAAGCCGCGGTCAAGGCCATCGACAGTCTGACCGCCCAATTCGTGCTGCCTATAGCCTTCGCGCCGTTTTTGCGGTCAATGTCGCAGGAAATTTTGCCGAAGCATAAATTTGCCCTTTACGTACTGCACAAAAATTTCTCAAACGCCTTAAGCGTCCAAACATTTCCGGATTCAATGGTCGTGACAGGCCCGTTTTCACTTGAGCTTTTCATTTCTTCGCAAAAAGTCATTCTCAAAAGAAATCCGCTTTATTGGCAAAAAGACAGCTTAGGCAACCGCCTTCCCTACCTCAGTAAAATCATCTTTCTGATCGTTCCCGACCAAAATGCCGAGCTCACGAAATTCAAACGCGGAGAAATCGACTACCTTTCGGCAAAGGACGAAGACTTTACCTCGCTTAAAAAAGGCGAACTCAAGGGCACGTATACGGTATACCGGTTGGGGTCGGCAACGGGAAGCAATTTCCTTTTTTTCAACCAGAACACCCAGCATGACGCCAAAACAGGCAGGCCATATGTTGATTCCATCAAACAGTCCTGGTTCAGAAACGAGGAATTCAGAAAAGGCGTTGCATATGCTCTTGACAAACAAGGTATGATTGCCGGCGTCATGAACGGCCTCGGCTATCCGCAATGGTCTCCGATGAGCCCGGCGGAAGGGTATTTTTTTAACCAGAACGTTCCGCAGTATACGTATGATCCTGCCAAAGCCAGGGCAACGCTTGCCGCCGCCGGATTTAAGGACATTAACAACGACAGTATCCTTGAGGACGCGGGCGGACATTCCGTTGAATTTACCTTTTTTACCAACAGCGGCAATCTTGAACGGCAAAAGATCGCGGAAATGATACGGAAAGATTTACAGCGGGTCGGGTTCAAGGTGCATTTCCAGGTCATGGATTTTTCAAGCCTGATCCGGAAAATCGATAACCCTCCCTACGATTGGGACGCGGTTTTGCTGGGGCTAAGCGGCGGAGTCGAGCCCCATTTCGGAAAGAAAGTCTGGCATTCGTCCGAAGGCCTTCACATGTGGTTCCCAAAACAAAAAGCACCCTCGACCCCATGGGAAGCTCGGATCGACAGTATATTCGACGCCGGAGTAAAGGAGCTTGACGAAGTAAAACGCAAGGCGCTCTACGACGAATGGCAGCAGATAGCAGTGGACAAACTTCCGCTCATTTACACCGTGCTGCCCGAACGCGTCATCTGCATTTCAAACAAGTTTAAAAACATCAATCCCACCGTAAACGGGGGACTGCTCTATAATATCGAGCGGATTTATATTGAACCCTTACAGCAGCAGAAAGCCGGGAACAAGTGATGAAAAAGGCATCTGTTTTTTTCCTTTGCATGACAGTGATTATTGCCGGTTGCGTTCAAAACAAGTCCTCACAAAAACCCGCCGTAGCAAAGGCAATCCCGCAAACACTGGCCACTGGCGCTCCGATACCGGAAGTCAATGGCGAAATCGACCCGATTGCCAATCCCTCAGCGCCAAAAGGCGGGACTTTCACGACATGGGGAAGCGGGTTTCCAAAGTCCCTGAATGTCTGGCTCGACAATAATTCATTTTCCCAGGAAGTCATGGGATATCTCTTCGAAAGTCTAGTTTCTTTGCACTCGACAAAGAACGAACCTGTAGGAATTCTTGCTCAATCGTGGACCATTTCCGACGATAAAAAGACCTTTACCTTCAGGATCAATCCTAATGCGCGATGGAGCGACGGCAAACCCATAAGTGCCGAGGACGTCCAATTTTATTATGACGTCATCATGAACCCGCATAACATGACCTCGTTATACCGTGTTGACCTCCAGCGGCTTTTTCGGCCGGAAATTGTCGACGAGAAAACGATCCGGGTCCGGGCGCGCGGAACGCATTGGTCGAATTTCTGGGTGGCTTCGGGGTTAAACGCATTCCCGAAACATATCTGGAATTCCGTTGATTTTAACAAACAGAATTTTGATTTCCCCGTTGTCAGCGGTCCCTATAGAATTAAGGAAGTGGAAAAAAACCGTTACCTGGTTTTGGAGCGCCGTGGCGATTGGTGGGGAGCGACAAAAAAATACAACCAGGGAAAGTACAATTTTGAATTTGTAAAATACAAATTTATGGAAGACCAGAATAAAACATTGGAGGCCTTTAAAAAGGGCGACTTCGACGCCTATGCGATTTACACCTCCTCGTTGTGGATGAAGCAGACCGATTTTGAAGCGGTGCACAAGGGATGGGTGGTAAAACAAAAAGTTTACAATATGGAACCAAAGGCCTATCAGGGTTTTGCCATTAACATGCGAAGGGAGAAATTCCAGGACGTTCGGGTGCGGCGGGCGCTTTGTTTCCTGATAAACCGGGAACTTATGAATGAAAAACTCATGTTCAACCAGTATTTTTTGCTCAACTCTTATTTTCCCGATTTATATCCCAATAATATCAACCCGAATACGCCGGTGACCCATTTCAACCCCGACAGCGCACGGGCCCTTTTAAAAGCCGCGGGATGGGAAGTGGGAAGTGACGGTTTCCTGGCTAAAAACGGAAGGTCGTTCAACCTGTCTTTCTTGACATACAACGTTGACTTCAGGCACCTTAATATTTACGTTGAAGACCTCAAGAAGGTCGGTATTAAACCCACCATCGAGCAATTGTCCCAATCAACCGTCACCAAACGAATGGACAACCACGATTTCGATTTATACTGGGTCAACTGGAGCGCTTCCCGTCTGCGAGACCCCGAGGCCGAGTGGCATTCCAGCACCGCGGACCAGATTGCGTCCAACAATTATACCGGCCTGAAGGACAAAACCGTCGACAGCTTGATCGAAATCCAGAAAATGGAAATGGACATTAACAAACGAAACGATATTCTTCGCAGCATAGACCGGCGCCTGTGTGAAATTGTTCCCTACGTACAGCTCTGGCAGGCCGATCATAACCGGATCCTCTATTGGAACCGCTTCAGCGCCCCCGCCAATGTTTACGACAAATTCGATCGGGAGAATTGCATCGTCACCTATTGGTGGTATGATGCGGCAAAGGACGCTGCCCTCCAAAAGGCGATGAAAGCCAATACGCCATTGCCTAAAGAACCCTTTGAGGTCCATTACCGGGAATAATGAGAAATTACATATTCAGACGGCTTCTCCTGATGGTTCCGACATTGCTTGGGATTTCCGTTGTTTGCTTTGCCCTTATCCAGGTGGTGCCGGGCGGTCCCGTCGAGCAGATGATCGCCCGCGTTCGGGCCGCAAGCGCGGAACATGGGGCAAATTCGTCGCGAACCATTTCTCCCGAGGAGGTCAACAACATTAAAGCCTATTTCGGGTTCGACAAGCCCGCGCATGTCCGGTATTTTCTCTGGCTTGGAAACGTCCTCAAGTTAAATCTCGGAACTTCCTACACCTATGAAGAGCCTGTGTGGAAGGTCATTTCGAGCAAATTTCCAATATCCCTTTTTTTCGGTGTCACGTCGTTTATTCTTTCGTATTTGATTTGCATTCCTTTGGGAATGCTCAAGGCCGTTAAAAACCGGAGCGGAATCGATGTCGCCAGCTCAGTGATTATTTTCGCAGGGTATGTTATCCCAGGCTACGCGTTGGGGATTTTTTTGATCGTCCTTTTAGGCGGGGGCAGTTTTTTAAACTTGTTTCCCATATCCGGAATAGTGTCCGATAATTTCGAAGGACTTTCATTATGGGGGAAAGCGCTCGACTTTCTGCATCATATGGTCCTTCCCATGACATGTTACATGGCTAGCGAATTCGCTTTTCTCACCATGCTCATGAAAAACAGTTTGATGGAGGAGATAAAAAAAGATTACATGCGTACCGCCCTTGTCAAGGGAGCGTCGTTCAACCAGGCGGTCTGGAAGCACGCTTTCCGGAATTCACTCATTCCCCTGGCAACACGCATGAGCGAAATCTTCACGCTCATGTTTGCCGGGGCGCTGCTCATTGAAAAAGTGTTCGATATCGACGGCATGGGGCTTCTGGTTTACAATTCAATCGTGAGCCGGGACTATAATGTGGTCATGGGAATTATTCTCCTGACAAGCATTCTGGCCCTTTTAGGCAGGCTTTTTTCCGACATTTTATATGCGCTGGTGGACCCGAGAATTACGTTTAAGTGACGACCATGATTTATTTGATTTAAATGATTTCCATGATTTTGCTAAGGAAAAAGAACATTACTTACATGTCATTTCAACGCAGATTGTTTACAAAATAAGCAACATGTTTTCCCAACTCACCCAACAACGGATCAAGCGGTTCAGGAAAAACCGTCGCGCGTGGTATTCGCTGATTATCCTCGGCGGCGCGTTTTTTTTGTCGCTTTTCAGCGAATTCATCGCCAACGACAAGCCTCTCATTCTAATGCATAATGGAAGGCCATATTTTCCTATAGTCAAGTTTTATTCCGAAGCCATGTTCGGGGGAACATACAAGACCGAGGCAAATTACCTGGCGCTTAAAAGAGACGTTGAATTCCGCAGCCATAATTTCATGCTTTTCCCGCTGATTCCGCACAATCCCCTGCACGCCTACCTTGATTTAAAAGGCGCGCCGCCGCACCGCCCTTCCTTTGATCACTGGCTCGGCACCGATTCCATGGCGCGGGACGTTTGCGCGCGCCTCATTTACGGGTTCAGAACGTGCATGCTGTTTTCCTTGCTTCTGGCGTTGCTTGAAGCGGTGTTCGGCATTGTTATCGGCGGCATACAGGGCTACCTGGGCGGTAAGGTGGATATCGTTGTCCAGCGGTTCATTGAAATCTGGTCGTCGCTGCCGTTTTTATATGTGGTGATCCTCGTGGGTTCCATTTACGGTAGTAATTTCACGCTCCTGGTCGTTATCATGGCCCTTTTTCAATGGATCGGCCTTTCGTATTTCATGCGCGGGGAATTTTATAAATTGAAGAGCATGATTTATGTCAAGTCCGCCCGCGCACTTGGCGTCGGCCCAATAGGCATCCTGTTCGGACAAATCCTTCCGAATGCCTTGACGCCCGTGATTACCATTTTGCCCTTCAGCGTCATCGGCGGGATATCTTCCTTGACGGCGCTTGACTTTTTAGGGTTCGGCCTTCCCGCGCCCGCTTCCTCCTGGGGTGAACTGCTCCAACAGGGACTCAATAATCTGTATGCTCCCTGGATCGCGATTTCAACGGTGCTGGCGATTTTCATCACCCTGATGCTGACAACGTTCATCGGCGAAGGCACACGCGACGCGTTTGACCCGAAATCGGAGGACCGGCTTGAGTAACACACTGCTTCATGTGGAAGATCTTTCCGTTGGGTTCAGGCTCGATCAAGGAACGGTTGCGGTCACGGATTCGGTTTCTTTCGATATTTACGAAGGAGAAGTATTCGGTCTCGCGGGCGAATCGGGTTGCGGCAAGACCATAACGGCCCTTGCATTGTTGCGCCTGCTTCCCAAACCGGGGTCCATGATTTTGTCGGGTAAAATCCTTTTTAAAGGCACCGATATTCTTACCCTGACCCTTCCACAACTCCGGGATTTTCGCGGCAGGGAGATCAGCATGATTTTTCAGGAGCCTTCAGCGGCCCTGAACCCTTTGCTGCCTGTAGGCAAGCAAATGCATGAATTATTTGAATATCATCGAGCGGCGGACAGGCCCGCGGAAAGAATACGGGAGATTTTAAACCGCGTCGGATTTCCGGACCCCGACCGTATTCTTAATTCCTATCCTCATGAGCTTTCGGGAGGCATGTTGCAGCGGATTATGATCGCCATGGCTGTTGTCCTGCGACCGTCGCTCATCATCGCCGACGAGCCCACAACCGCGCTCGACGTCACCGTTCAGGCCCAGATCATGGAACTACTTTACGAAATGCAACAAGCCGCCGGCACGTCCGTTCTTTTGATCACTCATAACCTCTGTTTAATCGCCCAATACGCAAAGAGGATCGCGATCATGTATGCCGGAAGGATAGTTGAATCCGGGGAATGCGGCGTTTTTCTGGACAAGCCGTTGCATCCTTATAGTCAAGGGCTATTGAGGGCCCTGCCCGATTTGCGTTCGGATGATCCGACCCTTTTTCCGATCCCCGGCCAGGTCCCACAGCCCATCGATTATGCCTCGGGTTGCAGGTTCATTGACCGTTGCCCGCATGCATTTGCCCCGTGTAAAAACAAGCCGCCCCTGTTTTCGGCCCAAAACCGGCTCGTGGCCTGTTATTTGTATGAAAATGAAACTCATTCAGACGATCATGGCGCTTCGGAAAACCGGGAGAAAGCCTTATGAAAATGATCGAGGCCAAGGACCTGCGTACCTGGTTTCCCATAAGCGGCGGGGTTTTTGGCCGGACCATCGGCTATGTTCGAGCGGTTGACGGCGTTGATCTGACCGTGTCCGAACAGGAAATCGTTTCCATCGTCGGCGAATCGGGATGCGGTAAAAGCACCCTCGGCCAATCGCTTGTCGGGCTATTACCAGTTACCTCGGGTTCAGTCGAGCTCCAGGGCCGGACGCTCGACATTTCAATGGCAAAATCTTGGCGTCCTTTTCGAAAAGATTTTCAGATCATATTTCAAGACCCTTTTACGTCGCTCAATCCCCGTCATACGATTTTCAGGATTCTTTCGGAGCCGCTCCGTATTCACCATATTTGTAAAGCAAACCTCATCCGCGACTATTGCACGCAACTACTTCTTAAGGTCGGGCTGTCACCGGAATATCTCGACCGGTTTCCCCATGAATTTTCGGGAGGACAGCGCCAGCGTATCGCCATCGCGCGATCGATCGGGCTTCGGCCCCGCGTTATTATCTGCGACGAGGTCGTGTCGGCGCTCGACGTTTCGGTGCAGGCCCAGATCATCAATTTGCTGCTTGACCTGAAAAGGGAAATGGGGCTGTCGCTCGTGTTTATCACGCACGATTTGTCCCTTGTCAAAGCGATAAGCGACCGCGTGTATGTCATGTATCTGGGAAAAATCGTGGAAGAAGCGGGAACCAAGGACCTTTTTTCTCGTCCCCGCCATCCCTATACCGAAGCCTTGCTGCAATCCATCCCTACCCTCGACCGCGCCATCCGGCCCAAGACCCTTGGCGGAGACGTCCCATCGCCCGTCAATGTCCCCGTTGGCTGCGTATTCCAGGGCCGCTGCCCGTATGTTCAAGCCACGTGCAGAACAGTACATCCGGAAATCAGGGAAGTCGGCGCTTCGAAGGTCGCCTGCTACTTTCCCTTGACTTATAATAATGATTAATTGTTTTCATCAACCGGATCTACAAAGCCGCTTGATTTTTATAAATTAAAAAGATATATTTTATAGAGAAATTGTACGTTCCCTGAGCGAAGCCGAAGGGAACTCGTGGCCGAAATTGCTCACTTCGATGCTTCGGCCCACGCTCAGCGCGGCGCTTCGCTCAGTGAGCGGTTCAATAAAAAGTAGTTCCATATATGTTGCATTGTCACCTAACAATAAAACCCATGTCTACGACACGAAAGTGGACGAAGCGAGCCACGGCTATGTTATCGTATTTCCATCGGCCAAAACCATGAACTAACTAAATTTAAATAAAAATCATGAAGCCCGCCGATGGAAACAAACCTTCGGCGGGCTTCTTTTTTTGACCAGGATTTGATCAGGATTTACAAGATTAAACGGATTTGTAGGATTTTATTGAGGAACAAGATTTCATTTTTTTAAAAGGAGTTTTTATGAGTTCGAGGATCAAAGTTGGCATACTTGGCGCAACCGGAATGGTCGGTCAAAATTATATATGCTTACTGAATCAGCACCCCTGGTTTGAAGTGGGCTATGTGGCGGCGTCTTCACAATCTGCCGGAAAAACCTTCGAAGAGGCCGTGGCCGGACGATGGCATATGAGCTGCCCGATTCCCGAAAGTGTGCGGGACCTTTTCGTGCAAAATGCATCGGATGTATCGGCCGCACAAAATAAATGCGACGTTGTTTTTTCAGCCGTCAACATGGACAAAAAAACCGTTGCTACGCTTGAACTGGAATATGCGTCAAAGGGTTTTGCCGTCATTTCCAATAATTCGGCTCACAGGTTTACCTCGGATGTGCCGATGATTATTCCTGAGGTTAATCCGGAGCATGCGGACATCATTCCTTTTCAACGAAAGAAACGGGGCTGGAGCAGCGGGCTTATTGCCGTAAAATCAAATTGCAGCATTCAAAGCTACATGACCCCACTATATGCTTTAGTGAGAGAAGGGTACGAAATACGCAGAATGGTAATCACTACGCTTCAGGCATTGTCGGGCGCGGGATATCCTGGCCCGTCGGCGCTGGATGTCATCGATAACATCGTACCGTTTATACAAGGCGAGGAGGAAAAAAGCCAGGATGAGCCTTTAAAAATTTTCGGCAAAATTGTCGATGGAGCTTTTGTCAATAATTCATCCGTTAAAATTTCCGCGCATTGCAACCGCGTGCAGGTCATACACGGTCACACCGCCTGCGTAAGCGTGGAATTCGGAGACCGTAAACCCTCGCTTGAGGAAATTCAAATCATATGGCGAAACTTTCGGTCCGTGCCGCAGGAACTCGCGCTCCCATTCGCCCCGGAAAGGCCGATCATTTATTGCAACGAACCCGACAGGCCCCAGCCGCAAAAAGACCGGGACCTTGACAAAGGGATGGCCGTCTCGGTGGGAAGACTCAGAACCTGCAATGTTTTCGATGCCCGGTTTGTAGGGCTTCACCATAATACGATACGGGGCGCCGCGGGCGGGGCGATATTGACCGCGGAACTATTAAAAGCGCGTGGATTTATTAATTAATTAGGTTTTTCTATCGCGGTGTCGCGTCGGGCAGGCCGCCGTCGACCGGAATAGTGGCGCCGGTAGTGGGCGTTTGATGGGTTATAAAAAACAGCACGGCGTTGGCGACATGCCGGGCCGTAACTTTTGCCTTAAGCAAATTTCTCTTCCTGTAATATTCCTCAAGCCCCGCCTCGTCGAGACCGCGCGCCTTCATGCGGTCTGGGCCGACCTCGGCCCAAAGGCCCGATTTTTTTTCGCCGTGCGAAAAAACGGCGTCGGGCGCGACCATGTTGACCCGCACGCCGATGTCCGCGAACTCCAGGCTTGCGATGCGCGCAAGCTGGTGCGCGGCCGCCTTGGTCGCGCTGTAGGCGCCGAATTTGGCGCCGGGAGCGAACACGTTTTTCGTGGAAATGAGGATGATGTCGCCGCCCCTGTTTTGCAATCTGAAATGGCGTCCAGCTTCCCTAAGAACAAGAAGCGTGCCGTCCACATTGACGCGCTCAAGCTTTTTAAAGGCGTCGATACTCATGTCTTCCAGGCCGCATACATGGGCGATGCCCGCATTGGCGATAACGCAATCGATGCCGCCCCACGTTCCAACTACCGCGCCAAAACCCGCAATGACCGAGGATTCGTCGGTTACGTCAATTCCCACGCCCGCGACCTGATTGCCGAACCGGTTTTTAAGCTCGTTTACCATAGCGTCAAGATTCGCTCCCGGCAGGTCGGTGATTGCCACATGGCATCCCGCTTCAAGGAGCGACTGACAAATCCCCGCGCCGATGGCCCCGGCAGCGCCGGTAACCACTGCTACATTTCCTGATAAAACGAATGAATCCTTTTCGCTTATTTTTGCTCTTTGGAAGCTGCGGAATTCCATATCGAACAAATGGTCTTCCGATAATCCCTGATAGATGCCTCCGGACTCAAAGATCGCCTTCTTGACCTCAAGGGCCTGCCGGGTAATATCACAAACCATCGCGGCTTCATCGTCGGTCCTGCCCGCGCACACGGCACCGATGCCCGGTAACAGCACGATTTTGGGCATGGCATCAAGGTCCTGCGGAAAGGCGGTCTTTAAATGCCTCACAACGTAATCTTTATATTCCGAGGCGTATGAAGCAATTGCTTTTGTCAATTGATCGCGAAAAGCCGGAACATCATCGTAGTTCGGTTCGTCGATCCACAGCGGAAAGGTTTTAGTCCTGATGAGATAATCGGGGGTCAGCGGCGAAGTCAACGCCCATTGTTTTGCATTTGGGGAATCCAGGAACGATAAAACAAAGTCGGTTATAAGAGGTTTCAGGATAATGCCGATATTTTGATCCGGATCGCCCTTTGGCGCTAACAGCCCACGGAGAACCGGTGCGATGCTTTTAAAGCGCTCGATGGCTTTATTGGTTGATCCCTGTGTTTCTTTCCAGGGGCTTTTCGATTTCTTTATTGTCAAATAGCTTTCAGCCGTCGAAACGATTTCAATCGTCTTTGCGTATGCGGTTTTCGGAACGCTTCCCCAAGTTATCAGGCCATGGTTCATGACAATGATCCCCAAAGCCCCGGGTTTGGAATCAAGTGCCTTAGCAACAGCCGTCGCTAAATCAAAGCCGACTTTTGCATAGGGTATGACTACGATGTTCGGGCCGCACGCTTCGCGCGCAACGGCATCCCCGTTTTCGCGATTGGTAAGCGCCAGGATGGCCGGCGGATGAGTATGAACGACGCATTTTTCGGGAATAAACGCGTGCATGAGCGTTTCAATCGACGCAAGCGCCTTGTGCGCTTTCAATTGATGAAGGCGAAATTCATCGGCCATTGCCTCATCCGAAAGCGAATGGAGCTTTATCAAGGCTCGAAGGTATCCGCCGTCTAATGCGACGAATCCGTCGGGCACGATATGCGCCATATTGAAACCGGATGCCTTAACGTAAAGGGCAGGAACTTTATCCCCAAAAACATCATGCATGGAACTTTTTATGGATGTGTTGCCGCCTCCATGAAGCGCGAGGTCTTTTTCCTCTCCAATGAGCCGCGTCACATAGGCAAGCTCACAAAGATCGGCGCCAAACTCATCGCTGAATTCTCCCGCAAATGCTTTCGCGCTTTCATCCGACCATTTGTTTTTCATGGGATTTTATTTCTTTTGTAAAACATTCTGCATATACGCGATATTCTCGGCAGGTTGTTTTCCATCGAAAACTGCGCTTCCGGTAACAATAATATCAGCCCCCGTCGAAGCAATATCGGCAAAATTTGCGCGAGTGATTCCGCCGTCGAGGCCGATAAGAACCATTTTTTGAGTTTCTTGGATCATTCGCCGAAGCCGTTTTATTTTCCCTTTGGTGGTTTCAAGGAATTTCTGTGAAGGAAATCCGGGATTGACGGCAACCAGAAATACGATCTCGACCTCTTCTAAAAGATCTTCTATGCTGGATAAAGGCGTACCCGGGTTCAAGGCAATGCCCCTGACAATGCCGCGCGTATCGTCGTTGACGTTTTTCATGTCGCGCATCTGCTGGAGCGCGCGATGCGCATGCAAGCACGACTCCACGTGCAGCGTTATCATATCGGCGCCGGCGGCAACGTAGTCGGGGATCTTTTCCAAGGGATTTGAAATCATCAGATGTACGTCTTTATATAGAAACGTTTTGATTGCCTTTACAAAAGCGGGGCCAACGGTAAGCGGCGGGGCGAAATGTCCGTCCATGACGTCAAAGTGCAGGAGATTGACGTTGTTTTTCTCCAGCAGATGGATGTCTTCTTCCAACCGCATCATGTTCGCGCTAATTACGCCGACGCTTAAAAGCGGCGAATGTTCTTTAAGCCAATCGACGGTTTTTTCGGGCATTCGTTAACTTTCTGTTCTTTAATTCCTGATACAGTTCAAACGCTTCTTTCGGCTTCATGCCTTCGTGCACGACCTTGCGCACGGCCGAGATCATCGCGACGGGAGAGCCTGACTGGAAAATGTTTCTTCCCATGTCAACTCCCAAGGCGCCCTGTTGAATGGCGTCATGGGCCATCTGCAAAGCGTCCAGCTCCGGCAGCTTTTTGCCACCTGCAATCACGATGGGGACCGGGCATGAGGCCGTGACCGTTTCGAAGTCGGGGACGAAGTAAGTCTTGACAAACGCGGCGCCGAGTTCGGCGCACATGCGCGTTGCCAGCCTGATATATTTTGCGTCGCGCGCCATGTCCTTGCCCACGGCCGTTACCGCGAGCACCGGCACGCCGTAACGGTTTCCCATGTCCACCAGGCGCGTCATGTTAATGACCGACTGCGACTCATGTTCCCCGCCCACAAACACCTGAACCGCCAGGGCCGACACGTTCATCCGTAAAGCGTCGTCGATATCCACCGCGATATGTTCGTGGGAAAGTTCCTTTAAAATACTGGGCCCGCCGCTTGCCCGCATCACGATGGCGTTTCGCGAGGCCGCGGGAATGATGGTGCGGAGTATGCCGCGCGTGAGCATGAGCGCGTCGGCATGCGGGGCAAGCGGCAGTATTGTAATATCAGGCCTCTCAAGACCGGTCGTCGGGCCCTGAAAATAGCCGTGATCAAAGGCAAGCATGACCGTTTTTCCCGACTTTGGATCGAATATCCTGCTAAGACGGTTTTTCATTCCCCAGTCATACGAATTGGAACCTTTAAGGAAAAAAAGCTCGCTTTTTTGGGGTACGTTCAAATAATAATTCTTTTCGGCTTTGCTGCTGGTATCTGCTTCAGGCATGGTAAAAGGCTCCTTTGAAGAAAGGAATAAAAAAGAACTAAATAATTAAAATAAAACATGTCATACAAAGGCATGAAAAATTAGCGGAATAAAGTTACACGAATGGAAATTATTGAAAAGCAGAAAGGAGAAAACGTTGTGTTAGGGCTTATTTTGTTGAATCAGGCGATGATATCGAGTAGCGCTCCCATCATCTTGTCCTGCGTCTGAATGACCTTTACATTTGCCGCAAGTTCGTTTTTGTTGATGACCTGATTGACCATTTCCTTGTTCAGGTCAGTATTTGAATCCAGTGATTTAGAATTTGGAGTTGTTCTTAAACTGGAAATTCTTACGCCCGCCGGAGACATATCGGTTTGCAAGGCGTCTGTCTGACTAAATCCACGGGTGCTGATGTTCGCGACATTATTCGCGGAAACTTCTTCCCGGGTTATAACCGTTTTTATGCCGCTTGTTGCGGCATCAAAAGATAATTGCATAATTTTCTCCAATCCCAAAAATCTATCATTAGAGATTATACCACTTTATAGGGGGTTTTACCATACATTTCTAAAATGAATAGCTGATGCTCCAACTCAACTCCTGCTCTGGTTGAACTGACGCGATTTTAAAAGGTTCAAACGAAAAGGTATTGTTGTTTGCCCAAATTGCCAGGGAATCAGGCATAAAATCACACTTTATAAACACATTTCCAAGAACAGGATGGGTTTGTTCAACTTTGAAATTGCCCGTTTGTTTATATGCAATTTTCTGATAAAGCCCTTTTTTCCAATCATATTGCTGCTTTAATTCTATATATCCATTTTCATTAAGCACATATCCGAGGTTAGGTTCTAATATCACAGGGACCGAAAACATGCAAGCCCGTAGATCTTTGGGAAAAGGAAAAAAAGGATGAGCAAACCATCGAATCGGCAAAACTCTTGTCCCGATATTTTTAATTGTGGTATGTGATTTTAAAATCTTTTTTCGAATGGAAAGCGTTCGGCTAAGCTCCAATGCCCATCCCATAAAACTTTGCTTCGTTCTCATTGCAATGGAGGCAGTACCTTGTTCGATCTGCCAAACAGTGAATTCTTTTACATTTGGATTGTCCCGGACATGAAAGGGCGAATTTGAGCTCGTACGTGACACCAGACCAACGCCAATTACTAATACTTCCTCATTAATATTGGCCCCATCTTGATTAAGCGCTGTTTCAAAGACTTCCGGAGCTCCCTGCCCATCAAAAACATTATAATTTCCATGAGGAAATTGAGGACCGGACAACAGATTTCCACGGGCACTATCGTGCACCTGAAAAATATATCCTCCGGTACAATATCGTGGCCCAAGAAGATTTTTATCTTCAACAGGATCAACAACTTGTATAGATAATTCTTTATCTTTGATTTGAATCATATTTAATTTTTAAAACCTTTTCAGATTACCTCACCCCTTTATCCCCTCTCCTTACCAAGGAGAGGGGAAGACGCAAAGCGGCAGGGGTGAGGTGTTTTAGAAGAATTTTTATATTTGCAAATTATATTAATAATACTTTTAAACAATATCTATACCTTATCTTTCGTAGTATAGATGACTGCGAGTTTATGACCTCCTTTTTATGATGTGATGGGTGAGAAGAGAGGCCCGCCGGTGGCAGTCGCCGGCGGGCCTTTTTAGTGCCTCTTAGCTTTTAAATGATAATTTATTATCGTTTAAAAGGTTAGAGGCACTTACCTCCAAAACTACCTTCCGGACAGTTTTGGAGGTGCTTAGTCTACCGCACCAGCGGCTTGTATTTTATTCGGGTAGGCCGTTCTCCATCAATACCAAGACGTTTCTTGCGCGTTTCATCATATTCCGCATAGTTGCCTTCGAACCATACTACTTTGCTGTTCCCCTCAAAAGCCAGGATATGTGTCGCGAGCCTGTCTAAAAACCATCGATCGTGCGTGATAATAATAACACATCCGGAAAAAGAGCTAATGGCCTGCTCCAAAGCCTGCAATGTTTCAACGTCAAGGTCATTTGTTGGTTCATCAAGCAGCAGGACATTACCGCCTGTTTGCAGCAGCTTGGCAAGATGGACCCGATTGCGCTCGCCGCCCGAAAGGTTCTTTACTAATTTTTGCTGGTCGGACCCCCCAAAATTGAATTTTCCCACGTACGCGCGGGAATTTATTTCCATTTTGCCCATTCTGATTATGTCCGTCCCGCCGGTAATTTCCTGGAACACGGTATTTTCGTCAGTCAACGCATCGCGGGACTGGTCAACATAACTCAACTTGACCGTTTCTCCCAAGGTAAGCTTGCCGGAATCGGCCTTTTCCAGGCCCGTGATGATTTTAAATAATGTTGTCTTACCGGCGCCGTTCGCGCCCACGACGCCGACGATGCCCGCGCGGGGAAGATGAAAATTCATACTTTCAAATAAAAGCTTGTCGCCATAAGCCTTTGAAAGGTCGACGGAATCAATTACCACATCGCCAAGCCGCGGCCCTTCGGGAATGATAATAGTTGCGGTCGACTGCTTTTCGGGGGTATTTTCCTCGCGCAGTTTTTCGTACGCCGCGAGCCGGGCCTTGCCTTTGGCCTGCCGCGCCTTCTGGGACAAGTGCACCCATTCGAGTTCCTGTTTGAGCCGCGTCTGCCGCGCGGTCGATTCTTTTTCCTCTATGGCAAGACGCTTGGTTTTCTGGTCGAGCCACGAGCTGTAGTTGCCCTGCCAGGGAATGCCCCTGCCGCGGTCCAGTTCCAGAATCCAGCCTACGACATTGTCAAGAAAGTACCGGTCATGGGTCGTTAAAATAATCGACCCCTTATATTCCTTGAGATGGCGTTCAAGCCATGCCACGGACTCGGCGTCAAGATGGTTGGTGGGTTCGTCCAGAAGCAAAAGATCCGGCTTTTCCAGGAGCAGTTTACACAAAGCAACTCGGCGGCGCTCCCCGCCCGATAAGGTGCGCACATCGGCGTCGGGCGGAGGGCACCTGAGCGCGTCCATGGCTATCTCGAGGGTGCGGTCGAGTTCCCAGGCGTTTTCCATGTCGATTTTGTCCTGCAATTTCGCCTGGCGCTCCAGGAGCTTTTCCATTTCCTGGTCCGACATCGGTTCGCTGAATTTGTTTGAGATCTCGTCGAAATCATGGAGCAGCTTCCGGGTCGAAGCAACGGCAAGCTCCACGTTTCCCGCGACCGTGAGGTTTTCATCGAGGCGCGGTTCCTGCGACAGATATCCCACCGTGCGGCCGGACTCGACCCATGCTTCGCCGCGATACTCTTTGTCAATTCCCGCCATTATCTTCATGAGCGTGCTTTTCCCGGAGCCGTTGACGCCGATGATCCCGATTTTCGCGCCATAATAAAACGACAGGTAAATGTCTTTCAAAACTTCTTTTTGCGGAGGATAAACTTTTGTCAACCCTGCCATGAAATAAACGAACTTTTCGGCCATTATGAAGACTTCTCTTTCTATTAAATTTAAGTTTGCCTACAAAATACAAGGAGTGCGGCACAAAAAATATCATTTTATTAGATACTGTGTCTCCTTTACTATACCAGTAAAGGCGTACTACAGTATCTTATCTGCGCTTAGACAGGTTATAAAGGGGGTACATAATGGACAATCGGCCCACGGTCACGCTCACCGGAAATGACCTTTCCATCGAAGACATCGTAGCCATCGGCATCGGAGACAAACAGGTTGCGATCGCTCCCGATGCACTCGTTCGGTGCAGGGCCTCACGCGGGTTCCTTGAAGAGGAAATCCGCGCCAAACGGATCATCTACGGAGTAAACACCTCGTTCGGCCCCATGTGCAACAAGATCATCAACGACAATGAAATCGAAGAACTCCAGGTGAACCTTATTAAAAGCCACGCCGCTGGCCTGGGCGACCCGATAAAGCCTTATATCACGCTTGCGATACTTGCCGTGCGGCTCAACACCCTTGTCAAGGGATTTTCAGGCGTCAGAACGGAGCTTTTAGAGCTTATGAAAAACATGGTCAACGCGGGGATCGCCCCGTACGTTCCGGAATGCGGCAGCGTGGGCGCTTCCGGCGATCTGGTCCACCTCGCGCATGTTGCTCTGGCGATCATCGGCGAAGGAAAAGTTTTTTATAAGAAGCGCCTGTGTGAAACACGTGACGTGTTTTTAAAAACCGGCCTGCGCCCGCTTATTCTCGGCTTTAAAGAGGGAATCGCTATTATTAACGGCACAAGCGCCATGACCGCCCTTGCCGCTTTTGCCCTGTTCGGAGCGCAAAAGCTCCTCAGACTTGCATGTGTAAACGCGGCGTACGCCATAGAAATTTTCGGCGGGATAGACGACGCCTTTGACGAGGACCTGCACCGGTTAAAACCCCATCCCGGGCAACTAGCGGTTTCCCAAATAATACGTAATCTTTATCGCGGATCGGGAAACATCACCCTTCGGAAAAACATGCATGACCTCATTCGCTCGAGCACATCCGACGGGCCCGTTTACGAAACTTCAATCAACGTGCAGGACGTGTATTCCATCCGGTGCTCGCCCCAGATCCTTGCGCCAATATGGGAAGCGCTGGAGGCCAGCCGGAATACGATAACGATCGAGGCCAATTCTTCAAACGACAATCCGGTGATCGTGCCCGGCGTAAAAAAAATCATCCATGGAGGGAATTTTCACGGTCAAAGTATCGCGTTCTCAATGGACATGCTGTGTATCGCGGTGGCCCAGTTGTGTACGCTTTCGGAGCGAAGGCTCAACAAGCTCCTCGATAAAAACCTCAACGAAGGCCTTCCCGAACACCTCATCGCCGGGACCGTTGGATTGACAATGGGTTTTATGGGCGCCCAGTATCTTGCCACGTCGACGACCGCTGAAAACAGGCAGCTCGCAAACCCCGTAAGCACGCTTTCCATTTCGTGCAACGCCTCAAACCAGGATGTGGTGAGCATGGGCACCGTGGCAGCGCGTAAGGCGTTTAAATCAGTCAGCAATGCAAAGCATGTGCTTACCCTCGAAACCCTTGCTCAGCTTCAAGCCCTGTCTTTCAGGAATGCCGACAAGCTGGGTAAAGGAACAAAAAAGATTTACGATATTCTCAAGAAACATTTTACCGTGTATGACAACAAGCGGGTTTTTCACGAAGACCTGGTGAAATTCCGGAAACTCTTATTTTCAAGCCAGCTATTTGATGATTTGGAAGTGTATTTAAAAGGATGAAGGCTGAAGGCGGAAGGATGAAAGAAGAAATAAATAATACTTTGCTTTTCACTCCCAAAATTCTCATTTAAAAATATTCATCCTTCATCCTTCCGCTTTTTCTTCGCCTTCTCTTCGCCCTCTTTCCAAAAATCGTAAAAATTAAACCATTCATAGGGGTTTTCTTTGACAACCTGTTCAAGCAATTTCACATATTTTTCCAACCCTTCGGAAACCATAGCGTTTCTATCGCCGGGGAAATCCGAAGAAACGATAATCGGCCGATACGCCTTCATTTCATAGGTTTTAAATCCTTTTTTTACTGCAAAGATGGGAATTATTGGCGCCCCTGTGGCGGCAGCTATGGCAAACGGACCTGAGGGAAATTCCACGTGGCCGCCTAAAAATTCTTTTTTAAAACCCTTGGCGCCGAACATCCGGTCTCCGTGCATGCATACGATTTCACCCTTTCGCAATGCCTCATGCATACCCATGATAAAAGCCATGCTTTCGCGGCCGATTGGTATTATGTTGACCCGCCGCTTGACAAAGGCTTTTTCGAACACGTCTTTTATTTCTTTTTTTTCCGCGTCGACCATGGTGAAATTGATGGGGACGTCTATGCGGTCGAAAAGCAGGTTCCCGGCTATTTCCCAATTACCGAGGTGGGCGCTTAAAAGAATAACGCCTTTGCCTTCACCCACGGCCGCCGTAATTGCCAGTTCGTTGATTGTCCTAAATGAAAAGGGAGATTTTGTTTTTATCAAGAACATGTAGCGGTCAAGCAAGCTTATACCAAACCTGAAAAAATGCCGCCACAAACGCACGATGTCGGCTTTTTTTCCACAATGGGCCCAATAAAGCCGAAGAACTCGTATAGATTTAAAATCGAACAAAGCGTAATAGAGGCTTACCGGAACAAGCAGGCAATAAGCGGGAAGCAGGCCCGCATGCCCGAGGAGCCACATGAAAATCCTGTTCCCCGGCACGCTTCCCTTTGAAGTCCCATCCCATTGCAAAGGCCTTTCCATCGTATTTCAGCAAATCCGCGGCAATAGTTCGCCCGAAGGCATTTCCACGGGACGGGTGCCGCCGATGATTGTTTTTAAAAGCAGCGGGAACCGCTCCTGCCTGACTACCATGCCGATCCGCGTTGCCCCTTTTCCAAGAGGGTGCGCATTGCACGCGGAAACGGCCGCGTCGGCCTGATCGGCCGGAACTATGGCGACAAAACGGCCCTCATTAGCGACATGTAAAGGGTCCATGCCCAGGAAAGCGCAGGCCCCTTTTACAACGTCGGGCACGGGCAGGGTCGATTCATCAAGAATGATGCTCGCATTTGAAGATTTCGCTATTTCATGTAATATTGCCGCGCAGCCGCCCCGCGTCGCGTCCCTGAGCGCTTTTGTTCCGGGCGCCATTTCAAGCAGCGCCTCAACCAGATTGTCAAGCGCCGCGCAATCCGACGCCGCCTCCGATGCAAAGCCCAATCCATTGCGCTCTGAAAGAATGGCTATTCCGTGGAGCCCGATGGGGCCGCTTACCAGCACTGCGTCTCCGGGCCGGGCATTTCCCGCGGAAAGGTTTCTGCCTTCAGGGACAATGCCGATGCCCGACGTGGAAATAAACATGCCGTCGGCCTTGCCCTTATCGACGACTTTCGTGTCCCCGCAAACAATGCGCACTCCCGATCCCTCGCAGGCAATGCGAAGCGAAGCGAGTATGCGGGAAAGAAGGCTTTTTTCAAGCCCCTCCTCCAAAATCAGGGAAACCGACATATAGCGGGGCCGCGCGCCCATCATGGCCAGATCGTTAATGGTGCCGCATGCCGCGAGTTTGCCGATATTTCCACCATTGAACTCAAGCGGCCAGACCACGAAAGAATCGCAGGTAAAGGCAAGACGCCCAGGCGCACTGTCAAGGACCGCGGCGTCCTCAAGAACGCCCTGCTGACCGGGAAGAAGCGCGGGGAAAATCGTTTCCTGCAGAAGCTGTTGTAAACCGCTGCCGCTTCCATGTGCCAAACGAACAACGCTATTGTCCATTGGTTTTTTCGCTCCGGGTCAAACGAACTTTATTATATAGTCAGGTTGTCATTTCATATTTATAATACGCCGCACAAGACCCTTCGCTCGATACCATGCAGGGCCCTAATGGCGAACGCGGCGTGCAAGCGGCGCCGAACAAAGGGCAGGCATTGGGCCTTATTTTTCCTTTTAATACCGCTCCGCAGCAGCATTGCGCGGGCTGCCGGGCCATTTCCGGGGAAGCCATTGATATTCCGTATTTCCTGGCGGCATCAAAGCGTTCGTAGGCCTTGCGTATATCAAGTCCGCTCTGAGGTATCATCCCGATGCCCCGCCATACCGCGTCCACCGGTTCAAACATTTTTTCATAGGCCGCCACGGCCAAAGGGTTTCCTTCTTTCCTGACAATACGCGGATATGCATTAACGACTTTCGCTGAACCGTCACGGACCATGACGCATAAATCAAGGATGCCCATTAATATATCGAGAGGTTCAAAACCGGTAATTACCGATGGAATGCCGCGCTCGGCGAGGAAATGATAGGGGGCCTCGCCGATAATGGCGCTTACGTGGCCGGGAAGCATGAATCCGGAAATATCGAGATCTTTGCCGCTTATCAATGCCGCCAGGGCCGGAGGGACCATGCGATGCGAAAGAAAAAACGTAAGGTTGTCCATGGTGGTTTCATAAGCCCCGAGCAAGGCCTTCGCGGTTGCCGGAGCGGTCGTTTCGAAGCCGACCGCTAAAAAAACAAACTCATTATCGGGATTTTGGCGTGCTATGTTCAATGCTTGCGAAGGAGAGGTGACAACATGGATTTTACCTCCCTTGGCTTTTGCGTCCTCAAGTGAAGATTCGTTGCCCGGCACGCGCACCATATCGCCATAGGTTATTATATGGACTTGTCTTCCAAGCGCAAGCTCAACGGCGGCGTCGATATACGCCCCCGGTGTAACGCAAACCGGGCATCCGGGGCCCGACACAAGCTCGATGTTTTGGGGAAGAAGCGACCGCAGGCCCAATCTTCCTATTTCCATGGTGTGCGTGCCGCACACTTCCATGAATTTCACCGTCCCTAAATGGTCAGCGCATACATGGATTTCCCTGAGCAGTTTTTCCGCGATGGTTTTATCGGTAAAATTGACAAGATTCATGAAACGGGGCCGGCCTTTCCGAGCATTTCTTCGATGAGGGAAAGGGTGGCCAGGGCCTCTTCTTCGTCATATTTCTGGATGGCAAAGCCCGCGTGCACCATGATGTAGTCGCCGACGCTCACTTTTTCCAGAAGCGAAATATCGGCGCGGGCGCTGTTTCCCATCATGTCAACATTGGCGATCGGGCCTTCGATTGAAACCACTTTTGCGGGAACTGCCAGGCACATTAAAGGAATCCTTTTTCGCTTTGAGATTATTAAGCACGCGAATTTAAAAATACTTCACGATGGGTTAAGCCTGCGGGGATTTCATAGTATAAAACACACGCGAGTAAATTATACTATGGTATAAATTACTCGCGAACAAATCCAGCTGATTAAAACGCAAACGGCGCACAGGTCCGAAGACCCAAGCGCCGTTATAGCCCTTTTTTATTCCAAATTAGAATTTATATTGCAACTTTAGCCACCAGCCCCATTGGTCTTTCTGAGTAAAAACCTCGGATAAATCATTATAGGTAACATAGTAAATATCATGATGCGTATGGTCTCGTGCTATTTGTCCGATAACCGAGAAACAGGATGAAATGTCTTTTTTAGCATTAATTGAGAATTTCCAGTTATCATCGATATAATCCTGTTTAGAATAATTTTTTATCTGGGTCGGCTGCGGAAGCATCTCCCTAAAAGTGCTGTAATCTCCATAGGAATCGGGGTACGGCCAACTAAAATGTTCAGCTTCTATTGATAAATAATTCAGCAATTTGAAGGTCGGAACCGTAAATCCAAACATAATAGGTATTCGCTGTTTAATATCGGCATAATAATTTTTTGAACTATCAATTACTAAAGAAGAATCCACGTCCGTTGGATTTACCTTATACCATTTCCACGCTGTAATGTTTTTCGTTCCCAACACGGTAACTTCCGAATAGATTCTTCCATCCTCTTTCCCAAAAATACCCGCGACTTCTGGCGGTAGCAGCCCCTTTGGATCAAGACTTAATCGCCCCATTAATTTAGTTCCTCCAAAACTGAAGTATTTTTTTTCGCCGCTGCTTGTCAAATATGAATTTGTTTCAACTTCCGGAGACTCTACAGAGCCTTTTATTGGAAACAGTCTGTCCAGCATAATTCCGGCGCCAATGTCAATAATAGAATGTTTATATCCAATTAAAGCGGAAACAGACCAATCTAGCGTGGGTATTGCTTGCGTTTCGGTAGTTAAGAACAAATCTAAGTTGAGATCTTTTTTGATAGTTGAGTTAATACGCAAACCACTTAAACGCGCATAGGCATAATCAAAGCTGTTAACAATATAAGCCGGACTTGCTCCTGACCTGAAAAGGTATTCACCAAGGTTTTTAGCATCATGATTATATTTATAGGGAATTACTCCTGCGGCAACTTTTAAAGCCACATTATCGGTGTCACCATATTTTAAAATTCCTTGACCTTCAGCTATTGATGCCGTTGAATGCTGCGTAAAAGGACTTCCAAATGCATTGTTTCCCATTATCTGCCATGCGTAGGTATCAAACCACAACATGATCTCCGGATTTAAAACAATGTCAAAATGATCGTTTACCGTTACTTTCAGATAAATTTGACCATATTCCTTATTCAGCCAAATTCGATCGGGCCATGTTTCCTGATTATAACTGAATTTAACAAATTCGCCATTTTCAGTTGCGGCCATTCCATGGAGTTCAATTTTTTTATCATTAATGATATCCGCAAAAGAAAAAAAGCATAGTGATATAATTAAAAGGAATTGTGCAAAGATAATTCTCCGGTTCATTCTTTCATCCTCCATTAAAAAGATTTTTTAATAAAAAATTATTATTTTGCGATAAAAATTTGTTTTATAACATGTTTATAGTCGGCATTTTTTCCTACAGATAAACAATAATATCCGGCCGACAACTTTTTTGTATCAACAATTGCATTTGTCCGGTTCAACGTGATCGGACATGAAACCATCTGGCCTTTTAAATCAAACAAGTAAATATCTTTATTAACAGCACTTCTGGAAGGGAATGTGATAATCAGAGAATTTTTTTGTTGTTTAATCGTCATGTTTTTAAATATTTGATTTTCATGATTTTCTATAACGGGAGTTATGAAAGGCAGCGAAGATGTGTCCGGCGCAACACTTTTGATAGTCACCGGAGTTGCCGCTGGAAGATTAGGCGCGGTCGCAGACACCGTTATGGCGCCTGTAGAATTTTTTGACTTGATTATCAGAGCGCATTTGCCTGCAAAAGCTTTTACAGTCAAAGGTCCCAAATAATTGGCAGGTCCGTTTACCGAAAAAGTTACGGGGATGGAATCGGTCGGGCCCGATTTTGTATCAACGCACGTATCACCCGCGGTTCTGAACGACGCCGTGATAATGGCAATATCGGTGCTGTCGGCAATGAGCGAATCCATGTCTGAATCAAGACGAAGCTTGGTTGGCGTTAAACCAGGAACCGGCGTTTCAGACGCTTTTCCGGTCCATTGTTTCCGGAACAGGTAAAATACCGCCTTGGGTATGCGGTATTCATCAACGACGCCCATCGGCGCGCTATTGACAAATGGTGACCAATAATCGTTGAACGACCACATACAGGCCCCGGCAAGTTTATTCACGCGCTGAATGGTAAACAGGCCTGTCCATAAATTCCAGCGTTGCATCGCATAGCCTGTTGACGATTCATTGTCATTTTGACCACCCCGATAACACCAGTATATCCATCCCTGATGGTATTCCGTATTTACAATACGAGCAACCGTACTTGCGCAGGGGCCCCATAATTCATTATAATTCATTCCTTCAATATCCGCCGCATGGTTGACTAAATCAGGATTATTCAGAGCATTATCGGCATAATAAGTAAGACGGGTTGAATCCATCGTATGGGCCGTCGTATTTAACAGAGGAAGCTGATTAGGAGAATTGAAAGCTTGTTGCGGCTCATTAAATGTTCCCCACGCTATGATTGAAGGGTGATTATACCCAACCTGAATCAATTCTTTCATGCAATTATTTAATCTGACCCAAAATGCATCGGCATATCCGGTTTTCGATCCGTTGCCCCACGTAGGAACTTCAACCATTACCATCATGCCTAGCTCATCACAAGCATTATAAAACGAAGGATCTCGCGGGAAATGAGCACACCTGATTAAATTCGCACCCATTTCTTTAACCATGCCGACTTCTTTTGCGAAACGCGATCGTGGTTGGGCATTTTCGATCCACGCAATTGACTGATGAAGGCTGGCGCCTTTAATGATCGTCGTTGCGCCATTCAGCGAAAAGCCGTCTGTCGGGGTCCAGTCGTACCAACGAACGCCAAACCTATCTACATAATCATCAACCAAAATGCCATCTTTGAAGACCTGCGTATATAAAGTGTAAAGGTTAGGATCTGCCGGAGACCAGAGAGCGGGGGAAGCAATAGGCCCGCATATTTTACTAAAAACAAAACTCTGGTTGGCCGTAAGGCTTTGCGTTGCGCTATCTATTAAAATACCCCTATTACTCGGATTGGCAATGACATAGCGAACCGTAACATTTCCCGCTGTTGAAGTCGTAACTGTTGTATTGATTTTAACCGATGCATTTGCCGAAGAAGCAGTATTTCGAGGAATGGATATTTGCTGCCCATAGAGAGGAATAAAACATTGATCAGTACAAATTAACCAAACATTGCGATAGAGGCCGCTGAAAATGTAATAATCAGGGTATCCGGTTGTGGCATCATCTCCAGGTGGGATCACCAAACTGTATCGATTATCCAATCGTACTGCAAGTACATTTGTCCCACTCGATGAAACTTTATCCGTAACATCGAAACTAAACCATGTATATCCACTGTTATCATGGGTCCCAAGTTTTTTACCGTTCAGCCATACGTCGGCAGCCTGCATTGCGCCATCGAATTGAATAAAATATTTTCCTGAATGCTTTGTTTGTGGAATAGTAAATTTATTCCGATACCAGCAAACTCCTTGGAATCCATTATTTTCTCCGGAAGGGGTTGGCGCATCATAGGACGCTGAATGGGGTATATTGACCGGATACCAACCTCCATCGCTAAAACCACTGTCTGAATAACTCGTATTATCGTTCTGAATAAACCGCCATCCTATGTTAAGTTTGAATTTCGTCCGTTCCTTATAAATCCTTTCGGGATAAAACTCCGCTTGTGTGGACATGATGCATGTGCATATGATTATGCCGGTCAAAACCGTTAGATACCTGTTAAAAAACATTTTCCCTCCCTTTTAAAATGAATTTCAAAAATAACGCTATAATATACATGATATTTGCGCTTAGGTTAAGGCATTGCCTTTTTTCAGTTTTTATGTCTCCAATTCGGCTAGGCATTTTACAAGCAGGGCATTTTCATGCGGAAGCCGCACGGCAAGGCGAAGATACGTGGAGCCGTCCGAAAATTTATGTGAAATGTCCTTTATATAAATCGAATATCTCGACAGCAGCCTTTCCGTGATTGAAACGTTTGACGTTGTTGAAGGTTTCAGCGAAACCAGCAAAAAGTTGGCGCTGCTCGGATACACTTTCTTCACGCACGGAACTGGGGAAAGCAAGGCGCTGAATTCCTCACGGTCGCGGACCGTGTCGGAAAATGACTGCGCGAGGCTTTTCCGGTGCTTCAAGATGATTTCCATCGCGAACTCCGCGAACGAATTCAGGTTCCAGATGGGCAGGGATTCCTTGACAAAGGTGTTGAACGCCTTGTCGCAGGAATAAACATATCCCAACCTGATGCCCGGCATGCCCATTGACTTGCTCAGGCTCTTGACGACAATGACATTTGGAAGCGGTGATTGCTCGAGCAGATCAAGCACCGACGGGCAGCGCGCGAATTCGATGAACGACTCGTCGACTATCACGGTTTTTGATTTGTTCCGCGATGCAAATTCGAAAATCCACTTTGTATCGATGAGCGTGCCCGTGGGGTTGTTCGGGTTTACGAATACGATCAGGTCACGGTCAGCGCACTTTCCAGTAATTTCATTCGTATCGATCCCTACCGCGTCGCGATACACGTCCGCACGCGGGAATATTTTCGGATATTCCCCGAAGGTTGGCGTTGGAATAAGAGCCTTTGCGTTTGCAAACCGGTTCGCGAGCATCGGATAAATCTGAGAGGCCCCGTTGAGTATATGTACGTTGTTTTTATTGCACAGCAGCAGCCATGCCAGCTTCTGATCGAGCAGTTCCTGGCGGGAGCCATAGTTGTGCAGCAAATCCTGCACATTGTTCCGCAGTTCCGAAATAATCGCGGCGGTGGGGAAATACATATTTCGAATGAAACAAAAATCGATGATGTCATAATTCCAGTAGCCGCCGAAACCCTCTTCCAGGATCGCCGGCCGCTCTTTATGGTTAAACGTGAACTCCGCCGCATGAAGATCATTGGGATCATCGACCTCGGCCCATTTTTCCCCCTGCAAGACCTCGGCGTAAATCGTCTCCTGCTGCATGTAAATAAGGATGCCGAGAATAAGCTCGTAGTAGCAGTTGTCGTTAATGACCTTGGCGTAATAGGTAAGCAGTTTCTTGAAAACCGAATTGCAGAAATCTTTCGAAAATTTATAGATATTAAGAGTTTTATATTTGTCCGAAAAGTCGAATTTTTCATCTTGTAAATGCGGAGGGATGACGCTGGTAATGACGCCCTCCTCTACCTTGACCACGGTGCCGTCCATTCCCCGCGCGTATTTGTCGACAAGCGCCACGTTGGGGCGCTTGGAATTAAGCAGCCTTTGAATAACGGACGGTTCGTAGATGAGGTCCGATTCGATGAGGACGATGTCGCTGTCGATCACCGTATTTTCAAACGCCAATGCCATTGAATAGATATTGTTGGTTTCACGATATCGTTCATTATGGACATAGGTTATGGCACAATGCGCATAGTTTATTGAAAGAAAATCGACCAGCTCCCGGTCTCGATAGCCGGTCACGACAACGATATCGGTAATGTTGTTGTTGCAAAGCCCGTCGATGATTCTCCCTATAATGGTTTCCCCTGCCACGGTTAGAAGGGTTTTATGTACGGTATCGGTGAGCGGCCTCATCCTGTTGCCGTAGCCGGCAGCCAAAATAATGGCTTTCATTATAACCCCTTTTTATTCAGGATTTTCATGATTGGAAAGATATTCATGGTTTTGCGTATCCCTTGAAAAAGCCGAGTCACTAAAATACGCTTTATAGGTCCTCCAGGCAAGAATACAGTGTATATTTTATTGTTCACATTACCCATGCAGCAGGAGATCGATGTGGTTTTTTCTTATTATCTGACGAGTCCATTTTATCGCGCGACCTGGCAGGCGCTTCGACTGTTCCGGAAAAAAAGAAAACTCATCCTGTATTGTGACGACGCGCTTGACGCGGTCCTGTTCCGTAATGTGCAGAAGCACCTTAAACCCGTTCAGATAGTTGCGAAAAACAGGCAGGTCCGTAAAAAACTCAAGGCCCTGGGGTATTTTTCCAGGCTTATGCCTTCTTTTCCGGACGCGGTCATAATGTTCAGAAACACTGCATGGAAATTCCCGTGTAAAAAAATAATTAAAATCGGTTTTGATCATGGCGCCTACAATTTTAAAAGATTTTCCAAGGCCCATTACTATAATCGTTTCGACGCGTATTTCATGTCGTCCGAAGCGGAAGTCGTCCGCGCTAAAAAACGCGGTATAACAACCGTCAGGACCATCGGGTTTCCTAAAATCGACCCGGTTTTCGACGGGTCCATCAACCCTCGGCAGCTTCGGGACCTTGCCTTCAGGATAGGCCTCGATCCCAAAAAGAAAACGCTCCTGTTCTCTTCAACATGGGACGGAAGTGGAATGTCGGCCATCCATAAATGGTATGACCGAATTAGCTCCCTCAAGGACCGATACAACCTGATGGTAACGGTACACGCCTGGATGGACGAAAGGTACCGGACGGAACTGAAAAACAACCACGACCTGATTTTTATTGACGATTATGAAATATTACGATACATCATGATTGCCGACGTCTGCATCGGAGACACCAATTCGCTTCTGGCTGAGTTCTGTCTTCTTGACAAGCCGATCATCACCTTTCGCGTTCCCCCAACCGCGCGCACCATGCCCGATGTGATCGAGCTTATTGAAAAAATATCCATCAGAATCGACACATTCGAAGAATTGGCGCCTGCCGTCGAAAGTCTTTTCAACAACGGTGACAAGCTGTCGGCCCAGAGGAAAGAAGCGGTAAGGATCACTCTCGGCGAACCCGACGGCAAGGCCGGCATGCGTGCGGCCGAGGAAATCATCAAGCTGTTGCCCGAACTATGTCCAATCCGATGAAAAAGTCGGCCCTGGGCAAGCTTTTCCAATCTGTCAATTACTGTGCGGAAATTATATTTATGCATGCCGCGAAAACTCGTCATCATGCCCAATTGGATCGGCGATTGCGCGCTTGCCCTATCGGTGGTCCTTCATAAGGCCTCGGCCGAAGACGCCGACCTTACCCTTCTCGTCCCCCCGTCGTTATTACCTCTCTGCGGCCTGCTGAGCAGTTTCGCCATAATCCCGTACAAACGAAAAACCCATGCGGACCTTCGCGCAACGCTTCGTACGATAAAAGCGGGAAATTTTTCCACCGTGTACATACTTCCCCATTCGTTTTCCTCAGCCTGGTTCGCCTATCGGACAGGTATCCCGAAGCGCCGCGGAGTGTCCAGGGAATTACGGGAAATCTTTTTCAATGACGCATTGCCGCGGTCGCTCAGGAGCAACTCGCAGCACATTACCTATGAATATTCAATGGTGCTCGAGACCGATTACAACCCTCCTGAATATTGGCGAGGGATGTCAATTGACAAATCGCCTCTCGCGGCCGACAAAATTATCCTGTGCCCCGGATCCAAATACGGCCCCACGAAAAAATGGCCCTGGTTCAGGGACCTGGTCGATCACCTGCCCGGAAAAAAGGTCCTTCTTTTGGGAGACGGCAATGAAAATGAAACCGGCGAGGCCATCGAAGCCTCGGCGCCGGACCGGGTGGAAAATTTGATCGGAAAAACATCGCTTACCGAAGCCGCCGCCATCATTGCCGGCAGCCGCCTGGTCATCGCCAATGATTCCGGGCTCATGCACCTTGCGGGTTTTTTAGGGACCCCGGTGATCGGAATTTTCGGTTCCACCTCGCCGACATGGACCCGCCCGCTGGGGAAAAAAATCCGCATAGCCAAAACAAAATGCGATTGCGACCCCTGCTTTGAGAAAAAGTGCCGCTATAAGCACTATAAGTGCCTCAAGGACATTTCCGCGGAATATGTCGCTTCTTTAGCGTATCAATTGCTCAACGAAAAATTGCCCCGGCCTTAAATACTTGCCGGAGAAGGCGAAGCAGCGGATTTTTTTTGCATGAGCGACGTGGTGATGGTTTCCTTAAGTTCGCTGGAATATTTGAAAAGCGGCACCACCCGTTTGAGCAGAGGCACCACCTCGCCGGTTTTGGGGTTACGCGCGGGACGCGGCTTGCGGATTTTTGTGTAGAACGTTCCGAACCCGCGGATTTCAATGTTCTTGCCCGTTTCCAGGATCCGGTTTATACTTTCAAGAAATTCTTCAACAACAATTTTTGTATCGGCCTGGGTAAGCCCTGTGGATTTTGATACATCAACAATCAGGTCGTGCTTTGTTGTATTGGACACCGGTCCCTCCTTGAAAAAAGAAATGGCTCTGCTTTCCTGCCGTAGGCAAATAAGGTTCCCTTAGGTTCCCTTAGTCTTTAAATTTAAATTATCCTCGGTTTGGAATGGCTTATTTAAATCGACACTCTAAAATATCCAATGAATGAGCGAAAAAGTCAAGTCCTAAATGCTTCCCAGCGACGTTGATAAAACCCACCCGCTCACTCCTGTAGAAAGGCTCACCAAAGACCATTCGCCCAGCTGTTTTCTGACGCGGAATTTCGTCCCTTCGTGCACGGTAAAAAGGACCTTATTGCCGTTTGGCTGGTTTTTCGCTTCAACTGATGGCGTAAGCACGATTGCATAGTGGACTTTTTCGCCGGCGTACACTTTGGTTCCCGCGGATATGCCTATGCAGGCGCAGATAAAAACCACAAGGCTTGAAACATAGATGAGCCAGAGCCTGATATTGGGACTGGCGAACAGACCGATGGAAAAGAATACGCCAAGCGTGAGAAGGAAAATAAAGATAAGCCACAGCTGGACATTAAGGGAAAACAGATTATGAAGGCGCACAAGGACCGTTTCAAAAAAAGATTGTTCGGGCATGGGCAGACGGTCGACGATGGCCGATTGGCCGAACTTGATATTTGCGATGACGTCCGGGTCGTTCGGAGAAAGTTTTTGCGCCCTCTCGAAAAACAGCATCGCAAGCCCGATTTTCTTCAGCCTGAAATAGGTATTTCCCAGATTAAAGCAGACGGCGCTGTTGTTTGTTCCCGAAGACAGGATTTTTTCATAATAAGCCCCGGCGCTGTCATAGTTCTGTTGCTCATAAAAAGCATTGGCTTTTTCAAACCAATAATCGACGGGCGCCGCGCCCGCGATACCCGGTAAAACCACGGTAATAAAAGACAGTATCGCCCAAAGTCTAAAAGCTTTCATGACCGCTTTTCCTTTTTTACTTTCTGGAACTCCCTGATAAATCCCCCGGTTTTTTGAAGCATGGATGTTTTGGACGATCCGTCAAGAGCGGCGCCCCCGAACCGGTACGTTTCCATGCTTTCAAGAAAAGAGACAAGCTCGCCTGCCAGCGTTTCGGCGGTCCCGTGCTCTATAAGCTCCGATTTAAGATCGGCAAGCACTTTGCCGGTTGCCGAAAAACCGAACTTGTGCGAAATGAAACTTTCGAGACATTCCGATACTTTGCCTAAAAAATCGGGAACTGAAAGTTTCGAAGCCTGCTTTTCCATGGCCGCGATTTTCCGCATGGCGCTGCGCACGGCTTTTTGCCTGAGCGCAAGGGTAGCGTCTTTTTCATACCTGGTCGACTGTATCTTGTAAAGCAATGAAAAAAGCGCCATGCAAAAAGGAAGCGCATAGAGAAAAATAAAAAGCGGGTTTTTATACGGTTCCTCGGTCTGTTTTTTTATTGTGATCCCGGTTTTAATATAGCGGATGTCCTGGCCCACCTGTTTTATTTCCTCTTGTGTCAAATATCTCGATTGCATGGCGGGCGCAGCCGTCCCATGAGTGACCGTCAGGTCGAGCGTAGCGGTTTTCAGCGTTTTAAATGCCTGGGCCGCGGGGTCAAAATATGCCCAGCCAAGCGAAGGAATATGCACCGTGCCTTCCTGACGGGGAACGATGAGATACTTGAACGTCTTTTGCGTGGCGATGCCGTTTGCGGTCGTGTCGACTGTCGTGTGTTTCTCGGGGGCAAAAATCGAGCAATCGGTCAATTGCGGGAGCGTGATGTCGCCGATATTTCCCGGCCGCGTATTGCCGGAGATCGAAATGGACAGGGTCGCGGCTTCGCCCGAAGGCACTTGTTTTGGATCGATGGAGGCGCTGACCTTGAAAGTACCCACCGCGCCGGAAAAATCGGCCGGCGCGGGCGGGAGTTGCGTTACATGGACGCTGAGCGCGTTCGATACGACGGACCGCGCGACCTGCTCCACGCCGCCTCCGAAAAATCCGCCGCCAAAAAAATCCTCAAAAGGGTCCATGCGTCTGCGCGCCTGCGCGCGTTTAAGCGAAATATATTCAAATGAAACAGGCGGCACGGTGATTGTCCCGGCGTTGAGCGGGAAAAGCGCATAGTTTACATTCACAACAAACCAGTTTTCACCGCCTACCGTCTGGTTTGCGCCCTTGCTGGGGAGCTGGGAAAACAACCGCGCTACCGCGAAATCCTTGCCGAAGGCCTTTTCGACCCTATCGTAAAGCTGTGCGAGTCCCTGCTGAGTAAGCTGTACCGCCGAACCCGCTTTCTGGGCGACCTGGACGGTGAGCAGTGATTGCTCGCCGACAAAAATGTTACGCTTGCTTAACACAAGCGAAACCTTGACTTCCGTGGACTGGACCTGTTCCTTGCCCACGTTGATTGCAAAGGGGTTCGACGCATAGCCAGTGCCGTCAACATTGACCTGGAGGGCCGGAATTGTAAAGGAACCGGCTTTTTTAGGCGCGATGGTGAAATAAAAAAGATAGGTCATCGTGACGTTCTGGGTCATTTTGCCATTCACCACTTCGATGGATGTTGACGATGACTGGTTCTGGTTCGTGCCTACAACGTCAAAATCAGCCGTTGCATGGAGTTGCGGGGAAGATATTGAACCTGGCTTTTTTGCGCAGACCAATTGAGCGGTAATGGTTATTTGCTCGCCGATTGTGGCGTTTGTCTTGTCGGCGGTTGCGGAAAAATTTATCTCCTGGGCAAAGGATGCCGTGATAAAAATGCAAAGGAGAATAAGAAGTTTTATTAAGTGCATATTTTAATTGTCCGCCATTTAGCTATTTTATTACAACAAAGGCGTTTTACCAGTCCTTTTCGCCTTTTCTTTCGCCGATCACTCCCGCCTTTTCGGGCTTTTTATTCAAATCATGTTCATCATCAGAATAGAGCTCAATGAGCTTTCTGGCCTCGTCCTTTTTCATGTCTTCCTGTTTCTGCTGCTGGGGAGTCGGTTCGGGTTTCTGCTGGTCCTGTTTGTTTTTGTCATTCTGGGCGTTCTGCTTCTGCTGGTCCTGGTTGTTTTTATCTTGTTGCTGTTTATTATCCTTGTTTTGCTGGTCCTTGTTCTGGTCTTTCTTGTTTTGGTCCTGCTTGTTCTGGTCGTTTTTTTTCTGGTCTTGTTGCTGGTTTTTCTGGTCTTGTTTTTTGTCGTTCTTGTCGTTTTTGTTTTTATCGTTCTGGTTTTTCTGCTGCTGGTTCTGCATTTGCTTCATTTTCGCATTCGCCAATTGCAAATTCCATTTCGCGTCCCGGTCATGGGGCCGCAGGTCCAGGGACTTGATATAATTTTCCAGCGCGGCCTTATATTTTTCCGACGCGCCCTGGTTTTGCTGGGCCGCAAGTTTTTCGCCCTGCATGTACTGCGCGTTTCCAAGGTTATAATATAAATCAGCGAGCGCCTTCTTGTCCTTGAGGCCCGTAGCCGCGCTGTTATATGATTCTTCCGCCCTGTCCAAACTGTCCATTTGCAAGAGGGCGGAGCCTTTGTTCATTTTGATTTTCGGCTCCGTAGGCGATTCTACGGCCAGGTCTTCGTACATTTTAAGGGCGTCTTTGTACTCGCCTTTTTTATAGAGCTGATTGGCCTTTTTGTTTTTAGTATAGAGCTGATCAGAAAAGGCAGCAGATGCCAGCAACAAACCGATTGATATAATTGATATTACTTTCATAAGTTACGTGTTTTCTACTCTCCCCGTCCATTCCTTCTTTATTTTCCCCTGACTTGGAATAAAAAACTCCAGGGCAATAAACAAAAGCGCGAAAATGAGAAATGTCTGGTACTGCTCTTCATAAATATTCAAACGGTCGGCGCCGAATTCGTTTTTTTCCATTTTCGCTATTTCGCTATATATGCTTACCAGGTCGAGGTTCGTGCCGGCCTGAAAATACTTGCCGTTGCCCGCGATGGCTATTTTTTCGAGCATGACCGGATTGAGCTTGGTCATGACCAGATTGCCGTCGCTGTCCTTTTTGTAAACAATATTGCCTTTACCTTTGTTGATCGGGATCGGCACGCCGCTTTCAGAACCCAATCCGACGGTATATATTTTTATATTTTCTTCAACCGCCTTCTTTGCCGCGGCCACGGCGTCGCCCACATGGTCTTCCCCGTCGGAGAGGATGATGAGCACCCGCGATTTGTTCTGTTTTGTCTTAAAGGCCTCGCGCGCCTGGTTGATCGCATCGGCAATGGCCGTTCCCTGCACCTGCACCCAATCAGTGTTCACGACGTTAAGAAACATCTTTGCGGCGCCGTAATCGAGCGTAAGCGGGCACTGTACGAAACTCTCCCCCGCAAAAACGATAAGCCCGACCCGGTCGCCCTTGAGCAGATCGATAAAACGGTCTATCTCGAATTTCGCCCGTTCGATGCGGCTGGGGGTGACATCTTCGGCGAGCATACTCTTTGAAATGTCCATTGCTACCATAATATCAATCCCTTTTCGTTCCACCATTTCCATTTTTACGCCAAACCGGGGCCGCGAAAGGGCAAGTATGGCAAAAAGAAAAAACAACAGGAAAAGACACCATTTCAAGACCTGGCGGGACTGTGTGTTTTGAGGAGTAAGCCTTTTTATGACGTCGAGTGAGGCGAACCGGCGAATGATCACTATCTTTCGCTGATACACGAAAATAAATAGACCGATGAGCAGTGGAATGCACAGCATGAGCCAGAAATAGTGTGGACTTCCGAATCTCATTTATTTTTCATCCTTTGCTTCTCCTCAGAAAGGTGAACACGCCGGTTCACCCTACGAATTTTCCGCCTTCACCCTTTTTCTTATTTCCGCCTTCATCCTTCCGCCTTCACTTTTTTTTTACGGTATTCTCCGTAGCCAGGTATGCGCCAGAACATTTTCCAGCAACAGGACAAACACTCCCCACAAAAGCCACGGAAAAAACTTATCGGAATACGACGTATAGAGCTTGGTTTTTATCTCGGTTTTTTCCATTTTGTCTATCTTATCGTAGATTTCCTTTAATCTTTCGGCGTTCTGGGCCCTGAAAAACTGGCCTCCCGTGGACTGGGCGATATCGACAAGCAACTGCTCATCGAGGTCGGACTTGATCATTTGTATCTGCGTCCCCACGACCTTGCCGGTTGACCGGTCGATCATCTCCATCGGATAAGGCACTTCGCCTTCCTTGCCAACGCCGATTGCATAGACCTTGATGCCGAGCTGACCGATGGCATTGGCGGCCGCGAGCGGCGCTATATCGCCGAAATTATTGCCGCCATCGGTAAGCAGGATGACGACCTTGCTTTTCGCATGGGAATCCTTGATACGGTTCGCGGCCGTGGCAAGCGCGGTGCCTATGGCCGTCGCGTCGCCGAAGTCCTCAAAATTGACCCCCTCCAGAAACTGGGTCAGGACATTGTAATCAAGGGTAAGCGGACATTTTGTATAACTTCTTTTGGCGAAAATGACCAGTCCGATCCGGTCGTTATGGCGTTTCTTGATGAAGTCCTTGATGGTCTCTTTTGCCACGAAGAGCCGGTTTTTAGGCTGGAAGTCCAGGGAGCGCATGCTGTATGATACGTCAAGAACAAGCATTATGTCGACACCCTCGGTCGTCACCTCCTCTTCGGAGGCGCCTCTCTGGGGCCGCGCAAGCGCCACCACGAGCAGGGCCACGCCCACGCAACGCAACACGATGCCGGCATGCCGGAAAATCGTCATCCGCGACTTCGGAAGCTTTTTAATAATTGACAAATCAGAAAACCGGACCGCCGGACGCTTCTTTTCCCTGAGCAGGTACAACCACACGAGCGGGACCCAGAGAAGCAGCAACAATAAAAATTGGGGATTTTTAAGCTGCATGGGTCACATCCGCGGGTTGGGGCGCCGCCTCCGGACGGGGGCGCGTTTGTTCAATGAACTGCCGGACGTCTTTTCCAAAACGGTCCAGCGTATCGCCGTCGGGGAGCCATTTGGCGAATTTTACCGGGTCCGCGGTGCTGAAGAACCATTCCGCTATTTTCCGTTCGGCAGGCGTAAGCACCGAGTTCTTGATCCAATCGAGCATTTCCTCGGTTGTGAATTCCGCCGCATTGGTCCCGAACCGGCGTTCTATATACCTTTTGAAAATGTCCGACAACTCAAACACATATTCCCTGATCAAACCTTTTGAAAGATAGCGCTTGCCGTCCAACAGGGCAAGCGCGTCCATTGCCTCTTCGTAAGGAGGTTTGGGCGGCGCTTCTTTGTGCGGTTTTTTCCTGGATTTTAACCGGCGATTCAGGACATAAATTCCGGCCCCTGCGATGCAGAGACCTAAAAGAATCCATACCCATGCCAGCGAAGGAGAGCCGGCCGATTGTTGTGGTTTTAGTCCTTTAATGGAAGGGTTTGTTGAATCGGTATTCTTGACCAGTACAAGGCGTAAAGGAATTTTTTGTGAATAGAGCGTGTCTTTTTTATCGCCCTGGACCAAGGTATACGACAGGGCGGGAAGCGTGCATTGCTCCGTAGTATACAGGGTGATCACGTAATTAAAAGCAAAGCTGTCGACGTTGCTTTTTTCAACCTTGTTTGAATTCCATTCTTTGACGACAAACTTCCCGAAGCCGGAATCGGTGGAAGGCGGAATTATAGTAGCTGCCTTGGGAACAAGCATTGAAACGCAGAAATGCACCCGATCACCCAGAAGCAGACTGTCCTGACTGATCGCCGTGGAAAGCACCGCGGCCTGAGAGACCGAAGCAATACTAAAAAAGAACAGGGTCCAATATGATTTCATGGTTTTCCGTACAAAATTAAACATCGCTATTTCCGGGTTTGATTACGAATCAGGAAAAAAAATATTATCAAGCCACATAAAATACTAAAAGGGATAATTCGAAATACTGTGTTCCGAGCAATTATTTTTATTTTCATGTCCCAACCAAAAATTTCAACCTGGCAAGCCGTCCGGTTTTTACTGTCGTACGTGAAACAATACCGCGTCGCGATACTCACGGGCATCGCGCTCTTAATGATCGTCGATACGTTTCAGCTTATGATACCCCGGATTATTAAAAAGATTTTAGATGTTCTGGGAGAACAGAGTTTTTCACAAGGACTCGTATTAAAAAATGCGCTCCTCATTGTGGCCCTTGCCGCGGGTATGGTAATAATCCGTTTTTTTTGGCGCCTATGCATTTTTCTACCATCGCGGAAAATTGAACTTCGCATGCGCGAGGACATGTTCGCGCACCTTACCGGCCTGTCTTTTTCATTTTTCAACGTGACTAAAACCGGCGACTTGATGGCCTTGTTTATCAACGACATCAATGCCGTTCGAATGACCACGGGAATGGCCGTAACCGGACTTACCGACGCTATTTTCATGGGATCTTTGTCCCTTGGCTTCATGCTGTCCGTGGATGTAAAGCTTACGCTTATCACTGTCGCCCCGCTTCCCCTGATAATTTTAGTCATGCTCAAATTCGGCGGCCTCATTCAATCCAGGTTCAAAGACGTACAGGAATCGTTCGGCGACCTGTCGTCGAGGACGCAGGAGGTGTTTTCGGGGATTCGCGTTGTAAAAGGCTTTGTACAGGAAGAAAAAGAGCTGAAACATTTTTACGCGCAAAGCACCGAATATGTAGATAAAAACATAAAATTGGTGCACTTATGGGGATTTTTCTTTCCCTTAATGACTTTTCTGGCGTCCGTGTCAATAGCCCTTTTATTGGTCTATGGCGGCAAGCAGGTCATACTTGCCCGGCTTTCTTTTGGAAATTTCGTTTCTTTTGTTTTTTATATTCAGCTTCTGGTCTGGCCCATCATGGCCACCGGCTGGGTATTTAACATTTCCCAGCGCGGCATTGCATCGGCAAAAAGGATCATGGAACTGCTCGAAACCAAATCCGATGTGATTGTTCAAACGGCGTCCGCGGATTTTGATCGTCCGCTTCAAGGCGAAATTTCGATCCAAGACCTTACGTTTCGATTTTCTCCCACGGGAAAAGACATTCTGAGGCACATCAACTTGAAAATTCCGGCGGGGAGCACTCTTGGGATCATCGGGAAACCAGGAGCGGGCAAAACCACGCTGGCCTCTTTGCTCTTTCATTTATTTCCCCTGGAACGCGGCCGCGTATTTGTTGACGGCCGTGATATCAACGACGTCCCTTTAAATCTTCTGCGGAAATCGGTGGGATATGTTCCGCAGGACTCATTTCTTTTTTCAGACACCATCGAAAACAACATCGCATTCGGTATTCCTGAGGACCAAAAAGACCCGGCGACGCTTCAAAAAGCAGCCCGGAGCGCGGCCATCGAGAAGGACATTGCCGGATTTAGCATGGGGTATTCGACGATGATCGGCGAGCGGGGAATTGCCCTATCCGGCGGCCAGAAGCAACGGGTCTCAATCGCGCGCGCTCTTTTAATAAACCCCGCCATCCTTATTCTTGACGACGCCCTGTCGTCGGTAGACGCGGCAACCGAACAGGAAATCCTCTCGTCGCTCGGCAGGGAAATTAAAGGGAAAACCGCCCTTATCATCGCCCACCGGATCTCGACCGTCAGGGGATGCGACAGCGTCATTGTGCTTGACGAAGGCCAAATTATCGAACACGGGACGCATGAGGAGCTTATTGCCCTGAAAGGGTTTTACGCCAGGCTGTTTACCATGCAAAAATTAAGCGAAGGGCAGGGTGTCTGAATGGATTTCTTCCACGAAGATGAAAGCGCCGAGGGAAAAATCTTCAACCACGACGTTGTGGGCATTTTGGTCAAGTACGTTGCCCCCTATAAAAAGTACCTTGCCGTTTCCCTGCTTTTCGTGGTCGTCATCACCGGCGCGACCCTATCGGTGCCCTATATTTCAAAAATCATCATCGATCGACTCATCGTTAAACAGGGTTCGATCGTCAACATTACGAGCGCTCGGTTTACAAAAGATGAATCATCCATGCTGCATAAAAAATTGGCCAAAGGCTTTGCCCTGTCGGACGGCACGTGGTTTTTAATGCAATCGGATTTTTCATTCCTGTCCGGCAAAAAATTGCAACAGCTTACCCATGAAGGCGCGCTGTCGGCACAGAAATACACGCTTATCGAATCTCCTGTCTTAAACCCCGCGATTGTGGATAAAATCATGCGTTTGTCAAAGCAGGGCGACGTGAAATTTATTTCCCCGGCCCTGTTTTTGGTCAACGCCGGCGCGATGAAACAATTTTCAGTCAACGAACTCACGCGGCTTCGCGCGTTCGACATTCGCAAAATCGGTTTGTACGTGCTGCTGGTCCTCGGTATTTTCACCGTGCAGTTCATCGCCTCGTATCTGCAAATCGTTTCCCTCATGAACCTGTCCCAAAAAGCCATGCGCGACCTGCGGCGCGACCTTTTTGCCCATGTTCTCTCGCTTGAAATTTCGTATTTCGACAAGAACCCAATTGGCCGTCTTGTCAACCGCATTACCAACGATATAGAGGCGCTCAACGAAATGTTTTCTTCGGTGCTTATCACCTTTTTCCAGGACCTGCTTATCCTGGCCGGGATAACGGCGATCATGTTCATGACCGACGTGACGTTGGCGCTCGTGATTGCGGTCTCGTTCCCCTTCCTTATCGTCATTACCATTTTGTTCAGGATCAAGGCGCGCAGCGCCTACAGGACCATCCGGACGAAAATAGCGGCCCTCAACGCGTTCTTGAATGAAAGTATTTCCGGGATCAGGATCGTCCAGATTTTCGTGCAGGAGATCAAACAAATCCGCAAATTCTCGGCAGTAAACAAGGCCGTGTACGACTCGAACATGCAGCAGCTTTACATTTACGGGATATTCAGGCCGCTCATCGAATTTTTCAGGTGGTTCGCCATCGCCGGGGTCATTTACATCGGAGCGCACCTCATCAGCATCGACCGGATTTCCTACGGCCTGGTGGTCATGTTTCTTTCATATATCGGGACCTTTTTCGAGCCCATCGGCGACCTTGCGGAAAAATTCGACACCCTTCAAAGCGCTACGGCGGCAGGTGAAAAAATCCTTCTATTGTTTAACGCACCGGCCCGGAAAGAACTTTCGGACGCCGGCGCAATTATTTCCTTTAAACAGACTAAAGGGGACCGTTTTGCCTCCACACAAAACGATGTTCCCCGTTTGGACGGTGAGATCAAATTTGACGACGTCTGGTTTTCGTACAAACCCGACGAATGGGTATTAAAGGGCGTGTCATTTTCCATAAAGAAAAACCAGACCCTGGCCATCGTCGGGGAAACCGGGTCGGGAAAAACCACCATCGCAAATCTCCTCGCGCGGTTTTACCCCATTCAAAAGGGCGCCATATCGGTGGATGGGACCGACGTGACGGACATCCCTTATCCGATCCTTCGGGGAAATATCGCCATGGTCATGCAGGACGTTTTTCTTTTTTCAAGGACCATTGCCGAAAATGTCGCGCTTCGTCCGGATTTTAATGAAGATAAACTGGCCCAGGCCCTGAACATCAGCCATTGCAACAAATTCGTCCGGGGTCTTAAAAACGGGGCCGATGAAATGGTCATGGAGCGCGGCGCTACGTTTTCAGCGGGAGAACGACAGCTCCTGGCCTTCGCCCGCGCGCTTTATTTCGACCCGGCCATCCTGGTGCTGGACGAGGCTACCTCCAATATCGACACCGAAACCGAACGCCTCATCCAGGACGCCACCGCGCGGCTTATCCGGGGCAGGACGTCGCTCATCATCGCGCACCGCCTCTCCACCATACGCAGCGCCGATTCCATTATCGTGCTTGAACACGGAAAAATAATCGAGCAGGGCGACCACCAGTCTTTGCTCGCCGCGCAAGGAATGTACTATGAACTATACAAATTGCAATTCGAGGCGGTGTAACCAATGATCCCCATTCTTTTTGAAGATGGCGATAGTATCGCCATAAACAAGCCCGAAAACCTCGCATCGATCCCCACGCGAGTCAAAGGCGAAGACACGGTCCTGGCCCAACTAACGGCGCAGTTTGGCCAAAAGCTTTTTGTGGTCCACCGTCTGGATAAGGAAGTAAGCGGCGTCATGCTGTTCGCCAAAAACGCCGAGTCCCATAAAAAACTTAATGACCAGTTTTTCAACCGCGAGATTAAAAAAACATACTGGCTTGCGGCACATGGCGCGATTAAAAACGACACAGGGACCATCAATCAACCGATCCGCGAATTCGGGTCCGGAAGAATGGGAATCGACTTATTAAAAGGGAAAGAATCATCGACGTCGTTTGAAGTACTTGAGCGTTTCGAGAAATTTTCTCTTGTTAAGGCCACTCCGCTGACCGGCAGGCGTCACCAGATCCGCGTGCACTTTTACAGCATCGGCCACCCCATCGTGGGCGACGTTCGTTATGGCGACAAGGTGTTGCAAAAAACATTCCCCCGGCTTATGCTGCACGCATCGTCCATAACCTTTTCGCTTGGTTCCGGGGAAAAACAGACCGTGGAGTCGCCGCTCCCGGAGTCTATAACAGCGTGGTATTGCGTTATTGCAAAAGCCGGAGGAGTGATGAAAAACCTTGATTAAAACCGCGACAATGTGTATATTTTAGTTTCATATACACATCCATGGAGGCATGAATGAGAACAAATATCGTTATTGATGACACATTAATGCACGACGCCAAGTTGATCTCAGGATTCAAAACAAAAAAAGAAACCATCGAATCGGCCCTTAAATTAATGATAAAGGTCAAATCCCAATCATTCATTAAAAAATATCGGGGGAAATTAAAATGGGAGGGTGATTTGGAAAGCATGAGGAGAGACTGATGGTTCTCGCGGATACATCAATATGGATTGATTATTTCCGAGGCGTTGGTTCTCCTCAAACGGACAAGCTTAACGAGTTGCTTGAAAACGAACGGGTAGCGACGGGCGATTTGATAATCGTTGAATTATTGCAGGGATTCAGGACTAAGAGCCAAATAATTTCCGCTCATGAAATTATTTCCCGGCTTGAATACTTTGATTTGGCTGGAAAAAATATCGCTTTTAAAGCCGCTGAGAATTATCGACTTTTAAGGAAAGCAGGCATTACCATTAGAAAAACCATTGATATTATTATAGGTACTTTTTGCATCGAAAACCAATTTAAGCTGCTTCACAATGATCGGGATTTCGAGCCTATAACGGATTATTTGGGGCTTGTAACGTTATAGTAACCCCATTTTATTGGCTTTTCTGCTGACTCTTCACCGAATCCGCATCGTCCTTGACACAACGGAATCCGATGCTGTTCAGCCGCATCGTCGGGTTATATCCCGCGCGCTTTGCGCAGCGAAGCGAGGAGCCGTTCGCGTTCCAGGCGCCGCCCCTGACGACCTTCAATTTGCCGTCCTTGGGGCCCGTTGGGTCCGCTTTTACCGAATTGCCGTAATATGCGGCATCATACCAATCGGAGCACCATTCCGCGACGTTTCCATGCATGTCGTAAAGCCCCCACGAGTTGGGCGCGTAACTGCCCACGGGGACCGTTTTACCTTTATACGGGCCTGCGGCGACCCCGCCGAAAGGCTCCTTGCCGTTAAAATTTGCCTGGTCGCCGGAAAGCGCGTTGCCGTAACTGAAGGTCGTTGTAGTCCCCGCGCGGCAGGCATATTCCCACTCGGCCTCGGTGGGGAGCCGCTTGCCGGTTTTTTTGCAGTATTCCTGCGCTTCGGACCAGGTAACATTGTCAACGGGACAGATCGCGCACCCTTTCGTCGACGAAGGGTCGCTGCCCATGACTTTTTTATAATCTTCTTTCGTGACCTCGTATTTATCAATATAAAAACCATGCATGTCAACCTGGTGCGGAGGCGTTTCATCCAGTTCGCCGTCGAGCGACTTTGATCCCATGATGAACGGTCCGGCCTTTATCCACGCCACGGTTTCGCGATATTTCGCGCTGTCGCCACTTTTGCCCGCCCGCGGGGCGGAAATTATCGAATCCATCTGGACGGAATTTTTCTTGACCAGGTTTCCCACGGCATCCGGTATTTCATCAAGGATTTTGCCTATGTCGCCGGTCACGCGCGTACTCACGCGGCTCAGGACATTATCACGCAACACGTCGACCATTTTAAGGCTGAACAGGTAATTGTTTCCAAGTTGGCCGATTCCCCCGATTATCACAATGTCCGCTCCAATGGCATTGCCGATCTGGGAAATGCAGGTATCGGCATAACACGAAAGCAGGTTTTCCACTCCCTCGGACTGGAGCATTGACCGGATGTCTTCCAGAAAAAGCACCTTGCCGTTTGCTTTTTTCTCGAATTCTTCGGCTATATAATCCGAAACGCGTTCAAGGTTTTCTTTGGTAATCGCGCTCGATTGCACCGATAGAATGGCGATTTTCGGCTGCTTGCGGGTCGAATCGGGCCTGCTCGACTCATATTTTACGGGTAGTTGTGAAATGGAAATTTCCTGTTTGTTGGCGTGGATGACCGTTTTAGTCCCTGCCTCCAATGCATATTTCATTTTGCTGC